>Ga0209211_10007954_pt1 | contig 14682 bp, 11 predicted proteins | sample RifGroA2_FD_183992 | JGI IMG/M metagenome (GOLD analysis project Ga0209211, IMG submission 183992) | Groundwater microbial communities from Rifle, Colorado, USA - Groundwater A2 (SPAdes) (version 2) | ecosystem: Environmental > Aquatic > Deep subsurface > Groundwater | place: Rifle, Colorado... | reverse complement strand
GACAAATGGATGAGAGTTGGTGAAGAGTCGCAGGCTATTGAATACAGCCCAAGACAGCCTTTAGCTGGCTATATAGAAGCCCGCAATGAGACAAAAATGGAGTTGGGTGGAGGCAGCTGGAGCGGCCTTAAGCACGAAGAAGATTATGAAGGGCCTATAAATGGGATAGGAAAAGCTATTTCTGCAACAGAGAATGCAAGGCAAATGGCAGTTAATTTCGAGAATTCTTCTGTATACAATGCTTTTATAAGGTTCGCAAATAAAAATGATTTAGAGTTTGTAGGCAATAATCCTACTTCTTTTTCTTATGGCTTTATCCCGGATGATGCTATAGCAGCTGTGCCAAAAAATCCTGAAGAAGGTATATCGTTCTATTTAGGCCTTAGATACAGGCAGCTTTTGGCAAGAGAAGTAGAGTCATTAGGTGTTAGAGCTTCAGATGATAGATTGCATACAATGATACATGAATATACACACTTATTAAGAGAGACAGGCACAGGAAGAGCTCTTTCTGAAAAGGAAGTAGAGGAATTTTTGACTGGATTATTTTTATCTCTGAGAGACAAGCAGTATAAAGGCCACAGCTCAGCTGTTTCAGGATCAGAAGATTCAGGAACATTAAGGTCTGAAAGGCAGCAATACCATAATGCTGCGTTCATATCAGCTGTAAGGGCAGCTGGTGCAGAAGAAGGCCTATTGGAAAAGTTGGTTGGGGTTTTTGGCAAGAGAGGTTTAGAGCATAAGATAGCTGAGCTTGAAGAAGAGGCCAAAGAGCAAGGACTAGAGGGAAAAGGAGCTAAAGAGTATGTTACCAAGAAGATAGAGGAATATGCTAAAGACAGTGAAAAAGAATATAAAAATGGGAAAGAAGGTACAAGCGAAAGAACAGATGAAAAAACCGAGAAAACTGGTTCAAAAGAAACTGAAGCACAAGATAGTGGAGAGAGCAAATAATCAAATATTCTTGGCAGAAACAGGCATAATACCAGCTGAAGCTGAAGAGCTGAAATCTTCTTTACAGCTTTCCTTATCCTTGCCTTTTATTTCATTCTCTATAACTTCCCAATAGAATTCTATAAATTTCTTAACTTCCGGGTTGTTTGCATTCAATTTGTATAATTTAACCTTTGATATCTTTCTTGTTGCTATTGCCCATTTGTCTTTTACTAGTTTTTTAATTAAGAGTTTCACAGTTGAATAGCCAGCTCCCGAGTATCTTGATATTTCCTTTAGAGAATAATCTAAGTCTGAGTATGTGATTAAAAAATCCAACACCTTGTTTTTTGGGCTTTTTCCCTGTTTTTCTAAAAATATTGATTTCATATTATCCATCTTATCTGACTTATTTAACTTATCTATATTACCCGATAAATAAACATTATATATAAATGTTTCGATTTTTAACCTTGTAAGTTCATTAAAATAGCCTTATAAGGCTAAAAAAATATCAAAAGTTTTATAAACCTTGACATATACCTGTATCAAAGGCAATTTACAAGAAATGAACAGAGTAAAAAGAAGTGAGTACATTATTGTGAGCAGGACTATATGCAAAACTCTCTTTAAAGGTGGTTATTTTGGCAAAGGCTCGCTTTATTTTGATAATATTATAAAAGGCCTAAGCGACAGAGACTTCTCAAGATTAAATATAACCAAAGACAAAATAGAAGATGTTTTAGAAGCCTTGGTCAAACAAAAAATATGCTGCAAAAAGAAAAAGAAGTATGGCTGGAAATATTTTCTTAATATGGAAAGGTATGACAAAATCAAAGAAATAATTAAAGAAACAGGGGATAAATCAATCATTCCTATTCTGTTGATGCTATGATTACCCGCCAACAAACATTAAATTGCATTATTAATTAAATTTGATTTCTTGCCTTACTAACCACCAAAACCAAAAATATCCTAGCCCAAACCAAAGAGCCAACAAACAGAATAACTGCAAAGATCAGCATTGCAATATGCAGCTCAATAGCCAGTCCAATCGATAAGGAGAATAAGGCTATAAAGAAAAGGCCGATTAAATAAGCAATCAGTATTATATGTGCTTTTTTAATTCCAATAAAAAACGCCTTTTTTGGAATATCTATTAATCTGTTTTTTCCTATTAAAGCAAATGATATATACATGAAATATAATAAGAGCATAAATAAAAGCAAAGAGGCAAAATCAAACTTTAATATGTTTCCAGCCATGAAAGAGCCTGCTAATGACTTTAAAGTTTTATATAATAAAACTCCTGTAAAACCGGCAAAAACACCAGCCACTACAGAAAATCTGCCAAAATAGATAAAAAATTCTCTTATACCCTTCTTATTGATTATGCTATCGCTGAAGCTCCACAATAATCCGTTAATAACAATATAGCTTAAAAGCGCAAATAAAGACAATAAGGTTATATTTTTGATTATTTGAGTATAATTCCTGTGAATAATTAAAGGGTCATCCCCCAATAAATTCCCCTGGAAAACGCTTTTCTCAACATTCTCTCCGGAAAGGTCCTGCTTTTCCAAATAACCAAAAATAAGGTCCATCTTATCCTTAATCTTAAAGCTGTAGTTTACTGTCAGGGCAAATAAGATAATTAAAAAAATTAACTGCAATAAAAACAAAAATGCAATCAAGCCAAGGCGTTTTTTAGCTGATTTAAATGATTCTTTGAGAGAGGAGAGGATAATGTTTTCTTTTTTTAATTTCTTTTTCATTGTGTTTATATTAAAACAGCAACATTAATTTTTTGCTCTACTTTAGCTGATCTCCCGCTCTCGTCTCCTGCTTCTATTGTAAGTGTATAGCTGCCTGGGCTTAATTGATCATCTCTCCATGTACCTTCCCATGCACATCTTTTTTTGTCCGTTTCCTTGCATTCCAGCAAAAGAGATTCACCATCAGCAGATACTTTTACCACTGTAACGCCTATATCATCTGTAACATAAACCCTAAAGCCCATATCCGGTTTTACCTGTATCTCTTTGTTACCAAGTGCATATGCAATTGTTTCAGTTATGATAAAACTATTTTCCTTGATTATTTCTGGTATGGTTTTATCAGCTGTTGCAGGGGGGGTATCTGTGCATTCTCTTCCATTATTATTATCAGTTGGGTTATTATCATAACAATATATTTTGCCATTGCCTTCGCACAATTTGCCCTTTTCCTTTTCCAGTTGCCCATTTTCATCGCAGTCACAAGCTGTGTCATCTTTTATTGTATCACTACATCTAGGCCAGGAATGGCAGTTTCTGTATGGTGCATAACCGTCAGGCGAATTTGTATCCCTATTCTTATAACAATAAGTTCCTGGATGTTTTCCGCCACATTCTGCCTTGCTTTCTTTGATATTTTTTTCATCACAAATGCATTCTTTATCTTGTTTCAGGTCACCAGTTCCAGTACACACCCTTCCTGTTGCTTTCTCTTTGTATAATGCGATATTAATGTTATGCTCCTGCCTTTGCCCTCCTTTAACCACTATTGCGCTTTTTTCATAGTCTGGGCCTAAAACCTCGTCACAACTGCCATCCTGTGTTTTTGGGTTTCTTAAGTCTAAATGCAGTTTCCAATTCTGATGGGATACCTCGCCGGATGTTTTAGCTGTTGTTTTGAATGTGTATTCTTTTTCTTTATTCTCAACCTTTGGATTTTCAAATGTAACGGCAAAACCATTTAAGTATATGGGGTTCCTTTCATCAATAGGGACAAGTTGGCCTGTCCTGTCTCCTGCGGTATAGCCTGACACAATCTCGTAACGCTCTCCTATCTTATTGCCATCATCATCAAAGAATTTAATTGAGGCAAGTCCCTCTATCACATTCTTGTCCATAGCAACAACGCGCTTCATTCCGCTGCCACTGCTGCTTGTTTGCCCTGGAGGCACTTCCTCCCATATATTTGCATCTATATGGGAAAAATCTTCAGCTATAACCTGGTGTATATTGCCGGTAGGATAAATATATGTTCCTGGAGTTGTTTCTGACAGTGTTGTGATAGTTTGCGAGCCTTGCACAAGCTGGTTGTTTCCGTCCCTAAGCTCTGCAACCAAGCAATATTTCCTTACATCTTTATACACTTTTAAGTCAGCATATATAGTATCGCCCATATAATATGTTTTGCTCTCTCTCTCATCATCATAATCCTTGTCATTATCCAAATCAACACCTGCAAAATAGGCAAGCCCTTCATCTCCCCAGAATACTGCACCTTCCTCGCAGCCAAATATGCCGGTAGTAGGGTCAACACGGCATGCTGCAATATCCCTTGCTGTCCTGTCTTTTAGCGGGAAATAAAATATTCCATCCTCATGACCTTCAGGGAAGCACTGGTCTCTTAGCTCTTTCTTTATTGTATGTGATGGCGTTAATTTAAACTTCAGATGGTCATACCTGTAAGGCGCTGTAATAACCTCATGCTTGTCTATTTCTTCCAGGACATTCTGCTTCAAGCCTCTTCCATCATAGAAGTATTTTGTTTCTTCCTTGCCATCAGCTTTATTATAGCAGTCGCAATTTGAGCCTAAAGGGTCACCCTGGTAGCTGCAGTCTATTCCGTTGTATTCGGCTGCCTCATTTGGAGTAACACAAGCCAGATAAACATTATAATTCTCAATATCACAGCCAGGATTGATAACCCATGATGCCCTGTATTCATAAGTTCCCTGCAGGCTGCTTGGGTCAAATGTCAAATACTCTCTTGTTTTTGTGACAGCCTGCACCAATGAAGCATAAGTATTTGCATAAGCAACATCTATAACATCCTCCAAATCCAAATCCCAGTCATAGCCGAATGCAGCCAGGCATATTTTCCTTGCCAAGCCTTCTTCTCCTATGCCTAACAAGTTCTGCAATTGAGCATTTCCATATTCATTCATTAATTCCTGCTGCGAGTCAGCAACGCTCTTCCATAATCCGCTTGTTCCGGTTGAAACTGCCTCTGCAATCTGGTTTTCAGATTTTGTATGGTCAATATCCCCTAAAAATCCAGGCATACAGCCGCCCTGTATCTTGCTTATAAGATCCCACATCAAAGAGCAGACATACTGGCTGAATAATTCCTTGCAAACGCCTGTGTCAGCTGTTCCTGTTGTCCTTACTGTAATCAGGCAATTGTACAAAGCATTCATTATATTTCTTATAACAACTAATCTATTATAAATCTGGCTTATAGCCAGGCACTGGAATGCAGCATCCCACTGCTTTGCAGGCTCAATTGCTAATTGGTTGTTTTTGCTGCCCCTGAGCTGCCCAATCCATTCACTCAGCCAGAGATCCTGGCCAAAGCAGGCTGGCTGGTCTCTTTCCTGTATATACCTGTCTGGATTGTACTCATTCCTGACTTGCTCATCTTTATTTGTAAGAGGAGCTTCCCATTTTATCTTCCAATACCTGTAGCTCCATTTCATCTCTTCTAATTTTGCTGCTTTTTCTCCTGTGTTAGTGCCTCTTTTTTCAATATCTGTTGGCTGGTAATAATTAGGCAAAGACCCGCTTTCTGCATTTACGCAGCAGCACTCCATTCTTTCATCAGGATTGTCGCTAACAACTTTGGCGTTATTAAGCCCAGGTATTTGGGGATCATAGAAACAATCACTTGTAAATCCTTTTGGAGTAGATGATTCAACTTTAAGCTGGTTACTGCTTCCTTTTCCATATTTTTCTTTTAGTCCCCTGCATTGATTAACTGTTGTGCACCATGCTGCTTTTTTAGGTGGATTAGTATCTTTTTGGGCAGCTTGTGGTATCTCAAAGGGGTTTTTTAATATTTCTGGCACTGATTTTGCTCCTTTAACCCCACAAACCTCTTCACAGGTTTTAGGTTGTGCTGTTAGGTAATTATCTTCTGTTTGTTTTACTGCATATATTCTATCTACAGTTGGCCTACTCTCAAATAAGCCCAGTTCATATAAATCATAATTTGCATCTTTCACTTTTAAATCATCATAAATATAATATTCATTAGCATGCTCTGGAGGCCTTATCTCAAAACATTTTGTATCAGAAGTGTATGTTTTAAAAATAAAACTATACCTGCCAGCAATATCCTTGCATTTGGCAGCCCTTATCGGCTGCCCCATTACAGACTGGTCCTTTTTGCAGAGATTGACTTCTTGCTTTTTCTGGTATAATTCTTCATCTTTAATTGATTTAGTCCATCCTGAGGGCGTGCTGTGGCCGAAGAACCTGTCGCAGGTCCACCTGTAAACCTGGTAATTCATCTCTTCTGCTTTCCAAGCTCCAGAGCATTTTGGCTGGCATTCATTCAGGCATGTGTCGCTCATCTCGTCCTGCTTTACGCTTTTCCAGTCTCTTCCGAGCATCTCTTTCTCGATACATGTCTTGCATGCATTCTCATTATCCCATGTTCCTCCACCTAACTTCTCAAGAATTCTTTCAATATTATCATAATGGCATGTTATCCTTCTATAAACCTGCAATGCAAACTTTGTTACAAAAGAAACAACACAGCCAGTGCCAACTATCTCCAATACATCCTTGATGTCATCAATCCATTCATTAACTGTTTTTATAGACTCATTCAGCCAGCCAACAAAATCATAAAGCAGCCAGTCTGGCAGTGCATCCTTGAAGTTTATCTTGCTGTTGTCAACTGTATATGTTGTTGAGAAGCATGTTGTCTGGTACTCGTGCCTTACCTGGCCTTCATAATTATAGTTATAGTTTATCCTTGTCCTGAATGGAAAGACAAATTCATTATTAATGGACTTAAAGAAACTTTCCCAGTCTTCAGTAAGCCATCCATTCATATCTTCTATGGCTGAAAGGGGGCATGTAACATAGCATACTGTCTTAGCCTGGTTGCATTTCTGGGTGCAGGAAGATGGCATTACCTTGCAGCTATAATTGTATTCAGGGTCTTTTATGTTTATATCATCACAGGCTTTTGAGAATGTAATGCTTTCAATATTTGGCTTTGTTCCCGGGCCTATATAAGTCAGATTAACAAGGAAATAGATTGCTTCTGTGCCTTCAGCTAATCTTTCAGTGCTTAAGAAAGTTGGGCTTTGGTAGTCTAATAAAGGCATTATGTTGTAGCTGAAATTCCCGCTCCAGCATGTTCCAATATTATAAAATATTGTCTCTTTTGCATTTCTTCCAAAATTGTCTGTTGCAGCAAAGTTCAGGTATACTTTCCTTATAAATTCCCCAACATGGCTTCTCCACGTTTCATCAATATCCTTTGGGCTGACTTCCTGGGGGGCAATAGAGCCGGTAAAATAAGGCGTGACATCAATCTCCTCAAACCTGAAATGGCCTTTCTCGTCCGTTGCTGTTGTGTAATCCTCCCCGCCAACCCCGCTTTTATTTATGAACAAACTAACTATTACATTTGGCTTTACATCGCCCTCGATTGTGATCTCATCAGCAAAGTTTTCATAAATAAAGCTGCCGCTTCTTGGGGTTAGATTAACAATGGATATTGGAGTTGTGTCCAATAATGTTTCATTTTCTATAGCTACGCTATTGCCAGCTAAATCAATTGCCTCTATCTTTATCTTATAGCTGCCGTCTCCCTTGTCAAGATTTAGAGCCTGGTTGAAGGGGCCTATTAAATTTAATGTTTCCGGAGCAGCTAAGGCAGAGACATTTATCCTATTTGGGGATATCATGCCAGCTATTATGCCCGGCAGTGTTGTAACAGTTAATGCATTTGACTTTGAGCCCTCATTGCCGTTTTTGTCAATAGCCGAAACCTGATAAGAATAAGTTGTGTTGCTGTTTACCAAAACATCTGTATAGCTTGTATAGCTTTTTGAAGATGTTGTTGCTATTGCTCCTATATCACTTCTATAAATGATGTATTTATCAAAGTCAGTATCATTATTTTCGTCCCAGCTGAACATTATTGAATTCGGCCCTATTGTGCCGTTTATCAAGCCTGTAACCCCTGCTGGCGGAATCTTGTCTTCCATTTCATATTCCACAAAAAACCTTATTATTGCCTGCTCATCAACATTGCCGTTAATTGTCAGGTTTTTCTCAGCTGTAAAAGAAGGAATACTGCTTATTGTTAAAGCAGGAGCAACAGTATCTATATTTATAGAAAATTCCTTTTCAGCTATATTCCCAGATGCATCGCTTACCCACATCTTGATTTTAGTTGTTGACCCATGGCTGCCCAGCTCTATATCATAAAACACAAAATTGCCATAAGCATCAGCAATAAGCTGCCTTTTTAATTCGCCGTCAATATAAACCCTGACAACTGAGCCAGCCTCTGTTGCGCCTTCTAAATCAATCTTTTCCCCATTATAATAAGAAGGGATTTCAATATTTATGAATGGCGGCTCACTGTCTATGGTTGCAAAGCTTTCCATAGTTGAATTAGTGCAGTTGTTGTTCGCATTGCAGGAAGCGGCTATGTAATAATATAAAGTTCCGCCAGTCAGGTTGGTTATTGCAAGGATATGGCTAAGAGCCAATGTATCATTGGCTTCTTCATAGCCCAATAAGCTTGTCTTTCCGTAATAAACTTTAGAGTCAGAGTCTTCATCTGTAGCCCAGCTTATTGCTGCTGAGCTGTCTGTTATGCCATTTATCCCAACATTGGATACAGTTAATCCGCTGGCAAAATATACAGGCAGCAATATGATTAATTCTATGCAAAACAGCGCTGCTATCTGCTTAATTGTTTTAGCCATTTTTTGTATATTTTATTTTTTTATTTTTAATTTTATTATTTATTGATTATTATTTTTTGGTTATTTATTAGTTTTTATTATTTCTTACTTATTTATTTTTTATTGGTTATTTCGTTTTTTATTGACTTATTATTTTTAGTATTATTGATTAATTTTATTTATTTTATCTCTGGTTTTGGGACTTTTGCTGAATAGCTGTCAAGCCCTGACAAAAACAAATACCTTTCATCGTCATCGCCTAAAGGAGACTCCAAAACATGGAATGTTATTTCATTTGCGCCTTTTAATTCATTCCAGCCAATATCCCATTTTAATTTATAGCCGCCTGTAATCTGGTCCCCTTTTATTAAGTATATGGATAAATCATAGCTGTTGTCATCCTTTGCCAAAAACTTTAATGGGTATTCTTTTTCAGTCGGGTAAACTCCATAAGAGCTAAAGCTTTGCTTTTTGGCTGAAGCCAGCATTATAGTTGCCTTTTCATTTGCCTCTAAACTGCTTTCCAATGCAGGATTTGCATAAGCATGCTTCACAACATTGTAATTTTTAATTTCCTTTATCGGCGTTAAATATAGTGTATAGCTTCTTCCTTCGGCATCGCTCTGCGCAAACATCTCTGCTTCCTTATAGCCATCTTTATTTCCTCTCAAGACCCCTAAAACGCAGTAAGGAAGCTTTTTTGTAATGCCGGCTGCTGCCCCATAGCCCAGCCATTCGCTTTTGCCTACATTGCACTCAAACCTTCCGCAGCTGAATGTCAGGTTTACGCCTTTTAGAGGAGTTGCATCCACATCATCATCTGTGTAGATGGTAACTTCTCTTCCAAGCTCTGAACAAAATTCCTCGTCTGTTATCCTGTCCCTTCCCTTAAATGCAACTGTTGCAAAGCTTGCCCTGTCCGGCATGTTGTGGTTAACGCTAACCTTGAATGCAAAATTAAATGCGTAGCTGCCATGCTCGGCAGTTTTATCGTCAACAATGGTAACCTTTACAGGGTAAACAACGTCATATGTGAAATGCCATACATGCAGGCAGAACAATGAAAGCATCTCCTGGCCTTTTAATGAGTTTGAGCTAAGCTCCTGGCCATTATTGGGCCTTACTGCAATCTGCATTGGCCAGCTGTCATATGTAAAGCTGGCATGCATGTTCTTATAGCTTTCAGGCTCTTCTGATATTTCCCATACATAATGGGAGCTGAAATAACTGTTGTTGAATATCTGCCTGTCAACAAAAGGGTTTGGAACATATGCATTGGCATCATATTTTGCGCCTTTTATCTTTATATACGGCAGATTAACCCTTAAAAGCTTTTTTAATTTTGCCTCTATTTCAGGTATGTACCATCTTTTTTCATCACAGCCTATCTCAACATCTGTTGTTGGTATTGCGGGGTCCATTACAATCAGGTCAATTGTTTTCTTCTCTAAAAAGCTTTCGCTGTTTTCCTTTTCCATTATTGCTCTTGCCAGCTCATAAACTGCCTTCAGCCTTACCGGTATCTTAGCCTTAAAATCTTCCAATGCGCTTATTGTACTATTCAGCTTGTTTTTTATCCTTAAGGGGTATTTAACCTCAATTACAACATCATTCTTTGCCAGTTCTGTTATAGCCTCTATTTCCCCTAAAGGCTCTATATCAAAATCATTGCTGAAGTCTGTAAAATTCTTTAGGCAGTTTTTAAGCTCTTTGCTTACATAATCAGATATTTGCGCTTTAATGAAATCCTCAGTTGGCATTGCGCTTGTTCCGTCATACCACCAGTATGGGTTTTTTAGCTGTTCAACTGGAGAGGCCAGATAAGATCTCGGATTAGATTCTATTTCATCTGGGAATGTTATATAGCCGCCATTTATGCCTAATGTTGTTATGCCGTCTTCAGCTATGCCTTTTATACAGCTTTCAACATAACTCTGCACAGGCATTAATTCAGGGGGCACAATTATCTGAACAGCCGGCTTTACAGAGAGCTTAAAATAGATGAAAAGCGCTGTAGAAATAAGCATGACTATGCCTATAATTATGAAAACAGTCACCTGGCTTTTTTTATTAAACATTTTATTTTTTCCTTAAGGCTTTTAGGTCTATCTTATTTAAGTCAATTTCAACATAATCATTTTCTGTAAGGCTCAATAGCTTGATGAGGTCAGAAGGCACCCTTATAACCAGGCCGCCAGAGCTTTTCATCAGCTTTTTCGTGTATTTCATTTTATATATGTTCCATATATAATTATATATATTTTATTATGAAATAACTATCTTTATCTATATTCTATATATAGTAATATTTAAAGTTTTCTGTTTTGCCCACACTATTTAAGACTGTTGCAAGCTGAATATTAAAAGAATTAGTTTACCTTAAAAGTGATGGCATGCCAAAACCAAAAGTTTTATATAGTTTAACAGTTTTATTGTTTAACAGTTAAACAAAGGTGATGAATATGGCAGATGTTGAACTGGTAAAAATGTCTCCAAAAGGGCAGTTAGTTGTGCCAAAAGGAATAAGGCAAGAACAGCAGTTTAAGCCTAGCGATAGGTTTGTGCCTTTTTCAGTTAAAGGCGGCGTTTTGTTTAAAAGAGTAAAAATGCCGAATATTAAACTAGAGTTTACATCTCTAGCCAAAGAGATAGAAAACCAATTTAAGAGCGAGAAGGTAACTGAAAAAGACTTAAACGAGGCTGTTAAATGGGCAAGAAGAAGATAGTATTAGACACAAATATCTTAATTTCTGCCCTGGGCTGGGAAGGCAGCCCAAGAATAGTTCTCAGCAAAGTTATTGATGGAGAATTTGAATTGGTTATTTCTTTTAAGCAGTTAGGCGAGCTTTTAAGAGTGATGAATTACCCTAAATTTAAGTTCACAGATGAGCAAAAAGACAGATTCTTATCAATCTTATTGGAAATTGCCACTTTAATCCAAACTAAAGCTAAAGTTGATGCAATCAAAGAAGACCCTGACGATAATATCATTTTAGAGCCAGCTAATGAGATGAAAATTGACTTTATTATTTCCGGGGATGAGCATCTGGTGGGGCTTAAAGAGTTCAAAAAAGCTAGGATTATAACAGCTAAAGAATTCTTAGATTTAGTTAGGTAATATATCCTGCTTTTGAAACGGCAATAAAAACATCATAAATATATGCCCTTAGCCATGCCAAAAATGCCAGAAATATCAGGGCAGTTATGGCTATTTCAACCTTATCCGGCAAAAGCCTGTAAACCCAATAGAGCTGGGATATTGCCAAAAAGACAATAACCGCCAGGAGATAAGGCAGGATAAAATAATGGATTTTTCTTATGCCAAAGCTGAATGCGCCCTTTATAGCGCTTAATTTCTTGTTTTTTGCAAAGAATATGCATAAAAAATGGGTAAGGTAAAGGAATAACATAATCAGCAAGGTAATAATGTATAAAGCTATATCCTCCTTAACCCCAACTGCTATTATAAAAGCTGCTGCCAGCCAGCTGATAAGCCAGATGCTGTTCAGCAAAAAGAATTTAATGAAAAACCTTATCGTGAACTTTTCCCTGCAGACTTTGCACCATATCGGGCCCTTGAATAAAGATGTGATTAGAGTGATAAATATAACCCACCCGACAACAGACAATATGGCAAATAAAAAAAAGTTCCTCATTATAGGTATGGAGTTTTGGATATAGTTCAAGTCTAAGGCAGAGAGGCTGCTGAAATCAATGCTGAAGATTCCTGTGTAGGTATCCCTTAACAGGCTAGACTGGCTTTTTAATATAAAAAGCCAGATGACAAAAGCAAATCCAGCTGTCAGATAAAATAATGAGTCATAAAATATAGGATATATAAGATTGATGTTTATTTTTTTGAAGGATAGCAAAAACAAATCAATGCTTTCCTTAAAATAATTTTTTTTCATTTTTGGCTGGCAGGGAAGGTTTATTTTATTTCACTTAAGAACTCTTCTCTGCTTATTTTAGCTTGTTTCAAAATACTGATTAAAGTTCCTCTCTTTATTTGGTCCTTTCTTGGTACAACAACTAATAGTGTTTTTCCTTCTTCCTTCTTATGCAGGCAGATGTGGGAACCCCTTTGCCTTGTGACAGAAAATCCTTTTTTAGACAAAAGCTTTAATACCTTATCTGAAGAAACTAGTGGCAGCTTCATTCTTATGCAGCTAGTCTTACTGGAATTTCTGTTTTAAATACTTTTGGAACAGAAATGCCTTTTTTAATATCTTTTTTTGTCAGGCCCAATCTTTCAAGAATTTCGTCTATTATCCCCAATTCTTCTGCGCTTTCTAAATATAGCTCAACAGCCTCTTTAATATTCTCTACAGCTTCGCCTATTGTTTCTCCCTGGCTAGCTACGTCTAGGTCTGTACAGACAACAGAATAGCCTCCTTCTGGCTCCTCCCTGATTGCCACATTAAGCAATATTTGATTCTCCATGCCTTATAGTAAGCCCATCTTCTATTTAAACTTTTCTCAGAATAAGAATATTCCTTTAATTAGAAATCAACTTCTGTTCCTGCACCGCCATAATCTCCTGTGCCGCCAGCAGAAGTGCTGCCTTCCCTTGCCTCTCCTTCGTAAGGAACAGATTCTCCACCATATTCATTTATGTTGTTGCAGACTTCAGTTATATCCTCGTTTACCATACTTACGCTTTCGTCAAATATGATGCAAACTTTATCGTAGTTATATTTGCTGTCCTGGACCACTGCACTGCTGGCTGTCCTGCTTGAGCTATCTCCTTCGCCAACATTAACGCTTCCTGGGTATAAAGCAACAGTTTTATCGCCATACAAATAAACATTGAAGTCCATCTTTTCTTTGCTGTTGCTTGGGTTTGTTACCTTGTAGGTTACCTTATAGATATATTCAACAACATTTTCCCCAGTTGTTTCATTAACATATTCCATCCTGGTCCTTTCACCCTCAATATGCGCAGCCATTGTCAATAAGCCATTGGTTTCAATGCTTACATAGCCATCCCCGTTTGTTTCAGAATAGGCATTGCATATCTCAGATGTCCAGCATTCAATGCCGCCAGCAATTATTGTGCTGCATAAAAACTCATCAACATCCTCCTGCCATTTTTCTAAATCTTCATCTTTCATGAATAACGAGAAGAACTTGCCGATGCCACCGCGGGCTGCTGATTCCAAGGCGTCCCATATTTGCCCAGCTTTCCAGTTTACTCTCGCCCACTTAAGCACAGAAGCATCATCTTTTCCATTAACAGTTGCGCTTGTTGGCTCACCTGTGGTTGCGACATATGTTATAACTGTTGTAGTTTTTTCTCCAGTAGTTGTTTCTTCAATAATAGTTTTAGTTTTTGTATTTGCATTATAATCATATACATCTGTTGTGGTTTTAGTCAGACTTCCTTTTGGATCATATTCATAGGTTGTTGTTTGGGATTCACTTATTTTGCCGTTTGCTTTATAAATAGCAGCAGTCTTCTCAGTTGTTTTTTTATCTGAATTTTCTTTAGTACCAAAATTTTCAGTTGTTTCAGATGTTTTTACCCAAGATCCATCACCTGAGTAATAGGTCCATATACTGCCATCGCTTGTTTTAAATATATTTGAAATTTCAGAGTCTCTCCTAGTCTTATCATCTTTAAAGAGTTGATCATAAACCTCTTTTGGGGCTGTATAGGTACTATCACCAGATTTAAATTCCAAACCTTCTTTTTTAGTTTCAGGCTGTGTTATGGTTGTTCCAACTGGTATTTCACGTATTTTTTCTTCCTTACTCACAACTTGTGTATTACTTGTTTCTTCATTCTCAAGAGGGATAGAGGGGGGTTCAGACAATTCGTCATTAGTTGTTGTAGAGTAAGTCTTAGCTCCTCCATCATCTGTTTTAACTCTCCATGTATCATAAATACTATCTCTATCATTATCACTTCCTTGTATTTCCTGTCCTTCACTATTTGTAAATTTATCAGCTATACCATCATCATTTGTATCTTCGAGAAAATAATCCATACGCCCATCATAGTCTGTATCTATTATCGCTGAGGTGATGCGCCCTTCACTATT
>Ga0209211_10007952_pt1 | contig 14685 bp, 12 predicted proteins | sample RifGroA2_FD_183992 | JGI IMG/M metagenome (GOLD analysis project Ga0209211, IMG submission 183992) | Groundwater microbial communities from Rifle, Colorado, USA - Groundwater A2 (SPAdes) (version 2) | ecosystem: Environmental > Aquatic > Deep subsurface > Groundwater | place: Rifle, Colorado... | reverse complement strand
AGTTGTATATCCGGATTTTTCGCGTAAAGCGTTCTGCCGTTGACCAAGTCTTCCACTATCGCGGCTTTAGCCGTCAGTTCTATTTCTCCGAATGAATTTTCTGCAACTGCGGCAGACGCCGATTGCGCAAGCCGTGGCGCATGTTTTGCATATTCGTATTCCAGAGTAACCGCAACAGCGCCCAATAGAAGGAGAACGAGCGCGAGTGACGGTAGCGCCGGCCCCAACCGGCTTGCGGATTCTGCCTCTGCGGCGGGTATGAATTGTTCAATCGGCGGCTGTCCCGCCGCTTCAGAAGCATGCCCCGTTCCTGGGATTCCGTTTAATATTATTTCTTCGGTCATATGCGAATAGTGCGGGATTTACTCTTGCGATTCGTGCATCCCTTCCGATTTTTCAAAGGCGGCCAGTTCGGGGGCTATGGCGGCATAATCGGGCAAGTCCTTCGCATCCGCGACTCCAAGATGCGCCAAGAGTTCCGCGGTCGGGCTGTATATGTATTCTCGCGCGTCCTCTGGGTTGCCCGCGCGCTCTGCGAGGCCGTGCGAGAGAAGCGTGCGCAGCGTGCTGCTTGTGTTGACGCCCCGTATATAATCAATCTGCGAGCGTGTGGACGGTCCGCGATACAAGAGAATCGCGAGGGCTTCCAATCCCGCATCCCCTATCTCGCGCTCAAGCTCTTTTTCCTGCTCTTTGCGGATTTGGGGTGCGCATAAAGGTGAGACGGCGAGGCCGATTTCATTCGGCGCGCGCACAAGGGAGATTCCGCTTCCCTCCCGCCTGTGAGCGAGTTCTTGGAGCGCCAAATCCAGCTCGGCATCCGTGCATTCCAAAAACTGTTTCAATCTGCGCGCAGGGAGCGGCTCCCCTTCCGAAAATAAAAAAGCCTCCGCGCGCGCCGCGAGTTCGCTGATGTTAGCCCCTGTTTCTTTTTTGTTTTCGGAGTCCATAGTATGTGCGAATCTACAAATTTATTCCAATCTACAAATAACTACAAATGAGCGGCATCGCATATTCGTAGCCATTCGCAGTATTCGTATCATTTGTAGATTGGGATTTCATGCCTTTATTGCGAGCCATATCGCGGCGCGGCAAGCGACTCCGCCTCAAGCGTAATATCGCTCCAGATGCGCTCCTGCGTCGCGCTTACAGAACCTCCGCGCACAAGCTCCAGCATGGCAAGAAAATAAACAATTGTCTCATGCCTGTCCGCAAACTTCGTCAATTCGCTGAAACGGGCGCGCACTGCCCCTAGAAGCCGTTTCTCCAGCCGCACGATGACATCCTCAAGCGCCAAAACAGGCGCAACGAGCGCTTTCGCCGTCTGTTCAATCTTGGGCAAAATACTAACTAGGCGCATGGCCGCCGCGTTCACCATCTGGAATGTGGTTCGCCCGGGGGCAAACACAGGGTAGGGGCTGGGCGCGCGGCGCGGGAAAAGAAGCGGGTTTTTCCCCCATTCTTTCCGCAGGATGCGCGCGGATTTGCGGATAAGCGCGTAGCGGGCAAGCCGGCGCTCCAGTTCCTCCACGCTCTCGCGCTCTTCGGACGAAAGTTCAAGCATGGGCAAAAGCGTACGCGATTTTATGAGGAGGAGCGTTGAGGCGACCAGAACGAATTGCGCGGTTTCGCCGAGAGGCAGGGACGGCAATTTCTCCACATACGCCAGATACGTGTCGGTTACATCCGCGAGCGATATATCGGATATGGGCAGTCTGCGTTCCTCTATCAGATTAAGGAGGGCCTCAAGAGGACCGTTGAATTTCTCGGTTGCGATGGTGAACGCGGTCATTGTTGTTTAAAAATTCGAAGCACGAAGCACGAAATTCGAAAAGTGTGGAAAATCATAAATTCCAAATCCAAAACAGATAGCCGCTTTCTTATTGTTTTTATTTTTTTCTTGCCTTTGCATATTTTGGATTTTTTCGGATTTCGGATTTCGGATTTTTCTTGCTGGACTGTTTCGTAATTTCTAGCCCCAGTTCTTTAAGCTGTTCCGGGGTCAGCGGCTTTGGCGCCTTCATGACCGCTGTCTGGCCGCCGCGCGTCATCGGGAATGCCTGTACTTCGCGCAAATACTGCTCGCCCGTGAGCGTCATCAGGAGCCGCTCTATCCCCAGAGCAATGCCGCCGTGCGGCGGCGCCCCGTAGCGGAACGCTTTCAGCATGTGGCCGATGCGTTCTTCTGTGTCGGCATCGGAGTAGCCCATTATTTCATAGGCTTTCTTTAGGAGTTTGGGGTCATGTTCCCGGATGCTTCCGCCGCCGGTTTCATACCCGTTGCATACGAGGTCGTACTGCGAGGTGAGAATTTCGCCAACACGCTCTTTCTTCACAAGCCACTCCGCGTGCTCATCTATTGCTTTGGAAAACGGGTTGTGAGTGAATATCCACGCGCCCGCATCCGTCTTCTCAAAGAACGGGAATTTGTATACCCAGGCATACGCGAGCGCCCCCCTTTCCTTTTCCTCCGGGCTCCGCAGATCAAATTTATCCGCGCCGAATTTCTCCATCGCTTCCGCGTAGGTAAATCTCGGAAATGGTTTTTGCTTGAGCGTGAAGCCCATCGCCTCGCTCGTTTCTATCATCATTTCCTCTACGAGGTTCATGATGTCGTTCTGTTCCACGAACGACATCTCTATATCCACCTGCGAGTGTTCAAACCCGCGGTCTGCGCGGAGGTCCTCATCGCGAATGCAACGCGCGATTTGGAAATACCTCTCAAACCCAGCAACCATAAGGAGCTGTTTGTACTGCTGGGGCGATTGCGGAAGCGCGTAAAAACTGCCGGGGTGGAGCCGCGACGGCACCACGAAATCCCGCGCGCCCTCCGGAGTGGATTCCGTAAGGAGCGGCGTTTCAATTTCGGCGAATGAATTCTTGAAAAGAAATTCCCGGACCCTGCGGACAAATTCGCTCCGCATGCGGATATTTTTTTGCATGCGCTCGCTGCGTAGGTCAAAATAGCGGTATTCCAGACGCGTTTCCTCTCCTATGCCTGACGTGTCGGCGGTTACGTCAAATGGCGGCGTTTCCGAAGTGTTCAGAGTTGCGATGTTTTCTATGCGCAATTCCAGATCGCCATTCTCTTTCCCCGCCTGGGCATTCTTTTTCGCTCGCTTGACGACCTCCCCGCTGACGGAGACGACATATTCCGGACGCAGTGTTTTTGCTGCTTCCATAGAGCTAGATGCAGGCAGGACGACTCCTTGAATGGTGCCGCTCGCGTCGCGGAAATCAAAGAAGACCAACTTGCCCTGATTGCGGCGCACTGAAACCCATCCGGCGATTATAACGGTTTTTCCGATATTATTTCGCAGGTCTTTTATTAATACCCGGTTTTTCATATCTTGTTTATGTTCCAATCTACGAATTTATTCCAATCTACTAATAATTATGTGCCAATCTACAAATGTATCCCAATCTACAAATAGCTACGAATGGAGGGAAAGTGTATTTGTAGCAATTTGTGGTATTCGTATCATTTGCAGATTGGGACTTCATATTGTTACGCCGACTTTCCGCCGGACATCCTGCATCTTAACCGAAGCCAAAGCACGGGCTCTTTCCCCGCCGTCTTTTAATACCCTCTTTACCTCCGCATCAGTTATGCTCGCGCGCATCTCCCGCATCGGAGCAAAATATGCCTCCATGTCTTCTATCAGTATCTCTTTGAGAGCCTTGTAATTTCCCTTGTTGGCCTTGTATATAACAGCGAGTTCCTCCTTGCTCTTAAAAAGCGCATGAATTGCATACACGTTCTCCGGGCTCTCCCCTTTTGAATCCGTCAATATGCCCATTATAGATTTCCTGATTTCATCTTTCGTCCCGAAAAGCGGAATCGTGTTGCCATAGCTCTTGCTCATCTTTCTGCCGTCCGTTCCGGGGACAATCGCGACATCGCGCAAAATCCTTTCTTTCGGCTCCTTGAACGTTGCGCCGAAGGCATTATTGAATTTGCTTGCCGCCTCGCGCGCGTATTCCACGTGCTGGCGCTGGTCGGTGCCCACAGGGACGACGTCGGTGTCGTAGAGCAATATGTCGGCCGCCATTAGCATCGGGTACGCAAAAAGGCCGGCGTTCGCCTCCAGCCCCTGCGCTAGCTTGTCTTTGTATGCATGTGCCATTTCAAGAAATGAAACCGATACTAGGCACTGGAATATCCACGCAAGTTCCATGTGCTCCGGCACATCCGACTGCTTGAAGACGATTACTTTCTTCGGCTCAATCCCCGCCGCAAGATAATCCCGCGCCGCATCCATTATGTTTGCTTGCAGCTGTACCGGATTTTTGATTGTCGTAAGCGCATGATAATCGGCAATCATGAGCATGCTCTCGTGCTCTCTCGCGAGTTCCACGAACGGCTTCAGTGCGCCGAAATAATTACCTATGTGAAGCGCGCCCGATGGCTGGAGGCCGGTTAAAAGTCGTTGTTTACCCCGTATCATACTCAGCGAATTTCGCCCCAGCTAGGTTGATAATAATGGTGGGAATTAGAAAAGAACTGTAGGAAAGGGGCTGTGAGAATATTGGTTCGGGGCATCGGCTTATGATAGCAGAAAAATCCCGCCCAGCACATGTTTCCTCTAGACACTGCATTCCCGATTCAGCGTGTATCCCCGTGGGTATTTTTCTGATTTCCCGCACCATTCTTTTACAGCTGTCAAAGAATGGTGCGGGAAACGCAACTTCTTAGTCCTGCAGGCAGCGCCTATTGCAACATTGGGGCAAACAAATAAGGCATGGGCATTCTTACTTGATGATTATTCCATGATTATTCCCCTGACCTCATCTGGTTGCCCACTTTTGCCGATAGAACAATTCCATAGAATTGTTCCCGAATGACTGACGCGGAATGAGCTTTACATTGCATCCACTACCGTCCGGAAATCTCTGGGCATGTCAGGGCTAACGGAATACAATACGTGTCCGGATGTACCTTGCGCTTCTAAAACGTCCAAGTTTTTGAGCATCGCCAGATGATTCGATGTGCCCTTGAAGGAAATCCTCAGATTCTCTGCGATGTCGCCAACATTCATCTTGCGTCCGTCGGAAAGCATCGCTATGATTTTCAGTCGATTTATGTTGGACAAAGTACGAAATACCACCACCCATCGTTTCATATTGGTCCTTGCATTGATTTTCATAGTAATTTCAATTTTTGATCAATAATTTAGTAATCCGCGTAACTCATTATACAGAACAATTCCATAGAATTGTCCTGTATAATAAACGGAGAACTGCGGATAATTTGCATCCTATTTGTCCCGCCACCTTGCCAACATTGACGAAAACGGGTAAAATAGATGTATTATATGTGCGGAATCTTCGGATATATCGGCGAAAAAAGAGACGCCACGGCGACCGTTTTAGAGGGCTTAAAGCGCTTGGATTATAGAGGGTATGACAGCTGGGGCGTCGGCATTTCGGACGGTTCCGATATCAAGATTGAGAAACATGCCGGAAAAATCGGCGAAGCAACGGCTCATTTGCCTATGAGCCGTTTCGCCATCGGGCACACGCGGTGGGCTACTCACGGCGCCGTTTCCGACGTGAATGCGCACCCGCATTTTGCGAGCGATAAAAGTTTTATCCTCGCGCAAAACGGCATTGTTGAAAATTACGCCGAGCTGAAACAAGACCTCAAAAAAAGGGGTTATAGATTCGTATCGCAAACCGATACGGAAGTAATCGTGCGGCTCATAGAAGAAACGCGCAAAAGTACCGGCAACCTCGCGAATGCCGTTTCGCGCGCATTTAAGAAACTAGAAGGAAGAAATACAATCATCGTTCTTACCAGAGAAGGAGACATCATCGCCGTCCGCAACGGCTCCCCTCTTGTCGTGGGAACTGATGCGGCAGGCGCGGAGATTTACCTTTCTTCCGATACGCTCTCATTCGCGCCGTTCGTGAAGAAAATTCTCGTGTTGGACAACGGCCAGATGGTGGTTTGCGAGAAAAACAGCATTCATTTGAGAGACGTGAAAAGCGGACGGACAATCCCCCTTCAGTTTGAGAAAAACACAATTAAGGACAGCTTGGTGGACAAGGGCCGCTTCAAGCACTTCATGCTCAAAGAAATTCACGACACGCCGGCTGTCATCAAAAGAATACTGGAAGCGGAGACGGGCCAGTTGGTGGCGCTGGTAAAAGCGATTAAGAAAGCGAAGCGGGTGTTCACGCTCGGCTCCGGCACGGCGGGAGTTTCTGCCGCGCAAATCGCATTTTATCTCCGCACATACGCGCGCATCCCTGCTATTGCGCTTGTGGGCGCGGAAGCAAAAGAATATTACAGCATGTTTAATAAAAGCGACATCATCATCGCACCCTCGCAAAGCGGAGAAACGGCGGACGTCTTGGAGGTGCTGGAGGTTGCAAAAAAGAAAGGCGTCGTAATCGCTTCGCACGTAAATATGGCGGGCTCAATGATGACGCGGATGTCTGATTTTAAATTCATGGCGCTCGCGGGGCCGGAGATATGCGTGATGTCCACTAAGGTATTCTCCGCGCAAATCGCGTGGGGCTACACGCTCGCAAAATGCGCATCGGGCGAACTCAAAGACGCGCAGGCAAATCTTGAATCGCTTTTTCTGCATATGAAGCGGTATCTGGAAAATCCCAAAACCCACAGCGCGATCAGGCGCGTCGCGCGCCATCTCGCTAAATCCAAAAGTGTCTATCTTTTGGCGCAGGGCCAAAATTTGCAGATTGTGAAAGAAGGCATGATTAAGCTGATTGAAGGCGCGTATATGCATGCGCATGCTTTCCTTGCCGGCGACCTGAAGCATTATGCGATAACGCTTATAGAAAAAGGCGTCCCGACAGTTTTTGTATTTTCAAACGATTCGCTCAAAAAAGGGCTGATGAACGCGGTAAACGAGGTGCAGGCGCGCGGCGCCGATGTGCTGGGAATCGGGCCGGAGGCAAACGAAAGCTTCAGGTACTTTCTTCCCGTGCCGGACACCGGAGAAACGAGCGCGCTTATGAACATAATCGCGCTTCAGCTTCTCGCCTACTACGTGGCGCTCCAATTGAAGCACAACATAGACAAGCCGAGGAATATCGCGAAAAGCGTTACGGTAAGCTGATTTGAAATTAACGGCCAACCGGAACCATTCTAACTACTTACGCCTAGGCGTAGTTTGTCATTATTTAATCCGATTTCGCGACAGGAAGCTCCACAATAAATCGCGAACCTTTGTCCTTTCCTTCGGATTCCGCCCACACCCTGCCCTCGTGGGCCTCTACAATTGCCTTTGCTATGAAGAGGCCATATCCTGTTGAGTGCACGTTGACCTTGCTTGATTCGGCTCCCCTGCCCCCTTCGGTAAACAGATGCGCCATGTCTTCCTTCGTGATTCCGACGCCCGTGTCGGCGATAGTTAGGCGTACCAGGGAATCTTCCCTCGCGAGGTCAACCGTAACTTCGCCATGGGGCGTGTACTTGATTGAATTGTCTATAATGTTGCGGATTACATGTCTGCGCAGTTTTTCCTCGTCGCCGACAATTGTAAATTGGTCGGCGCTTGTTTTGCGAAAATCCAGCCGGATTTTCTTTTCTCTTGCGGCGGGAGCCAGCTCGGCAACTGTCTCCTCTACGGCCTTCGCCAAATCAAAAGATTTCTTGTCGTACGCTACGGTCCCCTTTTTGAGATTTGAGGCGTCAAGAATATTCATTACCGTTTCAACGCCCTTTCGGGTATCCGCCAGCGCCTCTTCCGACATACGCTTAAGCGGTACTTGAACTTCGCCGTAATCTCCGGAGGCAATGGCAGAGAACCCCGCCTCGTTTTTCGTCAAGTACCCTTTAACCTCATGGCTGATGAAATGCAAAAGCCCCTCCTGCTGCTTGTTCACCACCTCCAATTCCTGCTCTTGTTTTTGAATAAGCTCTCGCTGGCGCACCTCTGCTTTTACACTGCGTACTAAAAAGAAATCGAATGCTACGGCATCAAATGTTTGTTTTTGCGCAATGCATCCGCCACTTTCTCAAATAGATCGTTCGTCACAATGTCTTGGTCTGAGACACTCCGGTATCCAAACCTTTCATCAGTGAATATTTTGTCTCCGAATTCAACGGGGTGGTCATAGCGGGGGATCAAGTGCCAGTGTACCTGTGGATCGGGAGGATTGTTTTGATATGCATGGTTCATTGAGCATGCCCAATTGAACATCGCAGCGCCGAATGTTTTTTGTACAAGCGCCTCAAGGTTGCGCACAATCTCCATAAAGGCAAGGGTCTCTTGCGCGGTGACTTCCGCGAGGCGCGGGCAGGGCCTTCGCAGAACAACCACGCACCTTCCCAGATACTTTTGGTTGGAGTTGAGTCGTACTTCCCAGTGCGGGGTGCGATAGATAAAGCCTTTTTCGTCCGCGCCATTCATAATTTAAATATTAGCATAAGGGATGATAGTTGACAGAATCTCTTCTTGATATATAAAGAACAATAGGCACCGTGGTCAATATTCCATTTTGGTAGAAGGAGACAGACAATGGCTACACCAGTTCTCAAAAAACAGAAGTGCGTACTTTTGCGCATTACATCAACCGCCGTTGTAGACGCCATCATAGAACGGCATGTTATGTTTCTTGGTGATCCCGAGGTAACACGATTTCTTAGGGTCACAGATATATCCGTGGAGTACCAACGTCAGAAGCTCCTCGACATTGTCAATTCCTCAACTCAATGCGCAATGGCAATACTTATGGGAACGGAAGAATGCAACTTGCGAAGTGTCGCATCCCGTTACATTGGTATGGCAACAATGAGAGACATTGATGCATATAATCTTTCTGCGCATTCGGGATCCATGATCGGAGACAGGTCTCTTTGGGGAATGGGTTTTGGCAAAGAAGCAAAGCTCCTGCAGCTTCACTCTGCATTTCTAGAGTTGGAATTGCGGTGGGTATTCAGCCGAACAGTCAGAGCCAATATCGCTTCGATCCGGATGCTGGAGAGTACCGGATATGTACAACAGGGTGTACGTCCCGATTGCCGCCACGTGGGTAATGGTTTTCTCGATGAACTCCTTTTTGGCGTCAATAGAGAGCGGTGGAGGATGGTATGGAATGAACGCGCTTTGACGCGTGTATAATTTCAGCAATGTAAAAACCCCGCCAGCACGAATCTCGGCTGGCGGGGTTTTATCTTCACCACTCTAGGAGCAGTGGGATTCAAACAACCATCCATCGGTGCAGAATCCGCCCATCTTTTCCAACACATAACTGTTGAGTGCTACAAGTTTCCCAAGGTCTATGCGCTCCATACAAGCAGCGGTCATTTCCATAAAGTGGCGATCGGAGAATTGTTCAACTCCGTATTTTGCGCAAAATGTTTGGTCTGTGAGCAGTTGGTGAATGCGCTCCGGACGAAGCACTTCAGTACCAGTCAATTTTCCGTATGTATCCAGAATCTTCTGGATATGCGCAAAATAGGTAAATTGAAATCCTCCGGATCCTTCTTCGTGTAGTGCCTGGATATTTAGCAGTTGATCGAAGAGGTAATACTTCGCCATTTCTACCCATTGCGGATCGTCTGCCAAATTGATAATGGGTTGGTACAGAGTATCGTTTGCCTCCTCCTGCATCTCTGCTACTCCTCCACGATCAAAGAGGATAATACCTGTGGCATATTTGCGTGCAATATGGCGAATTCCAGCCACGCGATTTTCATTGAAAAGCTGGTGGATATATCTGAACGGATCAGCGGTGTATTCCACCAAATATCCATTCAGACGCTTGTTTCCTCTTTTCCGCGTATGGACCGAGTCTTTGAGTACAAAACCAATGTCAATATCAGAATACTTGGAAACCCTTATGCCTGTCGCATAACTTCCGGTAAGCAACGCGCCGGCTATCAGAGGGTCACCTAAGTATTCCTTAATAAACTCATGGACTGTTGTCTTGATGCGGCTGTCAAGGAAATTCAACCCGTTTACCTCTGCGGGCAGACATTCTGTGGTTACCATACCAACCTTCTCCTTTTCAAAGAGCGTATTTATCGGCGACACAGACCTTACGGACCACCCGTAATGGCCTGCCGATATTGGGGTCAAGATACTCTACCCATTTTTGGTGTCAAGATGTGAAGAGCTATCCTTTATAAAATCACTTGGTGCTACTACGCTGCGGGGAGTTCAACAATAAACCTGGAACCCCTGTCTTTTCCTTCCGATTCCGCCCAAATCTTGCCACCGTGCGCCTCCACGATGGCCTTCGCGATAAAGAGTCCGTAGCCCGTTGAGTGGACGTTTACTTTTATTGCATCGGCGCCCCTGCCCCCTTCGGTGAATAGATGCGCCATGTCTTCCTTGGAAACCCCGACGCCCGTGTCGGCGACTGTCATTCTAAGCAAATTTTTAGCAGTCTGACTGCTAGGAACTCTGGTCAGGTCTACCTTCACGCTTCCCGAAGGCGTGTACTTGATTGAATTGTCTATTATGTTGCGGATTACATGTCTGCGCAACTTTTCCTCGTCGCCGAGCATTGTAAGTGAACCTGCAGGCCTGTGGAAATCTAGCTGTATTTTCTTTTCTCTTGCGGCGGGAGCCAGCTCGGCAACTGTCTCCTCTACGGCCTTCGCCAAATCAAAAGATTTCTTGTCGTACGCCACGGTCCCCTTTTTAAGATTTGAGGCGTCAAGAATATTCATTACCGTTTCAACGCCCTTTCGTGTATCCACCAGCGCCTCTTCCGACATGGATTTTACAGGAGCCGGCACTTCGCCGTAATCTCCGGAGGCGATGGCAGAAAATCCGGCCTCATTTTTAGTCAAATACCCCTTAATCTCGTGGCTGATAAAATGCAAAAGTCCTTCTTGTTGGTGGTTTACCACCTCCAATTCCTGCTCTTGTTTTTGAATCAGTTCGCGCGCATCTATCTCCTTACTCACGCTTCGTACAAGCAATATGCCAAGAATTATTACAGCCGCGAACAGGATTCCGTTTAATATTGCATCTTGCACAGTAAGCGACAAAATAAGCCGCACGCCCACAAAAATCCATAACAGAAATATGAAACTTTGAGCAGTCGCAACCCTGAGATCAAACAGTCGATGCCGCAAAATAGCATAGCCCATAATAATGGGGTACAAGATTACAGCAAAATTGGTTACAGGGTATATGTCAATGTTGTAGACCGGAAGAAATGACATGCTCCCACCGGTGAAGCCTATAAGCGTTCCCAGGAAGAAATATTTAATTCGTGTGTGATCCAGACGAGTTGCGTCGTCAATGATTTTCTCGTTCCGATAGCTTCTATACAACAGAACATGATTAAAAATAGTTAACCCAAAGAAGTATGCTGTGAACAGAGGGTAAAGCAATCCTGGTGGCGAATCATAGAAAAACTCTCCGAACACAAAACGCATATTAGCAATTAATAAATCACTTGACACTGCCAGCACGCTAAAGATTATCGCTAAAATGTAAGGCAAGACGACAACAAGACGCTGTCGCATTCTTAAAAAGGTATACACGAAGTGCATAAAAAGAGCGGGAATAAATGCCACGCCTATGTGTGTTATGCGCCATAAAAAATCAGCAACATTGGGTTTGTCAGTAATACCTATGAAAAAACTTCCAATTCCCCATATAAATACAGAAATACAAAAGAAACCCCATAGTTTGTGAAGACGTTGTTTCCCGACAGAAAACATGACGAATGTCATGACCCCACTGGACACGGAAATGAGGAGACCGGAAAGTGCAAAGAGACCGACATTCATAAGATACAGGTCATTATATCTTAAAAAAACAGGCGGTGTGCTGTATTAGCCACAACCGCCCATTAAGCCACCCCACTACTTATGCCACTGACTTCTTTCCCCAGTCATTTCTGACCGCGAATTCGATCATCCTTGATACAAATTCCTGGTCCAATGCAGCAGGTTCGTGATAGCGAGGGCCCAAATCCCTTTGAACATTTCCCATAAGGGCTTGGAACTCGCCATTTGTGTAGGGGCCAAACTGTCCAAGTGTGGCGTCCATACGCCTCTGAAGCTTACGAAACAGAGGCGATTGTCCAGAAATAGCGTTCTTTTTTTCCACTTCGCTCTCGACTACGCTGACGCCTCGTACCTGCAAGCATTTAAGCGATTCCTGCAAGAGCCACGACACATTGGGTGGGTTTGGATGGACCAGATGGTACACAGTGTTATGTACCCCCTGTAGACTCATGAGTTCCAGCATTATCTTGGAGACCCAATCCATCTGTACCACATTCAAGGTCGCCAACTTTGATATCCGGATTACCAGTGGGATCTTGACATCCTCACCGATTACCAGGACTCCAGGAGGGAGTTCTTTTTGTTGCCGAGAATGTTGACGCATAGCCTCGGCGGTTCGGTGAATTGCCTCTATGTACCGGTAAAACGCTTCAAAACCGGTCGTCGTACCGTCTGTCCTAGCAATGAGGATAGCAAGACGGTATATGTTAAAACGCCGTCCCCCGCCACGCCTTGCCCATGCCCGCACCAAACCTTCTCCCACCTGCTTTGTTTTTTCGTAATCATTTCTAGGTTGGTGGTAGTTAGCTCTAAAAGCAACGTCGCTTTCAGAGAGCGTTTCAGCACTCCCCGCCACATAAACCGTCGAGACGTGGTCTATGTGACTTATCTCCAGCGTGTCTGCGAGGTCTAGAACGTGACTAACGCCCCCGACGTTTGCAGCGTACGTCGCTTTCGGATCACTGAACGCTATCGATGCCGCTCCGTGCAGAATTCGCTTAATACTACTGCCACGTAAGAATCGCAGGTCGGCTTCGTTAATCCCGCAACCACTTTGCGTTATATCTCCACGCACTGCGATTGCATCGGAACTCCCGCCGGTTATCCTATCGATTCTTTCCTGCGGGGACTGCGGCCCATTTGCCCGAGTAAGGCAATAAACCTTAAACCTCTCCCGCAACAATATCGGGAGTAAATCCGAACCCAAGGCGCCGGTGGCGCCCGTCATGACAATGGACTCCATGATGCCTCCCATCCCAAGAGTTAATTTACAAAAAACCAGCCTGCACGGTAACATGAAATCAATATGTCTGCAAGTCTATGTATGCAAAAAGCGGCGGGGGTCTCACCTCCTCGCAAAAGCAAGCACAAGATAGGAACCAACTATCCACCAAAAGCGGTAGGCCTCTCCGAATACTGCCTGTACCTGCGAGCCACAGAAGTGGTCATTACCTTTCTTGATACGTCGGAATAATATTCACAGTTTTTGGGGACATGGAAACTGTTGAGGGAGACGCGCCGGAAAGCGCAGTGCACGATATGGAAAATGTAGTCTGTCCTAAAATAGCGCTGGACTGCTTTCTATCGCCGGCAGTACCGCTCCATGAATCGCCGTCCGTTCCCGATACGGCGCAATCGGATACATCCGTCGCATTCCAGCTCACGAACGTGGATTCGCCGCTTCTCAGTAGAAGCGGGGACACCTGCCAGCTCGTTATGTTCGGAGATGGGGCGGGGGCAGAGGCAGGAGGCGGAAACAACAGAGAGGGATTTATTATGATGCACACTGGATAATTTGTAGCGCCGTTGGGGCAGGTGCCCGTTGTCCGGCCCGGGACAAGACCTGTCCCTGGTCCAGTGCCCGGACCCGTCCTCGGGTCTGTCCCAGGGTCTATGTATGTGTTCAAGCAGGCCGAATCGGTTGCGCCGTCGGCGCACGTGGGCGCATCACCAGGCATAAACCCCGGCGCCGTAGACCATGTCCATATCCAGACCCTTTCTTGGCCCTCAACGCCCGACCTCGCTATGGTCTCTTCAGCAGTTCCGTAAACTGTGCGCCCGGCAACAGCCGCGACAGCTCCGACGGTAAATGCCGACAACGAATTCATTATTTGATTATTGAGCGCACCACCAACTATGTTTGGAACAAGTTGATCAAGTACGAATGACGAAGACCAAGAAGACGCCTCAAGGAAAGCTGTGACAAATTCGCCACCAGCAATAATTCCAGCTACAAGAAGGCCGGCTCCTAATAAATTTCTGAACCATCCAGAAGAGGAGGCCGAATCGTATATAATGGCGCGGCCTGTCCTGCCGTCTGCCGTTATTGCGTATTTAATGCAGTATATGTGTTGCACCGTCCTCCAAAAACCGCCGTCCGTCCACCTCGTGCAGTTTCTGGAAGGATCGGTCTCGCTCAAAATATCGCTGTTGCGTGGACGGACAACGGAATTGCTGACCAGAGCCGGAGCAATGGATGCAAGCTGTACGATTTGCGGGGTGGGATATCCGGTGTTCACATAGAGAGGGTCCATCGTGCAACGACCACTTCCTGTGCCCGTCTCATAGTCGCACCAATATGTTGAGGGGTCTCCCCAGATTACCGAGCCATAGTCATCATTGAGCGGTATGGACATCTGGCCGACCCAATTAGACAACCAGTTAAGCACGTACGTCTTGCCGTCTTTGACGATGGCGCCGTATTCCGGATATTGTGCCCATGCAGGTACAAAATCATAGACAGTCCACACATCGCCCCGTCTCTCGGCATGCAAACCATAAATTTCCTGCGTAATATTTTCACTTATGGTTACCCTCACATTATTGGGGTCATTCGGAATGGACTCTACTATTGTGGTCTGCGCCGATTCTCCAAGCGTAAGAACCGGCAGTGCATCGTATGTTTGAACAACACCCAAACCGCCGTGTGAGTTCCCGCTACCTTCACGGTTCAAAATCGT
>Ga0209211_10007950_pt1 | contig 14690 bp, 13 predicted proteins | sample RifGroA2_FD_183992 | JGI IMG/M metagenome (GOLD analysis project Ga0209211, IMG submission 183992) | Groundwater microbial communities from Rifle, Colorado, USA - Groundwater A2 (SPAdes) (version 2) | ecosystem: Environmental > Aquatic > Deep subsurface > Groundwater | place: Rifle, Colorado... | reverse complement strand
TCAAATCGCGCAACTGCCGCTTGGCGCGTTCATACAGCGGCTGGACGCGCTCCACGGTATAGACCTCTTTGGCCACCTGCGCCAGCACCGCCGCCTGGTAGCCGCAGCCGGTGCCGATTTCCAGCACACGATTGAGCGGCCCGGCAGCACGCAATATTTCAATCATGCGCGCCACGATGTAGGGGCGGGAAATAGTCTGGTTGAAATTGATCGGCAGCGACACGTCATCGTAAGCGCGGCTCGCCAATGCCTCATCGACAAACAGGTGGCGCGGCACTTCGAATATCGCCGCCAGCACCGCCTCGTCCTTGATGCCCTGTTCGCGCAGTCGCTCGATCATGCGCAAACGGGTGCGCTGCGAGGTCATGCCGATACCGTTGTGCCGTGTATTCATTGCCCAGTACGGGCACGGCGCGCCGTGCCCGTACTAATCCAATCGCGCACCGCATCGAGCTGCCCATATTGGGTGAGATCAATTTGCAGCGGAGTGAGCGAGGCGCGCTGCTGTGCCAGCGCATGAAAATCCGTGCCCTCGCCGGCATCCTGCGCCTTGCCCGCCGCGCCGACCCAATACACGGTTTCGCCGTGCGGGTTGCTGGCTTTCACCACCGGCTCGGCCTTGTGCCGCTTGCCGAGGCGCGTCACTTCGATGCCCTGCAACTGATCATAAGGTACGTCCGGCACATTTACATTAAACAGCCATGGATGGCTGTGCGTCTGTTTGGCAAAGCGCTGCACCAATCCGGCGGCAACCCTGGCGGCAGTCTCGTAATAGGCAAACTCCTTGCCTACCAGCGAAACCGCAATCGAGGGAATGCCGAGCAGAAACCCTTCGGTGGCCGCCGCGACGGTGCCGGAATAAATGGTGTCGTCGCCCATGTTGGCCCCGGCATTGATGCCGGACACCACCATGTCCGGCTGCTGATCCAGCATCCCGGTAACGGCGAGATGCACGCAATCGGTCGGCGTGCCGTTGACGTAGTAAAAGCCATTGGCGGCGCGGCTCAGCTTGAGCGGGCGGTCCAGCGTCAGGGAATTGCTTGCGCCGCTGCGATCCCGTTCCGGCGCGACCACCACTATGTCGGCGACCCGGGCAAGATGTTCGGCGAGGCATGCCAGGCCGGGTGCGAAATAACCATCGTCATTGCTGATCAGAATGCGCATCGGTGGATTAGAAATAGGGTTATAAAAACGTTGACTAAAACGGACGGTAACGGCGTCAACGCAAGGCGCAACATGATATCCGTTTCATTCCGGTTTCGCCATAAATTCACGACATTAACTGTTGCAACATTAACTGTTGCAGTTGGTTCCTGACTCCGCCATACTGCGAATGGGATACATCTTTCTAAATGTGAGGAGGAATCATGACTTCTATCGTTGGCGAACTGCTGGTTCGCGAAAGCATCATCTCCATGGCGCAGCTCAATGAGGCGCTAACCCGCCAGAAACAGCAAGGCGGGCGCTTGGGCGATTCACTGGTGGCGCTGGAATATATTTCTCCCGCCGAACTGAAGCAGTTCTTTAATGCGGTCCCGCCTGCTCCGCTCAAGATCAATCAGACCGGTTTGAGCGAAATACTTTTGACAGATCTGTTGCTGAAGATCGCCTATTTCGAAGGCGGCATATTTTCTTTTGGCTCCATGAGCAAAAGCATGTGCCTGCCGATGGGCGTTGTGGACGAACTGACGGAAGCGGCGCGGAATGATGGTCTGGTTGCGATCAAGAGCGCCGCGGGGTACAACCGTGCGACGCATATTTTTGAATTGACAGAAAAGGGGCGGCAGCGTGCGGCTGAAGCACTGGAACAGTCTCAATATGCCGGGCCTGCACCCGTTCCGATCAAATTCTACAGCATCATGACCGCGCATCAGACCGTGCGTCAGATCGAGATTGATGAGCACTGGGTGCGCCATGCGCTCAGCCATCTGGTGGTGGATGACGAGCTCCTCAATCGACTCGGCCCCGCCTTTAACTCCGGCCGTTCAATTTTCATGTACGGCCCGCCTGGCACCGGAAAATCCAGCATCACGGAAAGCCTGGCGCGGGCACTGACTACCAGTGTCTACATTCCCTATGCGATCGAGGTCAGCGGCCAGGTCATCCGCCTGTTCGACCCGGCGATACATATTCCCGTTGAAGAAAATGGCAAAGAAAGCTCTCCGCTGGATCTGGAATCGAGTCACAAATATGACCCGCGCTGGCGCCTGTGCCGTCGCCCGGTTGTCATGGTGGGCGGCGAGTTGACGCTGGAATCGCTGGATCTGGACTTTGACCCGGTAAATAAATATTACGAAGCGCCCATCCACATGAAAGCCGCGAACGGTTTCTTTATCCTGGACGACTTCGGTCGACAAATGGTGCCGCCGCGCCAATTACTGAACCGCTGGATTGTCCCGCTGGAGCGGGGCACCGACTTTCTTTCATTGCACACCGGCAAAAAATTCGAAATTCCCTTCGATCAGGTCACGGTTTTTTGCACCAACATGAAACCGAGTGAATTGGTGGACGAAGCATTCTTGCGCCGCATCCGGCACAAGGTACGCATCAATTACCAGACCGAAGAGCAGTTCTATGAAATTCTCAGGCGCGTTTGTGACCAACAGGGGATAGCCTACACCGATTCTGCCGCACGCTACCTGGTGGAAACCTATTACCGGCAAGCCAAACGACCGATGGTTGGCAGCCATCCCCGCGACCTGGTGGAACACATCACAGACCGGGCCCGATTCATGAAAATACACCCGGAATTGACGCCTGAAAGCATTGATGCCGCAGCTTCAAATTATTTTGTCAATATGGACGCATGAGCCACCCAATGTAACATGCGTTGCGGCTCAAGGCTCGCGGTCAGGAATGCCGCCCAGTCATGCTTTCCGGCCTGCGCTTTTTCCTGATTGTCCACGCCACGAAGGAATAGCAGGCGTGCCTTGATTTAATTTTTCCGTTGTGAAGAAAGACCTCCTGCGAGAGTCGCCTCAGGAATCCGATCCGTTGCGCGCAAGGCGAATCTTGCTTTGGCCTCGCTCGAAATTAGCCACGTTGCCCGCCAGATCCTTGCCCAGCACGACTCTGATGCTGATGTCCCCGCGCAAATTATCGGCCTGAACGATGCCGGGTCGCCCAGGCAGGTTCAAAACCAGCGTCTGCGCCTGTTCCCGATAGCCAGAGCGATATTGCACCTGAGACGCGGCCACCTGGAAAGGTTTCTGGTTGGTCAGGCGCGCCCTGGAATAACCTTCCCCATCGAGGAAGCCCGCCACCTTTCTTGCCATGCCCGTCACACCGTTGCCATTGGAAACCTCGATCCTGTAAGGCTTGGCAGCCGGGGCTGCTGCCCGCTGTGCGGCCATACTGGACACCGGCTGGACACGGCTTCCCGCCACCGCAACCGGTTTCTGTGCAGCCTGTGCTGCAATCAGGTCACGTTCTTTCGGCTGCACGGATGCCTGCTGGAGCGGCTTGGCAGCGGACTGAACATGCGCTTGCCCGCGCAGTTCGTACTTGTTGGGCGCCTGCTGCACGGCCTGCATGCGGCTTTTCGACAGTGGAGCCTGCTTCGGCGCAGCCTGCGTGATCACGCCCCAGTCCTTTGGCAACGCCAGCACCTGCTGCGGTGCGGAAGAAGCAATCGCTGTCGTTGCAACGGCCGGCGCGGGAACGAGAGTTGGCGTCCCAGATCGCACCTGCTGCGTTTCCTGAGTCACCTGAGGTGCATTTTCGGCAGGTTGCGGCTTGGCTGCCTGTGCCATGACCTGCACTGCTTTTTCTCTGTTGCCCGCCTTGTTCAGCGCCAGCGCCAAATTGGTATGCGCCGCCTGGTTGGCTGGATTCAGAACAACCGCCCGCTCCAGTTCACTTGCCGCCTCGGCATAAGACCCGCTCAGATACAGGGCATAGCCCAGATTGTTGTGGATATGGGCGGCATTCGGCGCCTGCTTCACGGCCTGCCTGAACTGCTCAAGCGCCTCCTGCTGCCTGCCCTGCATCGCGTAGATCACACCCAGCCCGTTGCGTGCCTCGGCAAAAGTGCCATCGATGCCCAGCGCCTTCTGGTAAGCCGCCAGCGCCTTTTGATAGCGGTTCTGCCCCTGATAGTAACGCCCCAGCTGGTAATAGGCATCCGGCGTCTCGGTGGAGTGCCTGACGTGGTAAACAGGCTTGATGCTCCATGTCTCGCTGTCGGCAGTCTTTTGATAAGACGCGCAACCGCTCAGCAGGGGAATAACAGATGCAGCTGATAAAATTATATGGCTGGTTTTCATGGCATAGCTCCTTTAGGAAACCTACGGTACTACTTGCGCCCCGGTTAACGCTGGGAACAACACCCGGGCCATGGTGAGGAACGCCGGTCCGAGCAGCACCAGCATCAATGCGGGGAAAATACAGAATATCAGTGGGAACAATAGCTTGACCGCAATTTTTGCGGCCGCCTCTTCCGCCCGCAAGCGGCGCTTGGAGCGCAGACCGTCGGAATGAACCCGCAGGGAGTCCGCCACGCTGGTGCCGAAACGGTCGGACTGCACCAGCAAAGCCACCAGCGAGTCTATTTCTACCACCCCCGTGCGCAGGGCCAGGTTGCGCAATGCCTTTTCCCGGCTGTTGCCGGCGCGCATTTCCAGGCTGACCAGATGCAACTCTTCCGCCAAGGTGACGCTTTTCAGCCGCATTTCCTCGCCCACTCTGGCGAGCGCAGCATCCAGCGCCAACCCTGCTTCCACGCACACCGTCATGAGATCCAGGGCATCGGGGAAACTCTCGAAAATTTCCCGCTGTCGGTTCCTGATACGCCACATCAGCCAGGCATTAGGCAAGAAATAACCAAGCATAGCGGCAGCGAGAAGCGAGGAAAGCACCACAATCGGCTTGCTCTCCTGCCCTCCGAAAATGCCGAAATAAAGCACCAGCAGCCCCGGCAAAACCAAAGCCAGCAGGGTCTTCGCGGCGAAAAACACCACTGGCGCAGAGGAATAACGATAGCCCGCGTTCATGAAACGGACACGCAGATTGGAGTTTTCCCAACCCTGCTGCGGCAAGGCAACCCTGGCGAGCGGGCCGCTCAATTTAACCACCCGCTGGACCCAAGCCGGCGCCGCTTGCTGCGGCAACAACTCGGGATTATCCGCCGCGACGCCCTCCAGCCGTTTCTGTACCGGGCGCGCGCCCAATTGCAGCAGGATAGCCAAGGCAACCCCGAACACCACCACGAAAATAACAATTAGATAAATGGACTGTATGGTAGTCATGTGTTGTTCACCCAAAAATGATCCGAGTTCATACGTGTATCCTGATTACGCGCCGCATCCAATAAACCCCAACAACCATGATCGCCAGCATGCTCCAAACCAGTTTGATTCCAAATGGATCAGTCCATAACAGGCTCATCATCTTGGTGTTAACGAGGTACATATAAAAACCCAAGACGAACGGTAATATACCCAGAATCCAGGCTGACAAACGGCCCTCGGCAGAGAGCACTTGAATCGTCCCCATCAGCTTCAGGCGCTCACGGATCAGCGCGCTGATGCGGTCCAGCAGTTCCGTCAGATTGCCCCCGGTTTCGCGCTGGATCAGCACCGCAATGACAAAGTAGCGCAGATCATCGCTGGGCAGGCGGGTGGCCATATTTTGCAATGCGTCCTGAAGGCTGATGCCATAGTTGATTTCGTCGAAGGTGGTGCGGAACTCGCCCGCCACCGGCTCCGGCATCTCGTCGCCCACCATCTTCAATGCGCCGGAAAAGGCATGCCCCGCCCGCAAAGCCCGCCCCATCAGATCCAGCGCATCCGGCAACTGCTCCTCAAAGGTGGTCAGGCGCTTGCGCTTCGCATTCAGCACGTAAAACAGGGGCAGGGCGCCCACCGCCACTCCCGCCACTATGATCGCGAACAGCGGCAAGTCAAAAACTGCTGCCAGAATGAAGCCCGCCAATGAGCCGATAATGGAGAGCCACAGAAACCCGGCCACATTCAACGCCAACCCGGACTGCAATAACAGCCTGTCCAGACGGTGAATATGCGGAATCTCCAGCAGCAGGCGCTCCCAGGCCGGCGTCTCGGCAAGCAGGCGTTTCTTGGCAATGGACAGATCCTCGCCTTCGTGCGCTCCGGCGGACATGGCGCGCAAGCGCCGCTCGATCCGCTTCGCCTCAGGTCCTTTGTAGGCGTTCCAGGCAAGGTATGTTCCTTCCAGGAACAACACTACCGCGATGAAGGCGAGAATGATAAACAGGTAGTAGAAATAATCCACGCCGCTCTCCTATTCGTACAACCGGGTGGGGTCGAAGATGTCGTCGGAAATGGCAACACCACGGGTACGCAAACGATCGATGAACCGGGGCCGGATGCCGGTGGCGCGGAAACTCCCGAGCACTATTCCATCCGGAGCTACGCCGGTTTGCTCGAAGACAAATATCTCCTGCATGGTGACGATATCGCCCTCCATGCCGGTGATCTCCTGGATGCTGGTGACCTTACGCTTGCCATCGGTCAGCCGGGACACATGAATCACCGCCGTAATAGCGGAGCTGATTTGCTGGCGCATGGCCTTGGTCGGCAAATTCAACCCCGCCATCCCGACCATATTCTCCAGGCGGGTCAGCGCGTCACGCGGGGTGTTGGCATGGACCGTGGTCATCGAGCCCTCATGGCCGGTATTCATCGCCTGGAGCATGTCCATCGCCTCGGCGCCGCGCACCTCGCCCAGGATGATGCGATCCGGGCGCATGCGCAGGCTATTTTTCACCAGCGCCCGCTGGGCCACTTCGCCCTTGCCCTCGATATTGGGCGGCCGCGTTTCCAGACGCACTACATGGGGCTGCTGCAACTGCAGTTCCGCCGCGTCCTCGATGGTGATGATGCGTTCGTTAGCGGGGATGAAGCCGGACAGGATGTTCAGCAGGGTGGTTTTGCCGGTTCCCGTGCCGCCGGAAATCAACAGGTTCACTTTCGCTTTGACCAGCCCACCAATAATTTCCCCCATCTCCGGCGTCAGGCTCTTGCCGCGGATAATGTCATCCATGCCCAACGGAGTGACGGCAAAGCGGCGAATGGACAGAATCGGCCCGTCTATCGCCAAGGGCGGGATGATCGCGTTCACTCGCGAGCCATCCGGCAGCCGTGCGTCCACCATCGGGCTGGATTCATCCACGCGCCGGCCGATACCCGACACGATCTTGTCGATGATCTTCATCAGGTGGGCATCGTTCTCAAAGCGCACATCGGTCAGTTCCAGTCTGCCGGCGCGCTCCACATAAACTTGGCGATGGGTGTTGGCGAGGATATCGGAAATGGTCGGGTCCGCCAGCAAGGGTTCGATCGGCCCCAGTCCCAGCACCTCATGCTGAATGTCCTGCACCAGGCTCTTGCGCTCGGATTCGTTGATTGCCAGCGTTTCCTCTGCGAGCAGGCGCTCCACCATAACCTTGAGCTCTTCCTGCAGTCTGTCCGGCGACAGGCTTTCCATGACTGCCAGATCGACACGTTCGAGCAGTTTATGGTGGATGCGCGACTTCAGTTCCTGATAGGAGCGGTTTTCAGCCGCGACCGCCTGCGGTGCCTTCACTGGCACCTGGGCGGCGTCCTGTTTGATGTTTTCAAGCCTGTCGCGTAATGTCATGATTCAACTCTCCGTTTGATTTCCGGCGCCTTAACCAGTCAGCGCCGGTGAAAGAATTACAATTTAAAAACCTCGGTAATGCTGCATTTTTCCATTGCAGGCGCTACAAAAAAATTGCCAGGTCAATCCCATTCATCAGGCACGGCCGAACAAATGACCCAGCCAACCGCTTTCATGCGTTTCTCCATGTTCAAGGTCATGCCCGAACTTGAGCAGGATTTTCGTAACCGGATCGTTTTTGGCCAATTTCAGGATCGGTACGCCCTGATTGACCGATGCCGAGACCGCCTCGTAGCTGTTGGGAACAGTGATCATCACCTTCATACCCAGGGTGCGCTCCACATCGCCCAACTGGATCTCGCCCCCCTTTTCGTAACGGTTGACGATCAGATGAATCTTGTCCGTGCCGTAATCCAGGGATTGCAGGGTGGAGATCATGCGCTTGGCGTCCCGGATGAAAGGCAGCGTTTCTTGCAACACCGGAAAAATCAGATCCGCATAATCTAGAGCCTTGACGCTCGCCGCTTCCAGATTGCGGCCCACATCCAGGATCACGTAGTCGTATTCAGCCACAGCCAAACGCAGCAGCACTTCGATATGTGCCGGCAACACATCCGCCGCCCTGTCCGGGTTGTCCGGGGCCGCCAGCACGCCAAAATTCGGCAGCACCTGCACCAGGCTGGAAGCGAGGAAAGAGGCGTCCAGACGCAAAATTTCATGGGACAAATCCGCCAGCGTGGTGGCCGGGACGTGGTCGGAAATGTACAGCGAGGCATCGCCGAATTGCAGATTCAAATCAATCAGCACCACCCGCTTGTCATGCTCGGCAGCCAGTACATAGCCCAGATTGGCGGCGAGAAAAGTGGCACCGCTACCGCCCTTGCAGGCAATGAAGGCCAACACCTTGCCTTTGTGCTGGTGCTTCTCCGCGCGCACCAGCTTCTGTTCGACACGCGCCACTGCCTCCCGCAGCGCCTGGGGAGAAACCGGAGTGGGCAGCACTTCGCGCACCCCGACGCGCATCGCCTGGGTCAAATTTTCCGCCGAAACCCGCTCGCACAGCATGATGAAGCTCATAGCGGGATGACGCTGGCTGACGCTTTCCAGGGCTGCGATGGCGCGTTGCCCGTCGCCGGCGCTTTCGATGGCAATCAGGTCGGGCAACTCCCGGTCGGCAACCGGACCCAGTTGCTCCTCGCCACCTTCGAAAGACAAAACCGTACGAAGCAGCCCTTCTTCCTGAAGGATATGGAGAATGCTCTCCATGTGCTGTTTGTTTGCAGATATGACGGCGATTTTCACGTTAGCACGCTTTCATGATTATTCGATTATCAATGCCTACTATCTCGCATAACCAAGACTTTCTACCGGCATGGTTATAGTCGAATTGGGAATAGCAACACTCAACGGAAACAGCCCGAATACCGGCTGGTACACCACGTTGCTACACGTTCTGTTTCGTCCCGTCGTGCTGCACTGCTGCACACTTGCCTCCACAAATTTGATGCAGTCCGTGGTATTCAATGCACACTCGCTAAGATTCCCTAACGGCGAATCAGGGTTAGGAGTCGCTTCCGTTGAAGCATTTGGAGAATTCAAATAGCGAATCTGCACATAATCATTCTGGATTTCCCAACCTGCCACTAACTCAACGATCCCAGTTGAACTTTCCTGGAATATGCATTTCCGCTGGATGCTGTCTTTGGCTCCGGAATAATTGACCACGGCCTCCCGTGCAGCACAGCGCGTAACTTCCTGCACGGTGTTAGCAAGGTAGAAGTAACGGCCGAATTCGATGATGCCGAAGAACAGCGTAAAAAACAGTATCGCGATGATGCCGAACTCGACCGCCGCGGCACCCCGTTGCTTTGTCCTGACGCAAGGATTTTTTCGGCGGTTCAGCATGGTTTTGTGCTCTCGGTACACATATAACGCATGGTGGTGTGAGGCGTCAGCGGCCAGTCTCCGGCGGGCAACGGAATGACGAACCAACTGCCGAACGCCACGCTATAACCGGTGATCGCCACGGTCACGTAGTATGGGGTTCCCGCAGGAACAGGGTCTGGCACATTGCAGTCCGGAGTACAGGTGATGTTCACATTGCCAGACGTAAATGAAGGCAAGCCCGCCTTGGTCGCTGCGTCCGTCACTATGCTGCGCGCAACGGTAGCTGGGGCGCCGCTATTCAATGGAATGGGGGCGGTAGAAATGTAGCGCGCCCCATCCCGCGTCGCCTTGGTCAGCGCGTCGAAATACCAGAACACCCGCCCGAACTCGATGATGCCGCCGATGATCAGGATCAGCAGCGGAAGCACGATGGCGAACTCCACCGCAGCAGCGCCTGCCTGTTTGAACATCGAGAGGAAGCCGCACTTGTGTCGCATGGCAGTCCGGGTGCTACTGGAAGAGCCTGATTTGACTGGCATTGATTTCTCCCGGTGAAAGCATCCGATTGAATTCCAAATAGATCGTGGGCTGGCTATCATCGCCGACTTTGGCTCCCGCCTTGGTAGTCATGAAGTAGCTGCCGACGCCACGCACGATCGCTGGACGGCAATTCCCTCCTGCTGCCGCGCACTCTACGATCACCAAGTTCATGTTGCGCCGACCCTCGACCCAGTCATTGTCTGTCACCTCATCGTAGTACCGCGCGTTATCCATGGCCGTGGAAGGCGTACCGGAAGCCGGATAGACCTCCTGATAAGTCCCGGACGGAGGCGTTGCAGAAGTTTTTATGTCTGGCGGTGGCCAGCCCGTTGCCGTTGCCGACCCTTGTAACGGCGGATTAGGATAAAAGGGAATTGGCGGCCTGGTGTTGGCCCATGCCACTGCGTTGGTGTAGTCACACTTGACGTCACCAGTGTCACCCGTGCAGTCATGGGCGGCCTGTTGAGCATCGGCGCCAAAGGGAGCAGGAACTTGCCAATTGCAGCCGTTGGTTGTGCTTGTACACGTGGTCTGGTCCGGCGGAAAACTCGCGCTGAACAGCTGATTGTCGTCCGCGCGATATTCGCGCTTGTTTCGGTCGGGTGGTGCCGTAACCGGATCGCATTTCGCGGCGTTGCCATACACATCGAAGCGCGAGTTGAGCGCCTCGACCAGCGGGTTGGAAAGCCCTGAGTTGGTATAGACCATGCTGCCTATGGATATGTTGAGGGGAATATCGCCGGTGCAGGCAAACGGCACAGTGGCGGCAGTACTACCACTACATTCGGATGGTTGGGTCGCCGCGGGGTCTAGCCAATACGGAGTGCCCGGACCGATCGGATTGAGAAAGCGCGTGTTATAGGCCATTCCTGGGATATAGCCACAGTTACCCGTTCCCGACGGCGGACAGTCACTGACTTGGAGCGCACAAATCGCAAGAGGCCCTATTTTCGATTGAAGGGGTCCCGCCACCGCAACGCCGAAGGTGCTCATATTCAGCATATTCCATATCGGCGCAAACCACGTTTGCAGGCTGCGCTGCCCCGTTTCCACCTTGATGAAAAATAATCCGGCAGGGCTGGCCTGAGCCTGGCTCAAGGTCAGCCAGGTTGTTGGGTACGGGGTGTTGCTAAAAAAAATATTGGCGTCTGTAACATCTACAGCGATCTGTCCCAGATTCTCGAAAAAGGTATTTTGCGCAGCCACTTCCTTCGCCCTCGCTACCGCATTGTTGATCCCGTCAAGATCGCCTTTCAGCTCTTTGGCCCCGCTCAGCGCAGCGGCATCCGCCGCATTCTGCAGCCCGGTCTTGGCAACGTAGAGATGGCCAAGATCGATCACCATGGCGAGGAAGCCGACCAAGAGAACCATGCTGATCCCAACCATCACGGCGACTGCGCCGCCCTGCCGGTTTTTCAGGCTCGCTCCGGTTTTCATTGGCTTGCTCCTCTTGCTCTTGGCTCAGCCTGCGCTTACTTCAGGGTGGTTCCGCCGCCGATGGTACCGATGCTGCCGCTCGGCGCCGCAGTTGGCGATTCATAGGCCTTGTGATAGTTGTCTATGCTGGCTTTTGCGGCCCGGCCGTCGATACCTTTCACCGGATCGGTGTTCCTCGATGCGTCGGGATTGATGATTTGCTGGGCCTTGGCCTGGTTTACGGCGTCGCCGAATTTTGCGTCCAGATTTGGGGTGGTATTGGTGCAACCGGCCAGAATAACCAGCAGTCCGGCGCTCATCCCTGTGATCAATTCGCTTTTCATGTTTGTCTCCTTTTTGTGAAACCTCGGGCCTGCTTCCTCTCTCCCTAGCCCTCTCCCGCAAGCGGGAGAGGGGACTTGCATGGATTAGCCCAGGGGGAGAGGGATTTCGGGCATTATTTCATCTGGAAGCCACCTGCAGCGGGGGCTTGAGCGGGGGCTGGTTCCTTGGCGGGCTCGGCGGGTGCCGCCGGCGCTTCATCCTTGGGCGCGCCTTCCAGCTTGCCTTGCAGGAAGAATTCGCCACGGGTGGGTTCGACGAAGCCATCCGTCGGCAGCGCATAATCCGGCGGCAGCGGTTTCACCAGGCGCGGTGTGATGACGAACAGCAGTTCGCTCCGATCGTTCACGAATTCGCTGCTGCGGAACAGCGCACCGAGTATCGGTATTTCACCCAAGCCGGGAAACGCCGATATACTTTCCGTGATGTTGTTCTTGATCAGGCCGCCGATGGCGAAGCTCTGGCCGTCATGCAACTGCACGGTGGTGGCTGCGCGGCGGGTCGTGATCGAGGGCAGGACCTGAGTGCCGACCGTCACACCCTTCCCCAGCTCGGAAACTTCCGGCGACACTTTGAGATTGATGAGTCCGCCCTCCAGCACGGTGGGGGTAAACTTCAACCCGACACCAAATTCTTTTTCCTCCAGGGTAATCGTCGTCCCCCCCACGCCAGTCTGCGGCACCGGAATGTAAATTTTTCCACCGGCCAGGAAGGCGCCTTCCTGCCCGCTCATCGCCATGATGGTCGGCTCGGCAAGAATTTTCACCAGACCGTCCGTTTTCGCGGCATCCAAGGTCAGGGTTTTTGTGCCGGTAGCATTGGCGATCGTGATAGCGGCGGGGGTACCGGCGCCAGTGAGAAAGCCCGCCAGGAGCGAGTAGGTCAATCTGCCGCTAGTCGTTCCCCATTTGAACTGTGCGCCCAATTTATCCGTCAGCGTTTTGGACACTTCCGCCACCTTCACCTCCAGCATCACCTGCTGGGGGGCGCCAGTCTGGAGGAAATTAATGACTTTCTTGCCGCTGTAGGCCTCGGCCAGCGTAACGGCCCGTTCCGCTTTGACTGCATCGGACACGGTGCCGGTCAGCACCACGGAATCCCCCGCCGAGACCACCTTGATATTTTTCTCGCCGGGCAGCAGTTGCTGCAATTTGCCCTGCAATGCCGAGACAGCTCCGCCCACCACGGCCACGTCCACCACGGTAGTCTGGCCGGACTTGTCCTTCAGGATCAGCACCGTCGAACCTGCTGACTTGGCATATAACAAGACTTCTCTGAGACTGGTCACCGTGACCTGCACCACGTTCGGGTTGTCTACCGATACCTTTGCCAACCTTGTCTTTTCCGGCAGCCTGATCACGTGAGATTGACCTACGGAAAGTTCCAAATAGGGCGCAAGCTCAGTTGTCGCTGGAATAGACCGAGCCGATTTCCCCGATGCAGCCGACGATACGGCGGGCTTCTTCGCCGCAGCCTTGGCCGGCTTCTTCGCCGGCGCGGTCTTGGCAGGTTCGGCCTTGACGGCTTCCACCTTGGCAGGTTCCGCTGCCTGCAGCGGCGGCGCGGCAATCAGCGCAATTCCCAATGCAGCGGCAAGTAGCTTGCCGCCATATGGCCACAGCCGGCTATTTATGATCTTGTGTTCGTTCATGACCGATTCTCCCTTGTTATTGCGCGTAATCAAAGTGAACAACATTTGTGTCACATCCCGCCCGGCTCCGCCGTCATGCCACCACAGCGTTACCGGAATGCGCTGCCGCTGGCATCACTGCCCTTCCTTTGGAATCTCGAATTCCTCGACACTCCTAACCGTTCCGCGAATGACCTCAACCCTTGCCTTGGACGGCGCGCGATAACGATAGACCGTCACTTTCTTGACCACGGTCTTAGTCTCAGCAGGCTTGACCTCGGGCTCGGGAGCGCTCTTGAGCAAATCCTTCTTATAAACGCCCACGGTTGACACCGGCGTGGTATCGATCTGGTTTCTCAGCACCAGGGAAAGGCTGCCTACACTGCGCGCCAGGTCTATTCTCTCCGCCTGATCCGGGGTGACCTCGAGGGTGACGGCATTCACGACCTTGGGCTTTCCTTCGCCCTGGCTTGTTTCCTGCGCTACCGCCAGCAGGAGGATATGCTCGAGCACGATCTTGGAAATGGTCTTGTTATCACCCGCCGATTTGGCGGTTTCGTCTGTGGTGTTGACCATGATGTCCACAAAGTTGCCGGGCAATGCGAACCCCGCCACGCCGACTACATCGTTGACGCGCACGGTGATGGCTCGCTTGCCTTCCTTGATGGCGAAGGACAGTCCCGGCTGCACACCTGCGGGTGCAAGCTTGGCTTCCGAGATCGGCTCGCCCTTCATGACGCTCACCCTGACAACACGACCCTCATTCGTCTTGGGATCCTTGATCAGCGCATCCTTGCCCTTTGCCAGAATCGCCCCCTGCGGGACGCTGCCCGCCGGCCAATCCTGCACATTCAACATTTCAGGAGTCAGCCGGGTACCCATGTCGATGTCCGTCTTCGCGACCACTACCTGGCTGACCGATGCATCCGACTTCTGCTGAATCAAGCGTTGCGCCAGGACAACAGCAACCACCCCGACAATCAGGGAAATCACAATCATTATTACGGCTCTTGGATTTTTCATCTGCCTCCCCTTTTAACGTAGGTAATCGTCTTACTGGAAACTAGTAGGTAATCGTCTTGCTGAAAACTATAGCTGATAAAATTTATTTTGTGTCAAATATAATTTGAACTAACGTTTCGGAGTTCATTTTAACCCAATAATACCTTTGCAAGCCTTGATTCACTTGGCTTCCAGCCTCAAGGTCCTGGCATCAAGTTGCAGGGCTTGCACAAAGAAGCTTTGTACATGCCGTTCG
>Ga0209211_10007949_pt1 | contig 14691 bp, 15 predicted proteins | sample RifGroA2_FD_183992 | JGI IMG/M metagenome (GOLD analysis project Ga0209211, IMG submission 183992) | Groundwater microbial communities from Rifle, Colorado, USA - Groundwater A2 (SPAdes) (version 2) | ecosystem: Environmental > Aquatic > Deep subsurface > Groundwater | place: Rifle, Colorado... | reverse complement strand
CAAGAATATCAGCCTCGGAATAGCCCAGCATTTCACATCCCTTGCGGTTGACCATCTGCACCCTGCCCTGAGCATCGAGTGCGATCAACATAACGCCGGCGGTATCCAGATACAGTTGCGCCCGCCGCCGGGATTCCATAAGTTCCTGCTCCGCCTGCTTGCGCTCGGTGATATCTTCATAGATGCCCAGAATGCCGATGACGCGGTTGCTTTCATCGCGCAGCGGCACCTTGGAGGTACGCGCCCAGATCGTGTTGCCGCCCGGTGTTGTCCCTGGCTCTTCATAATTCAGCTTGGCATTGCCAGAATCCATCACTTCCTTATCGCCGGCGCGATACAACTCGGCCAGATCCTTACTCCATAATTCGAAATCGGTTTTACCAATCAGTTCGCCCGGGCTGGAGTGCCCGGCAGCTTTCGCAAAATTGGTATTGCAGCCCAGATAGCGCGAATCACGATCCTTCCAGAATATGCGGACGGGTGCATTTTCCACGACGGACTGGAGCAAATCCTTCGACTTGCGGAGCGCCTCCTCCGCCTGTGTACGCTCCTCAAGCAGGGCATTGAAGCCGTCGGCCATCCTGTTGAAGCTGTCGCCGATATGGCTGATCTCGTCGCGCGTATTGAGCTTGACCCGCACGCTCAGGTCGCCCTCGGCAAAGGTGTCGGCGGAACGAACCAGCGATCGGATACTGCCGACAATGGCGTAGTACATGGCAACCGAAAAATAGACCGCCAGCAAAAACAGCAGCACAGCGATGCTGACAGTCATGAGCAGCGTATTTTCTGCCCGGGCAATGCGCGCCTCGATGAGGGCGTGGGTTGTCGGCAGCAGTACCTGGTGCATTTGTGTGTAGCCGTTGTCGATCTCTGCGGTGGCCATATCCAGAAAGACATCCGGGGGCGTGGCAAAATGGCCGGCGAGAATGTCTGACGCCACGAGGCCGGTAATTTGCCGCGCCGAAGCGGCGATGCCCTCGTATGCCGCCAGGAGTGATTCCCGCACCGCCGGGCTGTAGCGTCCGGTCTTCCCGATATTGATCGAGAGTTCATTGAGCGTACTGTCAAGCCCGGCAATCAGGTTGTTCAATTTGATTTTCTGACGCTCGGTGATCTGCTTCCTGGCCAGAATGCCGGTGCCGTATGCACGGAGCTGGCCAAGATGTTCGAGCACACGCGGCAGTTTGTTGACGTTGGTATCAATTAGATAGTACGTGTCGAGTTCCGCATCCAGGATCAGCGCATAGTCATCGGCGACAGACGCCTCGAATGATTGGAGCTGCTCGATCAGGCGGGTATGCGCGGCGAAGTTCTCATCTGCCGTCCAGAGGAGCCCCTCTTTGCGCAGCCGCTCCCAGTCTGCCTTGATGCGCAGGAAGTCTTCGCCGGAGACCAGGCGGGGAGGCAGCTTTCCTTCCATCGCCTTGAATGCCTCGGCGGCTTCCCTTTCCCTGACGGCGCGCCGATCCTGCATGGCCTCGTTGCCGCCGAGCAGTGCGGCCGAAATTCCACGGTGCAACTGGATGCGCTGCACGATTCGGGAAACCGGCTCGATCAGCACGAGGCCTTGCAGCTCCCGCTGCGAGGGCTGGATAACCCGGTCAAGGCTGGCAAACAGGCTGTACGTCACCACGGCAATCGCAACCAATGACATCAGCCACAACAGCGTGAATTTCCTGGTGTAGCCCATGCGGTTCAGCACGGCAATGGCGGGGGAAAAGATTGGCTGTATAGTTTTCCCGATGCCATTATTGTTCGTCATAGCCATACCTCACCACCTGTTAGGGATGCAGAAATTGTAAAAGTACCTTTTATGAACCGGTGGTGGGTTTCGTAGGTCGGGATTCATCCCGACAGAGCGCCGCATAACCCAACCCCGTCGGGATGAATCCCGACCTACGTCATTTATCTGAGTTGTTTTGGTGGGTCGGCATTATGCTGTTCTAAACCCAAATTGGAATTAGCCATATCGAAAGTTGTTTGCCAGGACTGAATCCAGCCGGGCAGGTCGGCGGCGGGCATCGGCCTGGCGATAAAATAACCCTGGGCAATATCACACCCCGCTTTGCGCACAAAATCCCAATCGGCCTGGTCTTCCACCCCCTCCGCCACCGCCTCCATGCCGAGTTGCTTTGCCAGGCCGAGGCTGGAATCGAACATCGCCCGCAACTTTTCGTTGTTCCATGCGCCGCGCACGAAACTCTGATCGATCTTGAGTTCATCGAAGGGCAGGTCGCGCAATTGCGCCAGGGAAGAATTGCCGGTACCGAAATCATCGATTGAAAGCCGGAAGCGTTTCAGGCGCAGCCGGGTCAGAATCTCAAGCGGGATACGCAAGTCTTCCATCAAGCGAGATTCCGTCACTTCCAGTTCCATCGTCTGCGGCAGCACACCGGCCATGGTCGCAAGCCCGGCAACCAGATCCGTATAATCCGGCGAGGCCAGATTGTCCATCGACAGGTTGACGGCCACGATCAGCGTCAGCCCCGCATCCTGCCAGAGTCTTGCCTGAGCCAGCGCATTGGTCAGTACCACCCGGGTCAGGTCGTCGATCAGGCCGTGCGCTTCGGCCACGCTGATGAACTGGTCGGGAAACACCATGCCATCCTGAGGATGACGCCAGCGCACCAGCGTCTCCACCCCCATCACATGACCGCTATCCGTCCTCACCTTGGGCTGATAATAATTAACCAGCTCGCCATTGGCGATCGCTGCGCGCAACTCGTCCGCGCCGTAAACTTTCTTCTCCGCGCGCGGCTGGTTCTGCGACGGTACGGCCCATTTCCCGATCAGCTCCGCCAGGCCTTCCGGTGTGGCGGGTTTGTGCAGATGCCCCAGCACGGTAATTTTGTGCGCGCTGGCCAGTTTCTCGGCGGCCTGCTGCATGCGCTCATCCTCGCCGCTGACCAGGATCAGGCTGCCGGTGTAGTGCCTCTCGACCAGATGGCGCACGAATTCCAGCCCGTCCATTTCCGGCATGTTGAGATCCAGCAGAATCAGGTTGGGAGAATCATCCGGGCTATCGACCAACTCCAGCGCGGCATGCCCGTTGTCGCAGGTGGCAACCGAGGTGTAGCCAAGATTCGCCAGCATGCGCCCGAGCAACTTGAGCGCGAAGGGTTCGTCATCGAGGATCAGAATTTTGATAGCGTGCTGGTTCATAACAAATGCCCTTTTGGTAAATTCACTGCTGCCGTGCCGAGCAGGATACATATTAAAAGTTGCAGTGGCTCCTTAAGCAGGTAGCAATAACATCAGTGTCAACGGATTGACAGGCGAAGCGGAAAATCCGTGCTGAATATAAAATTGTCTGGCAGGTTCATTGAGCGCGTGAACCAGCAACGCTCTCATGCCTGCATTCTCGGACACCGCAACCGTTCTCAGGACAGCATCCTTGAGCAGCGCAGTTCCCAACTTTTTCCCCTGGCAGGATAAATCGACAGCCAGTCGCCCCAGCACCATGACCGGGACAGGATCAGGCATATTGCGCCGCACTGCGCCCGTTGCATCGGTGTGCGCCACTGCACCAACAGCCAGCGCGTAGTAGCCCAACACGCGATCAAATTCTCCAACCAGCACAAAGGTTCGACTCGCGCCAGTTATCTGATTAGCCAGAGCGCGCCGCTTGAGCCACTCATTGAGGATTGGTTCACCGCAATCGAACCCGCTGCAGTCGTGAATGGGTGCCAGCGGCTGAGGCGCCTGCATCATGCCTTCCTACCGAGCTTGGCCCGCTTCCCAGGGAGAAACCGTTGCCAGCAGACGTTTCAATCCGGGGTTGGCTTTCGGTGGCGCATCCAGCAACTTGCAAAAATCCCGGAAGTGCTTTGCATCCAGGTTAAAGAGCACTTGATCCAGCATGACCCCCTGCGCCTTTTCACATGATGCTTCGAGCATGAAGTCGGATCGGTTCTTGCCCAGCATCTGCGCCGCGCAGTCAATGAGGTTGCGCTGCTCGGCACGGGCTCGCAGGTTAATGGCGGTATTTCGCATAATTTGCCTCCTGAATCAAAAATGAAAGTGTATACACAACAGATATGCAAACCTTAATTGATTGTATATCCGTTGTCAATTCATGCCGCAGGCCGAATATGCTCATCAATACCCCTCAAGAAAACCCTCAACACTCGCCAGCTCCTGCTCGAATTCGGGCAACAGCGCCGTCAGTGTTGCCATATCGCCGCCCTTACCTGCCTGTTCCATCTCGGCGCACAGCTCGCCCAGCGCCAGCGCGCCCACCGAACGCGCCGAGGACTTGAGCTTGTGCGCCAGCGCACCGGCAGCCGCTGCCTGACCAGCCGCGCAGGCCGCGCGCAGTTCGACTGCTATCTTCGCCGCGCTGATGCGGAAGTCATGCAGGAAGTCGCGAATGATTTCCTCATCGTCACCCACCAGTTTCTTGAGCACGTTCACGTCCACCGGCAAAGATACCGGTGCGGGTTGCTGTAGGAGCACGCCCTGCGTGCGATTGTTGCTCTCTTCGCGAGCAGGGCTCGCTCCTACAATTTGCGAACGGCCCAAAGGGTCCGGGTTGATTTCGACCGGCGCAGATTCAGCCCCTACCGGCAGCCACTTTTCCAGCATCGCTTTCAGGTCCGCGAGTTGCACCGGCTTGCTCAGATAATCGTCCATGCCGGCCGCGCGGCAGTGATCCGCTTCGCCCTTGAGCGCGTTGGCGGTCAGCGCCACGATGGGGATGTGCCGCGAGCCCTGCTCTGCGGCGCGGATGGCGGCGGTCAGTTCATAGCCGTCCATCTCCGGCATGTGCAAATCGCTGAGCAATATGCCGTAGTCGCCGCCCCGCCAGCGTTCCAGTGCGATGCGCCCGTTGTCGGCGATATCTGCGGCAAACCCGAGCAGCGCGAGCTGGCGCAGGATCACCTTCTGATTGATCTCGTTGTCCTCGGCGACGAGGATCAGCCGGCCCTGGCGCAAGGCATCGTCGCGCGACGGCGGGCTGAATTCCGCTTCGTTCTTGCCGGGCTGCGGTGCTGCCTGTTCCACCTGAATCCGTCCGGCGGCGATCGCCACCGCCTTGAGCAGGGTTCCACGGGTGAGCACATTGCCATCCACCAACACCAGGCCGGCATCATCCACGCGCAACTTGCGGCGCTGCCCGCGCCCGATGACGACGAAGCGGATTGCCTGTTCCTGGCGAGTGCGAGCGACGGTGCGCAGTTCATCAAGCGTTGGCAGCTTGGCGGCGGCGTCGATGACCCATATCCATGTACCCGGCGGCAGCGTATCGGCCAATTCTCCGGCGGCCACCAGATCCAGCGCCCGCTCAACCACCGCCCCAGCGTGCGTGAGATAGGCGGATAGATCACCGTCCAGACTCTCCGTACCGCCCACCACCAGACAGGACAACCCTGCGACCAGTTCGAGATTTTGTAGGTCGGGTTTCAACCCGACGCTTTTAGCATATCGGGTTGAAACCCGACCTACATTCGGCAGCAATTCGAACGGCAACCGCACGGTAAAGACAGAGCCCTTGCCCAATTCGCTTTGCACCGTGATCTTGCCGCCCATCATTTTCACCAACTGATGGGCGATAGACAGCCCCAGCCCGGTGCCGCCAAAACGCCGGGTGGTGGAGATGTCGGCCTGGGTGAACGGGGTGAACAGCCCCGCCACTGTCTCTTCATCCATGCCGATGCCGTTGTCGGTTATGCGAAATTCCAGCAGGATTTGTTCCGCTGTGCTTTCGACCAGCACAGCACGCACCGACACCTTGCCTGCCCTGCTCTGCTTGCCGGAAAACTTGATGGCGTTGTTGGCGAGGTTGACCAGCACCTGGCGCAGGCGCATCGCATCGCCCAAGACTTCTGCGGGAATCGCCGGATCGGTGAACAGTGTCAGCTCCACCCCCTTCTTTTCGGCCATGCTGTCCAGCATCCCGCAGACATTTTCCACCACGCTGGCCACCCGCGTGGGCGCGTGTTCGATCTCCAGCTTGCCGGCCTCGATCTTGGAGAAGTCGAGGATGTCGTTGATGATGCCCAGCAGGGAATACGCCGATTCGCGGATCAGATCGACCATCTCCACCTGGAAACCGTGCAGGCTGCTCTGGTGCAGCACGTCGATCATGCCGATCACGCCGTTCATCGGCGTGCGGATCTCGTGGCTCATCGCGGCGAGGAAGGACGACTTGGCCTGGTTGGCCGCTTCGGCCTCGAGCTTGGCTTTATCCAGAGCGGCGGTGCGCGCCGTCACTTTTTCTTCCAGCTCCGCGTTGAGCTGGCGCAGCGCCTCATCCACCCGCCTCTGGTCCTCGATCATCCCCAGCATGACCTGGCGCGATTGGGTGGCAACCTTGAGCAACTTCTGCGCTTCCTTCTCGTGCTGCTTGCGCCCGGTGATGTCGTCGAATACGGCGACAAAATATTCCTTGCGCGGGCTAAAGGCGGTAACGGAAAACCAGATTCCCAACGCCTCCACATAGGTGTCGAATTTTTCCGGCTGACCGGTCAAGGCTACCCGGCCATAGATTTCAAACAGCTCTGGGTTCGAAGCGCGTATGCCCGGAATGACCTCGGTGACTTTTTTTCCGACCACTTCCTTCAGGCCGGTTATTTTGCCAAATGCGTCGTTGACGCCGAGATAAATAAAATCCAGCGGCGTGTCATGCTCAAACAGCATCTGGCAATGCGCATAGCCTTCCGGCATATTTTCAAACAGGGAACGGTAGCGTTCCTCGCTCTCATGCAGCGTATTCTCCGCCCGTTGGCGCTCGATCTCTGTTCCTGCCCTGGCGGCAATGACTTCAAACACGCCCTTCAGCACCGGTGACGGAACAATCTTGTGCCGCGAGATGGCGCAGAGTATGCCGATGGTCTCGCCGTTCTTGTCCCGTATCGGCGTGCCGATGTAGGCTTCTGCGCCCATGTCCTGCAAATCCTTGTCTGCGGGAAACAACTGGCAGACCACTTCGGGGTATTCGCAGTAGCCCTTGCTGGTGACGTTATTGCACGGGGTGCCGGACAGGGCGTATTCGTAATGCTCTATCGCCTTGCCATCGAGTTGCATGGCCAAGGCCCGCACCCGGTTGCCATTCACCAGCTCGCCGATGATGACGCACTCCACCCCGAGCCATGCGCTCAGGCTGCGTACCGTTTCACGGAAAAACGCCGCGCCGATGTTTGCCGCCGCAGTCCCGATGAGGGTCTGGAACGCGGCCTCCGTCTGCTTGCGCTCGGTGATGTCGCGGAGGGTGCCGATGGCATGCCAAAGGTTCTTTAATTTGACCGCCGAAATGGAGAGTTCGACGGGGAATTCGCTGCCGTCCTTGCGCCGCGCCGCGATCTCGGTGGTCTTGCCGATCAACGGGCCGCCGCCAGTCTCTTCAAATCGGGCGAAGCCGCGCGCCGCGTCCTCATGGTAGCGCGGCGGCGCGATCAGTTGGTGCATCTGCTGTCCCAGCGCTTCCTCCGGGCTGTACTGGAACATTTTTTGCGCGGCGGGATTCCAGCCGGTAATCAGAGTCTGTTCGTTGACGATGACAATCGCATCCAGCGCGGCGGCATTGATCTGCCGGAAGTGCTCCTCGCTCTCCTGTATTCTCCGGAACACCAGGAAATAGAGCAGCGGAGCGACGGCTGCGGCCAGCATGACGGCGTCGATGAGCCCCCAGATTATCCCCGGGAGTTTGAACATGGGCGTGAGAATCTCGTGGAGAAGCACCATGAATAACAACTCGACGCCGAGCACCACCGCAGCCACCGCGATGATGATCGCCAGAGGTGTGAGCGTTAATCCCGATAATTTATGGTTTTTCATGTTAGGCCCACCCTAATGGAATGCGGATTGGGGAATGCGGAATTCGGATTGAAAACCACCGCTCCAAATTCCACACTCCGAAATCAGCAATCCGCAATCGACTATTCCGCGCTTTTGAGACAGTTTCACATCGCGCTTGAACTGACCTGAGTAATCGGGCTGACGCATCAGATGCCAAGCTGCCCAAAGAGATCGTCAGCATCCTTGGCGTGGTGAATGTCTTCGCCCCGCTCGCTCTTGGCGAGCGTTTCAGCAGTGAGTTTGTTGGGTATGCGCATCTCGAAAGGCAATGCTTTATCCTTGGCAACTCTGGTCAAAACAATACGCACTACGTCGGATACAGTAAGCCCCATATCCGCCAGTACAGCGGCGGCTTCTACTTTAAGTGTCTCGTCGATTCTTGCTCGTACAAAAGCGGTGGCAGCCATGGCCTTGCTCCTTTTTGATGGGATATACATTGCAGCTCAATCAAGCTACGCTACGTCGGCATTCCGCACTCGATTTATTCCGCATGTTTTCATGCAACCGCCCAATTCTCGACTTTCAGCCCGCTTACCCGGTTGCCCACGCTCAAGCGTTCCTTTGAATTTGCCGAGGCACGCCTTGACATGCTTCCAGCGTTCCGTCTTTTTCGGGATGAGCAGCACGTTGTCGCCGTTTTTCCTGATGAATACCTCGCTCTCTTGAAAGCGAAACTCCTTCGGCAGCCGCACCGCCTGGCTGTTGCCCTGCCTGAAAACTTTAGCTGTTTTCATAACCATGCCCTCACATGATTAGCCATAAAGTTCAGCAGTCCCCCACTTGTGGGAGAGCAACCGTGAAACACACAAATCCTGAACCCCCAACCCCCTCCATCTCCCCCTTATCAGGGGGAGCGCATGCCTCCTCCCCTGACAAGGGGAGGCCGGGAGGGGTTTGGTTTGAAAAACCGTGCAATCCTGTGATGCGTTTCATTATCAGGGGCAGCAATTTGCCATGAACCACAGTCGGCTGAACTTTGTAGCTAATCAGGTGCCCTCATGTTTGTATGCACGGCAAATATACACGCATTCTCTGTTTCGCACCCCCGCGAGCCTTGTCCAATGTGGTATGAGCCTGAACGATGGCTGTATTTCCAACGAGGAATGCGGAATTACGCCATTTTGGCAGAATGCATCTCGTCGAAGTTGATGGAGATTTTCTTCCCGATCGCTGCAGCGGCCTTGGCGATCGTAATCAGCGTAACGGACGGGTACGCCGGATCAAGGAGGCGATCAAGTTGCGTGCGGCTAGTGCCCATCCGGCGCGCCATTTCGCTCTTGGTGATGCGGGTTTCAGCCATTGCCTGCTCGATCATGCAGGCCACCACTTTTTTGATTGCGGCGGCTTCTACTTCTTCGAGAATACCCTCCTCCTGGAGGAAATCGTCGAAGTCAGATCCAATGTGCGGGTTGCTCATTTCGTGCCTCTCATTCGTTTCAATCTGTTTATTGCCAGATCCAAGTCCTGCCTTGGCGTCTTCCTGTCCTTCTTGATGAAGCCATGTAGAAGGATCATCACGGCGCCGTCGACTGCGAACAACACCCGCGCGATGCGGTTCTCCAACCGGGTGCGCGCCTCCCAGATATCTCCATCGAGGTGATCCACCAGCGGCAGTCCAAGTGGCCAGCCGAATTGCACGGCCTTGATGTCTGTGCCAATGGACTTCTTCTCTTCCGGCGGCAGCGCCTTTAACCAGTCGCGGACGGGCTCGGAGCCTGATGCATCCTGGCGAAAAAACTTGACCGCCAGCTTGGGGATGTCCCTTGCCGCCTCCACGATGGTTGATTGTACCATTTTAGGTGCATCCCTCAATGCTAAATTTCCGGCAGAATTATTGTCGTTTTTAACCCGTATTCGAATAGTTCCGCATTCGATTCACTCCGCACTCCGCACTCCGAATTCTTCACTCGACTTGTTCCGCGCTGGGGTAACGCGGCGGTTGCCCGGCCTGAGCCAGCAGTTCGTTCACTTCATGTTTAAGGCTAATCTATGCACACATCTTTCACTCATTAATTTTCCTGATTAGCCGCAAAATTAACCCCACCGCAGGGTGCACTCCGCACACCATGGTGCATGGAATGCACCCTACAAAACTGAGCATGGAATGCACCCTACAAAACTGAGTATAAGCTTACCCAAAATCCATTAGAGCAGCACCGCATTGAAAACACCGACAATCCCCGTATCGGCTATAATTTGCACACACAGTGTTTTGGGAGGTTAGCCATGCATGCTCATCGCGTCGATGCCACACTCGACCGGGAAGGCAATCTGGTGCTGACCAATCTGCCTTTTCATGCGGGGGAAGCAGTGGAGGTCATTGTGCTGCCCCGCAGCAATACGGTCAAATCCTATCCGCTGCGCGGCAAACCTGTTGTCTATACCGATCCTTTTGAACCGGTTGCCCAAAACGACTGGGATGCCCAGCGATGATTTTGCTGGACACCCACATCTGGATTTGGTGGGTGCATGGAGATGAGCGCCTGGATGTCCGCCTTGCTCGAACTTACCCCTGAGATTGCATTAGAGTCAACCTGCCTGCCGGGAGATTTCCACCGCGACCCAGCCGATCAGATTATTGTTGCCACCGCCCGCATTCACAATATTCCATTGGCGACTGTGGACACAAAAATTCTGGCCTACACTCGCGTTGAAACACTGCTCTTAAACTGAACTGGCAAAGTTTGGCAGGATGCATTTATCGCACTCCGCACTCCGCATTCGATTTACACGCTGGAGTAACGCGGCGGCTGCCCGGCCTTGACCAGCACTTCGTTCACCTCGCGCTTGAGTTCAAGGGTGCGCATCTCCCGTCCCAGGGTGGCTTCCTGCCAGCGGTTCAGCTCGTTGAGCTGTTCGTGCAGCCGGGCTTCCGCCTGCTTGCGTTCGGTGATGTCGCGCACGATGCCAATGGCGTGCCACTGCCCGCCGAATTGCGTCGCGGAAACGGATAACTCAACCGGAAACTCCACACCGCCCTTGCGCAGCGCGGTGAGCTCGCGCGCCTTGCCGATGATCGGCCCATCGCCCGCCTCCTGAAAATGCGGGAAGGCATGGGAAAATTTGGTGTGATCCGGTGCTGGCACGAGCAGGGCATGCAGTTCCTGCCCCATTGCCTCGGCAGAGGTATAACCGAAAATTCGCGCAGCGGCAGGGTTCCATAACGAGATGCACTGATCGGCTCCCATCATGATGATGGCGTCCTGCGCCGATTCACTGATATTGCGGAACCTCTCCTCGCTCTCCTGCAAGGCCGCGGTGCGCTCGCGTACCTTTTCGTCCAGGTCTTCGTTGAGCAAATTGAGCTGATTCTGGATGTGCATCAGCTCCTGGTTAAGGACCATGCTGTTCTCGTACACCGAGAGCATCAGGTTCGCCATCTGCGGGCTGCCAACGGCGACGCTGTGCTTCTCGCCGCCGTATTCCAGTTGTATTTTGCGCCGTTCTTCGGCCAGTTTTCTGGTGGCCGGGTTGGCCAGCAGGGAACGGATGCGCCCCAGCAGAATTTCTTCGACGTAGGGCTTGGTAATGTAGCCGTCGGCGCCGACATCGAGCGCCTTGATGATGTCTTTCGGTTCGGCCAGCGACGTGACCAGAATCACCGGGGTACCCCACAGTTTTTCGTCGAGCTTGATGGCGTGGCACAGTTCGTAGCCGTCCATCAGCGGCATGTTGATGTCGCTCATCACCAGCGTGCGGGGATGCTCGCGCAAGGCTTGCAGCCCCTCCTCGCCATTTTTCGCCAGCGTCACCCCATAGCCCGCCCGCACCAGGATGCGGCGCAGCATCTCGGCTTCCACCGGGCTGTCTTCGACGATCATGATTTCAACCGATTGCGGAGCACTCGATTGCAGAGTGGGGATTGCGGATTGCGGAGTGGCGTCTGTACTCCGCATTTTGGGTTCAGTGTTCAATTCGTTTTTATTTTCCATTCCGTACTCCCGATTTAGTAATCAATTCACTCAGAATTCCGCAATCCGCAATCGATTGAGCTTTGCCCATCTGAACAATTACGGTTTTTTTGTAACTACTCAGGTCGAAGTCGTATGCTTGAAAATAGCGACAACGCCAGTCCCTTCCCCCTGGAAGGGGGAAGGAGCAAAGCGGCAGCACCTGAGTAGTTACGTTTTTTTACTTTTCAATCAAGTCATTGATACGCTTCAGCAGCTTCGGATTTTCCGCGTTCCACCAGTCGCAATCTTCATTCGCCTGGTCAGTGAAAAATAAGTCAAGCCGCTTGTTTTTTGCGGTGCTCAATTTCTGCCTCAACCTGTTCTCTTGCGCTCATCAGCCGCTTGGCGTTTTCCGGTGAACTGAGCAAGTACGCAGTATCGTTGCGTGATTCCCATTCAGATTCAGAAATGATAACAACGTTTTTTCCATCGGCCCGCGTGACAGTGATAGCCTCTTCATTATCGTGAACACGTTCGATGATTTCACCGAGTTTTTTTCTGAGTTGTGTAAATGCGATTGCAGTCATGACGGCCTCCCAAAAATTTGATAGGTACTACCACGGCATATCTGCCGGAGCGAATGCAGAACCCTTCAAATGCGGATTGCGGAATGTTGAGTGAGCCGCTGTTTTTTACTCCGCAATCCGCATTCCGAAATCCGCAATCGTTTTATTCCGCAATCGTTCTCAGCGCCGGCGCGATCTGTTCCAGCGGCAATATATGCTGCACCGCACCCAGTTCCACCGCCTGTTTGGGCATGCCATACACCACGCTGCTGGCCTCGTCCTGCGCGATGGTGATGCCGCCCGCCGCAGCGATGCTCGCCATGCCGTCGGCGCCGTCGCGCCCCATCCCGGTCAGCAATACGCCCACCGCGCCGGCGCCGAAACAACGCGCCGCCGCGCGCATGGTGACGGTCACCGAGGGACAATGGCCATCAACGGGTGGTGCATGGGAAAGCGCGAAGCGTCCGCCGTTATCCAATTCCAGATGCGCGTCCTCGGGGGCGAAATAAATTATCCCCGCCTGCGGCATCTCGCCGTGTGCTGCCTTACGCACCGGCAGCGGACAGACTTCGGCCAGCCACATCACCATCTCGACCAGGAAACTGCTGCCGATATGCTGGACGCATACCACCGGCAGCGGGAAATTGGCGGGCAGATGCCCCAGAATTTCGCGCAAGGCCTGCGGCCCGCCGGTGGAGGCGCCGATCACCACGATGCGCGGCGGAGCTTGTGGGTGTGGTATCGCGGCAGGCTTGAGAGCAGGCTTGGCGGCGGGCGCGTCACGCCCGTTATTGCGGCGGCGAAATACCCGCACCCCGGCCAGAATACGTATCTTGCTGGCCAGTTCACGGGCCAATTTGTCCAGGTCGCCATTCAGGATGTCCTGCGGCTTGGGCATAATATCCACCGCGCCCGCTTCGAGCAGCCGAAAAATATTGGGTGAGCCCGGTTCCACCGACACGCTCACCACCAGAATCGGACGCGGATACTCGTCCATCACCGCGCGGGTGAATTCCAGCCCGTCCATCACCGGCATGTGCAGATCGGTGCAGATCACATCGGGGTTCAAGGCCGGCAACAAGTCGAGCGCCTCCCTGCCGTTGGCGGCGGTACCCACCACCTGGATTTCCGGCAAGCGAGACAGCAGGCGTTGCAGGATGTGCAGCACCATGGGGGAATCGTCTATCAGCAGCACTCTGATCATGTTATCTCCTCGCATAAACTACAAACCGTAGTTGATGGGTTCGCAGGTGTGAATTCAGTCGCACCTGCATAAGCAACGCAACGAATTAACCCAGATAATCCATTTGAGCGTAGGTCGGGCTTCAGCCCGACCTGTCGGGTTAAAACCCGACCTACAACCCATTGATTTTGCAATGTCCCAATAGCTAATGAACTATCTGGGATTAATGGAGAGCATTCATCACCAACTGCGTTTTTGGTTCAACCCAGCCTGTCAAATTCTTCGGGCTGAGCCGCTGGCACTTTGGCAAGCGCCTCATCGAAGGCTTTCCGCGATCCGCGCATCGCTCGCGATTTGAGGTAATTTTCTGTTGTCAGCGCAGCGACCTTCTCGGCCACTGCGGTGGCAATAAACTGGTTAAGAGAGACTTTATCTTCCCCGGCAACATCCTTGGCCATCTTGTGCAAAGATTCCGGCAAACGAACGCTGAGTACACTCATAAATCCTCCAATATTTTTAGTAATCCACGCGGGGTTTCGACCCCCAGTCCAAATCGTGATGATGCGGGTGCGAAGTCCTTCAGGTTCCAGGTAACAATCATGGCATTCGCTTTAACCGCCAGCTCCAATATGTGGTCGTCCTGCGGGTCACGCAAGATAGGACGCCACAAGTAGAAAATCCCGTGCTTCTCTGAAATGTGGCAGAGGTAATCAACCACCGCATCAACATCCGAATAATTCAGAGAATTATTGCGCTTTAACACCGCCTCATACTCAAGCACCAACGGTGTCGAGATATGCAATCGCAATGGCGGTTGATCTATCCGCTGCAAGAGCCGGTAAGATGCGCCCAGCGACGATCTCATCGCTGAAAACAGCACGTTGGTATCAAGGACAATATTCATTACTTGGTATTATATGCAACACCACTTTTCTTGCAAATCTATTTTGGGCACGTCGTGCGCACGCTGGAGACGCTTAAACCCAGATAATCTATTGGGGTGTAGGTCGGGCTTCAGCCCGACATGTCGGGTTAAAACCCGACCTACAACCCATTGATTTTGCAATACCTCAAGAGCTAATGAACTATCTGGGTTAAATTTCGCATTTTGCATTTTGTACTCCCCAATCCGTATTCCACGCTCAAATGAGTCTCTTGAGCGTTTCCAGCAGCACGCGCTGGTCGAACGAGGGTTTGGGGATATAAGCGTTGGCTCCCGCTTCCAGCCCGCGCCGCTTGTCTTCATCGGAGG
>Ga0209211_10007947_pt1 | contig 14692 bp, 12 predicted proteins | sample RifGroA2_FD_183992 | JGI IMG/M metagenome (GOLD analysis project Ga0209211, IMG submission 183992) | Groundwater microbial communities from Rifle, Colorado, USA - Groundwater A2 (SPAdes) (version 2) | ecosystem: Environmental > Aquatic > Deep subsurface > Groundwater | place: Rifle, Colorado... | reverse complement strand
AACCCGCGCCAAGCGCCGCAGGCACAAATCAATCTATGACCGTCAGCGGGCTTACGCCCGGACAAACCTATTATTTTGCGATGAAGACCCAGGATGAAGTGCCGAATATCTCCGGGCTTTCTAATTCTGTCAGTGCCGTAACACAAACTAACAATGCCCCGGTCCTTGCGGCTATCGGCAATAAAACTGTAGATGAGAATGTAAGCCTGACCATTACGGTTACTGCTTCTGATTCGGATCACGGCGATCGGTTGACTTATTCCGCTTCCGGATTGCCCGCGGGAGCTGAATTTGATGCCAACTCACGTAGATTTTCCTGGACATCTACCTATTCGCAGGCAGGAAGCTATATTGTTACCTTTAGCGTGGATGATGGAAATGGAGGAATTGATTCCGAGAACATTACCATCACTGTAAATAATGTGAATAGGTCCCCAATTATCGCGGCCATAGGAAATCAGAGAGTTGATAGAAACTCTACCTTAAGTTTTACTCTTAGCGCCACCGATGATGACGGTGATACCCTTACTTATTCCGCGATAGGCCTTCCTTCCGGAGCTACCCTAAATAGCTCTACCGGCGCTTTTTCCTGGACGCCTACAAATTCCCAGACAGTTAACTATAACGTTACATTTAATGTAAGTGATGGAAATGGGGGAACTGACTTCGAGGCTATTACCATCACCGTAACTAGTACTAATCAGCGTCCGGTAATCGCCGTCTCCGTGAATAAAAAGGTAAACGCTAATTCCACTCTGAGTTTTACCCTTAAGGTTAATGACGCGGACGGTGATACCCTTAGTTATTCCGCGACAGACCTTCCTTTCGGAGCAACTTTTAACAGTTCTACCGGCGCTTTTAGCTGGACACCCACGGATGCCCAGATAGGTAGTTATAACGTAACCCTTATGGTGAATGATGGTATCGAAACTGTTTCTAAGCCCATAACTATCATAGTTAGAGCGGGTAAAATTAAATATCAGGCTGGCTGGCCAAGGTTAACCGACGGTTTAGTTTCTTCCGCGTCTTTAAGCGATTTAGATGGCGATGGGGATTTAGAAGTAGTCGCTTGCTATAGAATGATAGCTGAGAATAAAACCTATGTTTGCGCCTGGCATCATGACGGGACAACGGTAAGCGGCTGGAGCGGCAAAGAGCTTTCCGGCGCGATGAGTTTTGTTCCCGGCATCGCGGATATAGATAAGGATAAGTATCCTGAAATAATTATGGGAGATGTAAACGGCTGGGTGTATGTGTGGCATAAAGACGGCAATTTGATGGCTGATATCGGGGGCGTTGCGACACATTGGCCGGTGCAGTTATACGACAGCATATTGTCAGCTCCGGTTACAGGTGATGTGGATGGTGACGGGGATATGGAGATTATTGTGGGTACGGGAGATTTAAGCGGCAGTGGCAGGGCTTATGTATATGTGTTAGATAAATTCGGTAATATTGAACATCAGTTACTCGCTCCTAATAAAATACGCTCTACTCCGGCCTTAGGTGATATTGATGGTGATGGTAGTTGGGAAATAGTGGTGGGTTGTGATGATGGCAAGGTGTATGCCTGGCATATGGATGGAACTGCTGTCAGCGGTTTTCCTCCGGTTGCTACCAATGGTAAGGTAAGCTCCTCGCCGGCCATAAGCGATATTGACAATAACGGGTATATGGAGATAGTCGTCGGTTCTGAGGACGGTGGGGTTTACGCCTGGAATCATGACGGTAGCCTTATGGCTGGTTGGCCTAAAATAACCGGCGATAAGGTAACCTCCTCACCGGCCTTAGGCGATATAGACGGCGACGGGGATTTAGAGGTGGTAGCGGGCTCTGAAGATGGCTATCTGTATGTGTGGGACTATCAAGGGAATCTTCTTTGGCGGGGTGACACGACTGATAAGATTGAGTCTTCTTCCGCGGCAATCGGTGATATTGACGGTGATGGCGATAAGGAAGTAGTAGTGGGATCTGATAGTGACGGCGTGTATGCCTGGGATTATAGCGGTGTTTTGGTTGATGGTTTTCCCCTGGAGACTTCAGATGATGTGCAATCCTCTCCTACTTTGGCGGATTTGGATAAGGACGGCGATATAGAGTTGATTGTCGGTTCAAATGACCAGCGCCTCCACATCTGGGACTTGCCGGGAAAATTTAACTCTCGAAATATTGAATGGGGCATGTTTCATTTGAGCTTGCGGTATAGCGGGTTTTATCAAAAGAAAGTCAGATTAGTTTCTGTAAAAATTACTCCGGTTGAGCGCGGATATGTGGGCAGTGCGGGAGGAACCTTATTTGTAGAAGACGCCACCAGTAATATCTTTGGCCTGGAATTGACCATTCCCACCAATGCCCGCGATAATAGCACTAATATTGAAATTGGGGAAGTTGAGAACGCTCCCGCGTTTTCCGCCAGCGTAACCGCCGTGGGCACGCCGGTTGATTTTACAAAGATGAATTTTAGGGTTCCGGTGATGATTAAGATTCCCTATACGCAATTAATGCTTGATGAAGCGGGATTGACTTCCGCGGATAATTTAAAAATTTACACTTACAATGAAACTACTTTGTCCTGGAGCGAGCTGACAGGCGGCTCTACAGTTGATAAGGTGAAAAAGGTGGTTTGGGCGTGGGTAGATCATTTTAGTTTGTTCGGATTAGGAGGCTCATCATCCGCGGGCTCGGGCGGCTCAAGCGGTTCAGGTGGAGGATGTTTTATTGCCACGGCAGCCTTTGGAGCTTCTCCGGCTATAGAGACAAAAACCCTGATTGATTTTAGAGACAAGTATTTAATAACCAAGGAATGGGGCAGGAGTTTGGTAAAATTCTATTATTGGCTTAGTCCGCCGATTGCTAAATATATAGAGAAGAAGGATTGGGCGCGCGACTGGACACGTATCGCCTTAAGGCCAATGGTGTGGATAGCTAAGAAAACACTGGAAAAACGATAGGCAAGAATGAAGAAGCAAGATTTTGTTAAACCCATTTACTTAGTCCTACCATTCATGCGGGGTAGTGAGTAACAACTTGTCCACTAAAGAGGGGAAGAACAAACAGTGCGGCAGCCCTTAAAGGGAGTTAATATGTATGGAGGATACAAAAAATATGAATTGCATTGATATTAAAAAAAAGATTAAGGTATTTATCATTGAAAATTTTTTGCTGGGCGATAGTTCCAATAATTTAAATGATGAGGACTCATTTTTTGAAAAAGGGATAATTGATTCCACCGGAGTTTTGGAATTGGTAAGTTTTGTTGAAAAGTCATTCAACGTTAAGTTTGAAGATGAGGAATTAATACCTGACAATCTGGATTCGATTAATAAGGTTTCAGATTTTATCCTAAAGAAAACCTCTACTTAAGAATAAATATGAATCTAAGCGTTTTTCTGAAAAATAGAGCTAAAGAAAGCCCTGAAGGCGTATGTGTGGTGCATAATTCCAATCGGCTTACTTATGCCGAGATTGACCGGCTTTCGGACGCGTTGGCGGTTAAGCTTATTGAAAATGGCCTCAAGAGAGGAGAGAGGGTGGTAATTCTGCTGGAGAACTCGGCGGAATATATCATTTCATTTTTTGGCATATTGAAATCTCAAGGGGTAGTTGTTCCTGTGAGCATTCAGCTTGTTGTGAGGGAATTGTCCTGTCTTCTGAGCGATTGCGCGCCCAAATTTGTTATTACAGATGCGCGCCGCCGGATTTCTTTAGATGGTTTAATTAATCCTCAGTTTCTTATATTCATTGATAAGTTTGATTCGTCAGAAGGCCAGGGCCTGTTGTATCCGGATGATAACCATGTTCAAAATGATCTGGCGATGATTATTTATACCAGCGGAACTACCGGTAAGCCTAAAGGGGTGATGCTTTCTCATGGTAACCTTATAGCTAACGCCAATTCTATAATCCGCTACCTTAATCTGCGCGCGGAAGACAAAATGATGGTGATTTTGCCTTTTTATTATTCTTACGGAATTTCTTTGTTAACTACGCATATAAAGGTTGGAGCCGCTTTAGTTATTGATAACCGTTTCCTTTATCCAAATATCATCCTGGATATGATAGAAAATGAGGAAGTTACGGGATTCGCGGGTGTTCCTTCTAATTTCGCGATACTCCTGCGCAAATCCGCCTTGAGTAAATATAAGTTAAGTAAGTTAAGATATGTAACTCAGGCCGGCGGGGCGATGGCGCCTTCCATGATCAAGGAATTTATTGAGTTTTTCCCCCATGTTAAATTCTATGTGATGTATGGCCAAACTGAGGCTTCGGCAAGGCTGACGTATCTAGAACCGGATTTATTAACTAAAAAAATTGGTTCTATCGGTAAAGCTATCCCTGGGGTGAAAATTGATATTTTGAATGAGCAGGGCAGGTTGGTTAAGCCTGGAGAAATAGGTGAAATTACGGCCAGCGGAGAAAATGTTATGTTAGGTTATTGGAATGCCCCTGAAGAAACATCCCAGATTTTAAAAAAAAATTGCCTGTTTACCGGGGATTTAGCGAGAATAGATGAAGAGGGCTTTATTTATATTGTCTCCAGAAAAAAAGAAATGATTAAAAGCGGCGCCAACCGGATCAGCCCGCTGGAAATAGAAGAAGTAGTCTGCCGAATGTCCGGGGTATTGGAATGCGCGGCGGTAGGCGTCAATGATGAGATACTTGGAGAAGCAATCAGCTTGTTTGTGGTTAACGACGGAGCGTCTATTTCTGAAAGGGAAATTATGCTTTTTTGTAAACAAAACCTGGCTTCCTATAAGACCCCCAAAGAAGTAAAATTAGTCTCATCCTTGCCGAAGACAAGCACCGGAAAAGTAAAAAGAGCGGAGTTATCAAGAGCATAGTTTTTTCACGATAGACAAGAAAGAGTGATGTATGTGTGGAATTTGTGGCACCCTTAATTTAACCAAAGAGCACCCGATAGACGCCGATTTACTTAAGCGGATGATGCTGATTTTGCGCCATCGCGGCCCGGATGAATTCGGTATTCATAGTGATGAGGATGTGGGTTTAGGCCATGCCCGCTTAAGTATTATTGACCTTAAGGGCGGCCAGCAGCCGATGCACAACGAAGACCGAACCGTGTGGGTTGTTTTTAACGGTGAAATTTTTAACTATATAGAATTAAGAGAAGGGCTTCTGAAAAAAGGACATACATTTTATACTAAAAGCGATACTGAAGTCCTGATCCATCTTTATGAAGAAAAAGGCCCTGAATTCGTAAATGACTTAAACGGCCAATTTGCTTTCGCTATCTGGGATTCAAAAGTTAAGAGTTTAATGCTGGCCAGGGATAGATTGGGGATCAGGCCGCTCTTCTACACCACAGTTGACGGCTCATTATTATTTGCCTCTGAAATTAAATCTCTATTCACGGATAAGCGCGTCCAGAGGGAAATAGATATCCACGGCTTAGACCAATTTTTTACCTGTTGGGCAACCATCCCTCCTCAAACCGCGTTTAAAGGTATATTTGAGCTTCCTCCGGCGCATTATTTGGTCGCCCAAAAAGGCGGCATTATCATTAAGCAATACTGGGAGCTGGATTTTTATTCCGGGATAGATAAGAATGGAACAAGAGAAGAGGAGTATGAGGAACAACTTTTAGAATTACTTAAAGATTCTATCAGGCTGCGTTTAAGGGCGGATGTCCCTGTGGCGGCATATCTTAGCGGGGGGCTGGATTCATCCTTTATTAGTGCCCTGGTAAAGAAGCATTTTAATAATAAGCTCAATACCTTTTCCGTTAGTTTTAACGACCGCGATTTTGATGAAAGTGTTTTTCAGCGCCGGATGGCCGAATTCCTGGGAACTGACCATAAGGTAGTTACCTGTAATTACGCCGACATTAATAAAATCATGCCTCAGGTAGTCTGGCACGCGGAAAAGCCGCTTATTCGTACTGCTCCGGCGCCGTTATTTTTATTAGCTAAGCTGGTGCGGGAAAACAATATTAAAGTGGTTTTAACCGGAGAGGGTTCTGACGAAATTTTAGGAGGTTATGATCTTTTCCGGGAAGCCAAAATCCGCCGGTTCTGGGCGAAAAACCCAGACTCAAGGCTCAGGCCTTTATTAATGCAAAAGCTTTACAGCTATATTCCCAACTTTCGCAAAACCAATACCGTCTTTTTAGAGGGATTTTACCGCCGACACCTGCTTGCTACGGATTCAAAGTGCTATTCTCACCTTCCGCGCTGGGAAACCACCTCAAGATTAAAGTCGCTTTTTTCGCGGGAAGTAAAAAACTCGCTCTCGAATTACAAGACAGAGGAGTTGTTGGAGAGCCATCTGCCGGCAGGATTTTCCCGGTGGGATAAGCTTTCCCAGGCCCAGCATATTGAAATAATTACCTTGCTTTCAGGGAATCTCTTGTCCTCGCAGGGAGACCGGATGATGATGGCTAATTCTGTGGAAGGAAGATTTCCTTTTCTTGATTATAGAGTAGTAGAATTTTGCGCGAAATTACCCGCGCGCTTAAAGTTAAAGGTAATGGAAGAAAAATACCTGCTTAAGAAAATAGCCAGGCCTTATTTGCCGCAAGATATAGTAAAACGCAAAAAGCAGGCTTATCAGGCTCCGGATAGCGCGAGTTTCTTTAACAGCGGCGGACAGGGGCATTCTTATGTTGATGAACTTTTGTCCGAGGAAAATTTGGCCAGGACTAATTATTTTGATCCCCTGGCGGTAACTACGTTGGTTAAAAAATGTAAAAGCGCGGATTCCAATCTGCTTGGCGCCAGGGATAATATGGCTGTAGTCGGTATTATCACTACATTATTATTAGACCGGCTTTTTATTAAAGAACAGCCCTTTGCGAAATTAACCTGAAGGGCTGTTGATTACAGCGATTTTAAAAAGATTGCAGTGATTTATCATCTAGCATTAATCTCTAGAATCTATTATTAATCTCCGTAATCAAGGGCGAAACTAATTGTGTGAAGCCCTTTATTAAAGAAAAGAAGGAGTTTGAATTATGAAGATTTGCGAAAATTGCGTCTTGCCGGAAACATTTCCCGGGATAAGTTTTGATCAAGAGGGAGTTTGTAATTTCTGCCGTGATTTTAAGGGGGAAGATAAACTTAAGGAAGAAAAAGAAGAATATTTCGCCAAATTTCAGGACTTAATCAAACAGCTTAAGGGCGGAGGTGACTATGATTGCGCGCTTCCTTATTCCGGAGGCAAGGACTCTACCTATACCCTGTATTTATTAAAAGAGGTGTTTAAGCTTAAGGTTTTGGCGATTACCTTTGATAACGGTTTTCTATCGGAGCAGGCATTCAGGAACATCCGGACCGTAACTGAAAACTTGGCCGTGGATAGCCTTATTTTCAAAGCTAATTTCCAATTATTAAAGAAGCTGTTCGTCGCGGGAATGGAAAATAAGATGTATTCGCCGAAGGCCCTGGAACGCGCCAGCACTATTTGCACCTCTTGTATCGGATTGGTTAAATTTATCGCCTTAAAGCTCACCCTTGAGAAGCGGATACCAATAATGGCCTGGGGCTGGTCTCCGGGGCAGGCGCCAATCAGGTCTTCTATAATGAGAATAAATCCGGCTTTGTTTAAATCAAATCAGGAAACCTATAGAAAGCCGATGTTGAAAATCGCGGGAGAAGAAATTAACCGCTATTTTCTATCGGATGAGGAATTTAATAATCCCGAAAAATTTCCTTATAATGTAAGCCCATTGGCTTTTATGGAATACGATGAGCGGAAAATAGTTAAGAAAATTGAAGAGTTAGGCTGGCTGTACCCGAAAGGTTTAGATGCCAACTCGACGAATTGCCTATTGAATTCTTTCGCTAACGAGATTCATATAGAAAAGCATGGATTCCATCCTTATGCCTTTGAAATCTCCGGTATGGTGAGAACAAAAGTTATGAGCCGGGATGAGGGAATGGAAAAGATCTACCAGGGTCAAAAGCAGGATGAGGTGATCGAATCGTCTAAGAAAAAACTCGGCCTTAAATAAAGGAATAATCGTTCTAATGCTGACTAAGTTATCTTATGTCTTCGAAATGGCAAAACTCGTCAGAGAAGGATACGTTGATAGGAAGCCTGCTATGGAAAAATCAGTAAGCCCGAACACGAAAGCACGGTCCAAGTAGTGAAGAGTAGGATAGGGTTATAATGGAAAGATACACTATTGTTGAAACAGATGTTACGAAATACGAAATACAGGATGCGCTCGTAGGTATCCTCACCAGAAATCTTACTATGCAATCACGGCAGCGGTTTATCTGGAACTACCGAAATTGTCCCTATGGAATCGCGCGGTGCTGGATGGCCAAGGAAAGCCAATCGGAGGCTTATGTTGGCTCAGGGGCACTTTTTCCAAGGCGGCTGTTTGTTAACAAAAAGCCGGTTATAGCGGAAATTGCCGGAGATTTTGCCGTGGAAAAGGAACACAGGGTATACGGCCCGGCTTTAAAGTTGCAAAAAACTATACAATCAACTCTATCAGAGGATAGTTTTAAATTTATCTATGGTGTTCCTAATAAATTATCAGAAACATTATTCTTAAAAATAGGTTATAAGGAAATCGGCAAATTTAATAAATTTGTAAAGGTGTTAAAAAATGAATATAAGGAAAAGAAATATTTATCGGACTTTCTGCGGGTAAAAATATTTGGCTATATTTTAGATTATATTATAAAACTTTTCTCAAAGGAAAATTGGTATAAAGGAATGGCGGATTTTTCCATAGAAACACCCGAACATTTTGACCAAAGATTTGATAAACTATGGGCAATTGCGTTAAAACAATTCAATATGATTGGAGAGCGGACTTCAAAATTCTTAGACTGGAGATATAAACAATCACCGGCACAGAAATATGAAACATTTTGTATAGTTGATAAAAAAATGAATATTGCCGGATACATTATTTACTATGATAAGGATAATATGAGCAATATTGTTGATATGCTATTTATAGAATCAGATAAAATATTAGGTACACTTTTAGTGAAATTCATACTCTTTTTAAGAAAAAAAGGCATCGGCTCGATATCTATTTATTATCTGGGAAATAATTCACTAGAAAGAAAACTAAAGGAGTTTAATTTCTTTCTCAGAAAAGAAGAGGATGTGAAAGTTTTAATTTATAGTCGTAACAACTCCATGGAGTCCGAATTATTAGATAAAAATAAATGGTATTTTCTCGCCGGAGATAATGATGCCTAAAGCCATAACAAGAAAAACTTTTGTTCAGAGATTCTTTCTTTTTTTGATAGGATTGTTAAGTTTTCCTGCCTTGTCTAAATCATTGGTGGAAGATAAAGAAAGTGATTTCATTAAACAGATAGCCGCAACTAATTCAACTGAAGCAAGAGAAGAAGAAAATGTTTCCATTATTTATGAGGTGAAAAATGGAACTCCCGAGCAAAACCTTACAAAGGCAATAGAAATGATGGGAGGAATAGAAAAGTTTATTGGTAAAAATGATATAGTTATCCTTAAGCCAAACGCCCAATGGTGGAATCAGGGTATGACCAATACAAATGCTATGAAAGGTTTTATAGGGCTTGTATTGGGAATGCCTGGATTTTCTGGAGAAATAATTGTTGCAGAAAATCACCACGATTTTGACTTACGTCACGCAAGCAACCTCAGGGGCTGGACCACAAATTTTAAAAATGGTGATTTTAATTTTAACGAATTAGTCCAATATTTTCAAGATAAAGGCTACGGAAATGTAACCAAATACCACTGGTGTGATGCCGGTCCTTATTCAAAAGTTAAAACACCTAAAGATAGAATAAAACATTTGGTAAATGAAGGCATTAAAACGTTATTAAATAAACACCGCGGAAGAATTGTTTCTGATCCCGAAGACGGTGATGGCTATGTGTGGTCCGATACAGAATATTCCTATGATGGCAAGAAGACAAAAATGAGTTATCCTATATTTACTTCTAAATTTAGCAAGACAACAATAGATTTTAAAAATGGGGCCTGGAGAAATGGCAAATATACAGGTGAGCCGGTAAAATTTATTAATTTTGCCGCTTTAAACCATCACAGTAGTTTTGCAGGCGTAACTAGTTCGTTAAAGAATTATTTAGGAATTGTCGACATGACCTGCGGTTACATCGGCGCCGAACCGGAAGGTTATGTTAGTTTTCATTATATAGGAATACCGGGAATGGGCGGGGCTATAGGCACATTTATGAATACCATTAGAAAGGCAGATTTAAATATAGTAACTGCGGAATGGGTGGGATTTGCCTCAAGGACAGATACTCGTCTTGCCACAAGAACAAAGACAATTCTTGCCAGCACTGACCCTGTGGCGCTTGATTACTACGGAGCAAAAAATATTCTTTTTCCTTTAGGGGGTTCGGCCGCCCAACTAAACAATCCGGATGATAAAAACGGCCCTTTTAGGAAATACTTAGAATTATGTGCTATCCAAGGAATTGGGACTTTAGACGAACAAAAAATCAAAATTCTAAGCAGGGATAGTCATTATGGACAATAATAAAAATTTGGTAAACTTCATACCAATAGCTATCTTAGAGAGGAGCAGCTAAAGACAGTCATTGATAGAATGTCTGAAGAAAGAGCTCAAATGTTTTCATAAGAGTATTGATAAGAAACAGTGAGTTTTGCTTTGTTGAATGTAGATAAGGAAATAATTTAAGAAAAACCATTTTCGAACCAAATTAAAAATGAATTATTGCGGTTCTTTTACTAGCAATATTTTTGCCCAAGCTCTAAGTATGCATACTGAGCTTGTTGATAATATTAGCAAAAAACATAATAGCTTGTTTATTATGTTTCCAGTATCAAAATATCTTTCATTATTATACGCGATTCCTGAAATTGCTTCATATCATTATATTAGTAACGATATGATTAGATTTTGTGATTCAATCGAAAAGCGCTTTGGTGCAGATACGTCAAGCCATTATAACAAATTACTGTTATTAACTTTGATTATTGCCGCAAATAAGAATGTAAAATGGACACAATTTAATAACGATATAATACGTTTGTACTTATTGAATTTCAAAAGAATAATTAGCCAAATAGTAGACAATTCATATGATGATGATTATTATAACCGTGGCAATGATAAATTTTGTAAAGATCTCGCTGTTTCTTGTCTTAGAATGATTCCTGTAGGCTCAAGAAAAATTCACCTCTATGGTATACCAAAAACCTTTTTGTTTAAAGGAAAAATTCATCACATTTTTAATAGGGTTTTATTTATTTTGTTTAATCTTAAAGGATTCAAGCCGCTTTATGAAATGCATACCGATTCTCATGATCCGGATTTGATGGCTGAGTTTAACCCAGAAGGATTTATACGTTCTTACAAGAGAATCGCTGGTATCTTGAAAGAGAATCCCCGAGTGAAGGGTGCATTCGCAGGCAGCTGGTTTTATGATCCTCAAATTGCTTCAATTAGTCCACGGCTGGCTTATTTGCGGGAAATAATAACGGATAATGGCGGTAAGGTATTTTATATGGGAGATAATCAAGCTTCAACGCAAGATGCCCTGCTTAAGTCGTCTACGCGGCGAAAGCTTTTTGAAGAAAAAAAGTATATTCCGCACGTATATATGATAATTTGGCCAAGAAAAAATATGCTGCAATGGGCTGAAAAAGTTTGATACGAGGTTTATATGGTGAACCTGTTATGAATATTTTATGGAAAATAAACTTTACATGTGCATCGATACTTAAATGGCTTGGCCAAAATATTGCCTGCTCTTTCATCAATCGGCCTGCTCCGGTTCATGTGCTATTTTGTTTGGTGGATCATTTTGAACCCGGATCCGGTAATGTGCCTATTGAGACAGAAAGAGAAAGGATGCAATTACTCCTTACTTCTTTGCCTAACTTTATGAAACAGCACCGTGATTCAGCCGGGAATCTTTCTAAAAGGACTTGGTTTTTCCCTCCTCATTGTCATAGGAATGGCAATTTAAGAAAGCTGGTTTCTCTTTGCGCTGATGGCTTAGGAGAAGTTGAGCTTCATCTACACCATGGTAAAACAATGCCAGATACTTCTAAGAATTTAAGGAAAACGATTGAACTTTGTATCCAAGAATATTCGCATTTTGGCATCTTTGGGACTGAGAATGGCCGTAAAAGGTATGGTTTTATTCACGGCGATTGGGCGCTTGATAATTCGCGGAATAACCTTTATTGCGGCGTTAACAATGAGCTGCAAATTCTTAAAGAAACCGGATGCTTTGCCGATTTCACCTTTCCCTCTTTGAACATTAGTAATCCCGACAAAATTAATTCAATTTATTATGCGCTTGATGACCCTAATAAAGCTAAGTCTTATAATACCGGCAAACATGTAAGAAAAAACGGAAAGGAGTGGGGTGATTTGATGATGATCCAGGGACCTATGCATGCTTACTTTTTGTATAAAAACATTGCAGGTTTAAGGATTATGGGTGATGCTGTCAATGGCAACTCCCATGTCGCAAAAGGCAGGATTGATCTTTGGGTTAAAACCGGTATACATGTAAAAGGCGCAGGGAATGTGGTTATTATTAAAACGCATACACACGGAGCCGTTGATTATGAGGCTGTGTTGGGTAATGAGCTGCACGGTATCTTACACTATTTAGAAACACAGTACAATGACGGAAATCGCTATATGCTTCATTATGTTACGGCTCGGGAATTGTTCAATATCGTTAAGGCGATCGAGCATGGAGAGCCCGCGGATAATATTGAGCAGTACCGGAACTATAAAATTCAGTCGCCCGTGTATAATTGTTCAGTAAATTATGAATCGGCATCAGAATTGCTTAAAGAATGCGTGTACAAAACATATCAATAAAATCATTGTTGTCAGTACGATTTTTTTACTTGAAAGGCTAAAACCGGTAATAGAGATTTACAACAGGTTTTAAGAGGATGTGAATGGTATCTGCACAGCGAAAGAACGCGCAACAAATACGGCAAAAGGACGGGGAAAGCGAATCTTAGCGCTAGAAAAATGAACGCGAGGAAGGACTAGATCATGGATAGCGCGTATAGCGATATCGAGAGGCGAAATCATAAAAGGCTGAGAATGAATTGCACGGTAATATACAGAATAAATGAGCCGCCGGTCACCCATTTTGTGATGAAAGGTAAAGATATTGACGCTAAGATGATAGATATCAGCCAGGGCGGAATGGCGTTGGTAACAAGTTTGGATATTCCCGTATCTACAGTTCTTTCAATGAGATTTGCCTTGTTGAATGTGAATCAGGAGGTGGTTAAATTTTCAGGCCCTTTAGAAGTTACCGGTGAAATAAAGTCAAGCGCTCCTTTAGAGAAAAATGAGCATCGTTTAGGTATTTATTTCACGAAAATGAGAAAAATAAATGCGGAATAGTTTGTTTCATGCGGCAGGTCTGTGAATCGCCTATCAGGCGGATATTAGGCGTTTAAGGCCTTTTTGACTACAGCGAGAATGTCTTCGGCAGAGGCGGGCTTAACTATATAATCAAAGATATCATATTTTGCCGCTTCTTTGGTAAGTTCCGAGCTTTGGAAGGCGGTAACAAAGATTATTTTTGCTTGAGTGTTATGTTTTCTGATTTCTCCCGCCACCTCTAGGCCATCCAGCTTAGGCATTCTTATATCCAACAATATTAGATCCGGATTGATTTTAGTTGCCAAGCTCAAGGCTTCTTCGCCGTCTCGCGCGGCGTGCGCTTCATAGCCGTGTTTTCCTAAGATATTTTTCAATGATGCTTGTATGTCCGGATCATCTTCGCAGAGTAATATTTTCTTCATCTTAATTGCCTCCATAGTAGTAATCTGACGCAGTGTGCTAAAGCCTGCGGCTACCATTTCCCCTTTCAATAAAGGGGGATTTCACAACACCGGTGGACAGCTTACGCATAAAATCCTTGAGATGGCGGTACCGGTGTTTTTAAGGCTGTGTTGTTTAAGGCTTACCGAATACAGGCTGTCTCCTTTTTCATATTCCGGAATCTTTTTTAAATGATACGCCGTTCCTTCAACATCTATGGCAACTTCACCCTCAAGAACGATTATAAATCGTTCTACGTTTTTTAGGGTCTCTTCCAGGAATTTCTCTTCTTGCGGCTGGAGGGTGATAAAGGAGGGGAGCATTTTCTTAGCCAGGGGGACAGAGGTGAGGATTTCGAGAAAATTCTGGTATACATCAGTTTTGTTGTTTCCGGAACGAAGTTCCGCCGGCTGAGATTTTTTTTCTTCAATAAAGGCGTAAAATTCAGATAATTTGAGGTTAAACACCTCGGCTAACTTTTGATGGCATTCAACTGTGCCGTCCATTTTTCCGGATTCTATTTTACTGATAATCGCCTTATCAACGCCTGAGCGCCCGGCGAGCTCAACCTGAGTCATATTTCCTCTTAGTAATCTTAATTTCTTCCCCAGTTCCATATTGAACCGCTCCCTGCTTAAGTTTTCCAATCAGCAACTCTGCTTCAGATAAAGTATAACACAATTTAATAATTTGTCAAGTAGTGGTTGAATAAAGCTCAATATTATTTTTATTTTAAGTTAATTCTGCTAACATGTAAAAAGTCTTATAAATATAACATATTGGTAATAATATAGATAAAGCTTTAAAATACATATTTACTAAAATTCAATTTAATGTTGACAAATCGCTATTTATATGTTATACTTTAGTCAGAAATAGGAAATGTTAGTTATTTGACAATATAATTCAAAGGACCGA
>Ga0209211_10007940_pt1 | contig 14703 bp, 13 predicted proteins | sample RifGroA2_FD_183992 | JGI IMG/M metagenome (GOLD analysis project Ga0209211, IMG submission 183992) | Groundwater microbial communities from Rifle, Colorado, USA - Groundwater A2 (SPAdes) (version 2) | ecosystem: Environmental > Aquatic > Deep subsurface > Groundwater | place: Rifle, Colorado... | reverse complement strand
CGAACCGTAAAGATCCACCAGCCAATCAGAAAAATCCGCTGTTCTTCCGATAATAAACCCCTGGTGAAATTCATCGCTGGCTCCGTAAGCTGCCGCTATCAAGAGAGCGATTAATTTTAAACCGGTAAGATTAAACTTTCCCAATAAGGCCGGGATCCCGGCCTTATGCCGAGAAATATATTCTTTTTTCAGGGCCCTGATTAAAAGCAATCCCAGCAGGGCGTATTCAAAAAAATGGGTGACCTTATCGTTTAAGAGTAAAAAAGAAGGTACCTCCGGCTCAGACTGCGCGGAAAGGTGGTAGATGAGCCCCATATAGAGATACACCGGAAGCCAATACCAGGCAAATGTTTTCAGGCGCACGATTTATGAAGCTGACGGGCATCCCTGACAGGAAGGTTTGACATTCGCGCAAGGCGCCGCCGCCGGGGACTTTTCTGATTTTTCTTTTTCGCTGTAACCTGATTTGCGGTAGTCGGTGGCGTAGAATCCGGAGCCTTTAAAGATTATCCCCGCGCCGTTACCGATAACCCGGCGCACGGCTTTAGCGCACTCGGGGCACTTGCGCAAAGGTTTATCCAGCATGCTCTGGGATTTCTCAAAACGATGACCGCAGGATTTACATTCGTATTCGTATGTGGGCATTTTTCCCTCTCTTCGTTCGGGCGCGGAACCACGCAGAACTTCACGCGGAACCACGCAATATAGGTTATGCGTAGTTCCGCGTTATGTTCCGCGCAGTTCAGCGGCTCACCGAAATGTTTTTTTTAGTTTATCCACAAAACCTTCTTTTTCTATGTCTTCTCCCCGTAAGGCCGCGAATTGTTCGATAAGTTTTCTTTCCTGACTGTTTAATTCGCTGGGGATTTCCACGTTGATTCTTACTAATTGGTCTCCCCGGGTGTAGCTGTGCACATCCGGCATGCCTTTTTCTTTAAGGCGAAAGATTTTTCCTCCCTGGGTTCCGGCAGGTATTTTCATTTTAACCTTCCCGCTTAAAGTGGGTACCTCTACCTCGCCTCCCAGAATAGCCTTAACTAAGCTTATGGTGATTTCGTTTAAAATATCGTTGTTATGGCGTTCAAAATTATTGTCGGATTTAACATTAATTATAACATAGAGGTCGCCGTGTCCCTGGGTTCCGGCTTCTCCTTCGCCGCGCACCCTTAGGGATGAACCGGTATCTACGCCGGCTGGGATTTTTACTTCTATTTTGCGGGTAATCTTGGCTCTTCCTTCTCCGTAGCAAGAAGGGCAGGGCTGGCCTATGGTGTAACCTTCTCCGCGGCATTTAGGGCAGGTTTGCCTTACTTGAAAGAAGCCGCTGGACATAATTACCTGGCCCTGGCCTTTACATTGGACGCAGGTGCTTTTTTTCGAGCCCGGCTTGGCCCCTGAGCCTTGGCAGGTGGAACAGGGTTCATAACGGGGGATAGTTATTGGTTTCTCCGCTCCGGAATAGGCTTCTTCCAGGGTTATATCTATTTCAATCTGGAGATCTCTTCCCCTTTTACCCCGCTGTCTTTGCCGGCTTCCCGCGGAGCCGGATATATCAAAGCCTAAATCTCCGAAAATTTCCTCAAATATACCGCCGCCAAAACCGGAATCTTTCATATTTCCAAAGATGCTTCCGAAGTCAGCGCCTTTAAAGATATCTTCGTAGGCATACTTCTGGTCAATCCCGGAATGGCCGTATTGGTCGTAAAGAGTTCTTTTTTGGGTATCGGAGAGCACCGCGTAGGCCTCCGAGATTTCCTTGAATTTCTCCTCAGCCTCTTTCTTTTTCTCCTGGGGCACCCGGTCCGGATGATGTTGCATGGCCAGATTACGGTAAGCCTTCTTTATCTCATCCAGAGAAGAAGTTTTCTGGATGCCCAATACCTCATAATAGTCGCGTTTAGTAGACATCATAATTTAACTTAAGGTTGAGGCCAAGGTTGAGGCTAAGTGAAGGTGATTTTTTCTTAACCTTAACCTCATCCTTAACCTTTAGGGTTTATTCTTATCTTCGTCTTCCGCCTTATACTCGGCGTCAATTATATCCTCGTCTTTATTCTTTTCTTTTGCCTGGCCCTCTGACTTTTTATCTTCCGGGCCTTGGTTCTTTTCTTCGGTTTTTTGCTGTTTGGCCGCTCCCTGCTTATAGATTTCCTCGGCTAATTTATGCGAGACAGCGGTCAACTCTTCTATTGCCTTCTTGGTCCGGGCGATATCCTTACCCTTAAGCGCGTCTTTGAGCTCATCGAGCTTATTTTGGATTTTTTCTTTCTCTTCGCCGGATACCTTATCTCCAAATTCCTTCAGGGATTTTTCCGTGGAATACATCAGGGTGTCCGCCTGATTTTTAATCTCCACCTCTTCCTTCTTTTTGGCGTCATCAGCGGCAAATTTATCCGCGTCTTTGACCATTTTTTCTATTTCTTCTTTAGAGAGCTTTTTAGGCGCGGTAATGCGGATAGATTGTTCTTTGCCGGTGCCTAAGTCCTTTGCTGAGACATGCACAATTCCGTTGGCGTCAATATCAAAGGCTACCTCAATCTGGGGAATGCCCCGCTGTGCCGGCGGCAGGCCGACCAAATCAAACCTGCCTAATTCCACATTGTCATCAGCCATTTGCCGCTCACCCTGGAGGACGCGGATGGTAACCGCGGTTTGATTATCGGCGGCGGTAGAGAATACCTGGCTTTTTTTCGTGGGGATAGTGGTATTCCTTTCAATAAGTTTAGTATTGACTCCGCCTAGGGTTTCAATGCCCAAAGACAGCGGCGTAACGTCTAAAAGCAGGACATCCTTCATATCGCCTTTAATAATAGCTACCTGAATGGCCGCCCCTAAAGCCACGCATTCCATGGGGTCAACCCCGCGCTCGATCTTTTTACCCACGTAATCCTCAACATATTTTTGGACAATCGGCATCCGGGTCGGCCCGCCGACCATAATTACCCGGTCAATGTCTTTGGAGGAAAGCTTGGCGTCGCTTAGGGCCTGTTCCATCGGGTGATGACAGCGGTCAATAATCGGCTGGATTAATTCTTCTAATTTTGCCCGGGTGAAAGTCATGGTCAAATGTTTCGGCCCGGAGGCGTCAGCGGTAATGAAGGGCAGGTTGATATCAGTGCTTACGGTTGAGGAAAGCTCAATTTTGGCTTTTTCCCCGGCCTCGCGCACCCTTTGGGTAGCCATCTTATCATTCTTCAGCTCTATTCCGGTATCTTTTTTGAATTCCCGCGTGATATAATCTATGATGGCGTTATCCATATCGGTTCCGCCTAATTGGGTGTCGCCGGAGGTGGCCTTGACCTCAAATACGCCCTGGGCCATTTCCATGATGGTAACATCCAAAGTGCCGCCGCCTAAATCAAAGACCATAATCTTTTGCTCTTTATGTGATTTTTCCAGGCCGTAAGCCAGGCAGGCGGCGGTAGGTTCATTGATTACGCGCAGGACCTTTAAACCGGCAATCTCGCCGGCATCCTTGGTGGCGGTTCTTTGATTATCGTCAAAATAGGCCGGGCAGGTAATGACCACTTCTTCCACCTTATCGCCCAGATAAGCTTCGGCATCCTGTTTTATCTTCTGTAAAATAAAGGCGGAAACCTGCTGGGGGGTATATTCTTTACCCGGGACTTTAAATTTAAAGTCGGTTCCCATCTTGCGTTTGGCCGCCTGGATTGTTCCTTCGGCGTTTATCGCCGCCTGACGGCGGGCCGGTTCGCCTACTAAGCGCTGGCCGTCTTTGGTAAAAGCGACATACGATGGAAAGGCCTTGCCTGAAGCCACCCCCGCTCCTTCAGCCGAAGGGATGATTACCGGCCTTCCCCCCTCCATTACTGCCGCCGCCGAATTAGATGTTCCTAAATCAATACCGATTACTTTAGCCATTTTACTGCCTCCTTATGTGTAATTTTAAAGCCGCAAAGGTTCGCAAAAAATGTTAATCTTTTTGCGGATTTTGCGGGGTTAATTCTTTTTGCGCTTTCGCGGTCGCGACTTTTACCTTAGCTGTTCTGAGCACTCTATCATTTAAAAAATAACCTTTTTGCAGTTCCTCGACTACCGTATGTTCAGGCAGTTCTGAATCTACCTGCATCAAGGCTTCAGAGGTGTGGGGATCAAAAGGCCTTCCCTCAACCTCAATGGGTTTAACTCCGTTTTTTTTCAGCATTTCATAAAGATGGGCCAGAATCATCTCGATTCCTTTCAAGAATGTCTCTAAATTCGCGGATTTATTCTCGGCGTTTTGGGTGGTTCTCTCTAAATCATCAAGGATGCCTAATAATTCCGAGATTATACCTTCAGTGGCGTATTTAGTGAAATCCTGGCACTGTTTTTCCATCCGTTTGCGGGCGTTGTCAAAATCCGCCTGCATACGCAGGAGCCTCTCTTGATGGTCCTGGCTTTTTAGTACTTCTTCCTTAAGCCGGTTATACTCTTCTTCTTTAAGGGTTATTAGTTTCTCCTGAACGGCCTCCTGCTCTGCCTGGGCCTCCGGTTTTTTTTCTTCTTTTTCTTTCTTGTGGTTAGTGTTCATTTTTTATAAATTTTCTAAAGCCTTACTGATCAGCCCCGAAACATATTCAATGGTGGGAATCACCTGGCTGTAGTTCATGCTCCGCGGGCCCAGGACCGCGATTCTACCCAAAGGCTTATCTTCCACATCGTAGGTAGAGACGATTAAAGAACAACCGGAGATTTCTTCGCACTCAATTTCTCTGCCAATATAGACATTCAGCCTTTTTTCTAAATTCCGGTTAAGGATGTCTAAGAGCTGTTTTTTTTCCTCCAAAACCTTTAAGACATTGCGTATTTTTTCGATATTCCTGAATTCCGGGTGTTCAGTCATAAAAGACGCGCCGTTGTAATATATCTTATTGCCTTTGTTTAAAAAAGAAACTATTCCCGTGCAGTGGGTAAAGCTGGAAAGCACCTCTGAGGTTTTTTCTAAGATGTCCTCCAACACCCTGATCTGCCGCTGGTAGTGCTGGGTGAGGCGCCTTTTTTCTTCTTCCACAAGCTGTATCTGGGTCAAGAGCATATCCACATAATAACGGTAGCCTTTATCCGTGGGCACCCGTCCGCCGGAGGTGTGTATATGGGTAAGATATCCCAGCTCTTCCAGCTCCGACATGGTGTTTCTGACTGTGGCTGAGGAGCAGTCAAAATGCGGGCGGATGTCTTCAGAGCTGATGGCGTCCGAAGTTTTAATATGGCTTTCAATTACCGCGGAAAGCACTTCCTTGTTTCTATTGTGACGGTCGCTTGAGCGCATTTATAAAGGTTGGTTTACAGGTAATTATTCTTAATAAAGTTAACGCTATATTTTAACAAAAATAATCTCGTTGTCAATGGTTTGGCTTGTTTCAGTCTTGGGCTTGGTTGTTTCCTCATCTATTTCCAGGAGATGTTTTATCCGGTGTATGATTTTGTTGGTGTCTATATTTTTTATTTCTTTAGCGGTTACTATTTTTATATTCTCCCCCTCTTTGATTTCACCGCCCAGGATTTTTAAAGATAGTGGGTTCTGAACGTATCTTTGGATAATCCTCTTTAATGGCCTGGCTCCGTATACAGGGTCAAATCCGATTTTAGAAAAGAACTCCTTGGCTTTATCGCTTAGCTGGAGGCCTATTTTTTTATCTGCTAATCTCTTCTGAAGCAAATTGAGCTGGATATCAATAATCTTTTTAATTTCGTTTATAGATAAGCTTCTAAAAACGATTATTTCGTCAATCCGGTTGATAAATTCCGGCCTTAGCCTTTCTTTCAGTTCTTGTTTATCGCGCAGGTTTGAGGTCATTATAATCAGGGTGTTTTTAAAATTAATTGTTCTTCCCTGGCCGTCAGTGGCGCGTCCGTCATCCAGGATTTGCAATAAGACATCCAGAACCTCGGGGTGGGCCTTTTCAATCTCATCAAAGAGCACCACTGAATAGGGTTTGCGCCTGACGGCTTCGCTAAGCTGTCCGCCTTCATCATAGCCGACATATCCGGGAGGCGCGCCCAGGAGCCTGGAGGTGGTGTGTTTTTCCATATACTCGGACATATCAATCCGGATTAAGGATTGTTCGTCGTCAAACAAAAACCAGGCCAGGGATTTGGCTAATTCGGTTTTTCCCACTCCGGTGGGCCCCATAAAGATGAAAGACCCCAGGGGTTTACGCGGATCGCCCAGCCCGGAGCGCGAGCGCAGGATACAGTTAGAAATTGCCTCCACCGCTTCATCCTGGCCAATGACCCGGCTTTTAAGCCGTTCCTCGGTCTTGAGCAGTTTATCTTTTTCTCCTTCTAAAAGTTTGTTTAAAGGGATGCGCGTCCAGCGGGAAACCACTCCGGCAATATCCTCTTCATCCACCTCTTCTTTGAGCATTGATTTTGAGCTTTGCAGTTTTTGTAAGCTTAAGTTTTGGGCGTCTAATTTTTTCTGCAGGTCTAATAATTTTCCGTAACGGATTTCGGCTACCTTATCCAGATTTCCGGCTCGCTCGTGCTTCTTTTCTTGCGCCTTCAGCTCTTCAATATTATTTTTAAGTTCGCGGATTTCCTGGATTCCCTCTTTTTCTAATTTCCAGTGCCCGGAAAGTTCCTCGGATTTTTCTTTTAAAGAGGCTAATTCCTTTTCTATTTTTTTAAGCCGCTCCAAAGAATTTTCGTCCTTTTCTTTTTTTAAGGCCTGTTTTTCAATCTCAATCTGCATTATTTTACGCTCAATAACATCTAACTCCTGGGGCTTGCTGTCAATTTCAATTCTTAGTCCCGAGGCCGCCTCATCAATCAAATCAATGGCCTTATCCGGCAAGAATCTCTCAGTGATGTAGCGGCTGGAAAGGGTGGCCGCGGCAATAATCGCCGAATCTTTGATGCGCACCCCGTGATGGGTCTCGTAGCGTTCTTTTAGTCCGCGCAGGATGGCAATGGTATCCTCAACTGTGGGTTCGCCCACCACAATCGGCTGAAATCTGCGCTCTAAGGCCGCGTCCTTTTCAATGTATTTGCGGTATTCATCCAGAGTAGTCGCTCCGATACAGCGCAATTCTCCCCGGGCTAAGGCCGGCTTAAGCATATTCGCGGCATCCACCGCTCCTTCACTGGAGCCGGCGCCTACCACGGTATGCAGTTCATCAATAAAAAGGATAATTTCACCTGTCCGGGAATGGATCTCTTTTAACACCGCCTTAAGCCTGTCTTCAAATTCACCCCGGAATTTTGCCCCGGCGATTAAAGCCCCCAAATCCAAAGAGAGAACTTGTTTTTCTTTCAGGCCTTCCGGGATATCCTGATTGATTATCCTCTGGGCCAATCCTTCCACGATCGCGGTCTTGCCCACTCCGGGCTCGCCGATTAAAACCGGATTATTTTTGGTCCTGCGGGATAAAACCTGAATCAGCCGCCGAATTTCTTCATCCCGGCCGATGACCGGGTCTAATTTTCCTTTTTGGGCTAGATCAGTGAGGTTACGGCTGTATTTCTCCAGGGCCTTGTATTTTGCCTCAGGGTCGGCATCGCTGACCCGCTGATTACCCCTGATCTTAGCCAGTTCCGCTAAGAACTTATCCCGGTTGAGGTTATATTTGGCCAACAGGGTATCCTTGTGGTCAAGGACAGCCAACAACAGGTGTTCCCAGGAAACATATTCATCGCCCATTTGTTGGGCTTCTTTCTCGGCGCTTTGCAGGGCGTTATTCAGCCGGGAAGAAAGATGGGCTTCGTTTGAGGAAGAATAAACCTTGGGCCGTCCGCCTAGGTCATCCCGGAGTTGTTTTCCTAAAGAAGCGGTATTGATGCCCAGGGCGGATAAAAGTTCGGCAGTCAGGCCTCCCTCCTGTTTAAGCAGGGCCGATAAGAGATGTTCTACATCCACCTGCTGGTGGTTTAATTCCCGGGCCGACTCCAGGGCCGCTTGCAGGGCTTCCTGTAATTTTAAAGTATATTTCTCTAAGCGCATATATTGCCTGTTATTTATTTTTTCTACTTTCCTTTTGCTATTTTAGCACTCTTTTACCGAGAGTGCCAATAAAAATATAAAAAAATTTATTTTAAAAGTTCTTGTTCTAAAATTACCTTGATTCCGCTAATGTTCACCCGTTTTTCGATCATCAGAAAATGAACCTGTTCTAATATTCGCATATCTTTGAGCGAATAAAGCCGGCTCTTTTTGCCGATTCTTTTAGGGCAGACTACGCCTTTTCTATCTAATTGGCGCAGGGTCCACACCGGTATGTCTACCAGCCTGCTTACTACGCTGATCACATAGACCGGTTCATCCGGGCTGATTTGAATATCAAATAGAGTCATATCTTTACCTTTGTAAATTTTGAACTGGTATTATATTACTATAAACTAACTTATTTGTCAAGATATTTTAATAATTTTAGTTAGATATTCTAACAGCTATCCGTATAATAAGAACCTCGCAAGAAGAAAAGGAGGTTATTTTTTTAAATATTCTTCGAACTTATGAATTAGTGTATCCGGAATTTGAGCGGTGATGGCGATGGACTTGCTGGTATATTTTATTTTTTCTATCTGGCCTTCCCGATAAATCAGGTCTACCAGGTTCATTCTATCTAAGGGGATGGTTAAAGAGATTTTATGGATGGTTTTAGGGATCTTTTGGGATATTTGGGATAAAAGTCCTTCTATGTTTTCTTTCTTCAGGGCCGAGACGGCCACGGAATCAGGAAAATCCAGTTTGTATTTCTCAATCCAGTTCTGCTCCTCTAATTTATCTACTTTATTTAAGACGGTGATAACCGGCTTACCCGCGCAATCTAATTCCTTGAGCACCGCCTCCACTGCCTGATGATAATCGTAGCGTAGGGCCGAGGAAATATCCAGAACATGCAGCAGCAAATCCGCCTCTTTGACGTCTTCTAAAGTGGCCTTGAAGGCCTCAATCAGATGGTGGGGCAGGTTATGCAAAAATCCCACGGTATCTGAAATTATTACCTTTTGATGGTTAGGCAGAATCAGGATTCTGCTTAAAGGATCCAGGGTGGTAAAGAGCTGGTTATCGGCTAATTGATGTTCGTTGACCAGCGTGTTGAGCAGGGTGGTTTTTCCGGCATTGGTGTAGCCCACCAGAGAAACCAGCGGTAATTTTTGCGCTATTCTTTTTTTGCGGATTAAATAACGCTGGGCGCGGATTTTTTCTAAATCGGTCTTTAGCCGGGTAATCCGGCCGCGGATTCTCCGGCGGTCGAGCTCAAGTTTCTGCTCTCCCGGGCCGGATGTGCCGATGCCGCCTCCTAAGCGGGAGAGCATTATGCCTTTACCGGTCAGCCGGGGCAGAAGATATTCTAATTGAGCCAGCTCCACCTGAGTTTTCCCCTCCGGGGATTTAGCGTGCCGGGAGAAGATGTCTAAAATAAGCTGGGTGCGGTCAATTACCTTGCGTCCGATCGCCTCTTCCAGGTTTCTCTGCTGGGTTCCGGAGAGGTCAACCGAGAATAGCACTACATCAGCATTAAATTCAGCGGCGATCAGGTTTAACTCTTCGGCCTTGCCTTTGCCGATAAAAAGGTTGGGCGAGGGATTATCATAATGGCAGGTCAATTCCTCAATAATCTCCAGCCCCGCGGTCTTGGCTAATTCCTTTAATTCCCCGGCCTCATCTTCAATCTTAAGCGATTTATCCCTGAAGGCAAATACATCAACCGTAACTAACAAGGCCTTTTCTTTTTGATTCAGCTCGATCATCTCAGACATATTTCACCATCCTATTTATGATTTGCTGGTCATCGGCATCTAACCAGATAATCCTTTTATCTTTCCTGAACCAGGTCAATTGTCTTTTGGCGTAATTACGGGTGTTTTTTTTAAGCAGGTCTTTGGCCTGTTCTAAATCGTGCTTTCCTTCCAGGTAATCCCGGATTTCCCGGATTCCGATGGCCTGTTTACAGGTAAGGCTTAAGTTTCCAGTGAGCAGTTTTTTTACCTCATTTACCAGGCCGCGCTCAAACATCTCATCTACTCTCCGGTCTATGCTTTTATATAAAACCTCCCGGTCCTTATTTAATCCAAAAATAGTAACTTCATATTTATCCAAAAGGCCCTTTCTTTTTTTCCGCAGTTCGGAGATCGGCTTTCCGGTGAGCTTATGCACCTCAAGCGCCCGGATGATTCGTTTGGCGTCATTAGGGTGGATCCTTAAGGCGGATTCCGGATCAACTTCTTGCAGTTTCCGGTGAAGATAGGCGCTTCCCAAGATTTCCGCCTGGTTATAAAGTTCCCGGCGCAGGGCTTCATCTTTACCCGCGTCGGCAAAAATTCCCTCTAAGAGCACGTTTAGATAAAGCCCGGTGCCGCCGGTAAACAGGGGAATTTTGCCTCCTTGGTGAATATCTTTAATTGCCTTTACCGCCAATCTTCGGTATTGAGCGGCATCAAACTCTTTATCCGGGCTTAGGATGTCAATCAGATGGTGTTTAATTTTATGACGTAGTTTTAAACTTGGTTTTGAGCTTAAGATGTCAATCCCCTGATAGACCTGCATTGAGTCTAAGGAGATGATTTCGGCATTGATTTTCCGGGCTAACTTTAAGGATAGCGCGGTTTTTCCCACCGCGGTAGGGCCTACGAGAAAGATTATTTTTGGTTTTGGGTGTGAACAGGGCTTAGGCTGGTGGGTCATTAAGGATAGATTCTGGAGGGATAACCTTTTTCTTCTAATATCTGCTTTAGGCTTTCAGCCTGCTGGCGGGTGTTTAATTTTCCCGCGCGCACCCGGTAAAGGGTTTTCGCGCCTGAGCTTGTTTCTTCGATATAGGCGTCAAAATTACCCTTTTTGAGCTTTTCTGAAAGTTTTTTGGCGTTCTGGAGATTGGCAAAAGAGCCGACCTGGACCGTAAAAAACTGATTATTTATTCCTTGAACTGCGGCAGTGGGAATATTTGCCTCTAAGCTCAAGGGGTATTTTTGCTTTAGGCTATCCGCGTATTCCCTGGCCTTGGACCAACTTCCGGACTTTAAAGCGCATTGGCTTAATCTTAAGAGCAGGGCGCCGGCCAATCCGGAATTAGTTTTAAGCGCGTCTTCATACAGCTGTCCGGCTTTAGAATAATCCTGCTCCATAAAAAAGGTATCAGCATAAGCTAGTTTTGCCACTTCAAGATAACGGCTGGACTTGAAATTATCCATCACCTGGCTAAGTTTTTCCCGGGCTTTTTCGGTATCGTTTATCCTGAGGAAGTTCAGTCCGGCTAAATAAAGCGCGCTGTCCGGAGAATTGCCTCTGGCGATATTAATCCCGCATTCGTTTATGCTCTCGCTGTAACTGCCTTGTAAATATAAAGAGGCGGCTTTGTTTAGGGTGTCGGCGTAGAGAGAAATAGTCAGGAGTCCATAGTCCATAGTCCATAGAAAAAAAATAAAGAAGAATGTTTTTGGCTTCATGTTTTTGATTTTAATTCCCGGGAAATTTGTCTTTGCGAATCGAGTAAAATCTTATGCCGTCTTTCTTTTTCATCTTTAGGCACGTCGTCTTTGAGTTTTTCAGCTTTGGTATTGGGCCGGGGCGAATATTTAAAGATGTAGGCGTGGTTAAATCGGACTTCCTCCAGCAGTTCTTTAGTCTTTAAGAAATCTTCCTCGCTCTCACCGGGAAATCCCACAATTACATCCGTAGAGAGCACTCCGCGAGGCACAATTTTTCGGTATTGCTTAGCCAGCCCCAGATAATGCTTTGCGTTGTAGCCCCTATGCATTAACTCTAATATTCTATTTGAACCGGATTGAAAAGGCAAGTGTAAATATTTTTTTAATTTTTCCAAATCCGCCATAGCCTGAAAAAGCTCTGGCGAGGCATCCTTGGGGTGTGAAGTTACAAAACTGAATTCTTCAAGCCCTTTAAGCGAATTCACCGATTCAAGCAACCCTACAAAATCAACGCCATCGAATTGATACGCGTTCACATTCTGGCCTAAAAGCGTGACAGACATACTCTCGTTTTCTATACAACGCTCAATCTCATTTAGGATATTTTTTGGATTGCGATGGCGCAAGCGCCCCCGCACATAGGGCACGACACAGTAGGAGCAGAAATTATCACAACCCTCGGAGATAACTATAAAACTATTGTCTTTTTCCTGCCTGAACCCAGGCTCATACACAAGCTCAACACGCTCTTTTTTACCCACCGCCAGGAAACGCCCCTCATCTCTCGTCTTTCGCCCCTCGCCCCTCGCCCTTCGCCCTTCGTTAAAAATCTCTTTTAGTAGTTTTGGAATCTCCCCAATATTATTCGTCCCCACCACCAAATCAATCCCCGGCATCCGCTTAAATGCCGCGTCTTTATAGTTTTCCGCCATACAGCCAACTAACCCAATTACAGGGACTGTCCCAGAAAGGGACTGTCCCTTCTTCACTATCCGCCCAATCTCCGACCACACCTTATCCTCCGCATGCTGGCGCACCGAACAAGTAACAAACAAAACCGCGTCAGCCTTTTCCTCTTCTTCCGTCACCCCAAAGCCCCCATCCAAAAGCATCCCCTTAATAGCCTCGGAGTCCCGAAGGTTCATCTGACAACCGAAAGTCTTTATAAAGACCTTCGGTTGTCGTGTCCGAGCCGCCGCGGGGTAAAGGTTCTCTTCTCTTTGCCAAGGGTTAGAAGCTTTACCCCGCACGCTTGGCGGCCGGACTTGACTTGTCATATTCGAGCCGCCGCGGGGTAGCCGGACATTACAGTATTATTCTTACAATTTATCATTTTCTCTTAACTCCAGCATCTGACAAAACTTTATCAAGCCTTTTACCTCTTACTAACGCCTCTTTTTGCATCCTTGTCAGGTTCTTAATCACTAACTCAGTTTTGAACGCCGATTTAAATTGCTGGTACTCTTTTTTCCAAACCAACGTTACCGGAAGCCTGCCCCGCGTATATTTTGAAGCCAATCCGTCATTATGGCGCTTTAAGCGCTTCCCCAAATCACTCGTATACCCTGTATAGTACGTCCCATCGGCACACTCCACCATATACACATAGAATTTACCGCATCGCCTGATTTTAGCCACAACTAATTATATCTCAGTCGGTTAATGAGTTCTGACACCAGCTTCTTATGTCTCTAAACCTGCTACCTCAAAGCGCTTGTCTTTCATAGTTTCACTGCCTCCTACTATCTATATAGGAAGAAATTTGTAAAACTGCCGAAAATATTTTCACTTTCTTCACTGTCTTCACTCCAACCACCACGTCATCCTGACACTGAACGAAGTGAAGGGGAAGGATCTCCCTAAGCGTATATTCCGGATTTTTCCGGAAAGTGTCGGAACTTTTTTGCCCTCACCATAGTTATTACGTTTTCCAGACCAAAATTTCGCACCCTGCCGTAACTTTTCTTCCCAAGGCGGATATACAGCCTTTTTTGCCAAAGTGTCCCACCCCTCACCTATGAACACACAAAAAATCAAAAAGTGTAACACCCTTTTTGGCCCTCCCATATATGATTATAGTAAATTTCCAAAAGTGTCGGGGCCTTCACCTATGTACACGCAATATTTTTCAAAGTGTCGAAGCCTAAAAAAGAAAAAAACCATTTCCGGTCAGTCGACTGCATTTTTCCGGGGACATATAACTTAATTAACGTAGGCACGATTGAATTAAGTGATGTGTCCCCGGAAAGCCTTCCAGCGTCACTTAGACTTTCCGCCCCTCGCTCTAAGAGCTTTTCTCTTGGTCTTTTGTGTTTTGGTAGATCTTTAATTTTAGTCATCTCTATTCTTCTCTCTACTTGTGCTTCCCGGTGGCCACAATCTCCTGCTGATAGCACCACCAGCTAAATATTTGTGCAGCAGGTTGCTGCACAAAACCACAGACCTTTATTTCTTCTTGAGCTTCCCTTTGACTGCAGCATGTCGCTTAATCTGCTTCTTCTCGTCTTGCAAGCTCATAACCTCAATCAATGGTTTTTTACTATAGTGTAAAGGTTTGTGCCAAGTAACCGAGTGCTTAGTATGATTCTCTTTTTCGGCTCTGTAATTTTGCAGAACCTTTACCATCTCGTACAAGATCTGCGCTTTCCCAATGGCCTTCTGCCCTACTCCGTAGCTTGCGTTTGAGGACAGCTCCGGGAAAAGGATGGGTTTTATCATCACTTCAATGTATGTCCCAAGCGAATAGAAACTCCTTACCTCCCCATCCGGACATTTTACCTTAAATAATTTTCCTTTAATTTGCTCCATAGATTCAACAATATGCGTTAGCTGACCCATAGTAGCTCTGCACATAGTGTCTAAACATAATTCGATTAAATAAGCCTGCTCGTCAGTACATTTAATCATTGGCATAATGAATCACTCCTCATTGCCTACAACTGATCAGGCGCCCTGCCCCTTTTTCTCTTCTTTCAAAAAAGTGGCAACCACGGAACTGATCTGTTTAAACGCGACCGGATAATAATCCCACACTTCGACACAAAGATTAACAATTATTGAATTCTCGTTCAAACGTTTGACCTTATATTTCTCATGAACATGCCCGCAAAAATTCCAAGGAACATTTGGATCCGCATCCTCGGCCCGGTGTGTCATGCAAATGTCCTTAGAACCATAATGGATGTAGACCTTCGAAATAATCGTATTGAGGCTGTTGTGCCGGGCGCGGTTACCTTTGATGAAAATAAACTTGCCGTTCAGCCGCTCTTCGAACTGTCGGTATTTCTCTACGCCACCTTCTTTCCCACCCTTAAATATAAAGTCTCCGAG
>Ga0209211_10007939_pt1 | contig 14704 bp, 19 predicted proteins | sample RifGroA2_FD_183992 | JGI IMG/M metagenome (GOLD analysis project Ga0209211, IMG submission 183992) | Groundwater microbial communities from Rifle, Colorado, USA - Groundwater A2 (SPAdes) (version 2) | ecosystem: Environmental > Aquatic > Deep subsurface > Groundwater | place: Rifle, Colorado... | reverse complement strand
CAGCATGAGACCAATTGAACTTAACAACATGGCAAGGCCTGATATTTTGAGGAATGTCGTCGTTGGAGGCAAGACTTGGAGTTGGTTGAAAAACTTGCTTTCAGGCTCCTAAAAAGTAACCAGTGCCATTATTTGAATTAAATGAAATTGTTTGAATTTAATTTTTGGATATTATAATTTTTTTAACCCATCTCTAATTCGCGCGAATAGGCGAATAGATTAATAACATATTTGGTAGTGGTGGATATTTAACAAAAAAGCCTCGCAGACGCGAGGCGGAGAAAACTATTTAAGACGAAGAATGAACCAAGCAAACCGAAGGCGTTGGAAGAAGTCAGTAACTTTACCTTTGAGGTTTTTTTGTCTGTTTTCGTTTACCCATGCTCGTTCCTCATCAGGTTCATAACGACTCATTCGTTCAAGAAGTGGAGCTTTGTTTTCTAGGTTTAAAGCTGTGGCAAAATGTTCCACTTGCATCCAACTCGGCCGAGTTTTACCTTGTAAAATACGTTCGAGATTATGAGGCAGAATTACTCGCCTTAAATCTAATTCAAATTGTTCCTCTGTTTTTCCGATTTCTACAAGTCTAGCTTTGATGTATTCAGCCATCCGATGGTACGGCGGTTTTGTTTCCGGCACATCACACCTCCTTTGTTTAAAGACCGTGGTTTGTTTGTGGGTGTGCTTACAAGGTAACATTGCGGGGTTTTATTGTCAATTTCAAAAGGCGGGGTGCCACGTAAAGCCACTTCGTGTGGCAACGTGGCAGGCAAGACCCCGCCCTACATTTATTCTACCAACTACTCACTTTTTTCTATTCCTAACAATTTATTCAAAATAGTTTCCGCGATTTTTGGATTGGCGCGGCCTTTGGTTTCTTTCATGATTACGCCGATTAAGAATTTCAAAACTTTGACTTCGCCGGCTTTTAATTTTTCAATTTCCGCCGGATTATTTTTTATTACATTTTCTATAATTTCTTCGAGTTCGTTTTCATCACCCATTTGTCCAAGCCCGCGTTCCTCAACAATTTGCTGTGGATCTTCACCCGCCTCAAGCATAATTCCTAAAATTTCTCGCGCTGCAGTGGAGTTAATTTTATTTTCATAAATTAAAGTCAAGAAATGAGCAAAGTTTTCCGGAGTAATTTTAAGAATGCGAATGTCAATAGACTGTTCGCTCATCAAACCCATAAGTTTGGAAGTAAGCCAGCCACCGACAAGTTTGGCGAGTTTTGCTTTGGTGGCTTCGTTGATTTCCGCGTCAGTTCCTTCAATTTCTCCGGTTGTGGCAAGCCATGCTCGTAATTCGGAAAAAACATTTTCAGTAAAATAGCTCCATTCCGGATCATCAGTTAAAATTCGCGCGTCAGAATAAGTCAAACCATATTCATCCATGAAACGGGCGCGTCGAGCGCGAGGAAGTTCCGGTAGTTTTGATTTCATTTCTTCGCGAATATCAGAAAGATCAAGTGGTGGTAAATCCGGTTCCGGGAAGTAGCGGTAATCATGAGATTCTTCTTTGGTGCGCTGGGCTTCAGTAATTCCTTTTTCTTCGTTCCAACCGCGGGTGGAAGAAATGCTGGGCGGAGAATTGGTCTGCCATAATTCGGTTTGGCGTTTTATTTCGTAATTTAAAGCGCGTTCAACAGCGTTGAAAGAGTTGATATTTTTAACTTCAGTTTTTGGATGCAAAACATCGTCAATCGGTAAACCTTGATCATCAATTTTTCTCAAACTGATGTTAGCATCGCAACGCAGGTGACCTTTTTCCATGTCCGCGTCAGAAATGCCAAGATAGCGTGCAATGCGTTGCAATTCTTGTAAGAAATATTTTGCTTCTTCTGCGGTTCGAAAATCCGGCTCAGTAACAGTTTCAACGAGCGGCGTGCCGGCGCGGTTGTAATCAACAAAAGTTGCCTTGCCGTCATCACTGTGCATTGATTTGGCTGCATCTTCTTCCAAGTGCGCGCGAGTAATTCTGATATTCATTATTTGCCTTGGTGCCTTGGTGTTTGGAATATCTATTTCTAAATTTCCACCGGTTGCCACAGGTAAATCAAATTGGGAGATTTGGTAACCCTTAGCCAAGTCCGGATAAAAGTAATTTTTACGGTCAAATTTTGAATAGGTGGGGATTTCACAATTTAGAGCCATACCCAAAAGCACGCCCCATTTTAAGGCTTGATCATTTAAAACCGGCAGTGTTCCCGGATGCCCCATGCAAATCGCGCAAACCGTGGTGTTGGGCGGTTCATTTTCGCCTTTGTTATTGCATCCGCAGAACATCTTTGATTTTGTTTTTAATTGAATGTGGATTTCTAATCCAATGACTGGTTGGAGGTTCATAATTAAGATAGAAAAAATATGGTGAGTAGGTTATAGGTTTTAGGTTATAGGGCGAAGTAGGTAGTGGTTAGGAGGTAGTGAATAGAGAGTAGTAAAATTCCAAATCACCTGCCTGCCGGCAGGCAAGCACCAAACAATTTCAAAATTCCAAATCACAAATCCAAAACAAGATTATCGTCCCGAACCGTTGTAACGAATATCCTCGCGAGGGTGAGGGATCTCTGCGTTATGTTTGTAATTTTGGTTATTAGGATTTGTTATTTATTTGGAATTTGGATATTGGAATTTGGGATTTATTAGTTTTTTAAATTTTATTCTTTTTTGCTGATTCGTAAAGTATTATTCCAATTCCAATAAAGATTGGTGTGATGCCGACGGAAACAATTGAAGTAATAATATCTGACCACCATTCTGCAGTTGTATCAAAGGCCAGTCCGGAGTTTCCGAGTAGTGATCCGATAATCCACAAAATAAGGCTGGAACCTAAAATAATGAAAATCATGTAATAAACATATGATCCAACCCATCGCCAAAAGATGGCCCAAAAATTACCCTTGGTTAGTTTTTTGGAAACTTTAAATGCTTCTTTGAAAGGGGAATAACCGTCAACCAATACGGCGTATCGGGCGAAAGAAAACCAAATTGCGAAAATAAATCCGGGAATTAAAAATAAAATTCCACCCAAAAGTATAATAATTGATTGGATGAATGAAACAATTACAAAAGCAATAATTCGTCCATATATTCCTTTCTTTTTTAGTTTTCCTTTCATTTCATGAGTTTTGTATCCAAGAAAACCAGCCGTCATATCAATCAGAACAACTGAAAGCCATAATGATATCAAAGCAATTATTATTGTAAGAACAGCTTGAATTACAAAGATAATGGTTTTATCAAGTGGAAGGTAAGGTATAATTGAGCCGATAATTACCGGGATTAAAAGCCAAACCAAGACTTTCAAAAAATCACGGTAGTGTTTGCGGTACATTGCAGTGACTGTGGTTGTTAATTCTGTAACATTAATTAGTTCAGACATATTTTTTAAATTATTTTAATTTTTAAAAAGATGGTGAGGGTTTTACTGCCCCTCACCAAGAGGGTTAAGGTTTCTCACCAATAGGAATGGTGAGCATTAGTTTTGCTGCGCGCGATACTTCTTCAATAGAAGGTTCAGTGTTTAAATAAATCAACTTGGTGTTTTTATCAAGCCAGATTTTTTTAAACCAGTCGGCGTGGTAGTGTTCGTACAAAGCTTCCAAGAAGGATCTTTTTTCAAAGATACTGTTATCATCTTTGTCAGAACGTCCGGCTAACCGCTGAAGCGCCGTATCAACCGAACAGTCGGCAATGATTAGAGTGTCTGGTGCGTGTTCGAGTGCCAGAGTATTTCCCGGGAGCCGAGCCACATCTTCCACGCGCAAATTTTTCATGGTTTGATAGGCAAGTGATGTTGGTACACCGCGATCTTGGATCACAGTTTTTCCGGCTTCAAGAAGCGGGATGATGAGCCGGGTGTACAATACCAACCGATCAAGTGAAAAAGCCGTGGCAATATCAGCTTCAGAATACGAAGTTCCTTGCCGAATTAATTCTTGACGAATTGTCGTGCCAATCCAAACATGTGTTGGTTCAGCTGACAGAATAATATCTGCTGCAGCACATTCTTCAAAAGTAGGTAAACGCCCGTGTTCTTTGCTCCAATGAGGAATATCAAAAACTGTTTTTTGATTTCTAGTGAAATGTTCTACAAGAGCGCGAGTAATTGTGCTCTTACCAGAACCATCCATACCATCAATCATCACAAAATTACCGGTTTTTTTGTGGTTTGTCATGGTTTTTTTTATCTCCATTTTGTTGCTAAAAGAAGTATTTGGCAACAAAAATAGTATAACAAGAAACAGCTTATTTGACCAGTATTTTTTTGGCAGTTTTGAAAATAGGGCAAAAGACGGATCATACGCAATTTAACGGGACTGTTCAAGTTCACGAACATAATTGACACTTTTTATTAGCTTTGTTGTATAAATAATTGTTTTATTTTAGCCAAAATTTTATCACTAATTTTGAAAAATTCATCAAATTAGCATGTTTTAAAATTTTTTTTGCTAATTTTAGTTAGTTATTCATGAAATAAAACCTTAAAAATTAGTAATTATCATTATAGCTTATTTATCAAGTCCCGTTAAATTGCGTATGATCCCAAAAGACTTGACAAAATCTCGGTTTTGTGCTATACTTATATTTGATCGCCTCTGCTGTCACTGGAGACAGAGGGGGTGGGGGCCAGCCTTGTTGCGAGAGACAGGCTGGCACTGGTCACTTGGCACACCAAGTGGTCAGAGGTGTCGCGGGCGCCTACGGGACCGCGACACATTTTTTTATCTAATTTTTGCGCAATGTCCGAAGTTGAACTTCGGACATTTGTCTAATTTAAGATTAAAGATGTAAATTGAATGTAGCTCAAACCTTTAGGTTTGAGAACATCTCAGATCTTTAGACCTGAGCTACAACTTAAATTTTGCGTAATTTTACATGAAATTTTGCGTAATTTTGCGCAACATCCCCAAAGGGCTTGACAAAATCGCTATTTTTTGATATTATTACGGGTTCGTTCTGGTTTATGGTGAGTTGGAACACGGACAACCAAAGGAGGTCAAAATGGAAAAACCAGCAGACTTGAAAGAAGCAAGGCGTAGTTGTTGCAGGCGGGGACTGAATAGGATTAAAAATCTTCTGAAGGATGATCGAAGATTTGAGATGCTTGTTAGAATGGGGGTCAAGGTGATTAGGGTTTGGACCCCAGAAGACGTTCGGTTTCAGAGAAGAGATTTTGGTGAGCATTTTGTATGGTGGCCTCAATATCCGACCTTTGGATTTCGTGGTTACCCACCAAACAAAAGACAGAGAGCATTCATTCGTGCCGATCTTCAGGTTTTACGCGACGCGCTTAATAAGCTTGGTGTTTTGGAGAAGTTGGTAAGCATGACTTGTGTTTATGAGTTTAACTTCTTTCGGGTTGATGAGGTAGGCATGGCTAAAGCCGACAAAGAGGCTGGGGTGTTGGTGTTTGGTCCGGGTAAACGTGGTCCTTCTTTTGAGATCCGTGAAGATCTTGTGGTTGAACGCCTTCTGCGTCTCAAATAGCATTCTTTCTCCCCGCAGCAATCGCGCTCGCGGGGAGGTTTTTTATTTAGATTAAAGATTTAAGGTTAAAGATTAAAGAGAAGAAAAGAGAAGAGAAGAGAAGAGAAGAGAGAAAGGGGTCAGCAGATGAGAAGGGTGAGAGTTTATGGTGAGTAGTTTTTAGATTTTTGGAAACATAAGTAAGTAGGGCGGGGTCTTGATTGCCACGTGAACCCGCGAGGGTTTTTACGTGGCTTGCCACGTTGCCACGCGAAGTGGCTTTACGTGGCACCCCGCTAATGTTTTACGAGGCTAAGCCTCGTAATTTTGCGTGTTTTTGCGCGGTTTTTAATGGGGGTTGTTGACAAAATCGTTAAAATATGCTATAATATGAAGATGTGTTTTTTTTGTTCATTGATTTTTGAAAATCTTTTTTTAAAAGGAGGTGCAAGATGGAAAGCAAGAAGTATCCGCGTACGCCGCACCTCCCATATTCACCTGGGGGTACGGATGACGACGAACGTCTTTTGTCAGTAGATCATTTTATTGGTCAGGAGGTGGTTATCACAGAAAAGATGGACGGAGAAAACATGGGTGAGACGTGCGGCACGCTTTATGCTAGAAGTCATAACGGCGCTCCGCCTCATCCGAGTTTTGATCTGGCCAAAGCCACTTGGGCTTGTCATCGGTTCCAAATTCCGGAAGGAGTGACGGTTTTTAGCGAATGGTGTTTTGCAGAACACAGCATTCACTATTCAGGACTGCCGAACTACCGTTTGGTTTTCGGTGTGCGTGACGACGGGACACGGGAGGCGTGGTCGTGGGACGAAGTCTGTGATATGGCAACCGAACTTGGTGTGCCAACTGTGCCTGAGCTTTGGCGCGGTCAGATTCTGAACGAAAAACATCTGCGCCAACTGGTAGATGGTTTTGTAAAAGTTCGTTCAGTTTGTGACGGTCTTCGTGAGGGTGTAGTGGTTCGTTTGGTTGGGCGTATATCTCTCGAGGCATGGGAACTTTCCATTGCCAAGTGGGTTCGTCCCAATCACGTGAAACCCGATGATGCACATTGGAGAACAAAACCAATTGTGCGAAATGGGTTGAGGAAATAGACTCCGTAGCGATCGCGCTACGGAGTTTTTAATTTGTAGTTTATAGTAAGTAGTTTGCGGTTTTTTGGTGATATGAGCCTTGAACTTCGTGTAGCTATTGACAAGGAAACAAAAATGTAATACGCTATTCTAATCCGTGGTCTGTAACCCAAAAGAAAGGGATGTAAAAATGGACATTGAACAATGGGCAACACAACTTGCGGTAAGTGATCCTAGATATTGGGAATCATGTTTTCCCGGACATGGTAAAGAAATTGCATGTTTTACTGCGTTATTTCAAGGATGGAAACCAATATTTGGTCAGGCAGATGCTACACTCAAGAGTGATATTCTTGAAGGAACTAATTGTTTGGGTGTAGTAGAAGTTAGTGTGAATCTACTTAGCAATGCTAACAATGCGCAAAGTACAGTAGGCTCTACAGTTAGTGAAGAATTTTGGAAAATTCTTGAAAAAAGGCGTCCGTAAGAAAGCCGTGATTTGTGGCACGAAGTGAATGATGCTGTTGGTGATGCATTTGGATCATTGGAGGGTAGGCGTATTCCTTCGGTGATGCTTCGTTCGTGGCTCTACGACATTATTGTTTGTGCCATTGTGTGTGAAATTCTGGGAGAAAAAGATCTGGTTGCTTCACTTGAAAAAATCATGCAACGTTGGAAAACCGGACAATATCTCATTGGGTTTGATACACGAGAGACGCCATTGAAAGCAGTTGTAATCGTAAACGATCTGTCGTAATAAGTAACCACCGGACTCTAGTCTGGTGGTTTTTAGTATTTAAAAAATATTTTATCTTTGTACTTTTCGCGCGAAAAGTACAAAGGTTCTACTGAACCATTGGCGCCAAAAGTTCAGTAGAACAAATATGTAAATTCGTATGAGTTTGTCTATTGCTGCCCTTGTAGTAAAGATCACTTGCTATTTTTTTTGTTTCTGATAAGATTAAATTAGATTAAATTTTAATTTTTAGAGGTTGGTTAAACAATCTCTAAACAAAAATATGCCAGATGGAGAATTAAAGACATATGATTGGTATCGTGAACCTCCAGAGACACTTGAAGACTTGAGGAGACAAAGAGATAATTTAATTTCTGAAGTCAAAAACGGACGAGAAGGGGGTGCTGAGGACAGGAAACGAATGACTGATACAATTGAAGAACTTGACAAAAAGATCAAAGAATTAAAAAAATAATTTTGATAAAATTTAAAAATCTGACACAGCTTCGGTGTCAGATTTTTAAATAATCAGAATGTTTTTTAGTGTGAGATCTATTAGATAAAAAGAGAAGTGTAAAAAAGACGGCTTTTGTCTAGCCGTCTGTCAGAATGAAGTATTGTTTTTTTAAATCCCCACAACTTAAATCTTAGATCTTTAATCTTTAATCTAATCTACCCCCATTTTTCAGTTGCATTCTCAACCAAGTAAACATTGGTAATACCGGCACCAAGCATGGCGTTCCAGCAGGGTTCACAACACCACCAGTGTCCATAAAGATAAAGATCAGCGCCGATTGCATCACCGTGTTTTTGAGCGTTCCGTACGGCCAGTGTTTCCGCGTGATTTTTTGCCGGCGCACAACCCGGACATAACCAGTAATGTTTTCCGGAACGAACTTTAAGAGCACGGCGGATACAAAGAACGCGTTCATGCAAACGAATTAGAACCGGATGTTTGAATCCGGCTTGGTTTGCCGCCTCGCCAATAATAATTCCATTTTTTACCACGACTGCACCGGTTGGAAATTTAAAATCCGTGGACAAAAGTTTACGCACTTCTTTAGCGCGTGCCATAAAAACATTTGTTTCCGGAACGTATTTTATTTCCCGACCACTTGGCAAGTAAGGGTATGGTTTTGGTGAAGTGTACATTGGTTTTTCCTTTTAGTAGTTGGTAGAATTTTAAATTTGAAATTCTAAATTTTAATTGTAGGAAGTTCTCTCTCAAAATACAAAATATTTTCGAGAGAACATTTTATTTTAAAACTTAAAATTCTAATTTGAATTGAAATTTAAAATTTTAAATTTGAAATTACGGCTGAGGTTTTGCTTCTTCTTTTTGCAAACGATGAGTTGTTTTTAATTCTTCCAATCTTCCTGATTTGATAAAATCGATTTCTTCTTGTTGGTCAAGTTTGGCATCTAGTCCGAATGGTGTTGAACTTTGATATTTTGATGCCACACCATCAAGTTCTTCGTTGCCAGGTGCACCGGATAATTCATGGAAAACAAGATGGCAAACTCTTTCGCCGGGGTAAAGTTTAATGCTATGGCTTGAACTGTTTAGCATTGGGATGGTCAGATATCCTTCGTAACCGGCATTAACTGTTCCACCTTCAATAACAATACCGCGGCGCAATACTGAACTGCGTGGATACAAGATGGCAGCCAAATCATTGCTGAGTTTTATTTTTTCGTAAGTTGAAATAATAATGAATTCGTTTGGCAAAATTTCAAAGAATTGGCCGGGTCGCAATTTTATCATTTTAAAATATTCCGGATTTTCTTTGACATCAATGTAGTCAGCCCGGATTGCTTCTCTTCCGCCGGGTGTTATTTTCCAAGTTTCCGGAATATAAAAAGTTGTGCCAAGCCGCAAGTCAACAGAATTGGTTTGAATCTGGTAAGCGTCAAGACCAGGTTCAAAATCAATGCTTCCTTTTTTAAGTTTTTCGATTATTTTGGATTTATTTAAAATCATATATTTTTAATTATTTTATAATGAAGTGAAATTACATTTTCATTTAATTTTTCAACGCCAATGAGTTCCATTTTTTGATTTGTGTTGACACCGACTAAAAGCGGAAGCCCTTCACCGAATAAAACCGGTTCAACTGTAAGTTTTACTTCATCGATTAAATTTTCCCGCAAAAACCAGCCATTGGTATATGGACCGCCGGCAATGATAACTTCAGCAAATCCTTCTTTTTCAAGATCATTTAAGATTTGTTTTGGTGTTCCAGAATGAAAAATCACGCGACCGTTTTCCGTTTCAATATTTTCCTGTGTGTGTTCAGTCATGACAACAATGGTTCTTCCTGGCAAAGGTTTGCCAAGAGTTTTATAAGTATTCCATCCCATTACCATAACCCCGGCACGTTTTGTTTCGGCAACAAAAAATTTCTTGTCCTCTTTTGAAGTCCAGTCAATAAATTCGTTAGATGATTTGGCCACTTTTCCGTCAACGGTTTGAGCCATTAGAAGTGTAGTTTTTAGAGCCATAAGCTGTAAGCTATAAGCTATATAAGTCGTAAGTTATAAGTGTTTGTATTATTCAATAAGACTTCGCGAAAGTCCTGTTAACATTTTTCCTATTTCACGTGAATTTTCAAGATATAAATTATGTTTTTCTTCATTAATATATCCTAAATCTTTTGCTAATAAGAAGTAATATTTTAATTCTTCCAATGATGTGTGTGACATTATAATAAAATGTTGCTGGTCTTTTATTATTTTTCGTTTACAACCCTCTACTATATTTGCGGTAACAGATATCGCCGCGCGTCTCATTTGGTTTGTTAGACAATAAAGTTCAGATTTTGGAAATTCTTCCGTTGTTTTATATACATTAAGTACTTGCTTGTGAGCTTTTTCCCAGACGATAAGTTTAGTATGTTTTTCCATATCTTTTTATGGCTTATAGCTTATGGCTTAAAGCTATAATACTATCTTCATCCCTTTCACCGCCTCGAGCGGATGATATTGCGCGTTTAGTTTTTCAAAAATTTCCTGAACCAGAGTTTCGTCGCCAGCTTCAGCACGATCATAGTAATCAGGTTGGGCTTCGAAATAAATCGGACCATGATCATTTTTTCGTTCAATAATTTCCCAAGCTTGTTTGTAGTGAATATCGTAGATATGAGCATTGCTGATTGAGGTGGTAAGTTTGCCAGGTTTGACACCGAGTTTGGCGGCGAGAATACACATCAAAAGTGCAAAGCCGGCAACATCGTGCGGATTGCCAAGCATCATATCATTGGAACGAATAATATTATGAACATGAAGTTTGTTGCCAATAATATTTACAGTAAAGGTGTAAGGACAAGGGACATTCTTTTTAGCTGAACCGCTTCCCAGGCCGTCGTCAGCCGGATCCCAAGTAACAATAACTCCGTGGCGTGATCCAGGATTTTTTGTTAGATGTTCAACTAAATCCTTTAATTGATCTCGGCCAAAATGATGGCGCCAGCGGTGGCCGTAGGCGGCTTTGACCGTTCCATCAGCCTCAGTAAAATCATCCCAAATTTTTGTGAATTTTTGCAAGAATTCGTCCGGTCTTTGGCTGCCTTGAATAAACCAAAGCTGTTCAGCAATGAAAATTTTCAAAGGAATTTTTCGTAAAGTTAAAAGTGGAAATCCAAAATCCAATTCCAATGTTACGCCTGGTAGTACTTTGCAAGTGTGCCCGGTTCGTTCATTATACTCATCATAGCCATTGTTCATGATGTTGAGTAGGGCATTTTTGTATTGTTCGTCGAATTGGTTCATATATAGAAATAGGGAGTAGGGGGTAGATTTAAGATTTAAGATTAAAGATTAAAGTGAAGAAAAGAGAAATTAGTATTTTTCTGAGGTTTAACCTCCGGAATTTGCACCCCACCATGAGATTAAGGATTAAGGATGTGGGGAGAGGGGTACTGTGTCTCGTCAAAAAACAAATTAGAAGATAATGGGTGATAAAAGTTATCCCCATCACCTAACTATTTTACCAGTTTTTGAGAAATTCAAAAAGCTGTGCATTACCGAGGTTCGACCTCTGGCAGAGGTCGAACCTCGGTAATTAAAAATTATTACAGTGGCGGAGCACAAGGTACGCCCTTCGTGTTTTTCAGAAATCAAAAAAGCCGTGGGAAAATCCCTCGGCTTTTTTATCTTTTTTATGCAGTAAATGTTTTTTACATCTGGAATTTGATACCCGGACCCATTGATGAAGACAAAGACATTCCTTGCAAATAAATACCCTTTGATGAGCTTGGCTTGATGCGGGTTATAGCATCAACAAGAGTTTGCAGGTTTTCAAGCAGTTTATTTTCATCAAATGACACCTTGCCAATTATTTGGTGAACATTGGCAGTATCATCATTTTTAAAAGCAATTTTTCCACCCTTCATATCTTCCACCATCTTTTTTACATTTGTACCCACGGTTTCAGTTTTTGGGTTTGGCATTAAACCGCGCGGTCCAAGAATTTTTGCAACTTTGGCGAGCCTAGGCATCATATCCGGAGTTGCAATTGCAACATCGAAATCAATTTTTCCGGTTTGTACTAATTTTTCAATTACTTCCTCGTTTCCGATAATATCGGCACCGGCGGCTTTTGCCTCAGCTTCCTTGTCGTTACCAACAAAAGCGGCAACGCGTTTTGTCTTTCCGGTTCCATGAGGAAGGGTTACAGTTCCGCGAACTATCTGGTCGCTTTTTGCCGGATCAATTCCTAAACGAATGTGAATTTCGACTGAAGCGTCGAATTTTGCGGTTGATGTTTCTTTGACAAGTTTAATTGCTTCTAAAGCGGTATAAACTTTTTTAGAATCAACCTTAGCTTTGGCCTCCTGATATTTTTTGCTGCGTGGCATATCGTGGTGCGGACGCCTTTATTTATTCAGGCTCCCACAATTGACCCCCGAAGGGGGTCATCCTGAACTGTGGAAATGGATATTTAATCGGTGTGAAGGATCTCGCGAGATCCTTCAACACTTCGTTCCTCAGGATGACATGTTATAAATTTAATTATTCTTTATTTCTTTACGTTCCTTTTGTGCAATTCTGAAATGGAATAGGAACAATGGCAAACCAATTAGGATCATTGAAAAATCGCGGATCGCTGATGTTTGGCGGGTTTTGGTTCGGCGTTCGAGTCCTTGTTTGAGTTCTTTTTCACAGAGGGGAGTAAATTCTTCTTCATACATGATCGGTGGCGGGTATTCAGATCCGCCATATCCGCACGATGTGTAAATCAGTTCAGAGTTTGAAAAAACCCAAGTTTTTAAACCCAAGTTAATCAGATCTCCAACCGAAAAAGCAACCATAAGCAATCCAATCGCCGCAATTACATAAAAGTATAATGAACGGATGGTGGAAATTTTAATAGACATAATTTTCGTCATTAAAACACTAGAATACTAGAACATTAAAACACCGTATTAACACTTGTTTTCATGATTTCATGACTCTTAACCAATAATCTCAATTCCCATTTGACGAGCACTGCCCTCAATAATTTTCATTGCCGCTTCAACATTACTGGTGTTTAAATCTGGTAATTTTTTCTCGGCAATTTCGCGCAATTGAGCGCGGGTTATTTTTCCAACTTTATCAGTGAGTGGTTTGCTTGAACCTTTAGGAACGCCAGCCATTTTTTTAAGAAGATCTGAAGCCGGTGGGGTTTTGTATTCCATGCTGTAACTTCGGTCTTCATAAACAGTGATAATAACCGGAACAACTTCACCCATGCGATCCTTGGTATCATTATTGAATTTTGTACAAATTTCTTGAATGTTCAAACCATGTTGTCCCAAAGCTGGACCAACCGGTGGCGCTGGATTTGCTTTTCCTGCTGGGATTTGTAGTTTGATTAATGTTTTTATAGCTTTAGCCATATATATTTATAAATTAAATCACTGAAGCACTTGAGCAATGAATCACTGAAGCAACATGTTTCAGTGATTTGGTGTTTTAGTGTTTTATTGAATTTTATACTTTTTTCACTTGCAAGAAATCAAGTTCCACTGGCGTTTCGCGTCCGAACATATTGACCAACACTTTGATTTTTCCGCGCGAGTCATCAATTTCTGAAACCTTGCCTTCAAAGTTTTTGAACGGTCCGTCAATAATGCGAATCGGTTCGCCAACTTCAACATCAATTTTGTATTCTGGTTCTTCCACACCCATTCTTTTCTGCAAGCTTTTGATTTCTTCGTCAGAAACCGGAGTCGGAGTTGTGCCGGTTCCAATGAAACCGGTGACGTTTGGTGTGTTGCGAACAACATACCAAGAATCGTCAGTCACAATCATTTCCACAAGGACGTATCCCGGGAAGATTTTTTCATCAACAATTCTTCGTTTTCCGTTTTTAATTTTAATTTTCTTTTCTTTTGGAACCATGATGGCGAAGATTTTTTCTTCCATATCCATGGATTCAATGCGCTGTTGAAGATTTTCAGCAACGTTTTCCTCGTATCCGGAGTAGGTATGAATTGCATACCAGCGGCGGCCGAGGTTTAATGTCTGTTTTGGCATAATTTTTTGTGGAGAAAGAGCGTTTTTGAAAGTAAATTTATAGTAAAAATTGATGAGTTTCGGTTTAGAAATTGGCTAATTAGAGTTTGGAAATTGGCAATGAATGCAACTGATGTAGCTCAGGACTTTAGTCCTGAGACCGTCTCAAACCTAAAGGTTTGAGCTACACTTGTAAATACCAATTTCTATTTTCTTTTTTCTATTACCATTTTCTAATTTCCGAACAGCTAATTTCCAAATCAAAGCTCGCAGTTTTTACAACAAATTTGTTATAATTTCAATTCCTCCTGTAAAAATAAAATCTAAAATACCTATGGCTAATGCCAAGGCAAGGCTTATTCCAATGACGAGCAAAGAATACTTGGTGGTTTCAGCTTTTGTTGGCCAAGCCACTTTTTTAAGCTCTTCAATGGATGCTTTTAAATAATCTGTTAGTGATTTTGCGATGTTCATAATTTCTGTTTTAAACGTGATTTGGCTATAAAATATCTAAAATTACTAAATTATTTAATTGCGTAATAACGTTTTTAAGTATTTTAAGACGCCCTCTTCGGGCGACTGGGGATAGTATAGCAAGCATAGTGGGGGGTTGTCAAGTAAAAATAGGGAGTTGGGGAGTAGGGAGTAGGGAGTAGATTTAAGATTAAAGATTAAAGTGAGGAAAAGAGAAATTAGTATTTTCCGGAGGTTTAACCTCCGGAAAGGGATTAAAGATTTAAGTAGGGCAGGGTTTTGGGATCATACGCAATTTAACGGGACTTGATAAATAAGCTATAATGATAATTACTAATTTTTAAGGTTTTATTTCATGAATAACTAACTAAAATTAGCAAAAAAAATTTTAAAACATGCTAATTTGATGAATTTTTCAAAATTAGTGATAAAAT
>Ga0209211_10007938_pt1 | contig 14705 bp, 13 predicted proteins | sample RifGroA2_FD_183992 | JGI IMG/M metagenome (GOLD analysis project Ga0209211, IMG submission 183992) | Groundwater microbial communities from Rifle, Colorado, USA - Groundwater A2 (SPAdes) (version 2) | ecosystem: Environmental > Aquatic > Deep subsurface > Groundwater | place: Rifle, Colorado... | reverse complement strand
CCGAGTAGCAACCATAAGACGGCAAACGACAGACAAAGTGAGAACAGGAAACACCAGAATAACGCTTTCATAAGGTTCCTTTCAAACAGGTTTGCAGTTCAATGTGAGGCGGTTCTCGCCGATTAGGGTTATAGCCCATCGCAACGGCAAGAACGAATAAACTGCCGAAGCCCAGTGCAATGCTGCACGCAAATACTCCCAAACCGTAGGAAACGCCGACAATGAGCAAGCCGAGAGTCCCGAACAGGACCGCGGCTATGCTGATGGCTAACAGGAAGAGCTGAAGAAACCGCACTCGACCAATCTTGGCCAATTGAGTCTTGATAGTTTGCATAGTTTTTCTTTCTCAAAGAGGTTCTGGGCTAAAGATACTCTGTGTTAGAGTGCCGTCAAGCTCTGCAAGTGCTATAATATCCGCAGTTATTACTTGCGTTTATCTCGAGCGAGCGGAGTATCGTAATACTCATTATCAAAATGTTTTCAAAACCTAAACCAAATGGACGAAGAGGTTTTACTTTAATTGAACTCCTGGTGGTGATATCCATCATCGGTCTTTTGTCATCGGTTGTGCTCGCAAGTTTGAATAGCGCACGAGCGAAAGCGAGGGATGCTGTGAGAAAATCGGACTTAAAACAGATTCGGATAGCGCTTGAATTATATTACAATGAATACGGCGGCTACCCATCTTCAGCTTGGCCGAATGAGGATTACCGAATTTTTCAAAGCTTGGCATTAGAAACAAAAATGGCCATTTTTCTGACAAGATTCCCCGTAGACCCGCTTACAACCACGGGGTGCTATGATGAGCAATATTTGTACATCAGCGATGTTTATAAAGATGGAAGTGGTAATAATGCCAAAGCAACTAAGTATTCAATTTACACGAGCTTAGAAAATCAAAGCACCAATAATTTAAGTACCCTTAGCAATCATGATAATTACCTAAGAGGAGACCCGCCGTACAGTGCGGAAGCATGGGGTTGCGATGCAAACAGGAAAGTTAATTTTAAATTGACCGGAGGAGGTGGAATTAATTAACAATAGTATTATGAATGGGCTTTGTTGAATAATTTATTTTATGGCTCTAAATAAGAGCATTTTGGGCAGTCAAAAAATGGGTCAAAATAAAGATATGGCTTAAAATAAGGATATTTTGGCTGAATTATTCAACAAAGCCCCATGAATGCATGAAAAAATTTGAAGAACAAAAATTCACGATTCCGAAACTGAAAGGCATTTCGGAAGAAAGCGGTGAAAGTGTCAAAAATGAAATATATAGTCGGCATTGATGAAGTGGGGCGGGGGCCTTTGGCTGGGCCAGTTTGCGTCGGTGGAGTGGCGATTTTGGCGCGCGAGCGTTCCTCGCTCGCGCGCCTCTTTCGGGGAGTGAAAGACAGTAAGAAGCTTTCGAAGCAACAGCGCGAGTATTGGCTAGAAACGCTTCTTAAGGTCGTTGCCGGCGGTAAAAGAAATTCTTCCGCAACAAATTCTGTAGACATCAGATGTCTACAGAACCGCAGATATCAGATGTCTACAACCGCAACAATAATTACCAGAACGGTTTTTGTGAGCGAAAGGTTGATTGACCGTAATGGAATGGGGTGGGCGCTTAGGACGGCAGTTGCTCGAGTGCTCGCAAAACTTTCTCTTCCACTAAACGAAACGTCGATTCTCCTTGACGGAGGACTCAAAGCTCCGGCAAATTACATAAATCAGAAAACGATTATCAGAGGCGATGAAAAAGAATGGCTTATCGCTCTCGCGTCTATTATTGCCAAGGTTAAGCGCGACCGTTTTCTCGTGCGGCTGGCCAGAAAATATCCAGAGTATGGATTTGAGAGGCATAAAGGGTATGGCACCAAAGCTCACTATGAGGCGATAAAAAGATATGGGCTCTGCCAGATTCACCGCAAGAGTTTTTTAAAGAAATTACAAATTCCAAATAACAAATTCCAAACCATATCAAAATTCTAATGTGCTAAATTTAAAATATCTAGGATTTTTAATTTAGAATTTGTTTGTCTGCCTGCCGAAGCCGATTCGGCGCAGGCAGGTGATTTACCTGCTCGCCGAAGATTCAGCGCAGGCGAGGTGCGTGTAATTTTGAATTTTAACTCACAGCTTTAATTTGTGTGGTTGCATACATTCGTAACTTTATGTTAAAGTAGTTTTACTATGGTAGTCCGAATGCGAAGCACCAAATCCCATACTGGGCATCGCCGAAGCCACCACGCTTTGGCGCTTCCGCGCCTCTCCCGATGTCCTGATTGCGGAAAAGAGCATCTGCGCCACCGAATGTGCAAACACTGCGGCAAATATCGCGGCCGCCTAATTATTGATATGCCGGCTATGGTTTCTAAAAGGACGGAAAAGCGCAAGGCCAGACTAAAGTCGCTTGGCAAAGGCGGTAAGGATAAAAGTTAATCAGGTCTGTAATCTTAAAGGGAGTTCATTAAAAATTAAAAAGATATGGCAAATAGGCATTTAGCGAGGTCGGTGGTGATTCAAACGCTCTTTGAGCGCGATTTTGCGTCCCGCTCCGACAAAGAGACCCTCCAAATTTTAGGGCGGAACTCCGCGGAATTCGCGTCCGGTATGGACAGCGACGGTTTTGCGGAAAAATTGCTTAAAATTGTCATTGGCAAGCAAAAAGAGATTGACGAGATAATCTCTAAAGCGGCGCCCGATTGGCCGCTTGAAAAAATTTCCACCATTGACCGCAATGTGCTCCGCGTCGGTCTCGCCGAGCTCCTTTTTGCTAAAAGAGACGAAGTGCCGGCCAAAGTGGCGATTAACGAAGCGATTGAATTGGCCAAAACTTTCGGCGGGGAGTCGAGCGGCCGATTTGTAAACGGCGTTTTGGGTTCGGTCTACAAAGAACTCGGCGAGCCGGGCAAAGACGCGCCGCCGAGGCGAACCGTTGACCCGAAAAAATTTCCCGTAGAAATTTTGGGCGGCGCGCTGGTATTCTCAAAACAAGAAAGCGACATTTTTGTCGCATTGGTGCACGATGTATTTGGCCACTGGACTCTTTCTAAGGGACACTTGGAAGAAGGCGAGGAAATCGGTCCTGGCATTAAACGCGTGGTTTCGGAGGAAATCGGCATTCCTGTCAAACCTTTGGAAAAAATCGGCCAGAATGAATATGTCGCTTCTCATCCGGAGAAAGGCAAAATCAGGAAGAATGTGGTTTATTTTTTAGCCGAGGCGCCGTATCAAGAACTCAAACTCGCTTCAACCGGCGGATTGGACGATGCCAGATGGTTTAAATTAAGCGAAATACTTGACCTTAATTTTTACAATGATATTCTCCCCATAGTTACCAAAGGGGTGCAATTATTAGCTAAAACGAAAAACTAAAAGCGAAAAACGCAAAACTAAAGCTGAAAATAGAAATTTATTTGATTTCTGCTTTAATCCTTAGTTTTGAATTTTTCGTTTTGCGCTTTTCATTTATATCGTGGACTTATCTTCTTTTGAACGAAAGATTGGGGTGAAGTTTCAAAACTCCGCTCTTCTCGTGAACGCTTTTACCCACCGTTCATTCATCAACGAAAACAGAAAGGGCGGGCGCGAACACAATGAACGACTGGAATTTTTAGGCGATGCGGTGCTGGAACTCGTCGTTACCGATTTTTTGTTTAGAAAATATCCGAGTCGGAATGAAGGGGAAATGACTTCCCTTCGGTCGGGATTGGTGAACGCCGCGACGCTTTCCGAGTTGGCCGGGCGTTTAGGCCTTAATGACCACCTTCTCCTTTCCCGCGGTGAAGCCAAAGATATGGGCCGGGCGCGCCAATATATTCTCGCCAATACTTTTGAAGCCCTGGTCGGCGCGATTTACCTTGACTGCGGCTACGATGCGGTTGAAAAATTTATCGCGCGCTACTTGTTACCGATGGCGGAGGAGATTGTCAAAAGCGGCGGTTGGATGGACGCCAAGAGCTTCTTCCAGGAAAGGGCTCAAGAGGTGGTAGGCGTTACACCCAATTATAAGACCCTCAGTGAAGAGGGGCCCGACCACGATAAAGAATTTACCGTCGGTGTTTTCCTCGGTTCTGAAAAAGTAGCGGTTGGCGTGGGGCGTTCCAAACAAGATGCCGAACAGGCCGCCGCTTCCGCCGGTCTCAAAGCCAAAAATTGGAAGTAAAAGCTGTTCACCAAATATTTTTCCACTTCATTTTTTATTGGTTTTTTGTGCCCATAACAAAATAAGCCGATCGGCTTGTGTTATTATAATTGAAAATATTCCTTAATAAATTTATCGTTTTCGATAGAATCAACAATCAAATAAAGCAAATCTTTGCCAATTTTAAAATCAGCTTTAATGAGATTTACGAAATCCTCGCAATCATACGGATATACCCAAACACTTTTTTGTAATTTCATAAAACCCACTGACAAAATAGTTCTGCGAATTTGAGTTCGTAAAATGCGCTGCCGTTCCGGTATGTCAAATATTAAAATGCGCCATTTCTTGTCCCATCGTTTCGGTTTTACTAATTTGTAATCACGGCGCTCAAGTTGTTGAAGTTTTTTTCTGCCTTTGACGGTTAAACGAAGAAAACCATTTTCATAGATAAGAAGACCAGTTTTCACTAATCGATGTCGGGATGAATTAAAAATTTCCCTTTGATGTGGCTTGGGAAGTAAACCAACTTGCTTTAATGCTTGTAGCGCGTTCGGCGCCAATAATGCTACCGCCAAAACTCCAGCCGCTTCAACTGTTTTAAGAATTATCTTTTGAATATTTTTGTTCCGCGTTCTTTTCTTCAGGTTTTTCTCAAGATTTTCCATATAACAATTATAACCGATCGGCACAAATTGTTATAGGTTGACATCTTTGGGAAAGGTGATAATGTTCTAAACAGAAACGGCGGTGCAAGTCCGTTAAAAAACTGTACCAAAACGAAATCTCAAACATCGGAGAATTGAATGAAAAAGAAAACACTGGAAGCAATTTGTATAGTATGTGGCGGAATGTTCTTGGTTGGTTTTGTTTCTTCTAACATTGGATGGTTTAGTATTGCTGGACTAATGGGAAAATCTGATGAAGTCGACATCGCGCATAACTATTTGATGATAATTATGAGTTCAGTAGCGGAAATTACCGCTTTTGTAATACTACTGATAGTTGCCGCGTTGCCCCTGTTTCTCAAGGATAATCGGGAACTGGATAAATCGGTGGGCGATGTCAGTTAACATACGCCAAGTGAAGAATAGTCGAGAAAATCAACATAAGCGCCCGACCAGCGCTTTTTTGTTTGAGGAAAAAAATGGTAAAATTTTGAGGTGAAATTGAAATCATTGGAATTGGTTGGGTTTAAGTCGTTTGCCAAGAAAACCGAGTTGAATTTTAAAACGCCGATTACGGCGATTGTTGGTCCAAACGGCAGCGGCAAATCAAATGTCGCCGAAGCGTTTCGGTTTGTTTTGGGCGAACAATCGTTTAAATCCATGCGCGGCAAAAAGGGTGAGGATTTGATTTGGAACGGCTCTAAAAGTTCCGCGCGCCAAAACCGCGCCGCCGTGCGGGCCGTTTTTGACAACAGTAGCCGCTTCTTAAGCGTTGACTTTGACGAGGCGGTTTTAGAGCGAATCGTTCATCGCGACGGCGTAAATGAATATCTTATCAACGGCAGTCAGGTGCGCCTAAAAGATATCGTGGAGACATTGAGCACCGCCCACATCGGTTCCTCCGGCCATCATATCATTTCCCAAGGAGAAGCGGACAGAATCTTAAACGCCAACCCAAAAGAAAGGCGCGCCATGATTGAGGACGCCTTGGGGCTTAAAGTGTATTTATATAAAAAGCAGGAAAGCCGGCGAAAATTAGAAAAGACCCGCGAAAATGTTTTACAAGTTGAAAACCTTCGGAAAGAACTTACTCCCCACCTCAAGTTTTTGAAGAAGCAGATGGAGAAAATTGAAAGGAGCCGGTTGCTTAAGGGGGAACTTGTCGTTTTTTATCGCGATTACCTGAAGCGGGAGGATTTATATTTAAAAAATTTTAAGGCGCGTTTGGAGGCCGATAAAAAGGAGCCCGCCGAAGAACTGCGGCTTGCCAGTGAGCGTTTGGAGAAAGCGAAAAAACTCACAAAAGAGTCAATGGTCTTTGACGATAAAAGCCGAGCCGTCCTTGATTTTGAGAAAGAAATTCAAAGCGCGAGAAAACGAAAAGAAGAATTGGCTCGGGAATTAGGCCGGCTGGAAGGCGAAATGGGGGCTTTGGAGAGGCAAAATTCTTTGTTTGAGAAAAAACAAAGCGAAGCGTCGGTGCCGCTTTCGACCATCGTCTCGCTTGAAAAAGAAATCTCCAAGGAAGAGGGCCTGCTTGGCGGCGACACCGACTCTTCAAAACTCCGGCTTATTTTCAAACGAATCAAAGAGGCGGTGCAAAAGATAATTGCCGAGGCCAAATTAAAAGTCGGCGACAGCGCTCATTTTGAGGACCCGGATTTAATCGGCGGTTTAAAGAATAAGAAGAGGGAGTTGGAGGAAAAAATGCGGGAGATTCTTAAGAAGGAGGGGGACTTAAACGAAAAATATGAGGCCGTTAAAAAAATAATTGAACAAGAGAAAGATAAAAACCGCGAAGCGGAAAAAGAGATTTTCCAGCAAACGTCCAAAATCAGGGAATTATCGGCCAAACTCTCGCTATTGGCGAGCCAAGAGGATAGATTCCGGCTTGAAGAAGAAGATTGGCGAAGAGAGCTTAAAGAGGCGGCGGTTTTGGTTGGCCGAGCGGCTCTTGATTATGACAGCGCGCTAATTTTGGACGCAGCCGGCAAAGAAGTTCACGAGGATAAAATCATTACCGAACAAAGAAGCGAGCAGCACGCCAGGCGGCGAAATATTGAAAAATTGAAAATCAGGATTGAAGAGTTGGGCGGCGGAACCGGAAACGAGGTTGTGAAAGAGCACACTGACGCCTTGGAACGGGATAATTTTTTAGCGAGGGAAATAGAGGACTTGGAAAAATCGGCGCTCGCCTTGGAAACGCTCATTACGGAGCTTGAGACCAAACTTGATGTGCTGTTTAAAGACGGCATATTGAAAATAAACGCCGAGTTCCGAAAATATTTCACTTTGATGTTCGGGGGCGGGGAGGCGGAGCTAATCGTGATGAGAGAGAAGAAGATAAAAGCGTCTCCCGACGAGGAGGAAATACTTCAGTTGGCGGGAGCTGACGGCGGAGAGAACGAGGAGGAAGGCGAGGAAGGGCTTGATATCAAGGTTTCAATTCCCAACAAGAGGGTGCGCGGGCTTGAAATGCTTTCCGGCGGGGAGCGGGCGCTCACTTCCATCGCTTTGATTTTTGCCGTCTCGCAGGTCAATCCGCCGCCGTTTATCATTTTAGACGAGACCGACGCGGCGCTTGATGAAGCAAATTCCAGAAAATACGGCGATATGATTCAAAATCTTTCAAAACACTCGCAACTGATTTTAATCACCCATAATCGGGAGACGATGTCCCGGGCCGGAGTGCTCTACGGCGTTACAATGGCGGGGGACGGGGTGTCGCGGCTTTTGTCCATAGAATTTGAAGAGGCGGCGATTGTTGCCAAATGACGCGCTCGGCAGTTTCTTTTGAAAGACCGGAAAAATCCCCCAGCGGGGATTTTTCCTTATCCGCTCGCCTCCCCGAAGCAGAATCTCGCAGATTCGGTTCGCCACGGGGCAGGCGCTCTTTGCCCGCCCTGCCCCGCACCAAAGCAAAGCTTGGTGCGGGGTCGGCTCCGCCGTCTTTCAAAAGAAACTTCCTCGCTTTAAGGTTTAAAATCTAGCGGCCAGTTCAATTTTTCTGTTCGCCTCTTTAATCTGTCCGAAGAATTGCCCAAAGCTTGTTGCGAGGAGCTTCATTACCCGATACTTAATGCGTTATACTTGCTTTATGACCGATGCCAAATTTTTAAGCGAGTATAAAAAGTTAAACCCCAAACAAAAAGAGACCGTTGATACGATTGACGGTCCGGTGATGGTGGTGGCGGGGCCGGGGACGGGGAAGACGACGGTTTTGACGCTTAGGATAGCCAATATCTTGCGGCAGACCGACACGCCGCCGGACGCCGTGTTGGCTTTGACTTTCACCGAGTCCGGCGTTCACGCCATGCGAGAGAAGCTCTCGTCTCTCGTCGGTCCGGCGGCGTATCAAGTCCCCATTCACACCTTTCACGGCTTTTGCAATGAAGTTATAAAAATTTATCCCGACCGTTTTAAAAGAATCATCGGCGCCGAACACATGGAGGAGATAGAACAGATACGGATTGTCCAAAAAATTCTGGATTCGCTTTCGCTTAAAGTCCTTCGGCCAAAAAATGACCCATCGTATTACATCCGGCCGATTATTTCGGCGATAAAAGAACTGAAGCGTGAGAATGTCTCGCCGCACCGGTTTAATTTACTGATAAAAGAAAAAACGGGGGCATTTTCCGATTCCGTAAGTCAAACAATGGCGCCGGGGAGACGCGCGGAAAAATTTCGCGGTGTAGAAAAGAACAAAGAATTGGCGAAAGTTTATTCCCGCTACGAGAAAGAACTCTTAAAGGGGCGACTTTATGATTTTGAAGATATGATAATGGAGGCCATAAGGGTATTGGAAAGCGACAAAGACCTGTTGCTTCGGCTTCAAGAGGAGTATCAATATCTGCTTGCCGACGAACATCAGGACGCCAATAACGCTCAAAATCGGCTTCTGGAATTATTATCCGGTTTTCACCAAAATCCCAATCTTTTTATAGTCGGCGACGAGAAGCAGGCGATTTTTCGTTTTCAAGGGGCGTCGCTTGAGAATTTCTTGTATTTCCGGCGGCTTTTCCCGAAGGCGAAAACCATTGCGCTTGAAGAGAATTACCGCTCGCACCAGGGGGTGTTAGATGCCGCCCACTCGCTTATCAGCCGAAACCGGCGTCAAGGCGATGAAGAAGACGCTCCGCTTCGTTCGGGCGTTTCTCATCCGCTTAAGCGCGTATTAATTGTTGAGGCGGCGGATGAAGCAAGCGAGCGAGCGTTTTTGGCGCGCGAGATAAAAAAACAAGTGGAAAACGCTACGCCTCCTTCTCAAGTCGCCGTCCTTGTTCGGGAAAACAAAGACGCCCTGCCCATGGAGCGCTCGCTTAGGGCTTTGAGCGTTCCTGTGGCAAGATTTTCGGATACCGACGCCTTGTCCCATGTGCGGATTGAGGCATTTCTAAAATTCTTGGACGCCGTTATTTCGCCAAGCGATGAAAATTTAGCGCAGGTCTTGTTCTTTGATTTCCTCCGTCTTGACTTCCACGAGGTCTTTGCGATTTTGGAAAGTTGCCGAAAAAACAAACGAGCGGTTATTTCTGAAATGCGCCGCGCCGGTTTCGCGGGACTTGCCTCAACCCTCGCTCGCTTCGCGAAAATCGCCCGAAACGAGCCACTGGTTTCGGGTTTCAATAAAATCGCCGAGGAGTCCGGTTTTCTTTCTCATTTGATTTCGCTTCCAGAAAGTCAGGAACTCCTGCCTCTTTTTGAAGCGCTCCTTCGCGCCGTTGAGCGATTTGCCGAGCGGAACAAATTGGCGACCGTTCCGGATTTTTTGAAACATTTGAAGGAAGCGCAAAGGCACGGCCTCTCTATTGCCGCCGAGGCGGGAGCGCCTGACGGGGTTAGAATTTTAACCGCTCATCGCGCCAAGGGTTTGGAGTTTGACTCCGTCTATATCATTCACGGCAACGATGGAGTGTGGGGCGGGCGGCGGAGCCGGCAGCTTTTTCATTTGCCTTTGCCGGGCGGCGAGGAAAACCACGAAACAGAAGATGAAAGGCGGCTTTTTTACGTGGCTTTAACGCGGGCGAGGAAACAGGTCGTTATTTCCTATTATCTCCGCGGCAATGACGGGCGCGAGCGCCTTCCTTCTAGGTTCTTGGAGGAAATCCACGAGAGCCACCGAGCGAAGAAAATGATTTCCATAAAACCGCCCCATCCGCGGGCCGCGAAAGCGCCCGCCCTTCTGGCCGACAAAAAATATCTCCGAGCGCTTTTTCTGGAACGCGGCCTTTCGGTCACGCACTTGAATAATTTTATTAAATGCCCGTGGCAATATTTTTTTGTTGATTTAATCAGGATTCCCCTGTCGCAGTCGGGGGCGCTTCTCTTTGGCTCGGCGATTCATAAAGCGCTTAAAATCTACTTTGACGCTTACGCCAGAGAAGAAGATTTGTCGATGAAAAAAATCTTGGGATTTTTTGAGTCGTGTCTTCGCCGCACTTATCTTGCGGAAAGAGAATTCAAAGCCAACCTTTTGGAAGGGAAGCGAGAGCTTCAGGGGTACCTTTCATTTTGGGATTTTCCGCGGACGATTTGGAATGAATACCGGATTGACGGCGTGCCGTTTCCGATTTCGGCCGGCCAAGAGATTAAGCTCAATGGCTCGCTTGATAAGGTGGAACTTCTCTCGGACGGCTCTGTGAATGTCGTTGATTACAAAACCGGCCGGCCGAAAAGTCGGGCGGAGATAGAAGGCCAGACCAAAAGTGGCGACGGCAATTACAAACGCCAGCTGGTTTTTTACCGTCTGCTTTTGGATGGAGTGGGGAAGTGGCGGATGAGAACCGGCGCGATTGATTTTATAAAGCCGGACGAGCGTGGCTGTTTCCGGCGCGAGGTTTTTGAAATAACCGATACCGAAGTCGCCGATTTAAAGAAATTAATTGCCGGTGTCGGAAGTCAAATTCTCGCGCTTTCTTTCCGAAACAAAACTTGCGGCGACTTTAAATGCCCGTGGTGCCGTCTCGCCCAAGTTATTAAATAGAAATTTGTCCAACGAGTGGTCTGATTTAGTTGGCGATTAGTTAGTGAGAAGAGCATCGATTTTTGCTTTAACCGACTCGTAGGGCTCGGCGCCGTTTATGATTTGCGTCTGGCCGCCTTGAGTCACAACAATGCTCCACGGGGTGCCTTGCCCGCCGGTCTTGATGGCGTCTTTTAAATCGGTTTCCACTTTATTCGCGTGGCGTCCGCTCGCGAGACACTCGTTAAACTTGGCGACATCCAAACCAACCGCTTGAGCGATTTCCGGCAGCTGCTTCGGGTCCAGTTGGTTGTTGGAAGGAGTGATGTCAAAAAGCCGGTCAGTGTATTTCCAAAACATCGCGTCGCCGCCAAGTTCTCCGGCGCATTCAGTCGCTTCGGCTTCTTTGCGGGCTTTGGGGTGAAGTTGGTCAAGCGGGAAATGCCGATAGACCCAAGCCACCTTTCCCGTTTTGCCGTATTCGTCAACGATACGGTGCATCGTATTATGAAATACCTTGCAGAAAGGACATTCCAAATCGGAGTATTCAATAACCGCAACCTCCGCTTCCGGATTGCCCAAAATATGGTCGCTTTCATCAATCGGTCTCGGTCTGCTTGAAGTACTGTCTTCAGCCGGGCCGTTATTATTCCCCGGCGGGGCGTCTGGAGCGGGGCCGGTTCTTGTAATGAGAATCGCTCCGCCGATTATGATGCCGGCAACAATAATTGCCAGCGGAACCGATAAAACAGCTGATTTATTCTGCGGTCGATTCTCTTGGGTTGTATCCATGTTTTAAGTTTTAAATTTAAAATTAAAAGCGAAAAGCGTAAAACTAAAATTTAAAATATAAAAGATTATTCGTCCCATCTCTTTTGCATTCCATTTTAAATTTTTTCGCTTTACATTTTTAGCTTACGGTAGAGTATACCACAGATTTTTTTTATGCTACTCTTTTCAATATGCAAAATGCGTTCATGGCGGCGGCGCTCGCCGTGTTTGCCGTCAGTTTGGTTTCTTTTATCGGGGCGCTTGGGCTTTTTTTGAGCCACAAGATTTTGCGGCGCATAGTTTTTATTTTGGTGTCGCTTTCCGCCGGCGCCCTTTTTGGCGACGCTTTCATCCACATTTTGCCTGAGGTTTTGGAAAGCGGCTCCGTTACGCTGGCGACGGTTTCCCTTTTCGGCATTCTGTTTTTCTTTGTGCTTGAAAAATTTCTCCACTGGCGCCATAGCCACGGCGTTAACGAAGAGGGTTTGGATGAAGTGGCGCTTCACGACCACAGTCGGAAAAATTTGGGTCCGCTCGTTTTTTTCGCCGACGGGGCGCACAATTTGGTTGACGGAGCGATTATCGGAGCGAGTTTTGCCGTAAGCCAAGAACTCGGGCTGGCCACCACGCTGGCCGTCATTCTCCACGAAATTCCGCAGGAAATCGGCGATTTCGGTCTTTTGCTTCACGCCGGCTGGAGCAAGACCAAGGCCCTTCTTTTTAATTTCATCTCCGCCGTCTTTGCCTTTCTCGGCTTATTTATTTTCTATTTAGTCGGGGACAGTATTGATAATTTCGCCAACATTGCTCTGGCGTTTGCCGCCGGCAGTTTCTTGTACATAGCCGGTTCCGATTTGTTGCCGGAAATGCATCGGACTAGGGAAATCAAAAAGTCGGCGATTCAGCTGGTCGCCATGATTTTCGGCGCCGGTCTGATGTACATTCTTTTGTTCATTGAATGATTTTTCTGGATAGGCGATTCTTTGAGATTGGCGTCATTTTCTAAAACGGCAAAGTGTGGGTCATAGCCGTCTTTTCTGACGGGATTTCCCATTTTGAAGTGTCTAATTTTATTTCTTTGATTTCTTTGCCGTCGCGGTATTTGAGACAGCCGTTTTTCAAAGCGTAATCATAAATTTCTCTGGTGATTTTGACATCGTCAAGGCAATATTTTTTCACTTCTTCTTTTTTGCCCTCTTTCCACCATTTTGACGCCGCCAAACCGTTAGCGGTTTTTCCGCGGCCGAGCGTGGCTTCGGCCAGAGTATCAAGTTTAATCCGCCGACCGAGGGCTTTTCTCACTTCTTTAAGAAGGTCAATGCTTTTTATTTTGGTCAAGTCCCCGGAATAATATTTATTGAGAATCGGGATATCAAAATGGTCGGAATTAAAGCCGATAAGCAGGTCTGACTTTTCCATAATCGGCCAAAGTTTCGGCAATTCTTCTTCAAAGAAACTTTCATAAGCGTCGCGACTGGAATCGTAAATGCACACGACGGCGATGTCCAAAGAGGCCGGGTCGTTTGAACCGGTCTCTTGAAAAAAATTTTTGGTTTCAATGTCAAAGACAATTTTGCGCATAAATGAGATGCTAATACCTATCTCTGTGCTTACCCGCTTGCGCGCCGCGCACAGGCAAGCGCGCACAGGCAGATGCTAATTCATACAAATTATACGAATGTACTGAAATTTGTTACAGAGACGCTCGTAAACCAGTAATCAAACGTTTCTGATGAAAGAAGGTATCTCTTTTTCAAGCAAGACGGTTTCTTCGCCGGTTTTGAGATTTTTTAATTTGAATTTGCCGGTTTTGATTTCTTCTTCGCCGACGCAGACAGTGAGCGGGACGGCTTGTTTATCGGCTGATTTTATCTTGTCGCCGATTTTTCTATCAGTGAAATCCAGAGCAACATTAACCCCTTTTTCTCTTAACCGGCCGGCGGTCTCGTTGATGTCTTTAAGGTTTCTATCGTCTACGGTGCAAATGACCAAATCAACGGCGGGCTTGTAAGAGGGGAGGAGGTTGCGGGTTTCCAAGAAATCTCTCGCGGTAACATCACCCATGCCAAAACCGACTGCCGGAATATCTTTCTCGCCGAAAATTGCCAGCAGATTGTCGTAGCGCCCGCCGCCAAAAAGCGCGCGGTTATTTTGGGGCGCCGTGTCAAAGACCTCAAAGACAATACCGGTGTAGTAATCAAAACCGCGCGCCAGAGTTGGAGCAAAGCGAACATTGCTTATACCGTTTTCTTTAAGCGCCGCTAAAAGCGCTTTAATTTCTTCATCCGGCGCGAAATTGAAATCGGCCGAAACCGGTCCTGCCTCACCGGCAGGCAGGTCGCCGCGGTCTAATTTTCTGGTGAATTCTCTAATTTGCTCGGTGGAAAAATTTTTGTGGGCCAGCTCCGCGGCAATAATTTTCCGACTGTTCACTCGGATTTCAAAATCAGCGTCTTTAGCGCCGAAATTTTTCATTAGCCGGTAGGCCAAAGAAATTATTTCTACCGGGGCTTCAATACCCGCTATGCCGAAAATATCGCAATTCAGCTGCCAATGTTCCCGCAACCGTCCTCGTTGGGGCCGTTCATAGCGGAAGACATTGGGAATGGAATACCAGCGAAGGGGAAAGGCAAGTTCCCGCCGTTTCGCGGCAATCATTCGGGCGATGGTCGGCGTCATTTCAGGACGAAGTGTTATCTCGCGCTTGCCCCGGTCGGTAAAAGTGTAGGTCTGCTCGTTCACTATTTCCTCGCTGGTTTTACCACGATAGAGTTCCGCCGGTTCAAGAATAGAGGCCCCGTATTCCAAATAGCCGAACGATTCAGCGGTTTTCCGCATTACGCCGAAGATGTAGTTTTGGACAAACATCTCCGGCGGATAGAAATCTCGCACGCCTTTGTAGGGAGAGGTTTTTAATTTACCGTTTTCGGACATGGCGATATTCTAGCATAAATGGCCACCCAAGGTTAAACCTTTAGAACAAAAGTTTAACCTTGGGTGGCCAAATTGGGTGGCCAAATAAGCGTTCGGACCTGTCTTTTTCAAAACGCGCAGAGCCGCCTGCTCCCGGATTGCTATGCTCGCGCCAGCGCTCTGCAATGTTTTGAAAAAGAATGTCCTCACTTCAAAATCCCAGTAAGTTATCCCCAGTTTCATTTCTCACTGGTTGTTGGGG
>Ga0209211_10007936_pt1 | contig 14706 bp, 18 predicted proteins | sample RifGroA2_FD_183992 | JGI IMG/M metagenome (GOLD analysis project Ga0209211, IMG submission 183992) | Groundwater microbial communities from Rifle, Colorado, USA - Groundwater A2 (SPAdes) (version 2) | ecosystem: Environmental > Aquatic > Deep subsurface > Groundwater | place: Rifle, Colorado... | reverse complement strand
GGTGCGGGTGGGCGTGCGTGCCATGGGGACGCTCATGCGCGTGCCCGGGCGCCTCCCCGGCCTCGTGGGCATGGTCGTGCACGTGCACGTCCACCTTGGTCGCCCGGAACGCGCCCTTCATGACCTCCCGCCGCTCCAGGGAGTAGCCGCGGAGGTCGAGCTTCCCCAGCCCCTCGCGCAGGGCCTCGAAGGGCACCCCGGCGTCCACGAGGGCCCCGAGGATCATGTCCCCGGCCGCGCCGCTGGGGCAGTCGAAGTACGCCAGGCGCACGGCCTACCGGACCTTGGCGGCGAGCTTGTTGATCTGGTTGGCCTGGGCCGCCGCCCCGTAGCCATTGTCGATGTTCACCACCGACACGCCCGGCGCGCAGGAGTTGAGCATCGCCAGGAGCGCCGCGATGCCGCCGAAGGAGGCGCCGTAGCCCACGCTCGTGGGCACGGCGATCACGGGACGGTCCACGAGCCCGCCCACCACGCTCGGCAGCGCGCCTTCCATGCCGGCCACGACGACGATCGCGTTGGCCTCGTTGAGCCGGTCGAGGTGCGGCACCAGCCGGTGGAGCCCCGCCACGCCGCAGTCATAGATGCGCTCCACGCGGTTGCCCATGGTCTCGCAGGCGATGGCGGCCTCCTCGGCCACGGGCAGGTCGGAGGTGCCGGCACTCATGACGACGACGAGCCCGAGGCCCTCCTCGTCACGGGGCCGGACCACGGCGATGCGCGCCTGCGGGTGGAGCCGGTGGGGCAGCCCGCTCTCCGCCACGGCCTGGAGCACGCGCTCGTCGGCGCGCGTGGCGAGGATGTTGTCGTGCTGCTCGGCGAGCCGGCGGAGGATGGCCACCACCTGCTCGGGCGTCTTCCCCTGGCAGAACACCGCCTCCGGGACCCCGTGGCGCAGCGAGCGGTGGAGATCCACGCGGGCGAAGCCCAGGTCCTCCACGGGGAGGTCGCGCAGGCGCGCCAGCGCGCGCTCGGGCGACAGCGTCCCGCGCGCCACCTCCTCTAGGAGCGCCTTGACCTTTTCCCGATCCACTGGAGCATCTCGTTGGCACTGCCGCTGCGGAAGCCCTGCATGTCCAGCGTGACGTAGGCGTAGCCGAGCTGGCGGAACCGGGCGAGGATGGCCTCACGGAGCCCCTCCTGCCAGAGCCGCTCCATCTCCGGGAGCGACAGCTCGAGACGGGCCAGTCGGTCGTGGTGCCTCACCCGGAACTGGCTGAAGCCGAGCGTCCGGAGGAAGGCCTCGGCCTCGTCCACCCGCCTGAGCTTGTCCACGGTGATGGGGTCGCCGTACTGGAAGCGCGAGGAGAGACAGGCGAAGGAGGGCTTGTCCCAAGTCGGGAGCCCCGCCGCCCGGGACAGGGCCCGCACCTCCTCCTTCCACAGCTCGGCCTCGATGAGCGGGGCCCGGACGCCCTTCAGCGATGCCGCCTCCATGCCGGGACGGTGATCGCCCAGGTCGTCCATGAGGGCGCCGTAGACGATGGGGAGGCCGCCGTGCTCGCGCCCGATGGCTTCCAAGCGCGTGAACAGCTCGTCCTTGCAGAAGAAGCAGCGGTTGGGCGGGTTCTTCGCGTACTCGGGGTTGTCCAGCTCGCGCGTCTGCACCACCGTGTGCGGCAGCCCGATGAGGGCGGCCAGCCGCCGCGCCTCGCCGAGCTCGGAGGACGGGTAGGTCTCGGAGTCCGCCGTGACCAGGAGCGCGCGCTCCCCCACCGCCTGCTTCGCCGCCCAGCCGAGGAAGGTGGAGTCCACCCCGCCCGAGAAGGCAACGATGGGGCGGTCCATGGTCCGGAGGATGGCCACGAGGCGCGCGTGCTTGGCCGCGAGCGCAGGGTCCGTCGTCATCGGTCGAAGTGCACCATCTCCTGGAAGGTCTTGTAGCGCCGCTCGATCTCGGCCGGGTCGAGGCGCTTGAGCCGGTCCAGCGAGAAGTCCTCCACCGTGAACGAGGCCATGACGGCGCCGTGCACCATGGCGCGGCGGAGGGAGGCGGGGTCGGTGAGTCCCCGCTGCGCCAGGTAGCCCATGAAACCGCCGGCGAAGGTGTCGCCTGCGCCCGTCGGGTCGAAGACCGCTTCCAGCGGGTAGGCCGGAGCGAAGAAGAAGCGGCCGTCGGAGACCATGAGGGCGCCATACTCGCCGCGCTTGATCACCACCACGCGGGGCCCCATGTCCAGGATCGCGCGCGCGGCCTTGACGAGGTTGGGCTCGCGGGCCAGCATCCGGGCCTCGGCGTCGTTGATCAGGAGCACGTCCACGCGGGAGAGCACGCGGCCCAGTGCCTCCCGCTTGCCCTCGATCCAGAAGTTCATGGTGTCCAGCGCAATGAGCCGCGGCTGCTCCATCTGCCCGAGCACGTCCAGCTGCAGCTCGGGATCGATGTTGGCGAGGAAGAGGAAGGGTGCCGTCCGGAGCGGCGGGGACAGCGCGGGCTTGAACTCGGCGAGCACGTTGAGCTGCGTGTCGAGCGTCTTCGCCTCGTTGAGGTCGAAGCCGTACTCGCCCGTCCAGCGGAAGGTCTTCTTCCCCTCCACCACCTGCACCGCGCCGATGTCCACGCCCCGCTGCTCGAGCAGGGCCAGGTGCTCCTTGGGGAAGTCCTGCCCCACCGCCGCCACCACGTGGACCTGGGTGAAGAAGCTCGCCGCGTAGGAGAAGTAGGTGGCCGACCCCCCCAGCGCCTCGGCCACCTGCCCGAAGGGCGTTTTCACGCTGTCGAGCGCCACCGAGCCCACCACCACGAGATCAGCCACGGGTGTTGCCCTTCTGGAAGTAGTGCCCGATCAGCAGGTCGAGCCGCTTCCGGGTGCGCGGCGGAAAGGCCGCAGGGTTCGTGATGACGGCATCCTTGAGCGCCTGGCGGCAGCCGCCGCCGCAGGGTTTCCCGATCCGGGGAATCACCCGGCGCAGCACGTCCTTGGCGGTCGCGACGTTCTTGAGGAGGGTGGCCACCACGGCCTCCACCGACACCGCCTCGTGCTCCTCGTGCCACACGTCGTAGTCCGTGGCGAGCGCCAGCGTGGCGTAGCAGAGCTCGGCCTCTCGGGCGAGCTTGACTTCCGGCATATTGGTCATGCCGATCACCGACACCCCCCAGCGGCGGTAGATCTCGGACTCCCCCTTGGTGGAGAACTGCGGCCCCTCGATGCAGATGTACGTGCCGCCCCGGTGAACCGTCGCGCCGGTCTCGCGCCCGCCGGCTTCCAGGAGGTCGGCCAGATCGGAGCACACCGGGTGCGCCATCCCCACGTGGGCCACGATCCCGTCGCCGAAGAAGGTCGACACGCGCCGCTTCGTGTGATCGTAGAACTGGTCGGGCAGCACGAGATCCAGGGGGCGGATCTCCTCCCGCATGCTCCCCACCGCGCTGATGGAGATGACCCACCTGGCGCCCAACTGCTTGAAGCCGTGGATGTTCGCGCGGTAGTTGAGCTCCGAGGGGGTGAGCCTATGCCCCCGGCCGTGGCGGGGCAAGAAGATCACCTCGCGGTCGCCCAGCCGGCCCACGCAGTAGGCGTCCGAGGGATCGCCGAAGGGCGTCTTCACCCGCACCCACCGCAAGTCGGTGAGGCCTTCCATCTCGTAGAGGCCGCTGCCTCCGATCACCCCCACGGTGATCTGGTTTCCCCGCGTTCGGGCCTGTCGCGCTGTCATGCGATCGAACCCTCCAGGCGGCCGAAGGTCCCCTCGGGCCGGCAGTCGGTGATGGTCACGGGCACGAAGCGGCGGGCGAGCCGGTCCGGCCCGTCGAAGAGCACCTCGACGTAATTCGCCGTGAGCCCCGAGAGGAGGCCGGTGGCGCGGTCCCGCGCCTCCAGCACCAGCGCCTCGTGGGTCCGGCCCAGCATCCGCTGCCTGAACGCGAGAGCCTTCTCGCGGCCGAGCTGTCTCAGCGCCGCGCTCCGGGCGCGGATCGTCTGCGCCGGCACGCGGTCGGTGAGGCGGGTGGACTCCGTCCCCTTCCGGTCGGAGTAGGAAAAGACGTGGAGATAGGAGAAGGGCAATCCGCTCACGAGCGCCCTGGTCTCGGCGAAGTCCGCCTCGCTCTCACCCGGGTGCCCCACGATCAGGTCGGCGCCGAGACCGAGGTCCGGCAGGTCACGCGCGAGCCGCTCCACGAGCGTCCGGTACATGCGCGTGTTGTAGGGACGGCGCATGAGGCGGAGCACCCGGTCGCTGCCGCTCTGAAGCGGGAGATGCAGGTGCGGCGCGACCCGAGGCGAGCCCGTGATCACCTCCAGCAGATCCGCGGTGACGTAGGCAGGCAGGATCGAGGAGAGCCGGAGCCACCTGAGCCCCGCCACTTCGGCAAGCTGCCGAAGGAGGACGGCGAGGGTCGTGCGCGGCAGGAGATCCCAGCCGTAATGCCCCAGGTCCACGCCCGTGAGCGTGATCTCCCCGTGGCCGGCCTCGATCAGGGCGCGCACCCGATCGAGCACCACCTCCGGGTCCTGGCTGCGGCTCGCGCCCCGAGCGGCGGGCACGATGCAGAATGCGCAGCGGTGCTGGCAGCCGTCCTGGATCTTGACAAAGGCGCGCGATCGGCCGGCGACCCTCGCGAGGGGCGCCGCGGGCACGGAGCGCGCCTCGGCGATGGGCGCGACCCGGATCTCCGGCCCCCGGCCATCGACGGCCTGATGCTCCGGGCGCTGCGCGAGCAGCGCGGCCACGAGCTCGGGGAGCCGGTACTTCTCCTGATTGCCCAGCACGAGGTCCACGCCGGGGATCCGGGCCACCGCCTGGGGGTCGGTCTGGGCCCAGCAGCCGGTGACCACGACCAGCGCCCCGGGGCGTTCGCGAGTGATCCGCCTGATGAGCTGCCGGTCGGAGACATCGGCCCGGCCCGTCACCGTGCAGGTGTTCACGACATACACCTCGGCGCGCTCCGCCCCGGCCACGGGCCGGAAGCCCTGGGCTTCGACGAGCCCCAGCATCTCCTGCGACTCCACCTGGTTCAGCCGGCACCCGAGGGTGGCCACGCCCACCGTGATCGCGCGGGTCGTCATGGCGCCGTCAGCTCGGCCGCCGCCCGTCCGCGCCCGACGGTCACGGACTCCTTGAGCTGGCCGCACGCCGCCCCGATGTCCTCCCCCTTGCTCCAGCGGAGCGTCGCGGTGATCCCGTGCTCGAGCAGGATCGCCTGGAAGGCGAGGATCTTCTGGAGGGCGGGACGGCGGAAGGAAGAACCCTCCCAGTCGTTGAACGGGATCAGGTTGATCTTGGCCCGCATCCCGCGGAGCAGCCGCACCAGCCTGCGGGCGTCTTCGGGACCGTCGTTCACGCCGTCGAGGAGGACGTACTCGAAGGTGATGCGCTGGCGGACGGGCAGCGGGAAGCGCCGGCAGGCGGCCAGCAACGCCTCGAGGTCGAAGGCCTTGTTCACCGGCATCAGCTGGTCGCGGATCTCGTCGGTCGTGGCGTGAAGCGAGATCGCCAGGTTCACCCGGAGGTTCTCCTGCGCCAGCTTCTCGATCCCCGCCACCAGACCCACCGTGGAGACGGTGATCCGCCTGGGGGAAAAGCCCAAGCCGTGCGGGTCGGTGAGGATGCGGAGCGACTTCACCGTCGCCGCGTAGTTGGCCAGCGGCTCGCCCATGCCCATGTAGACCACATGGGTAATCCGCAGCCCGGCCTCGAGGAGGCGCCTGGCGACGAGCACCTGCCCCACGATCTCGCCCGGGCTCAGGTTCCGGCCGAGCCCCATGGTCCCCGTGAGGCAGAACGCGCAGCCGAAGCCGCAGCCCACCTGGGTGGAGAGGCAGAGCGTCAGCCGGTCGTCGTCGGGCATGAGGACCGACTGCAACCGTGAGCCGCCGGCGAGCCGCAAGACGAGCTTCCGGCTGGCATCCTGGGAAGGCGTGATCCGCTCCACCTCAGGCAGGCCCACCGCGCAGCGCTCCGCGAGGGCCTGCCGCAGGTCCTTGGGGAGGTCGGACATGGCCCCGAGGTCGGTGACGCCCTTGCCGAAGATCCAGCCAGCGAGCTGACGGCCGCGGTAGCGCGGCGCGCCCAGTGACTCCACCAGCGATTCCATCTCGGAGGGCAGGAGATCCAGCAAATTCACCAGGGACATACGCGAGTTAGGATAGCACACGGGCCGCGAGGGCGTGCCGGCCGGGAGTTGTCCACCGCAGCTGTGTGCGGGCCGTGGATAACCCCGTGGATTTCCCCTCGGACGCGATGAAACAACAGGCACTAAGAGCGCTTCGCCCTTTCGTGAAGCACACCACCGACGGCGGTGTCGGGCCTAGCAGGCCGCTGAAGAAGGCCCATCTGCGTACAGGAAGCCCAGCGCGGCTCCGCGTTCGGCCACGCGTCGTTCGGCGAGGGCCCGACCGAACTCCGTGGCCCGGCCGACGGTGGCCAGGCGGCTGAGCTTGCGCCGTAACGTCTTGACCTCGGGAGCGCGATCCAAGCCGAGCACGCGTCCGAGGTCCTCGGGGGAATGCTCCTTCAACATCTCCGGCCGCTTGATCCGCAGCAATTCCATCTTGCCGCGACGCCAGTGGGTTGACAAACGTCATTTGACAGGTTACATGGGAAATGGATGCCGATTAAGAGTTTTGGACACAAGGGACTGAAGCGCCTGTTTGAAGACGACGACCGGCGCAGCGTTTCCGCCGGCCAGGCCCAAAAGATCGCGGACGTGCTCGCCGCGCTCGATACGGCCGAGGAATCGGGTGACGTGGGGCTGTTTCCCGGCTGGCGCCTTCACCCGCTGAAGGGTGACCTCAAGGGGTTTTGGAGCGTCACGATCACCGGGAACTGGAGGATTGTCTTCCGCTTCGAGAAGGGCGATGCCTTTGATGTCGACCTCACGGACTACCACTAGGAAGGAGATGTTGCGATGTCCATGAAGAATCCCCCTCACCCCGGCGGCGTGATCCGCCGTCAGGTTATCGAGCCCCTCGGTCTGTCGGTCACGGAGGCCGCGGGCCTCCTGGGCGTTACGCGCCAGGCCTTGTCGCTGCTGCTGAACGAGCGCACCGCCCTCTCGGGCGAGATGGCTCTGCGGATCGAGAAGGCGTTCGGCCCCAAGATGGATCACCTGCTGCGGATGCAGCTGGCCTTCGACATCGCCGCCCAGCGGCATCGGGAAGGCCGGGTCAGGGTGAAGCGATACAGCGGCCAGGCGAAGATCGTGGAACCGCAGCCCGCCTGAGTGGCTGGTACCGGCCATGAGCCTCGAGACGGACCTCCTCGCCTTCTTCGAGGAACATCGGCACCGCGTTCAACACGACGTCGGCCCACGCGAGATCCCGCGTGGTGAGGCGTCGCACCACCCACGATGCCGTCCCCACCGCCCGTGCCGCATACGGGGCGTCGCGCCCCAGCAGCTCGAGGAGGAAGATGACGCGACGGCAGAGCCGCGAGTCCCGGCGCTCGAGTTCCCTGTAGACCAGGAGCCGAGGCAGTAGGTCTCCGGAGCTGCCGGGGCCAGCCCGCGCTGAGCTTCGTACCACGCCACCGTCCGCGCGAGCCCGTCTCGGAAGGTCGTACGGGCGCGGAATCCGAACGCCCGCTTGGCCCGGGAGACGTCCAGACAGCGCCGCCGCTGCCCGTTCGGCTTGGAGGGGCCCCAAGCGATCCGCCCCCGGAACTCGGTTAGCTCGGCGACCAGCTCCACCATCTCCGTGATGGACACCTCGGAGCGTAGGCATCATGAACGGTGTGTGGCGTGGCGGCGGCCCTGGAGGGGGCGCGGAGAACGTGACATAAGCGTGCGTCAGGAAATAACGTATACAACTCTACTGGTCGGGGTCGGATGAGACGGCTCCATTCACCATGAAAGGCCTGACGGATAATGCGGAAGATCTTCATCTCCTCGTCCGTCACTGTTCGCCCTGATGGTGTAAAGGTTATTCAGTGACGCCCGCTAACCTCGGTGTCCACGAAACCGGGGCAGATCCACTGTCCTTCAGCGTCTTGCGCATCGGCGCCGTCCGTTCGTCAGCGGGCGGTCCTGTCCAAGCCGCTTCGTGCTTCTCCTATGCCCGCGCCAGCTTCGGGAACGGACGAATGGACACCTTCACGTCGACCTTCTGGTCGAGACGGTTCAGAATCGTCATCAGCCGGTCGACGGTGAAGCGGCTCAGTTGGACGTTGCGGATGCGCGAAAAGTCGGCCGCGGCAACCCCGGTGATCGTCTGCGCCTTGCGGACGGAGGTCCCTCTGTCGTCCAGAACGCCGACGATCCTCGCAGCCAGGATCGCCTTCAGTTGCCTTACGTCCGCATCCGCGCGGCCAAAGTCGCGGTAGACGTTTCCGCTGCCGCGCACAGTCTCGATGTTCTCGGTCATTTCAGCATCTCCTTCAAGCGTTGAAGCCTCTGGCGTATCAGATCGAGTTCGGGTTTGGGTGTCTTGATGCCCGCCTTCGATTTCTTCTGGAAGGCATGCACAACCCAGACGTCCTCAGCGATCTGCACAGCGTAGACGGCCCGGTAGGCGTCGCCGCGCCAAGCAAGGGCGACCTCGAACATGCCCGATCCGAAGCCCTTCAGAGGCTTGGCGATGTCGGCCTTCCGGCCCTCGGCGGCCACCGTCAGGGCATCCATGACCTCGTCCTGCGCGCCCTGGGGAAAGTCCTCGAAGTCCCTCCGCGCGGCCTTGATCCATGAGATCCGCCGGGTATCTCTGCTCATCTTGAGATGTTGTCATATCAGACAACGTCTGTCGACTTCCCATAGGGGTGAACTGCCGAGAGCGGGTAGCCGGCGCGAGATACTCGGGCTCCCCCGCCGACTGCGGATAGGCGTTCCGACGGGCCTCTCTCGGCCGGCGCGAGAACCTCCCTGTCCCCTCGGCGAGGCCCGGTAGCAGGTGGCGAGGGCGGCGGGGGCCGGCGGGGCCGGCGGGTCCGAGACCTCTGAGACCTGCTCCACCAGCGGTGCCGCGATACGGTTCCGCCAGCCGGAATGCGGCGCGAGCACGCCGGGCACGCCGTGGTACAAGACCAGATTGATCCGCGGCCGCGGTCAACCTCGTGGATCTCCGGCGTGTCCACCACAACGACCTCGCGGAAGGCCTGCGCTACACGGACGCCACGATGCCCGTGCTGTTAGCCAGTGCGAGCACTCTCCAGCCGGGCCTGGCCTTTCCCTACCTCCTCCTCGCCATCGCGGTGGTGTCCGCGCTCGGCCCCGGGGTGTTCAACACCACCATCGCGGTGGGAATCTGGGGGGCGCCCACCGTGATCCGCGTGGTGAGCGGCGCGGTGCTGGTGGTGCGGGAGATGGAGTACGTGAGCGCGGCGCGGGCGCTGGGCGCCACCGCGCTGCGGGTGCTGACGCGCCACGTGCTGCGCAACGTGCTCCCCACCGTGATCGTGTACTCCACCCTCTTCATGGCGAACGCCATCCTCGTGGAGGCGGCGCTGTCCTTCCTGGGACTGGGCGTGCAGCCGCCCACGCCGTCGTGGGGGCTCATGGTCTCCACCGGCCGCGACCTCCTGCTGGTGGCCCCGCACGTGGCGACCATCCCGGGCCTGGCCATCCTCGGCGCGGTGCTGGGCTTCAATCTCCTCGGCGACGGGCTGCGCGACGCGCTCGACCCGCGCCTGCGGGGCCGGCTCTGATGCGCCTCGACGGCCGGACGGCCATCGTCACCGGCGCCGCCAACGGCGTCGGCCTCGCCATTTGCCTGGGCCTGGCGGGCGAGGGCGCGGCGGTCTGGGGCTGCGACATGCTCGGGCCGGAGCTCGAGGAGACACGCCGGGCGGTGGACGCCGCCGGCGCGCGCCCGGGCCGCGCCGCGGTGGTGGACGTGCGTGACGCCGACGCGGTCCGGGCGTTCGTGACGCGCGCGGCGGCGAAAACCGGGCGCGTGGACGTGCTCCTCAACACCGCGGGCGGTGTGGCCGGCCAGCTCATGGAGCGTAGGCATCATGAACGGTGTGTGGCGTGGCGGCGGCCCTGGAGGGGGCACGGAGAACGTGACATAACCGCCCCTTATCGGAGCCTGACAATGCCGGGCAAGTCAAGCCGGACTTGGGCCGGCCCGGCCTATTACGCGGCCGGGGGGATGAAGCTCATCGCCCGCTCGGCCAGCGCGCAGATGGTGAGCGCGGGGTTGACGCCGGGATTGGCGGAGACGGCCGAGCCGTCCACGACATAGAGCCCGTCGTGGCCGAACACGCGGTGGCGGGCGTCGATGACGCCCGTCTCCGGCCCCTCGCCCATGCCGCAGCCGCCGAGGAGATGCGGCGTGGTGGGAATGCCCATGACGGTCTCGGTGACGAGGCTCATGGGCAGGCCGCCGATCTTCCGCGCCACCCGGCGGGCCAGTGCCGTGGCCTCGGGCATGAAGGCGGTGGGCGCCGGGCCCTCTGCGGCCGACGTGGTCAGCCCCAGGCAAAAGCCCCGCACCGCAGATCGGCCGAGCCTGAGCCGGAGATGCCCCCCCAGGGTGCGCATGTAGGTGAGAACGATCGTCTGCCTCGCCCAGTCGCGGACGAGCAGGACGCGGAGGGCCGTCCACGGGTGGCGGAGCATGACCGCGGCCACCCGCGCCAGCCGCCCGACGGGCCCGCCCCCGGACACATGCGGCGCGCCCAGGAGGCGGAAGAAGCCCGAGCCCGCGGAGTAGCGCACCGGCTCCAGGTGGGAGTGCGCATCGGTCTGGAGGATGGAGCCGACGGCGATGCCCTGGGAGAGATCCCGGTCGCGGCGGGGGGTGACCACGCCGAATACCGCCTCCGAGTTGGTGCGGACGAACTCCCCGAGGCGGTCGGAGAGCCGCGGCAGGCCGTCCCCGCGCCCCTTGCACCGGAGCAGCAGCGAGAGGGTGCCGAGGACGCCACCGGCCAGGATCACATGCCGCGCCCGATAGCGCCGCTCGCGACGCCGCCACGGGAGCACGGAGGCGCCCTGGCGCGCCGTCACCTCGTAGCCGCCGGCGAGGGGTCTCAACCAGGTGACCTCGGTGTCCGGCTCCAGCACGAGCCCGCGCTTCTCGGCGAGATGGAGGTAGTTCCTGTCGAGCGTGTTCTTCGCCCCGTGCCGGCAGCCGAGGAGACAGCCGCCGCAGAGGGTGCACCCCGTGCGCGCGGGCCCCTCGCCCCCGAAGAAGGGATCGGCCACGCTGACGCCGGGCTCGCCGAAGTACACGGCCACCGTCGTGGGGCGCCAGGCGCCGGGCCGGCCGTCCTCGCGCGCGATCTCCCGCAGCACCTCGTCAGGATAGCTGAGCGCGGGGTTCTCGACGGCGCCGAGCATCCGGAGGGCGGTCGCGTAATGCGGCGCCAGCTCGCGCTTCCAGTCGGCGAGATGGGCCCACGAGGGCGCGGCGAAGAAGTCATCCGGCGGCACCGGCAGCGTGTTGGCGTAAACCAGCGAGCCTCCGCCCACCCCCACGCCGGAGAGCACCGTCACGTGGGGGAAGAACGTCATGCGAAAGAGGCCGCGCCAGCCCAGCGCCGGCTGCCAGAGCCAGCGCTTGAGGTTCCAGTTGGTGTGCGGGAAGTCGGCGGGCCCGAGGCGGCGGCCCTGCTCGAGCATGAGGACGCGGTAGCCCTTCTCGACGAGGCGCAGCGCCGAGACGCTGCCCCCGAAGCCCGAGCCCACGATCACGTAGTCCCAGTCGGGGTCAGGTCTTGCAATGCAACACGCCGCCCCACCCCCGGCGCTACTGCGCTGCCGGTGGAGCGTGATGACCGGTGCCCTCGAACGGAACGATGTTGGAATGCAAGACCCGACCCCGCTAGCGGGCGACCACGGGGTCGATCGACTGGAGGAAGCCGAACCGGTGGAAGTCGGTGTCCCGCGTGTAGATGACGCGGAGGCCATGCTCCCGCATCAGCACGGCCGTGTGCGCGTCGTGCATCAGGTTGCCGGCCAGATGCGGGAGCTCCCCGAGCACCTGCGCGGCCACGGCCCGGTGCCGCTCGCCCGGCACCAGGATGCCCAGGGCGGGCGACACCAGCACCGCCTCGATGAAGCTCCACGCCTCCCCTGCCGCCCACGGCCGCCTGAACACCCGAGGGTGGGTCACAACGCGGAGGAACTCGTAGCAGATTCCCCACGTCAAGTACCAGGGCGCAACCCGCTCCCGGCTCTCGCGGACGAGCCGGTAGCAGGGCTCGTGGTGCGGCGAGTCCCGGTCCGCCGCGTAGACGAGCACATTGGTGTCGAGGACGAACACTACCGGCCTTCCATGGCGTGGTAGAGCTGCTCGCGGTCGGCGACGTCCACCAGGTGGCCTCCGCTCCCCAACGTCGGCAGCGGGGGCAGCTCCGTCGGGCTCCTGGCGGGCTGGAGCAGGAGGCGCAGAGCGGACTCCACCAGCTCCGACATCGTGCACCCGCGCCGGGCGGCTTCCCGCTTGAGCCGGGCCATGACCGACGGGTCAATGTTCAGGGTAGTTTTCATATGGCTACCCATACACGACGTATGGCGGTATGTCAAACAGTCGGGGTCAGGTCTTGCAATCCGACACGCCGCCCCACCCGCGGCGCTACGGCGCTGCCAGCGGAGCGTGATGACCGGTGCCTTCGAACGGAACGATGTTGGAATGCAAGACCTGACCCCGCTGGAGGGCAGCGGGTACCAGATGGCCTAGGGCCAGGCGGGGTTCAGCACGGTGCGCCGCGGCCCGTGCAGCAGCCAGTCCTCGAGATCCGGCTCGAAGCCCGAGGAGTAGGAGCGCCCGAACATGGTGAGGGCCGGCTTCTGCCCGAGCGCGGCGAAGGGCTCGCAGGCCAGCGTGTCGCGCAGGCGCGTCACGAAGAAGGCCGGGTCCTCGGCGAAGGCCAGCAGCCCCACCCCCCGCGGGTCGCTCACGTCGGCGTACAGCACCGCCTCGATGCGGGCCGCCTCGAGGGCCCGGGCCAGGGGCTTGGGATCGGCGCAGCCGCCGAAGACCTGCAGCTGCAGAGCGTAGATGGGATGAAGCCGGCTGGCCTCCCCACTTGACGTGGTGGCATAGACTGCCCCACAAGAGCACCCCGCGGTCAACGCCGCAGAAAGGGAGAGAGACTTCCTATGGGATGTCAAGTAAAAGTTTAGGCCGCCCTCTGGCGTAGCTGTTGGCGTGCCATGGTGGCCAGGTGATGGGTTTCACTGTAGGACACATGGCGCTTCCACATGACGAAGATGATCTTGAGCCACTTGGCGCCGAGGGCGCGGAGCGCCTCATGGTGCGTGTGGTTCCGGGCGCGATAGCCGTCGTAGTACGCGCGCGCCCAAACGCTATGGGACAGCGAGAGGAACGCCAGGTGGTGGAGCGCGTCGCGCAGGGGAGTGTTACACGCGAAGCGGAACTTGACCACGAGATGTTTGCCGCTACGCTCGGTCTCCGGGACGCTGCCGGCGTAGCCCAGCACGTGACGGAAGGAGTCCCAGCGGTCGAGGTTGTCGCCCAGTTCGGCCCAGATCGCGGGGACTGTCGTGCCGGACTTGCCGACGGGCAGGGAGCGGGCGATCTCAGCCATCGGCATGGCGGAGAAAAAATCGTCGATCGCTTGCCGGTACTCGGCGACGCCGGAGAGGGTGGGGGCCAGTTCGCGCAGCAGGGCCTGCAGCAGCCGGGCGTTGATGCGCACCACATGAGCGGGCAGCGGCAGTTGGGGCTGCTGCAGGGTCTCCCACAGGGCCGCGGTGCGGGTGGGTCCGAGCCGGTGGGCGCGCGCGAAGGCTCCCCAGTCGGCCTCCGTCAGGGTGGCGGCGGCCGCGGGGGTCGGGTAGCGGGCCAGGAAGGCCTGCGCCCAGCCCGCAGTGAGGTCCTCACACAGCTCGAGCGCGCGGGGGTAGTACTCCTTCAAGGTGGCGGTGAGCTGATTGAGCAGCCGTGTCTGCAGGTGGACTTGGCGACGGTAGGCGCGGGTGAGGCCCTTGAGCTCCTGGGCCGCCTCAGAGTTGGGGCGCAGGGGGCGCAGCTGGAGATGATCACTCCGCAGGAAGAGGGCCAGGACTTGCGCGTCGAAGGGGTCACTCTTGGCGCCGCTGACGCGGAAGCGATCGCGCGCCCGATCCAGGCTCTTGGGGTTGATGGGGTAGACGACGACCCCGTGATCCAGCAAGAAGTCGACGATCCGCCCGTGGGGCCGCTCGATAGCGGCCCAGAGCTCCACGCCCTCGGCCTGGCGCTCCCGCAGCCACCGGGCCCACTCGCTCCGGGCCGCGACCGTGTGGGCGACTCTGCGGCTCAGCACCTTGTCGCCCGCGTCATTGACGACCCACACCGCATCCTCCTCGTCCGCCCAGTCCACACCGATGTAGTTGCGCACGGGTCCCTCCTCCCTCGTATGACGTGGGAAGCCTGAGAGCGTGAACAGCCGGTTCGCCTTATATCGGTCCTCACCGGGACCACTTCCTATTGAACCTTCAGGCTGTTCTCTCGTTGGACGGGACAGTCTCTCCCAGACCCTCCGGGGGGTGGGCCAGCCTTGGTCCTCAACCAACGAGCTCCATGAACTCCCGGACATCATATAAGGCCAGCCATGGACCATGATGATAGACGAGGACGACCTGGCCGATCTCGCCCACAACCGCGCCGCGTCCCTCAGCGGGAGGAGCGGATGCGCGTGCCGCGGACGTAGTCCACGAGGACGAACTCGCCGAGGCGCTCCGGGGTGACGAAGAAGGCGCGCCCCCGGTTGATGCGGGCCGTCTGCTCGACGAAGGCGGCCAGCATTCGGCTGTCGTCCAGCATGAAGGTGTTGATGGTGATGCCCTCGCGGGTGCAGCGCTGCACCTTCGCCTCGAGC
>Ga0209211_10007932_pt1 | contig 14716 bp, 18 predicted proteins | sample RifGroA2_FD_183992 | JGI IMG/M metagenome (GOLD analysis project Ga0209211, IMG submission 183992) | Groundwater microbial communities from Rifle, Colorado, USA - Groundwater A2 (SPAdes) (version 2) | ecosystem: Environmental > Aquatic > Deep subsurface > Groundwater | place: Rifle, Colorado... | reverse complement strand
CAGGATATGGGCCTTGAGCCTGGGATCCGACGAAGCCCATAACGTATTCACCACCGCGCCGAAACTGATGCCGAGGGTTCCTATGTTTTGAGCGTCGATAGCCTCATTTTCCGCGAGCCGGTTCAAAATAGAACGGTTTCTTGCCACGGATTCATCCAGGTATTCCTGAAGCTGACCGAGCCCGCGGCCCGGGTTGAATTCAAAAATAGGCCGGGCCATGACCGCAGCGGCCAATCCTTCTTTGGCGAAAAAACGCGCCAGACAGCGTTCCAGGCATAAATCTTCAAACAACACCAGGCGGCCCAAAAGCGGTGTGATGCAGATAAGCGGGAAGGCGCCGTTTCCTGCCGGGAGATACAAGTCAAAAGGGAGAGGATTCGCGTCGTGAATGTGCCGGAAAGGTTTCAAGGCAGACATGGGGAATATTTTAGGGGATGAAAGCTCAGGCGGGGAGATATATTTTTAGGAAATTTAATGATAGAATAAATTCAATATGAGTGCCGATGACATGAGGGTCGTGCGAAAGGACCGCTGGCTTATAGCCTCTTTTGATACGCCGCATCAAACCCTGAGCTGGGCCATTGTGGGCGGCGGCCGCTCCCGGGCCTTTGAGGTTTCCTGGCTGGAAGTGAGCAATCAGGAGCTTTCTCCGGTTGTTGATCCCGGAATATTCCTTCGCCAGAAAATGACTGAAAGGGCTGCCGAAATGGGCGTGGGGCTGCTCACCAGCCGCAATCTTGATGCCTACACGGATATAGAAAAATCATGGGACGGGTTGTCCGCCCGCTGTGTGGCCACGGCCGGATTCAGCAATGCCTTGCGCGTCGGGGACAGGCCATCTTTTTCCGGCGGCGCGGGAACCGTGAATATTCTCTGCCGCGTTTCCGAGCCCCTTTCCGAGGAAGCCATGCTGGAAACCATGGCTGTTGTTGTCGAGGCGCGCACTGCGGCTATTTTGGCGGCCGGTATAACGAGCGTGACCACGGGCCTGCCGGCCACGGGAACAGGCACGGATTGCGTGGTGATCGCTTGTCCCGAAGGGAAATCCCCGCTGGTTTACGCGGGCAAGCACACGGCCCTGGGACACGTGGTGGGCGCGGCGGTTTATGAGGCGGTAGGAAAAGGGGCTGAGCGCTGGAAAGAGGAGTGGCTGGTAAACGGGAAAAAGAAAGGAACTTTATGCTCGGGAATAAAATAACTTTCGGTGAATTACTCCAGCAGATCAAAAAAATCCAATTGGAAGAAAAACGCACGGATTTGCCGGCCTGGCTTGAAGTGGTGGTGGATAAGGGGCATTTGGAGGAAATGCGTCCCATGCTTGAAAATTATTTTGGCCCGCCCCTGAAACCCGCCGGACAGGCGCCGTCACGGGAAGCGCGCAAAATCGCCGATGGCCTGGGCGGTGTCCGCCCTAATCAAACGCTTTACCATATCGAGAAAAACGGCGCCGCTTACCTGGCCATGTTCTGGCCCTGGGAAGACGGGATGCTGACCACGGTCAAAATCGGCCAAGAGGGGAAAAAATAATTCGCGTTCAGAAATTAGAAAAAGGAACTTACGCTGAGGTTTCGCTCCTCGGAGATTTGAACCCCGCCAGCGAACAGAAAGCCCGTGATTTTTTTCTTTCCCAAAAAGTCCCGCCCCTGGATCTTGTTTCGTATGAAAAAAAAGGTAAGCTCGCCACCGGCTTTTACACGCGTTCTTTGGCCAAAGTGGCTGCTTTCAAAGAGGCATTTCGCGGCTTACGCGGTGCCGGGTTTCAATTCAAGCTCCGCTTTCTTGGCCGCCGCGACTGGCTGGACAAGTGGAACGCCTATTTTCACATCAAACCTTTCGGCAGAAAATTTGTTATTGTCCCCCTTTGGAAGAAAAAAAGCCATAAGCCGGGAAGACGCATCCCTCTTTATCTGGATCCCTTGGGGGCTTTTGGCACGGGCTGTCATGAGACCACGCGCCTTACGGAAGAGCTCATGGAAACGCTGGAAGGCAAATTTTCAGATTTTTTTGACATCGGAACAGGCACCGGTATTTTGAGCATTGCGGCCTCTTATCTGGGCGCGCGGGACATTGTGGCTATCGACATCCACGGGGCATCCGTTTTGTCCGCGCGTTTCAATATCCGGCAGAATCGGTGCCGGCACATCACGGCGCTCAAGGCCGACCTCCGTGAGTTTAAGATGAAGCGTTCTTTTGATTTGGTGGCTGCGAATCTGCTGTCCAAGGTGTTGACGGAAAACAGGTCCCGGATTGTACGCCGGGTGAAAAAGAAAAAATATCTTTTGGCGTCAGGCATAGGCCTGGAAAATCTCAGGGCCTTCCGCCGTGATTTTGAAAAGGGCGGGTTAAAATGCCGCCGCGTCCTGAAAGGCAAAAAGTGGGCGGCCCTGCTGTATCAGCGTCTCTGAAACCCGGACAGCCCCGGGTCCTGATTGACGTAATTTCCGGCAGGGGGTAAACTGCTTCAATGAACCTTGAAAAATGCCGATGTCTAGGCATAAGCTGCTGATATGAAATACAAAGGAAAATTCATCGACGATCAGGGCGAAACCATTTATTGCTGGTTTGAGGCCCCCAGTGAAGAGGCGCTGCGTAAGCATTTACAAGGGAAGGGCTGGCAGGTTGTTTCCATCACCCGGGGCTGGAAATCCAAGCTCGAGAGAGAGCTTTCCGCCTTTGGGGTGCCCCCTTCGGTTTTGGGCGCTATCGGCGTGCTGGTAGGTCTTTTCATCCTTTTGCAACTCGGCGTTCTGGACTGGGGATTCAGTGTTCTCAAAAAAATATGGACTGTTCTGGGCGGCGGCATTCTTTTGGCCGCGGCCGTGCTTGCTTTTTTGCGGATGATACGGGTGACGGTCAAGGAATCTGTGCGCGAGGCCGTGAAAGAAAGCCTGGAAAAAGCCCCGTCACGGAGCGAACCGGACAAATGAGTCCGGCCGCTAAGGGATTGCGGTGGAGGCAGGTGGTGGCTGCTTACGGGGAAGTCCTGGCCGAGGAAATTCGTTTCGGCCGGCTGGTTTCGGAAGTAAAACTTTTGAATTCCAAAGAAGAAATTAAAAAGGCGCTGATTGAAGCGCTGAATGAGGCCGGTCCGGGCAATACCCCTTTAAAGGGGCATTTAGAGTTAGCGTTTTTGGCGCTCGAACAGTTTGTGGATCCCGGCGATTTGCGGGTGCAGGATGAGAAAGTCCTTTTGGCGCAGGCCGAAAGCCTTCATCCGGGGATTATTCAATTTAGTCAAATGTACGACCGCCTGACCGTGTTAACGGGCGAGTATCTTCAAAGCCTGAAAACAAAGTGACATGACCATGGACAGCGGAATAACGGTTGCCCAACTGAAAACATTGCGGCTGAGGTTGAGGATATCGCTTCTCGAAGTGGCGGCCCAAAGCGGTTTGCCCGAGTCGTATCTCGCCCAGATAGAAAACGGCGAGGTACGGGCCTCAGCGGTCGATTTGGAACGCATTGAACGGACGCTGAAGTTTATCGAAAAAGAAAACGCCCAACCGGAATAACCGGAGAGAAATTGACCCGATGAGTTTGCTGGATTTTACCCTGCTTTCAGCCGCTTCTTTGTTCGTGATTGTGGATCCCATCGCGACCGTGCCGGCTTTTTTGGCCATGACGGAAAGAAACAGCGCTGAAGAACGCATCCGCATGGCCCGCATTGCTTCGTGGGTTACCTTCTGGGTGCTGCTCGTATTTTCACTCGGCGGCCGCTGGATATTCAAAGCTTTCGGCATTACGGTCCCCGCTTTTCAGATTGCCGGAGGCGTGGTGCTGCTGAAAATCGCTTTGGATATGCTGCAAGCGCGCCGAACGCCGATCAAAGAAACTCCGGAAGAAGAAGCGGAAGGAACGGCCAAAGAAGACATCGCGATCACGCCGCTGGCCGTTCCTATGCTGGCCGGGCCCGGGGCCATCACGACGGTCACGCTTTTAGCCAGCCAGGCCGCGACAACGGCCCACCACCTGATTTTGGTTCACAACATCACGGTTGTGTCCATTCTGACTTTTTTGATCCTGAGGCTGGCGGCGGTTCGGCCGGCCGGCTTCAGCGGTATCACTCTTAAAATCATTACCCGTTTGATGGGATTATTGCTCGCGGCCATCGCCGTTCAATATATTTTGGACGGCATTGCCGCCGTGATGCGCTAAAACAGGAGGAGAGAATAGCGCCATGGAAGAAAATCAAAAGTCCGAATGGGACGACAAAAAAAAGCTCGAGAGAAAGGTTTTTGACTTTTTTACCCTCTCTCAACTGGGCAAATCGCTCATTTCCATTCAGGACATGGAGAATCTCGCGCGTGTTTTCGCCTCTTCGGTTTATGAAACGAGCGACGCGGGCAATGTGGCGCTTTTGATTTACGATATTGAAAGCAAATCCTTTGCTTATCAATATTCGATAGGGCTGGATGCGGAAAAAGTAAAAGATGTTTCTTTCGTAGAGGAAGAGGGGCTTTTCTGGCGTGTTTTGAACGGCGGCGAGCCTTTCCCCATCAAGGACTCGGCCGGCAATTATCATTTTGAAAAGGTAATACGCAAATTCAACCTGCATCTTCTTGATTCGCTGATTTGGGTCCCTCTGATGGTGAAAAATGTGCTGCGGGGGGTGCTTACCCTGGGCGCAAAAAAAGACGGCACGCCTTACGAAGACAAGGAATTGGTGTTTATTTCACTTTTGGCCACGCAAGCGGCCGTGGCCATAGACAGCGCCATCCTTGACCAGCAAAAATCCCGCGCCACCCACGCGCTGGGAAAGAAAATGGAAAATCTTTCCGTGCTGTACGATGTTTCCAAAGCCATGAATTTTGTGAATGACCTGAAGAAAACCCTCCTTTTGATCCTGGACAAATCCCGCAACGCGGTGAATGCCCAAAAAGGGTCCATCATGCTGCTCAATAAAGAGACGCAGTCTCTCGAGGTGAAGGTGGTGCGCGGGATTGACCCGATTGCGGAGAAAAAAATCAATGATGGAGAAATGGAATGCACCAAAATCAAGGTGGGCGAAGGCGTGGCGGGCAAGGTGGCGGAAACCATGCAGTACATGGTGGTGGACGATGCGGGCAAAGACAACCGGTTCAAGCAGTCTTCCGCTTCTAATGTGCAGAATATTGTCTGTATTCCGCTGGCGGCCGAAGGGGTGTGCATAGGCGTGATGAATATTTCCAATAAACTCACAGGAGAAAAATTCACGGAAGAAGATATCAGCCTTCTTCTTACGCTGGCCGCGCAGGTAGCGGTGACCATCAACAACGCCAATCTTTACCATCTGGCCATTACGGACGGGTTGACGCAGCTTTTTATCAATCGCTATTTCCGCCAGAAACTGCAGGATGAAATTTTACGGGCCAAGCGGTATAAACACCCCCTTTCTCTTATCATGACGGATATTGATCATTTTAAAAAATTCAACGACACCTACGGCCATCAGCAGGGCGACGCGGTTTTGGCCACAACGGCGAAAATTTTCAAAAAAACGGTGCGTGAAACCGACATCCCGTGCCGGTACGGCGGTGAGGAATTCGCCGTGATTCTGCCAGAAACGGATTCGGAAGGCGCCGCGCTCGCCGCCGAACGTTTAAGAAAGGAAATCGAAGGATTTGAGTATCCGGGTCTTAAGGGAGAAAAATTGCGAGTCACCATTTCTCTCGGGGTGGCCACGTTTCCCGGTCATTCCGACCATGTGGAGGGTTTGATTGAAAAGGCGGATATCGCGCTTTACGCGTGCAAGGAAGGCGGCAGGAATTGCTACCGCCTTTATGACCCTGTCATGAAAAAAGAAACAAAATAGCCAGAGGCGGGGGTGATGATAGATACCGGTGCGAAAACCTTTCTGTTGGGGGCCGTCATTTTTTACTGCTTTGCGGCACCCGCTTTTCCGGGTGACGACATTCGCGTGGAAGGCATTGTGCATGACACGGCCGACCCTGCGCAATCGGTCGCTATCCTCAACGGGGTTTTGGTCAAACAAGGCGACCGCGTCGGCTCTTATAAAATCGTCAGCATAGGCACGGACGCCGTGACGGGGGTTGATGAGAGTTCGGGAAAGGAAATGCGCTGGGCCCCGGCCGTTAGCCGGCCGGAACAGCCCGCTCTCAAGCGAAAGCCGCTGTCGGCGGTCAAATCCCTTGAAGCGCCGGAAGAGAAAAATTCCGGCGAAAGTGCCTCCGTTTCCGCTAATCCCGCTTCGTGGAATCCCTTTGATTTTTTGAATGCCTCCTCCGAGTTGCAGGCCATTACCGACCTTCATCAAATCCAACGCGCCGCCATGATCTATCACGAAACACACGACGCTGAAACGGAGGCTCTGGATTTGAAAAAACTGGGCAGTGCCGGATTGATTCCCACGGAATTGGCCGGGGGAGTGAATGGAAAGTACCGGTACTCGCTTACCTTCTCAAGAGCCGGATTTGAGATCAGCGCGGACCCTTCCGATCCGGCCTCGGGCCTCCGTCATTTTTATATAGGCCAGGACGGCGTGCTGCGCGCCGAACAGAAAAACAAAGCCACCGCCCAAAGCCCCTTTCACGAATATTGACCGCATGAAAATTCTTTTCGCCGCCTCAAGCCCTCCGCTCAGCAATCTCATCAGGCGTTCGCTCAGCCGTTTTAATTATGACTGGATTGAGGCGGATAACGGTTTTGACGCCTTTCAGAAGATTTTAAGCGATCCATTTGATTTGATTTTGCTGGAATATGATTTGCCGCGCATGAACGCAGCCGAAATTTTGGAGCGGGCGGCGGCGCTGAAAAATATCAAACAATCGCCGGTCATGGTCCTGACTTCGACGGAAAGCCAGCGGCAGAAGATTGAGGCGGGCCACTTTCCGAAAACGGAAGTGGTGGCCGGGCCCATAGCCGTGCGGGAATTCGTGACGCGGATACAAAACATTCTGCACCTGGAGACTCGCGCGGTTTGCCTGGGCGGCGGCACGGGGCTTTTCACGGTGCTTTCCGGGCTTAAAACCCTGGCCGGCATTCATCCTGTGGCCGTGGTCAGCATGAGCGATGATGGGGGGTCGACCGGGAAATTGCGCGATCTTTTCGGTATCCTGCCGCCGGGCGATATCCGGCGCAGCCTGGTCGCGCTTTCCACGGCGCCGGATCTTTTGAATGAGCTGATGCAGTACCGTTTTGAAAGAGGCGGTGAATTCAAGGGGCATAATCTGGGCAACCTTTTATTGACCGCACTTTGTCAAATGCGCGGTTCCATGCGGCAGGCGGTAAAGTCTATCGGCGAGATTTTGAAAATACAGGGAGAAGTTATTCCGGTGACGGACACGGTGAACACGCTCAAAGCGGAATTGGAAAACGGGACTGTGGTTGAAGGTGAAACGCATATTGATCTCATGCAGGGTATGACGCCCGAATACCGCATCAAACGTTTGTGGCAGGAGCCTCCCGTGGTGGCCAATGAAGACGCGCTGGAAGCCATAGGCAATGCCCGGTACATTATCCTGGGGCCGGGAGATCTTTTCACCAGCGTTATTTCCAACTTGATCGTGGGTGGCATCCCGGAAGCGATACTCGCCAGCCGGGCGAAAAAAATATACGTTTGCAATATCATGACCGAACCCGGAGAGACAACGGGGTTCCAAGTGAGCGATCATATCCGCGAAACCAATAAATACCTGGGACAAGATGTTCTTGATTACGTGCTTTGCTCATCCACGGCCTTCACGGAGTCGGCTCTGAAGGCTTACGCCAGGCTGAACCAGTTCCCCGTAGTGGAAAAAAATCCTGAGGCGGTCAAACAGATAACCCGCGCGCGCCTGATATGGGCGGATGTTGCTTCGGAGCATGAACTGGTACGCCATGACAGCTTGAAGCTGGCCGTGGAGTTAAAGAAAATCATGGATGAAAAATAATGATTATTACTGCTATAATTTTTAAAGAGGGACCGCGATGGCTATACGGGATTTTTTGAATCATTTTTTTAGGGGGGAATCCGTGAGCGAGAGAAGGGCCACGGAAAGGGTGCACGCCGGCGATCAGGTGGAGGGCACTTTACGGGAGCTTTCCGAAGAAAAGGCCCATGAAATGGAAGTTCGGGATATTTCGACGCTTGGGGTGCGCGTGGCCTGCGAAAAAACGTTTCCTTCCGGCACTTTGGTTGAACTTAAGGTTTTAGTGCCAGATATTTTTCAGGGAGAACCGGGCATTCAGTTTCAGGCCAAAGTGATTCACACCTACAAACTGGAAGAACAGAGGAGGTATCGCATCGGCTTGCAATTTGTTCATCCGGACAAGGCCGTTCTGGCCAAGATTGAAAAACTCATCAGCTGGATGAAAACCCGCCCGGCCGGGGACTGAAAAAAGTTTTATTCCGCGACAGACTCTCCAAAATACGTTTCGCCGGAAGGATTGACAGGCAGGGGAATGTTTTTGATTTTCAGGGCTGAGGCAAGAGCCGGATGGGGAATGCGGATGCCGCCGGCCAGTCCGAGAAAAGCCAGGAGCCGGACAAAGAGATACGTCATATCCAATTCCCACCAGCGCAGGCCGTGCCGTGCTGAATACTGAAAAGCGTGATGATTGTTGTGCCAGCCTTCTCCGAAACCAAGCAAGGCTACCCACCACAAATTTGTGGAATCGTCCTTGGTTGCGTACGTCTGATATCCCCACCGGTGAGCCGCCGAATTAGTCAGCCAGGTCACATGCAAGGTTACGATAGTGCGAAGAAAAATGCCCCAAATTACGCAAGGCCAGCTGCCCCAGTAGTACAGCAAAAATCCCAATGCCCAGGGAGCGGCCCATTCATAATGATTGATGACGCGGTGGACTGGATCTTTGTATAGTTCTGGTGCGTACCTTTCCCTGAAATGATCACTGTCCCACACGGGTGAGGATTTGAGAAACCACAGTAGATGCGCCCACCAAAACCCCCGTCTCGGACTGTGCGGGTCCCTTTCCGTGTCGGAAGCGGCATGATGATAACGATGGGTGGCCACCCAATTGATGGCCCCGCCTTGACAGGAAAGCACTCCGCAAACCGTGAAAAAATATTCAAGCCATTTGGGGCATTGAAAACTGCGGTGAGTCAGCAGCCGGTGATAGCATAGGCATACTCCCCAACCTGTCGCTATCCAGTAAGTTAGGCAAAATGCGGCCAAGGCTTTCCAGGTAAAAGTGAAAGGCGCGAGCAGGGAAACAGTATGAAGAAATACCAGTCCCGTGATAGGACCCGAATTATAGTTTTTTTTAAGTGTATCCAAGAAGGACTTCCTTTGGTGGTTGAAATTTTTAGAAGTCTAATATAACCGCTGTATCTCTGCAACTGTTTATTTATAATATATTACGGCGAAATCGGGTGGGGATTGACTATGATTATTTTCAACCACTTACCGGCTCATCTGCGTTAAAATTCCTTTATCATGTCCGAACAAAATTGGCGAATTTTGGCCCGTCTTTATCTCTTGGGTCTTTTGGGCCTGCTGGGCGCAACTTTTTTGCATTACGGTTTGACGTGGGATGAAGAACTGCACCGGGCCTATGGGGAATGCATCCTTAAGTGGTATGGCTCTCTTTTTAAGGATGCCTCGGCCGTGAATTTCCAGACACTTCATTTTTACGGAGGTTTTTTTGACTCCGTCGCAGCACTGGCTTCGCAAATCCTGCCGCTGGGCGTATATGAATCCAGGCATTTGGTGAATACTCTTTTTGGTTTTTTGACCGTCGTCTATGCCTACCGGCTGGGCAAGCATCTTGCGGGCGAGGCGGGAGGTTTTTTTTCCGCGCTGTTTTTATCGCTCACACCCGTGTTTTACGGTCATATTTTCAATAACCCCAAAGATATTCCTTTCGCGGCTTTATTCACGGTCGCTTTGTACTATCTGATTTTGTCTTACGATGTTTTGCCCCGTTTAACATTTAAATTCATGCTAAAGCTCGGGATTGGCATTGGACTGATGCTTGGCGTGCGTGTCGGGGGCATTTTTGTTTATGGCTTCGCGGCCCTTCTGTGGGCGACCTGGGCGCTGGTCCGCATGGGCGCGGGCGGGAAGGACTGGGGAGGTGTTGTCAGACAACTGGCAATTTCAGGAGCTGGAATTCTGGCTGTGGGCTGGTGCGTTATGCTCATCTTTTGGCCCTGGGCTCAAACCGCGCCTCTTCAAAAACCGTGGAGCGCTTTGGGGATTTTTTCCAAGTTTGATTGGCCCATGCCTGTTCTCTATTACGGACGTTACCTTCCGACTCGGGAATTGCCGCGGGATTATCTCGCCACATGGTTTTTTATTTCTTTGCCCGAGTTTTATTTTCTGGTTTTGCTTTCGGGCTGTTTGCTGGGGTTCCGGTATTTTGCCCGCGCGCGGCAGGAACCTTGCTCGGAGTCTCGCGCCGTGAAGGTGTTGTTTTTGGCGTTCGTCGTTCTATTTCCGGTTTTGACAGTCATGACTTTACGCCCTACGGTTTATGACGGGCTGCGCCAATTTCTGTTTCTGCTTCCGCCCCTTGCCGTGCTTGCCGGGATATCACTTGCCGGACTCATCAAATCATCTCTGATTTTTCGCATCAGAGCTGTTTTGGTTTCTATGGTGCTGGCTTCGGCGCTTCTGACTGCATGGGACATGGTTTGTTTGCATCCGTATGAAAATATTTATTTTAACCGTCTGGCGGGAGGCGGCATGCAAAGGGCTTCGCGCCATTTTGAAACCGATTATTGGGGAAATTCTTACAAGGCGGGCGCGGAATGGCTTCTGCGGAATTATTCTTCGCTTTATCCGAATGGCGAAAAAATCCGCGTGGCCAATAGCAGCCGGCCTTTTCTGACCGGCTATTTTTTGGCAAAGACAGAAGAAGCGCGCAGGCATTTTGAGACCGTGGATCCCTTTGATCAGCCCGATATCGTTTTAACCATCACCCGATGGAACGGCCGCGAAGCCTATCCGGGCCGCATTTTGCACACGGTGGAATGCTGCGGAGTCCCGCTTCTTTATATTATCCGCCCGGAGACAAAGCGGGGAACCGTTGCCCCGTTTCTGGAGAGCGGCTATAATAAGTCATGATGAATTTCGATGAATTGCGCCGCCTGACCCAGCTTCTCAAAACGTTAAAAACCCTTCATTCCCAGCAGGAAATTCTGGAATGGCTGCGGGAAAACAAGGAATATATCCGCAGCATGGAACCGGCCCAGCTCGAAGAACTGCGCGAAAAAGCGGATTATGACAAGGATGCCTGGGAAGAAGTGCTTCGCCAGCTTTTAAACTGAATCCTTATGCCCGCTTTTAAATTATCACCCACGACACTTAATTTATTTCTTGAATGCCGCCGTTGTTTCTGGCTGGACAAGGTAAAAAATTTCAAAAGGCCGCGAGGTATTTTCCCGTCCCTTCCTACCGGTATGGATAGAGAGATTAAAACTCATTTTGATGCTTTCCGGGCCAGGCATGAGCTGCCTCCGGAACTTGCGGGCAAGGATTTCGCGGGCGCCGAACTTTTTCCGGATCAATCCAAACTGGATCAATGGAGAGAGTGGAGAAAAGGACTTGAATACAAATCCGGGCATGGCTCAGTTTTGTCGGGCGCTATCGATGACCTGCTGGTGAAAGACGGGCTTTATATCCCTTTTGATTACAAAACCAAAGGTTCTCCCACGACGCCGGAGGACGCGGTGCGGTATTATCAGAATCAACTGGATTGTTACGCGCTTCTCTTGCAGGAAAACAATATGCCGGCCGCGGATTACGGATTTCTTCTTTACTATTCCCCCAAAAGCATCGGCGAAAACGGGAAAGCTGTTTTTGAAGTTCAGCCCATTCGCGTTCCGGTTGATTACGAACGCGGCCGGAGGACTTTTGAAAGCGCCGTCATACTTTTGACCCGCGAAATGCCTGAACCTTCATCGGTTTGCGAATACTGCGGGTGGATTGCAAAATATAAAGAGCTCTTTGACAAAGCTGATTTTTTTTGATATAGTACACGCTCTTTGCAAGGAACCAGAAATCCGAATTCTTTAACCCATTGAAAGCACTAATGTTATGAAAACATACAACGCAAAGCCGGAAGATGTCAAAGCCCGGTGGTACGCTCTTGACGCCAATGGCCAGATTTTAGGACGTTTGGCTGGCCGTATTGCGCGTATTCTTACCGGCAAAGGTAAAACGCTTTACACGCCTTACGTGGAGTCAGGCGATTATGTGGTTGTCACCAACGCCAGTCATATCCGCGTTACGGGAAAAAAACTGCAGGACAAGATATACGATCATTACACGGGATATCCCGGCGGCCGCAAGGCATACACGCTTGAAGAATTGCTGGCCAGGCGTCCGGATGAAGTTCTGCGCCGCGCGGTAAAGGGCATGCTTCCCAAAAACCGGCTCGGTGACCGCATGCTCACACATCTTTTGATTTATAGTGGCAGCGAACACAAACAGCAGGCCCAAAGGCCGGAAGTCATTACCCTTTAAAAGAAAGGATATTATCTTGGCAGAGACAGCCGAAAAGGCAATTGTGGCAACAGGCAGAAGAAAGCAATCCATAGCCCGGGTACGGCTTTTGGACGGGGAAAAAGGCATTTTTGTCAACGGCCAGGAATGTGACCAGTATTTCAAGCGCGACGATTTGAGAATGATTATCCGTCAGCCGCTTGAGGCGGTGCGCCTGCTGGATCGTTTCCGGCTTGAAGTGAATGTGACGGGAGGCGGTGTGGCAGGCCAGGCGGGAGCGGTTCGTCACGGCATTTCTCGCGCCCTCACGCTTTATGATGAGAGTCTCCGGTCAACTCTTCGCAAGGGCGGTTTTCTTACCCGTGATCCTCGCGAAAAAGAACGCAAAAAATTCGGCCGCAAGGGAGCGCGCCGCAGCTTCCAGTACACGAAACGGTGATGAGAGTTCCGAAACTACTGGTCTTTGCGCTGTTTATTTTATTGTTGGCGGGTTTGACGGGATGTGCCGGTTTTCTGGAAGATTATTCCTTTCAACCCCTGGGTTCGGCGCAAACCGAAACCTACTGAAATTCCGCGATTCCCGCGCAGTTATAACCTAAGGCAGGGCGTGGTAAATCACGATGAAAAAAATCGTCGCGGGTGTCTTTCTCGTTTTTATTCTTTTAGCGGCTGCTTTTTTTGCCTCCATCTATTTTCTCCTTCAAAATAAGGATTTTCAGAGCAAAATCACGGCTGAAATCAGCAAACAATTCCAGGATCAGGTTTCCCTGGGATCTTTTGAAACCTCGTTTTTTCCTCCCATATCCCTTTGGGTCCGTGATGTGACCATTAAAACAAATTCAGATTCAATCAAGGCCCTCATCAAGACCCCGGAACTTAAACTTTACCTTAAACTTTGGCCGCTTTTTATGCGCCGGATAGAAATCGGTTATGTTCACGCGAAACGAGCGGAGGGTGAAATTGAATGGAGAACGAGTTCGGAAGCTGTTTTAAATAAGGTGGTTTTATCGGGGTTTGACGTCGAGCTTCGTAACCTTTCGCTGGATCAAACCGTCAGTTTTTCGGCGCGAGGCACATTTCTCGGCCCTGCGGATAACCTGAATATCGAAGGAACTTTTTCCCTGCGCATGAAAGACAATACCCCCCGTGTTGACTCGGTACAGGCCCGGGTGGATTTAAAGGACGCGGATTTGGCTGAGATTTTTCCGCTTTTTTTGCGGGAGCCCGTGGTGACCGTGAAGCGTGGGTATTTTTCGTGGAGCGGGACCGCCGGGTGGGGCGGAAACAGGCTTTCTGTCCGGGGCACCGGCAACCTGCGTCAGTTGGTATACGCGCTTGCCTCGACCCCTGCCAAAGAATCGGTCCCGTCGGACTTCGATTTTGAAATCGATTCCGAATCCGATTTTATTAACGGCCAATTTTCTCTCGGAAACCTTGTGCTGAAATCCCCATACGGAGAATTTTTATTTAAGGGGAAATTGGGCGCCGGGCCTGACACGGCTCCCATTGATCTTGAGATTTCAACCGGCGATGCCAGACTGGATCGTATTTCTGAACTCCTGGTTCCTTTTGACAAGGCCATCCCCAACAAATTCGGATTTTCCGGCGAGATGCAGGGCAATATTTTTATCAAAGGAGCACCTGATAATCTTTCCATAGCCGGTTCGGCGGACCTGACGGACAGTCTGCTTTCTTACGCCGCCTATTTCACCAAACAGAAAGGCATCCCTCTGAAACTTCAATATGAATTGACGCTGGAAAAACGGAAAAATCTTCAGGGTGATTTTAACCTCTGGCTTCAGGAAATGGCGCTGAAGGGCAATTTGCGGAGCTGGAACACGGAGTCTGGCGACGGGGAAATCACTTTTCTTACTAACAAATTTTCCCTCAAAGGCTGGGAAAGTATTTTCCAGCCGCTTGGAAAATATCCGATGGAAGGACAGGCCAAGGTCCTCATGAATGCCAAGGGCGTGCTTTCAAGCCCGGAGGAGCTTTTGTACGGGGCTACGGTGACGCTGGAAAACGTTCATGCTGTTTATGAAGAGCTTCCCATCACTAAACTCAACGCAATCCTGGAGCTTACCAACCGCCGCGCTTCTTCGGGCAAACTTGATTTTCTGGCCAAAGACGCGCCGGTTCATGTGGAATATGTCCGGAATATTCCGCCTCATGAATCCCTTTCGTTCAAATGCACGGCGCCTGAATGGTATCCCCGCGAATTCATGGGGCCGGTGAAAGGGATTGCCGCTGCGCTGAACGGCGAAAGAGGGAGAAAATCCGCGGAACAGGCGGCGAATTTTATCGACAAGATTATTGCCAAGGACGAACCG
>Ga0209211_10007929_pt1 | contig 14722 bp, 8 predicted proteins | sample RifGroA2_FD_183992 | JGI IMG/M metagenome (GOLD analysis project Ga0209211, IMG submission 183992) | Groundwater microbial communities from Rifle, Colorado, USA - Groundwater A2 (SPAdes) (version 2) | ecosystem: Environmental > Aquatic > Deep subsurface > Groundwater | place: Rifle, Colorado... | reverse complement strand
TATTATTTTCCCGTTATCTTTTCCGACTATTTTTGCGTTATGAGCGATGATTTGTCTTATCGCTTCAATCGGGTCTTCTCTTAATTTTCGCTGAACAACTAAAAGAGTATTTGGGTTTATGCTTTCTTTTATTATTGTTCCATTTGGGTCATCAACTAAAATAGGTGGATTGAAAATCCTAAACCTTTCTATTTCCACCGAGCCGTCCGAACCGAAACCAAGTTGTTGAGTTCCTCTCCACGCTCGGGCAAAAAGTTCTATGCCGTGTTGATTATCGCCAAGAAAAAAAATATCTCCTACTTCGTGTTTTTTTACCTCTATGGCTTTTACCTCGCCGATTATTTCAATTCTGACACCATATTCAGGACTGTCATAGATGCCCGCAAATTCAGTTCCTCGTTTCGCCATTTCACAGGTTTTTACACCTGACCTCTCTTTGGTGTTAATTTCTCGCAATGAATTGTCGGGATTTCTAGCTTTGAGGGTGGTTAAACTATCGGCGATTGAAGTTATTTTTGCTTCTTGTAAATTGCAGGAAGTATAAACTTTCACATTCAGATTGTTGAATAAGTCTTGTGGTATCTCGCTTAATCCCGCCGCCAAAGCCGTCCCGCCGAGAAGAAAACCAATAATCCATCTTTTGAATTTCTTAATAAAGTTTTTTGTTTTGGTAAACATTAGTTTATTGACAATGTTTTGCTGACTGTGCAACTTATTTTTGTGGGGCTACTAACAGGTGTTCCTATGTCCACATATCGTTTTTCAGAAGCGGTAAAAGTGTTATTTGTGGATAGTGTGAAAGTTCCGACGGTCGTGGAAGCGTTAAGCATTTCCATTCTATTTGTGCCGTCATATAAAGACACATTCAATGTGCCAACATCAGTAAAACATTTTACTCCATTCCAAGTTTCAGCCACATAAGCGGGAGCGAGAGGAATTGTTGTTGTGCCAGTCCAAGCCGATGAAGTCGCATAAACGAAAGCGGGATACATTGTTACATTCCCAAGACTTAATGTGTCGCCAGTTAGAGTTACAGGAGCGGTTACGGCAAGATTAGTGTCAGCTGAAATATCAATTCCCGATATAGTGGTGGAAGTGTGGTCGTGGCTATCATTGCCCACCACCGTAGCTGAAAGCGTCCCTGTTACATCGCCAGCTACTGGGATAGAGGTTGTGGCTGTCCAAGACGGGACTGAATCAGACATCGCCAAGACATAGCCATTTGTCCCGGCAGATAAAACCGAGAAAGCATCTGCTCCTGTTCCTGTAACAAGCGAACCAGCCGAGATGGTCAATCCAGCCAAAGCAGTCAAGGTGGCATCGCCGGCTTGTTTATTGTTGAAAGTAGTCCAATCGGCGGAAGCCAGACATCCTTGAACCGAACCCGAAGCGGTATCACAGTTAAGAGTATTGGAACTCCAAGTCAAACCTGTTCCATCGGTTATCCTTGTAGACGGCGTATCATAAAATCCATTCCAGTTAGTTGTAGAAGCGGTCAATACTCCGGCGTATCCCGATGTGTAAGTAAGAGCCAGTGTTCCCGATGTAGTAATAGGCGAACCGCTTATCGTCAGTCCTGTCGGAACAGTCATTGCAACGGAGGTTACTGTGCCGGCAGAAGAAGAAAGACAAGTCCCGTCTATGGCGAAACAGCCGTCAGATAAATCTAGCCCGCCAGCGAAGGTTGAGGTGGCGTTGGTTTCGGTTATAGCAAGCGAACCGGCAAAAGTGCTGGTGGCGGTGCTAGTGGCGGTGATATACCCGACGGTCGGGCTACTGGTCGCTCCCACTTCTGTCGCCGAAGTCCAATAAGTAAGAAGATTGGCGGAACCGCCGGAGAGGGCGGAACAACCAGAACCTGAAGCTGAAATCCATCCACTCGCATTAACCGAAAGACATCCATTTGTTGAGGTGGCTAATCCGGGAACTTGAAGTCCCCACGAATTACTGACCGGTTTAAGATAATTTTGGGTTGGGAACCAAACACTAGCCCCGCCGCCCAACTTAATCGGATTTTCTAAATAATTAAGATATTTATTATTTTGCTCAATCGTTCCTATATAAGGCTCGCCAATTTTACTTTCATAAAAATCTTTTCTTTCTTCAAAAGAGGGTAATTTTAATCCTTGCTCTTTGTGATATTCCCATAAGTTAGAAGCCCCAAAGACGAGGGAAGTTGTGGCAAAAAAAGTTAAGACTAAGATAAGTAGTTTTTTCATATTATAAAGTAAATACTGTTATTTCCGCTGTTTGTGAAGCCGACTCCGCTCCTAAATAAATAACTTTTCCACTCCAATCAACCCCCTCTTGCGATTGCAGAAAGTTTTGAGGTATTGTCGCATATTTTGTTCCATCTCCACCCCCGCCGACAACAGGAAGAGTTCCTGTGGTGAAAGAATAATAAGCAAGCGTTCCTTGGTCTCTTAATTTTATTGTAAAAGCAGTCGTATTGGCTGGAAAGGTGAATGAGTATTGAGTATTTGTGGCTGTTAAAGCAAGATTGGTGATAGCGACATTTCTAGCCGCCATTTTCCCGCCGTCAACACTTATTCCCTTACTTGCCCCAGCTAATTTTCTTAACTGCATTTCTTCAAGTTTAAAAGTATCGGGAACATTGAAAGAAATGCTTTTTATTGTTTCCGCCATTTTTGAAAAACTTTCTTCAAAGGATTTTGACTGGTCTTTAATGCAGTTGTGAATCATTTTTAACGCCGATTCTATGTTGTCTGTTTTTACAGGTTTGATTGACTGTTTGATTTCTTTTGCCGTTCTTACAAGTTCTTTTTCAAGATTTGTCGTGTCAACGGAAACTTCACCAGAAAAAACAGGGTCTTTAATTTTTTCAAGAGTTTTTTCCATACGAGAAAGGGATTGCTCAATAAGACGAGATTGTTGATGATTCTGCTGGGAATTTGAAACAATACTATCAACCGATGCTGATATTTTATCCGAAGCGGTGTTAATTCGTTTCTCTAAAAATTTCAACGCGCTATTTACCAAAGATTCTATAAAAAAAGAAGAAGTCATATTATTGTATTATATTAGCTGTTAATTGATTTTCGGCGGGCAACATATTCTGTCCTTCTTGGAGCGGGGATGAACCACTTGGCGATTCTGGGGAAGGTGGCTGGGGTGGAGGAGGGGGAATCGGCGGATTAAATTCGTCTATATGTTTTCCGTGCAGTTCCAAAATTTCTTTCAGATATTTGTCCTTGTTGGCGATAAAAAATTCAGGGAATAAAGTTGTTACTTGTTGAAGTTCGCCCATAAGTTCTTCTGCCTTATTAGCTCGGCTTTCTTTTTGGAATGATTGGGGGATAATCTTAAAATCATATTTCCAGTCGTTCAAATAATCTTCATCCATTGAAATAAGTTTGTAAGATATTCCTTGCTGTCCCATTGCTTGTTCTCGGGCTTCAATCTCTTGTTGACTTAACCGGTCTATCTTGTTCTTGGCGACATATATATCTAAAACCCCTCTTGACCCGTCTCCGAAAGAGTAGTCTTTAATTGTAATAATCCTGTCTCTTATACTTTCTCTGGCGGCTTTGTCTTTTAAGAAATGAGTGAGGATAATTTGCGTTCTCAAATTGACTTTTTGGAACCACAAATCTTCAAGGAAAAGAAAAAGTGAACCTTTAAGGTCTCTGGCTCTGGTATCTTCTATCGCCGATTGAGTGGCGGTTTTTCTTGACCCGCTCAACCCTTGCTGGGCTCTGTCCACCGAACCCGACTCAATGCCTCTTTCCAAAATTTGAAGCATCATTAGTTCCCCTTGGTTGATAGACGGATGATTCATAAACTTCACCGCCTCAACATTTGGAACATAAATCGTATTGTCTTGGGTTGTTATTTCTGATTCTACATCAAGCAAGTCTCGGTTTTCCAATCCCACCAATTTAAGCGGGTCTACTCCCCGATACAACTTATCAATCAAAGTATTTAGAACGGTATTTTTGCTGTCCTGATACGCTTCCAAAATGGCGGGAAATGTCATTCCCACAAAGAACTCGGAGTTGGCGAAGGGCTCGGCTATCTGCTTGACGAAAGGATAAACTTTCTCTTTATCTCCCCACAAAAGAGGGCATTGAATCATCGGCACACCGTTAATCCAGACCTCGTAGCCGTAATGAGTTCCCTCGTCCGCTTTGGAATAGTATCTTATAACTTCATAATCATCTTTCTCGCCCACTCGTTCAGACCATTTTTTGAAATAAAGCTGGTCTTGCATCGGGGCGAATTTAGAAGTTTCCGCTTTGTCTTTGACATATTTATACTTGGGAAATTTTGAAAATTCCAATTCCAGTTCCCTTTTTGTGTAATGTTGAACCCAAGCCAAACGGGGCTGGTCTTGAATATCCCTGACAAAAAATGTCCACCAATAAAATTCTTGCGGGTTGATAAGTGTGTTGAAGGGCTTGCCGTCCATTTTGCGGTATTCTTTTTTTGTTTTGACTTCTCCTGTGAGAGAATCAAAGGACTCCACCTTTTCTTGCATCGCTCCACCCGTCTTAAATCCCTCGTATTCAAAGATAACTCCGTGAGACATCATTCTCCACACTTCAAGATAAGCGTTTAGTGTTTGGTTGGTGTCGGCGTATGTTTGCTTGGTGATGTTCTTGATAATTTCCGCCCGCAAAGCCGAACGCAGTCCGTTTTTATTAACAGCTTCAAAAGTCATTTCAGGAACTCTTAATCCCAGACCCGCCGCCACCGCTTTCAGCTTAGACCTTGTAACATTATCCAAAAGATTAGATTGCCATTCTTCTTTGCCTTGGTCTTCCCTTGAAGGCGAATACCCGTTCAGCATTCTTTCCGAATCGTCAATGTAGGTGTTGAAAGACCTTGCTCCGTCCGGCCCGGACTGAAAATGGGGCATCGCTTGGTCTTTGAGTTGCCTCATTGTTTCTATATGCCCGTATATGCGAGTGCGGTCTTTCTGCTCTTTCGGGGTGGGAACATAAATTGGACTTAATTTTGTTTCTTCTTTTTCCATTGTTTTAATTATACCATTATTTGACACATTTTAAAAATCTGATATGTATTAAGTATGATTGAATCGTATGTTGTTTTTTGCATATTTGTTTTTATCGCAATTTTCGTTACATCTATTACATCTGATTAAAGTTCTAAATCTAAATCAAGGTCTAAATCAAGGTCTAAATCTAAACCGCCAGTTTTTTCTTGCAGGGTTTTTCTTATGATTTGTTGGGTTTGTGTAGAACCCGGAACTCCAAAAAGTGTTCCTATTGAAGTTAAAAAGTCGTTCAACCCCCTTAATTTAGTTTCTGTTTTTTTACCCGTAATGGCTCTTTTTGCTCCACTTATGATATTTTGAGGAGTTTCAACTATTGGCAGAAGACTGGAATCAAACATAAAAGCTGACATTATACTCCCCATAAATGGAACTATCCCCGCCAACTCAAAAACAAAAGATTTTATTGCTAGATTATCTTCCTCGTCATCGTCTCCTGTTAAAAAGTCCATTATTCTATAAACCGCCAACCGTGTTCCTGTGGCAAGCAAAGAAGACAGCATTATAAAAAACATAACCGAAACAGCTTTTGCTGGGTCTTTTGTGTTAATCCCAGCCCTTATGGCATCGTGTCTGATTCTTGACCATCTTGTGAGTAAGAAGTTCTGAAATTGAAAAATAGTTCTATCCAAAGAACGATTACCTGTTAATGCTCCACGGCTTATTGTCAAAGGAACATCCTTAAATAGAGAAGTTGATTGGGTTCTTCTCATTGCTAGTTGAGCATAAGCCATAGCTTCTTGGTTGGGTTTTTGAGTTAAGCCAACTTCTAATCCAAGTTCGGCCATTTTTTTACTATATGCACCAGCAACAATGGCGCTGGCGGCAATTTTATCAATCGTTTGCAAGGGGATAAATCCTTTTTGTTGAAGTTTTTGAAACCAGTTCCCATCTACCAATTCTCTCAATGCTGTTTCGCCTCCGATTCTATCCCTTAATTCTGGGAATTGAGTTAAAAATTGTCTCCATTCTTTTGAAGAAGTAAAATCGCTCATTCCTTTTATTGTGTATCCCGTTCCAATCATTCCCATTCCGTCAATCAAAGAAGTCCACTGGACAGCCGCCGAAGTTATTTTAAGTCCCAGCACCCCAACTGAAATGTTTTTTCTCATCCAGTCAAACGCCGCTATTTGCTTTGCGCCCTCTGCTCCGCCTTTTCTTGCCATAACATCAAACCAATCCAACATAAGCACTTGCCCTAAATCGCCGTGAGTTTGCCTAAATTCTTCCGTATTTACCACCTCAAAACCCATTTGAATATCTTTGGCCATTGTTCTCAAATAAGCGACATTTTCTATGTGTTTAAGATAAACTTCCAAAGCGTTTATTTTAATCTTTTGTTTTCCCGCACCCTTCCTTGTAATAGTAAATCCTTTTTGAACTTGTTTGGTCGGTCTGCCAAATTGTTGGGCGGTATCGCCAAATCTTTCAGAAACAGCCCATTCCTCCATCGCCTTAAAGTCAGTCATAAAAGAAAAGTAATTTTTAACTTTCTTCACATCTTGATTAAAAAGTTCTCTCATTATTTCTTGCACGAAAGGGAATTGGCTATCCATACTGCCTCGTAATAAATTTAGAAAATTTGTTTCTTCTTGGGTAAGTTTTACGCTATTTATTTCCTCATCGGTAAAATCAAGGTTTTTTAATTTTTCTATTCCTCCCTCCTGCTCTCTCGCCGCCACAAAACCGATTTTATCATATTGTTCGGGTGTAAATTTTTCAGACTGTTCTATTGATTCCTTAACAATCTCGTCTTTTAAATCAAGAAATTGATTAAAATTATAATCCTGCTTCTTTTTTAAGAGATTATGGTTAGCTCCATCGTAAGTTCCTTTTCCGCCATCAAAAATATCTATCAGAGCGTCTATCGGAGTTATAACCTTGTCAATTCTACTGGCTTCATTTGTTGCTCCGATAAGTAGGTTTTTCAATTTTTGACTTTTAGACAATCTTTCTCCGGGAATAACTTTTATTTTTTTATGGGTTTCTATCGGGGTGGCATCTTTATTAACTTCCTTTAACATTCTCTGTTTTTCAGCTTCATAAACAGCCTTTCTGCTTCTTACTTTAAGCCGACCTAATTGTTCCAATAATCGGAGTTCTTGTAAAATAGCTTCTAGTTGTCTGACGGGTATTTCTTCTATTGTTTGTTTGTTGGATATTTCAAGCAGTTTGGCTAATCTTAAAGGAAGCTCATTGTCTTTTTGGGTTTCAATAAATTTGGCAAATCCTCTGGCTTTTTCTAACATTTTTTCAGAACCTAAAAATGGCACAATTTCTTTGGCTTTGGCTTTGTATTCAATAGCCACACTGGGAGAATCAATCAATCTTTCATAAACATTTTTAATTTCCTGTTTAAGTGTTACTCTCGTTGATTGCTCATAAATGCGATAAATTTTTCCAAACGCTTTTGTTAAATCTCTTTGGGTTTTGGAGTTTTGAACAACACTTAATAATTGACCTCTCTCTTTTGGTGGCAAATTTTCTTTGGCAAAATCAACAATGTCTTTTTTAACTTGGTCTGTGTTTTGCTGGGTTTCTCGCAGTTGGGTTAAGATATTTTCTCTTGTTTCTTTAGCTCCTTTTTTAAAACCTTTTTTTTCGGCGGTTTCCATTTTTTGAACGACTTGCTTGACAGTAAATCTTTTTTCTTTGATTGCTGTCGCTATGTTTTTTTCCAGTTCTTTCAAAAATTCATTTTCTTCTTTTTCTGTTTTTTCGGCGAGTTGAGTTAAAAACTCGTGGGCTACTTTCTCATCGGCGAGATTTATATCCATTCTGTTTATAATCTCCTGCGAGATTATATCCATAAGTTTAACTTGTCTTACTCCTTTGGGTTTTTTGCCTTGTATATTAAGTTCAATTATCTTGTCAAATAATTCTTTGCTTCTCAATTCTTTGGGGACAAATTTAGGAAAAGTTGATTCCATTACCTTTCCTTCTCCTGTTTCAAAACCATATCTTTCGCCTTTTTGAGAAATTTCAAGTTCCATTAAAACTCCCGCTTCGGTTTCTTGGAAAGCATTTTCAGCTTTTACGCTCGTTGTTTCCTTTTTTTGATTATAAAGCTCGGCGAAGTTGTTAAAAATCTCCGTAGCTTTGGCTGTTTCCGATTGTTTAATATCTGGCAAATAAATATCAGTTATAAAATTACCTGTTCCTTTTGGAGCTTCTCTCCTGTTTATTTTAAGCCCCGCTTCTTCGGCGGAAGTTTTTAGTTCTTCTGGAACATCGCCCTTATAGACAATAGCCCAACTTGGTTCAATTCCATTAAATTCTTGGCTGAATTGTTTATGGAATCCCGAACTGGAAGTTTCTTCATCAAAGGTTGCATCCACCGCTTTTGCGACAGGTTGTTCTATTTTTTTCTCAAAAGTCCTTTCCGCTATTATTTTTCTTATAGTTTCTCTTATGTTTTCCGGCTGTTCTTCAATAGTGAGACCCGGAGTAAATTTTTTGGCTTGTTCTTTAAATTGTTCTAATGATTTTCTAGCAATACCTGCCATTTCCATAAAAGCATTTCCTGCTTGTTGAGGAGACACTCCCGCTTCGTTAGCCATATCACCGACAATTTCTTGTCTAGTTTTAAAAGATATTCCCGGAATAAAAAGTCCGGCAAAAAATGAAGGCAAGGAAATACCAATTGCTGTTTCATACCACCCTTCAAAAATTTTTTGAGTTCTATCAACATTTTTTTTCCTTACTATATTTTGCCATACTGTTTGTAATTCCTCTTGTCCGGTTTCAAATATAGAAGATTTAAGAGCCGAGGCTAACCTACTTGCTCCACCTAATGAAAATAAATAATCTAACCCGATTTTTTCCAAAAGAAAAGTCCCCGCGCCGGATTCAATCGCCGATTTAAGAGCTGTTGAGTGGTCAATCCCCTCTGTTCTTGCTCTATTATAAACATCTGTTGATTCAACGGAACTTAAAAAACCTGCTCCAATAGCAGAATTTTTGGTTATTAAACTAAGTCCTATTGCTTCACCAAAAGAAACACTGCCAGATACAACTATATTTGTATATTCTTTCCAATTAGATAATCCCGGTTTCTCATCAAAAATGGGTTTTATTATCTCTTGTTGTTTTTTATTAAGAATTTCTATAATATCCAATGATTTTCTATTCAATGGTTCAGCGACAATTCTTTTGAAATTATCTTCTATTTTATTAAGAAATGAAATATCAATGCCTAAAAGTTTGTCTGGTCTTGATAATGGCTCTGTTCTTTCAGTAGATATGTTGGGGAAATATCTACTGAATTTTTCGTTTGGTTTTCGGGGTTCTGTAATAATTCTTAAAGCAGTTGCAAACGCTTTTGGTATATCCAATGCGGCACTCTGTATTGTCCTTGAAACAACATCTTGCCCCTCAACAAACGGGTCTGTTTTTGTTATTTGTTGCAGAGTGCTTCTTTCTTGTCTCACCTGTTTAATAGTTCCAGCCAAATCAACCGGTTGATTTGGCTGGATAGGCGAAAAAGAAGACAAAGAGGGAAATTCGCCATTTTCTCTCTTACTTCGCACTTCTCTGATTGTATCGGCTAAAGCCATAAATTGTTTATTTCCTCATCAATAAATTTTTCCAAAGCATCTGGCACTTCTTCTAATTTTTCTTTTAACACCTTAATCATTTTTTTCTTAATTTCCTTTTTATTGAAACCAGCTTCTTTTAATTGAGGCAGAAAATTAGTTATTTGTTCTTTAATACTTTCTTTTTCTTTTGGCTGGCCTATTTTAAGTTCCTTTTTCCATTCATCCAAAAACAAAACAGCATCCACACTGGCGTTTAAAGATTTTTCCGTATTGTCAAAATCAACCATAAACTCTCTTAATTGTTCTTCGTTTAATTCGGTGATAATTCTTGAAGATACTGCCCCAAACTTTTTTCTGGCATCTATTTTTAATTTTTCAGTTGATTTAGTTTCTATTGTTTCAATATCTTTCGGCTTACTTGTTATTTTTGTTCCGCTACCCACCACTTTCCCGCTTGGGTCAAGCTCATATTCCATCAAATCATCCCCCACAAACATCTGCTTAAAAGTATTTCCTTTTGTTTTTTCTTCAATGAATTTTTCCGAAGCGGTATTCATATTCCCTAAAATGGAATTAAAATCAGAAGCCGCCATAGTTCCTGACGGAGCGACGCTGGACATAAAGGACAATGATAGAGCGTTGCGTTTTTCTCTGGCTAAATTGGTGGCTTTGAAAAGGACATCTTTGAATGAAAGAAGATTGGAAGGGGAACTTTCGGGCAAAGTTTTTTCTGGTGAAGGTGTAAGCGAAGGCAAAGACGACAAATCGCCTTTAATTTGAGAAGTGTCCACATTCCCATATCCTTTTTGTTTCAAAGCCAAAAGTTCTTGTTTTATCGCTTCGGCTTTCTTTTGCAAATCTTGTGTATTCATTTTCTTAAAATAACCTAAAATAACCAATTTGAACTAAATGATAAAGCGTCTGTTACTTGTTTTCTTGGCAAGTCTCCGCCAATGCCTCCGAAAAGGTCGGCGTATCCGCTTAATGCCTCGCTTCCGACTTCTGCTTCGGCTCGTCTTAACGCTTCTATTCTTGCTTGGGTGGACTTGTCTCGGAGCCGTTCCAATTCAAGAGGCAAATCTCTTTCGGCGGAAGCCTGTTGCCTTTCCAATCCCCCAGTCTGAAAACTGAATTTTTTCCCAACACTTTCCACCAGCCCCGCATTTTGTTCTTGCAATAATTGTTCCGAACGGGAACGGACGGAAGAAGAAGTTTTGCCGACAGATGCCAAGTTTTGTCTATTGGTTTCCAAGTCCGCTTCATAGTTTCTGGCTAGTTCTTCCAGTTGCTTTGTTTTGTCAAAATCAGCATAGTCTTTTGACGCTTCAATGTTGGATTTCAAATCAGCGAGAGTATTTTGCAGTTGAGTTTCGGAAAATTTCAAATCTCCCGCATTGGCCGCAAGACCTCTATTGAGCGAATTAACAACCATTGCCGTCTGGGCTTTAAAAAAGGGGTCTGAAAACTGGGTGGCGACATTAAAAGCGGCTACCAATTTTTTGGCTTGCGCTTCATCATATTTGGAAACAATATCATACATTCCCTTAACCATATTTTTTTGGTCTTGGGTAAGATTTGAGTTTTTGAGCAAGTCTGCCAAAGAGGTGTCGTTAGGATGAGGTTGGTCGGGAATAGTCTGGTTAGTCGTTTGGCTGATTAAGTTTCCTTGTTCGTCCACTACGGCTCCGCTGGGAGTGGTAAATGTTTTAATTCCTTGCGGAGTTACCACTGTGTTTTGTATCGCCGTAGTTGTCCTTATAGGACTTAAATCAGAACCAACTTTATAAGTCGCCCCATCTTGACCTTGATAAGAAAACCCCTGTGGAAACAACCTATTAACATCAACAGAACCAGAATACTGCCCTTGTTGGATTTGTTGGTTAAGAGTATTTACCGCATCTTTGGGAGTTAATTGTCCAGCAGAAACCATTTGTCTAATTGTTTGATATTGAGCATCAGAAATTGCAGGAGGTGGGTTGTATGTGGGATTATATGCTTGACTTGGTTGGCTGATTATTGACTGTTGTGTTGTAATTCCACTATTTTTTAATTCATCGGGCAAAGATGAATTATTCCAAGTTATAGTTGCTCCTCCTGTTGGAATAGAAGAAATTTCTGTCGCTTTACCATTTGTTTTATCAAGTGCGTATTTTTTACCAGTTGATGTTATGTTGTAAAATTGAATTGCCATATATTATATTATAACATTTTTCTCTTTATTTTTTAAATTTTCCACTTCAATTTTTAGATTAGTATTTTCAGTTTTTAGCTTATCAACTTCTTCATCTCGTATTTTTCCAATAATAAGATTGTCGTTTTGAGCATTGATGACTTCATTATCATTTGGTTCACGATTAAGATACTCTCTTAATTTTTCTGTTATTTTTTGTTTTAAATTTGTATCCATTATAGTGAAATTTGAAATTGACGAATATTACCCGAAGAACCGACCGTTCCGTTTGAGCCTGTTCCGCCATTTGCCGCACTTCCGAATGCCGCACCTTTATTACCGCCTGTTCCGCCTGTACCGCCTGTACCGCCGCTACTAGTAATTGAACCGCTGTTTGTTAAGGTGTTATACACAAGAATGAGTTGTCCGCCGTTGCCTCCTGCACCACCACCTCCACCACCTCCACCACCTCCTGCTCCGTTACCTTCTGTGCTTCCGTTGCCACCTCCACCACCATTACCGCCTGTTCCGCCATTTGAACTAATAGAAGCTGAAACACTTATTATTATACTTCTAAAATAAATAGCAGTAATCCTGCCTGAAGAGCCTGAACCACCGCTGCCGCCACCCCCTCCTCCGAATCCTCTATCAAAAGCAACATTTTCTGAACCAGCCCCTCCACCGCCTCCACCCCCAGAACCTGAACCTGCTGAATTGTCAAACTTGACAGACGAACCAGTTGAAGAAATATCTAGCAAAGTAGCAAGGTGCCAATTTGCAATGAGTTTGACATTTGAAGCAGTAGCTACCCCTCCACCGCCTCCACCACCTCCCGAGCCTGGCGAATACACTCCACTTCTGCCTGTTCCGCCGCTCGCTCCATTACCACCCGCTGTGCCATCAAGTCCAACTGAATTTGAAGTAGCGTTGCCAGTCGCTCCTCCGGAGCCAGCTCCTGCTGTGTCTGAGAAAGTATCCCCTCCCGAACCCCCGACTGAACCATTAACACCAGCAACACTTCCTTTTAGATAGCCATCTGCAAGAGCAGCCCCTCCTGCTCCTGCTGTGCCTCCTGCACGATTGTTGCCACCCGTGTCAGGACTTTGTCCAGTTCCTCCAACTGTGCCAGTATTCCCATTCCCTGAAATTATTGCAGTCCCATTTAAAGTTAAAGTTCCTGTGCCAAAAATTCTATAACCGCTTGGTTTTATTGTTACTCCCGTTGAAACAGTTAAATCGGTGTAATAAACATCTCTGGTCAAAGTATAGACATTGGCGGCAAGAGAAGCTCCCGCAAGAGCGGTAGAACCATCAGCAACTCCTACTCCATCTGAACCATCGCCGAAAGAAAAAATACCTGAATTATTCATAGCATATTGCGTTGTAGTTCCTCCCACTTTTATATCTTTGAAAAGGGCTTTTCCTCCTGCATACTCTCCCGACTGGAAATCTCCCCCCATATCAGGGGTTGAAGGAGCATCAGCCAATTCAGGCAAATCAATCGCTTCGGGTATTTCCGAATTAAATAGGTCGTCTATTGAATAGTCAAGTTTAGTTATATCAGACATAATTATTTATAACTTTTGGTTCAGGGATTTCTATTTCCCTCACATACACGGGTGAACCGGCCGACTCGCCCGACACTTCCAACGAAATTGTTGTTCCTTTGATAGTCTTTCCAATTCCTAAAACCGAGAGAACTTTGTTTAAAAATCCTTTACCGTTTATCGCAATAGGGTCAAGAATTTCATTAACATAAGCGAAACATTTTATTGAGTTTAGATTCTTGCCTCTTATTACTATTCTGTCCGCCAGTTCTTTTTCTTTGTTTTCCCCGAAGCTATTGTGATGAGTTCTGATTTTGAAAGGAAAATTGGCAGTGGTGGTCGTGGTAGCGTCCGTGTAAGTCGCCGGCTTGTCCATTCTATAAACCGAACCGTCATCATCTCCCCCGACAGTGGTATTCACGCCAGACACAAGATAGTTGGCAAAAACCCTGAACTCGGTCGGATAAGTCCTGACTGACCATTGGTTTAAAATCCGATTATATTTCAAAACCACATTGCTGTAAGTTTCTCCGTCCACAGTAAGGTCGCCCACGCTCCAAGCGAAATATCGGTCTGTCGCCCAACCGGCGATGTTGGCTTCCGAAGCCGAAGCGATAGCGTCCACCCACTTTTTAATCGGTCTTTTGTTGTCTTGGGATATACAGACTGGACGAGAGCCGTTGGTTATGTAAAAACCTTTGGCATTTTCATTTGAGTTGGAATAAAACGCGCAAAGTCCTCCGCCCATTACCACGCTTTCCTGCGAGGGTGTGCCTATTTGAATAAGACTTTCAGGAAAAGCCGAACTAAAATTCCAACGATGAAGACTTCTTTCTTTGAAGATAAGGACATATCCCGGCACTTTTCCCAAAGCCGTTATCGGCCCCCCGCCGTCTTCGGGTTCTATGTCCACAAAACCATTGCCCGAAGTCCAAGAAACTGTTGAACCATTGGAAACGCCTGAATAAAGAAGCCTAGTTAAAGTAGCCGTTACCCCGGCGATATACACCCGGTCTAGGAACTCTATGCAGAGGTTTCCCGCTGGCATATTAGCCAAATCAAACGCCCCGCCGGTGGTTATCCAACCCGCCGATGTGTAACTTCTTTCAGCATCTGTTCCATTGATGAACAAAGTCGCCCCGTTAAAGACAAGGGAACGCATTTTTTTGCTGGCAGTCAGTCCGGTTACCACCACTCCGCCCGCCACATCATTAACATCGTAAATCACGGAGGTCGCTCCACCCGAAGCATTGATAGTTCCGAAAAGTTTGTTGTTGGCGGCGGTGTCCACATCTATATGCTGGTGAAGTCCCAACACGGTCATATTGTCCACCATTTGCGTTCCAATAGTCGCTCTGCCTGGACGGGAGACTACCGAACCAATCTCAATATCCGCTTCGCAATTTAGAAGCAGGTTTACTGTATTGGCGGG
>Ga0209211_10007928_pt1 | contig 14722 bp, 14 predicted proteins | sample RifGroA2_FD_183992 | JGI IMG/M metagenome (GOLD analysis project Ga0209211, IMG submission 183992) | Groundwater microbial communities from Rifle, Colorado, USA - Groundwater A2 (SPAdes) (version 2) | ecosystem: Environmental > Aquatic > Deep subsurface > Groundwater | place: Rifle, Colorado... | reverse complement strand
TTTTCTTTGGTCTATAAGGTCGGACCTTGTAAAAATTCAAAAAAGCGCCGCTCCAGGAAAGAAGCGGCACAGCACATTCGCTCTGCTCGGCGGAGTATTCGTCGCCTCCGCTCCTCAACCTATGCAGGGACTGTTGCCGAATAGCGTTTTCGCCACTTTTTGTCTAAAATAACCCTTATTCCTGCGTAGCAAAACCGATGATTTTGTCATTCGGCAACAGTCCCATGCAAGGCGACAATACTAGAAACACTATGTCGCAAAACTGGCGCGGTTAGTAATCAATTCCATTTCATCCCGCTTGCGGCATTGAGCGCGGTAATAGGCTGGCCCGTTGACAATTTTCCATGCCGACGCACGCTCCGCCTTAAGCTGTTCAAACTCGGCGCGAGTAAGCCACTTCGCAAAGCCGCCCTTGTTGTAGAAAAACACCTCAACCATCGATACGAGACCGCCACTCTCCAGAGTGGCGCGCCAACCGACGCATCCATGTGTTTGTCCCGCTAAGGAATAGCGCCGCTTAGAGGAGTACACGGCACCGATGGCCGGCTCGGCTCCATCCATAAGTTCAAGAGATGACGGAATGTAATGAGCACTCATGTTTTTGACACTGCATTTGGAGTTTAGTCAAAGAACTGCTTTCGCTTCGCGCCAGCAAAACGAAACGAGCCCCCGTTCGAGGGCTCGTTTGTATCGCTTTGCTTAAAATTTAGGAGCGGCACAAATGAACCTTCGAATCTCTTCCGAGAAGAATGACGACGGCCTTACTCTTTGCCAAGGTTTGCATTTTCCCATTCATGGGTATAATCATAGCGGAATAGGAACAAAACGCAAATCCAGGGAGGAATTCAAAGACTCCAAACCCAAAGAAAGAATTATGCCGAAAAGAAGCGAGCAAGCCGATGAACTCCTGTTAGACAACCTGCTGGAGTTTGTAGCCGGACCAGGCCACCCGATCCTGAGGCGCCCGATAGCGATGGAATTGAGGATCTCCGTTCTGGAGAGGATGTCGAGCGGTAATCAATCGCCGACGAAAATTGAGAATGCCATTCTGCGCGGTGTCTCGCCACGTTTTGTCGCATTGCATTAGCGACACATGCGCTTGAGCGACTCCTAGCGGACTTCAAGGACGAAGCGCTCGCGCAGCGCTAAACGAAATTGAAGAAGGAGTCAGGCGGCCTGTGGGCTACCGCTTTTTCGTTAGTTTGGTTTACAGTACTGTGAATTACGAAACTTCGAAGAAACGGCCCCTCTGTCATTCCTGTCTGCTGCGCAGGCAGGCCGAAGCGGGAATGACAGAGGAGAAAATAGAAAATACGGAACAGCTAAAGTGCGCAAGTCCTCGACTGTGTCAAAACTAGCGCCCATAAGACTTAAGAAAATCGTCACGAAAGCGGGAAAAGTCTCCATCAAGAATTGATTTCCGCATTTTCTCGACGAGCTTCACGATAAAATGCACATTGTGAATGGAGGCGAGCGTGTTTGCCAAAATTTCATTTGACCGAAATAAGTGCGAAAGGTAGGCCTTGGTGAAGTTTTTGCACATGTAGCACTCGCAATCGTCTTCAATGGGCGCAAAGTCAGTCCTATATTTTGTATTTTCGATATTAAATCTGCCGCGCTTGGTGTATATGGAACCGTTTCGCGCCTCGCGCGTCGGCGCAACACAGTCAAATAAATCACATCCGTTTTCCACAGCTCCGAAAAGGTCCATCGGGTCTCCGATGCCGAGAAGATGCCTTGGCTTTTCTTGCGGCAACTGTTCATTGACCCACCGCACCGCGCTGTTCATGTCCTCCTTATCAAACGAACCGCCAATTCCAAATCCGTCAAAGTCCATTTTACCAATTACCTTGGCGCTTTCCTTCCGCAAGTCCTCGAATCTCCCACCCTGGACAACCCCGAACAACGTTTGTTTTGGTTGTTGGTGGTTGGTGGTTGGTTGTTGGTGGGTGGCGAGACATCGAGCCGCCCACCTATGAGTGCGTAGCATTGCTTCCTTTTGATACTCCCTAGACGCGTCCGGCGAGGTGCACTCGTCAAAGGCAAAAATGATATCGGCGCCGATGGCATGCTGAATCTCAATTGATCGCTCCGGCGTAAAGTGGTGTGTACTCCCGTCTCTATGCGAACGAAAAGTGACACCATTTTCATCAATTATTGCCATTCTCTTCTCACTGAATTTGCTGTTCGCCTCTATTCCAACAGTTTCGTCCCTTCTGATTTTGCCGATTTTTTTGTCAAAATCCGCGCCAAGTGAGAACACTTGAAACCCTCCGGAATCGGTTATTGTTGGCCCGTCCCAGCCCATAAATTTCCCTAGGCCACCCGCCTTTTTGACAATTTCCTCGCCCGGTTCAAGATAAAGATGATAAGTGTTCGCTAAAACCGCCTGCGCGCCGAGACCTCTGACCTGTTCAGGGGTCAGGGCTTTCACTGTCGCCTTGGTGCCGACAACGACAAAGGCAGGCGTTTCAACATCACCATGGGGAGTTTTAAGAATACCAACTCGACCTAAGCCATTTTTCAACTTTTTCTCAATTTTAAAACTAATAGAATTCATAAGTTCAAGCATAGCAGAAATCAGTAGTGACACAAAACACAAACATCGATTTCGCCGAATATAAATGACAAACCGACACGGTGTGTGTCGGCTCTATCTAGATTACTGATGAACGGAATCGGAAGACGGCAAAAGCGGAAACGGTCCGCTTTTAATTGTATTTCCCGAAACGCTAATCAGCACTTGCGCGGTATTGAAGATCGCCACAAGCGTGTCTTCAAAACCGTGAAATAAACGAGGAACAAAAAGTTGGAAGATTACGATTACCAACCCAAGTCCCAGCGCCCTTAATATTTTCATGGGCTAAAATTGAGGGGGCTGGGCGCGTCGCGCGGACAAGCGCGTTCGCTGTCGGTAATCCAACAAACCCTCCTCTTCACTTGGAACGAAAACCGCGCCGAGAGATGAAGAGAGTTGTCGTTCATCATTCTGTCAAAAACTCCACATTCTATCCATTTATACTAACTCTTTATAACACTTAAATGTTACAGCTTTTTAGACAAAATTTATTGCGAAAACAGCACCTTCCGCCGTGGCGGAAGGTGCTGTTTCTCAAAAAACTTTTTACTCCGCAACTTGTTCAGTATCAGCAACAATGTCTAAATTTTCCTCCGTTGGACTTTGGTCATTGGTAACGTCACCTTCTGATTTTTGGCTTGATTGAAACACTAAGTTGCCAAAAAAGAGCAGACCAAAAACGACAACTAAAGTTACGCCAACCGCTATCCCCTCCCGCGAACTTATTTTTTTCATCGCATTAAAATTTGTAACTAATAAACATACCCTAAAAAAACTGTTGGAATCACCCAATATACAGTATAACAAAGCCGTGGTCGGCAGACTAGACCTTAACTTCCTCTTTCGGCGCTTCCGCGACCAGTTTATCAGCCGAGGATTCAATAGGAGAGGGTGTTTTTGAAACTTCTTCCTCTTTTACGCCCTCCTCCTTTTTTATCGGCTTTTTCTTCGGCAAAACATTTATCTTTTTACCCTGAATGATTTTGGCGTGAACAAGAAAATTATGAACCGTACCGGATAGTTTGGCGCCTTTTGAAATCCAATATTTAACTCGCTCGGCGTCAACAATTTTACTTTCGTCATTACGCGGATCGTATGAACCCAGTATCTCCAAAAACCGCCCGCTCTTGGTGCTGTTTCTGGAATCGGTCAAAACCACGCGAAATGTCGGTATGTGTTTTCTGCCGACGCGTTGCAATCTGATTTTTAGCATGTCCGAGATGGTAACAAAAGAAAAGCGATAAGTCAAAGAATAATCAGCCAAAACTACAACAAGGGCAAAATCTTCCGATGAATAATCCTATTATTGCTTGCAATAAAACTGCGATTAAAATCGTCAGTGTCCAACTTTCCTTTAAAATCGGTAACTATACAGCCAGCTTCCCGCAGAATGAGCTTGGCTCCCAAAAAATCGTACAATTCGGTTTTCTGGTTAATCATAGATTCAATTTTCCCAGAAGCAAGCAAACAGAAATCAACGGCTGGCGACCAATTAAAAAGTGTTCGTTTGATCTTGCCTTTGAGCTTGAGATTTCCGATAATCTTCACAATTTCTGGCTTTGGAGTTTTATAACCGCAAGCGTATCCAACCGTTGCGTTCTTGATGGAAGTTTCTGAACTCGGCTTTAATGGGTTTGTTCCGCAAAAAGCCCCGCCGCCTTTTTCCGCGTGGTAATAGACATCAAGCATAGGTACATAAACCACGGCAAAAAGAGTTTTTTTACCGCGCGTCAAAGCGATCAAAACGGAGAAATTAGGAATACCTAAAACAAAATTGTTTGTCCCGTCAAGCGGGTCAACATAAAAAGTGCATTCTGATTTCTTATCAATGAAACCGCGCTCCTCGGACAAAATATTATAAAAAGGAAAGGCGCGCTCTAAAGTCTTTATAATCGCCGCTTCCGACAGAACATCCGCTTCCGTTCGAAAATCCCAGGCGCAGCTTTTTTCTTCAACATTTAAAACTCTGCCGAAATAATTCCGCAGAACTTTTCCTCCAGCCTTTGCCGCGGCAATTATAACTCGCTTTTCTTTTAAACGCATTTTGCACATAGTATCACGAGGCGCAATCCGGTAAAAATGGCGTTTCGGGAACATTTCTGTTACAATACCACACTATGAAAAGAAGTCAAAAATCCAAATCTGCTCAACATAAAATTTCCATCTTGAAAGGCGTCGTTCATATTGCCGGAAAAAGCATCGGGTTTGTGGAAGTTGAAAAATACGATGAAGATATTTTGATTGAAACGGAAAATCTCAACACCGCTCTTCATAATGATGAAGTGGAGATTTTACTCTTACCCAAAAGGAAAAAACAGAGATTGTCCGGAAAGGTGGTCAAAATTCTGAAACGGGCAAAAAGCCAATTCGTCGGAACTCTTGAAAGAGATAAAGAAAGGTTTTTTCTCGTTCCGGATGATAAAAAAGCTTACAAAGATATTGCGGTTATTCAAAACGAAGTGGCGGATAAAGCCATTGGTATGAAAGTGTTGGTAAAATTTAAAGGGTGGACTGATGCCAAAAAAAATCCCGAAGGCGAACTTATCAAAGTTATTGGCCAAAATGGCGACAACGACACGGAAATGTTTGGAATCGCCTTGGAAAAAGGTTTTGACACCGGCTTTTTGGAAGCAGTGGAACATGAAGCTGAAAGAATTGCCGCGCAAGCGGGAAAAATTTCTACCAAGGAAACGGTAAAAAGGCGCGACTTCAGGCAAACGTTAACCTTCACCATAGACCCCGTGGACGCCAAAGATTTTGACGATGCCATTTCTTTCCGAAAGCTTTCATCTGACACCTTTGAAATCGGCATTCACATTGCCGATGTGTCGCATTTTGTTCGCGAAAAAACCGAGCTTGATCGAGAAGCCCGCAAACGCGGTTTTTCCGTATATTTGGTTGACAGAACAATCCCCATGCTTCCAGAAGCCTTGTCCAATAATATTTGCAGTTTAAAACCCAATGAAGACCGATTAACATTCTCTGCTGTGTTCGTCTTAAACGAGAACGGTTTCGTAAAAGAACGCTGGTTCGGTAAAACTGTCATTCATTCGGCAAAGCGATTTACTTATGAAGAAGCGCAAGGAGTACTTGACGGGAAATCCACCGAACACAAAGAGGCCCTGGAAACCCTCAACCGCATCGCCAAAAAAATGCGCGAAACGAAATTCAAAGGAGGAGCCATTGACTTTGAACAAGATGAAACGCACTTTGAACTTGATAAAGCGGGTAAACCGATGCGGATTTACAAAAAAGAGCGCCTGGACACTCATAAGCTCGTGGAAGAATATATGCTTCTGGCCAACCGAGAAGTGGCGGAATTCATATACAAAACTCGCGAAAAACACAAAAGCAAGGAGCCGTTTATTTATCGCGTTCACGATATCCCAGACCGAGAAAAAATCGCCGAGCTTGGCATTTTTCTCCGCGCCCTCGGACATGACCTCCCGAACACCGGCGGAAAAGTTTCCGCCAAAGATCTCCAAATGCTGTTCAAGCAAATTGAAGGCCGGGCGGAAGAGTCTATGATTAAAACGGCTGCCGTCCGAAGCATGGCTAAAGCCGTGTATTCAACCGGAAACATTGGACATTTCGGCTTGGCTTTTAAATACTATACTCACTTCACCTCCCCCATTCGCCGTTACGCCGACCTCTTAGTCCACCGAATTTTATTCCACCATCTGAACGGAACGAAAATTCCTCCTCATGAATGGCAATCCTACGAAAAAATGGCGCGTGAAAATTCCGAACGGGAAATCGCCGCCGCCGAAGCGGAACGCGCCTCCAAAAAATACAAGCAAGTGGAATACATGCGCGAGAGGGTCGGCCAAAGTTTTGAAGGAATTATATCGGGCGTAACCGAATGGGGTATGTATATTGAGGAGAAAGAGACCAGATGCGAAGGTATGATTAAACTCCGTGACTTAAAAGATGATTGTTATGTTTTAGACGAAAAAAATTACAGATTGGTCGGTGAAAAAACCAAAAAACAATTCTCAATAGGCGACACTGCGCGCTTTAAGGTAGCCGCAACCGATATGGATAGGCGAACTATTGACTATTCGCTTGTATAAAAATCCTCAAACAGCCTAGACTGTTTGAGGATTGCACAGACTCATAATCAATCGCGGAAAACCGCGGAAGTTATGTAAGCGCTTACAAGCGCTTCGGTTTCTCTCCTGGTATCAGAATTGAACCAGAAACCGAAATCCAATGTCAAATTGCCGCCGCCAATGCCCTTGCCATCCTCGGTCACTTTGGCGCCGCAAGACGGCCCGAGCCGCTCTCTTAAAAAAAGACCGAGGTCGCGAGAACTGTCTGTGTTGCGCGCGCTCACCCGAACCCTTTTTTCCTTTTCTAACAAACACCACACCACCACCAGCGACACGCCATCTTGACGAATCAAAAGATCAGCAGTAGTAGAAACGTCATCACCTTCTTCAGACAGGACGATACCGATATTCGTGACAAGCCGCGCGCTTTTCTGAGTAACCTGTTCCAGAGCGCGTTGAAGGTTGCGGTAAAAAGAAGGAGGTAGTGGGTAATTGAACAGTTGCCTAAATTCGTCTTCGTTGACTGAATCCCGAAGCGTGTTTTGAGCGCGCCAATCCCTTCTACCGCCGCGCGCCAAATTGTCAGTATCCGTTCTGACGCCCAAAGCAAGCATAGTCGGAATCACCGGCTCAAGAGATTCAAATCTAATTTCCATAGCGGAAAACAACTCGGTAACCATAGTGCTTGCCGAACCGACGTCTTCAACCCAGACGAACGAATTATCCGTTTCAACGACATCCTTGCCGCGGTGATGGTCAATCACTATGATCGGCTGCTCCGACAACTCAAAACCCAATCGGGCATCAGTCATCTTTGACGAATCAATAAGCACAACGTGCCTACCGGATTTCCAATTCTTAATCGGCTGAAGAATATCGCTCAAGTTGTATCTTACCACCGCGGTCTTGTTTTGAGGATGACTGATTGAACCACAGTAGTAAATGACTATGTCGTTCTTGTTCCGAATGGACTTGAGAAGATAAGCCAAACCTAAGGCGCTTCCAATGGCATCCGGATCAACTTGGGTAATAATAATGGCAAATCCTCTCGTTGCTTCGGTAACCACTTTTTTAAATTTATTCAGACGGTCAGGTGTTAATTCGCTCATACCGGCAATTTCCTTTCAATGATGAAAGTTGTGTTTTCTGAAAAAAGATTATCATATATATGAACTCTTGTCAAAACAAAACTCGGTCCGCGGCAAGTATGGCGGATTTCGCCTCTGTGTCTGCGCCGCGCCCCGTAGTGCCTGCCCCGTAGGCAACTTGTTGTCCTTCGGGGAGCTCCGCTCTACTACTGGGGTTCGTTTCGCGTAGGTCCGCGTCTTACTTTGCCACAGCAACAGCTTCATCAAAAGCGATAGAAAGCAATTTTGATACTCCGCCAGAACCCATAGTAACGCCGTACAATATTCCGGCATGCGACATGGTTTCTCGGTTGTGAGTAATAAGAATAAGCTGAGAAAGTTTGGCTAGATTCTCAATCATATCGCCGTATTTTTTTGAGTTTGCTTCATCAAGCGCCGCGTCAGTCTCGTCAAGAATCACAAATGGCGGAGGATTGACTTGAGAAATGGCAAAAAGAAGCGCGATTGAGGTGAGCGCTCGCTCGCCTCCGGAGAGCATCATCAAACCTTTAATTTTCTTGCGGGGCAAACTGATTTCTATATCGATACCCTCCTTAATATCTTCTTCAGGAAACGCGTCGCCGGACGATTCATCGCCGAGCACGAGATCGGAATCGGCATCATTTTTCTTTTTCTTAACTTCTCTAATGATTTCAAGCGAGGCCTTACCACCACCAAACATCGAGGTAAAAAAGTTTTGAAATTGATTATTAATTTTCAGTACTCCTTCCCGAAATTCATAATTTAACTTCTCTTCAAGCTCGGCAATAATATTTTTAAGCGAGACAGCCGACTGTGAAAGATCCGCCAGCTCGCGTTCAAGAAAACCGTCTCGCTCGGCAGTTTCGTTGTATTCCTTGAGCACCTCTTCCCCGCCTGAAGCGCCGGCTTCCTCGATTCTGATTTTCATCTTTTCCGTTAAACGGCGGCGCTCCTCCTGGCGCGAGCGGTCTTCGGCGGAGATTTCCGAAGCAGAAACGGCCATACCACGCTCTCCAACGATAACAAAATGTTCAAAATTAAACACATCGCGACCTAGAAGAGACACCGCCTCGTGCAATTCCCTTTTGAAATCTTTTTCTGCAAAAGAAAGTTTTTCTTCTCTGGCTTTAAGCGAATCCAATACCCCGCGAACATTATTCTCTTCTGTCATAAGCCGAAACATATCCCGCTCAGCCGATCTGGTTGAATCCTTCTCTTTTTCAATTAATTCCCGCAACGATAAATATTTCTTACGCAATACTGACTCTTGCTCGTTGCATTTTTTCAATTTATCCTCCACATTAGCGCATTCCGCTTTTAGGCGCTTTATCTCGTTTTCTGATTGCGTCATTATTGAAGAATCATTTGAATGTTTGTGCCGCCCGATAAATTCTTTAAATACGCTTCGAACAAAATCAAAAAATGTTTTGGCTGAATTTTCATCGCGCCGGCCTTCAAACTCTTTGATTTTCTCCTCAATTCTATCCGCGATACTTTGAACTTCCGCGAGCGGAACAGTTTGATTGCCGTCTGGCGAAACATTTGTTTTCTCTCGCCTAAGAATTAGCTCCTCGCCATCCATCGCTCCTTCAATGCGACCAAGCTCCCGCACAAGCTTGTCCTTTTCCAAACGCATGGTCGATATGTCGGTTTCCAGTTTGATAGTTTCCTCAGATTTAGCGTCTCGAGTTGAAGATTTCTCCAAAATTTGTTTCACCTTAGCAAGTTCTCCTTGAAGTCGCCTCAATTCTTCGTTCGGTTTCTTTCGTTCTTCATCCAAAAGTTTCCTGCTGCGCGAAATGTACATTGTCTCGCGCTTAAAATATTCCTTTAATTGCTTTATCAGCTCTTCCTTAAGCGTAAGAACACGCTCAATTTTTTCCACTTGTTTTTTTAAAAACTTAAGGTGCGGAGCAATCTCCTTGCGAAGAGATTCGACTGATTTCATGTTATCTTCGGTCTTCAGAAGCTTGCGTTCGCTTTCTTCGCGCTTGTATTGATAAATTTTCAAACCAAGCGCGTCTTCAAGCATATCCCTCCGTTCACGGCTATTAGCGTTCAAAATTTTATCCGCCTCGCCTTGGGAAATAATATGATGACCGGAGGAACCGATATGCGCTCCGGCTAACAGTTCAATAATATCCTTAAGCCTGACCTGAGTGCCATTTATGGAATATTCGCTTGAAGAATCGCGGTAAATCACCCGCTCAATTGAAACCTCGTCAAAATCAACGTTGAGCATTCGTTGCCGATTGTCAAATATTACCTTGACTCCGGCGCGATTGGCGCGGGCCGCGTCGCCACCGCCATTCCAAATCAAATCTTCCGTACGTTTGCCGCGCATAGACTTAATGGATTGCTCGCCCAAGACAAAGCGAAAGGCTTCGGCAATGTTTGACTTGCCCGAACCGTTCGGTCCCACCACCGCGGTAATCGGCGCCTTAAATTCAAGCGTCGTTTTTTTGGCGAAAGATTTGAAACCGCTTAATTCCAAAGATTTTAAATACATGATTGATTTTTAAGGAGTGATAACGACTATAAAAATCATCACCTCCTCACTCATTTTACTGATACTTGATAAGAAATTTTCTACAGATTAAAGACTTGATAAATCCTCCAGGGTATATGTTAGGTCGGTGAAATGAGTGAGGGGGTTAAGAAAAATATATTCGCTCTACTCATTATTTTTCTTAAATTATAACTTTTTTTAAGTAAAGAAAAAAGCCGCCGATTTGGTTAATCGCGCGGCCCAATTTAGTTGACGGAAAAATACATATTGTACGGATACCCGCCAACATTAACACCAACATGTAGCGTGGCAAGGAGCTTCTTACCCCGACCGAAAAGCTTCACGTCCGCATGGAGAAACCAATCCGGCTCAGAGGCTTTAACAATGGTCTCAATCCGATGGGTCGCCCAGAAATGTTCAGCCACCAATTGGCAAACGAGAGAACCGTTCTCCAAGCCTTCGATGTTATCTCGCCTGGCTTCTGCGGGCGGTAATCCCTCTTCGGACAAACCGACCCGAAAAATCAATTGGGGTATCAAGTTAACTCGAATCAAGGAGCCGGACCAAAGTCCTCTTGTCCACCCCGGCTTTGGCCATTGAGTTGAGCGATCAAATAACACAGTACTTTTTTTGAGTGCCAGTCGCATAATTTATCCTTTCGGAAGGGCTTACTATGGCCCATGTTTAAGTTCTGTTTTTTGCGCAAGTTTAGGTCCGCGCAACCGGAAACACATTACTACGCCTTAACCAAATACGCAAGGCGCGCAAGATAACGTTCAAAAAAAATAACAAAACATTTCTCCCAGACAACCTATCTCTAATTAGTACGAATTAAGGAATAAGAAATTTACAATAACTCCGCGACCGCGAAATTATTGTAAATTTTTTAAAAACCGGACTCTCCTCCTTTCATCTAAAATACCCTCCTGGCAAGCGAAGTTTGCCAGGGGGGTATTTTTAACTTCCAAACTTAAAAACTTCCAAACTTTTTACAGCCACCTCTTCGCCTTTAGTCCATTCTGCGCCGCGCTTTGCTCCGCTTCTTGTTTGGACTTACCCTCTCCTGTCGCCACTTTATCATTACCAATTTCAACCGCCACAGTAAAATGTTTGTCATGATCTGGTCCGTCTTCTTTGAGCACAATATACGACGGCGTAATTCCCTCAACCTCCTGCGCTTTCTCCTGAAAAAAACTTTTTGCGTCAAGCCAGCTTTTTTTTGCCACAATATCATCAATAAGAGAAAGGATGTATTTTTTAATAAATGTATCCGCCACAGAGTAGCCCTGGTCAAGAAACAGAGCGCCGATAAATGATTCCATGGTATTGGCGAGAATATATTGGCGAGCGCGTCCAGTATCCTTAGCTTCGCCTTTACTCAAAAGTAAAAATTCATTCATACCTAGTTTTGTCGCCACTTCGGAAAGTGTTACGGCGTTGACCAACGCGGAACGATAAGACGTCAGATCTCCTTCCGTTTTGTCCGGATATTTATTATACAAAAAATGAGTAGCGACAAGCTCAAGCACCGCGTCTCCCAAAAATTCAAGCCGTTCGTTGTGCTCAAGCGCGCCTTTGCGATTTTCATTGATAAATGAACGGTGCGTAAACGCCGTCTGAAGCAAACTTTTATTTTTAAAAAATATACCGAGCTGGTCTTCGAATTTTGAGAAATCCATTGTAATAGTAATTAGTAACTTAGTAAGTGGTATAGTAGTAGAGAAAGAAAAAATTATTCTTTCTACCTTGCTGCTCACTACATACTACCTACTTCCCCAGTAATATATTCACTGCTTTAGTGACTATTGGTAGTATGTCGTTGTATAAATTGAGCGATACAATGTCCGCCATTTTAAACCACCGCGCGTCGTCAAGCCCGCCGGAACTGCCCAATTTTATATTTTCAAACTTGGCTTCGGCCAAAAAATAGTTTACCTGCTTTCTGATTTTGCCCTTTTCAGGATCAGAAGCGATGTACTCGTTCTTACCGAGCGGCTCTTTGATAACAACATTCAAACCAAGCTCTTCTTTCATCTCCCGTATCGTCCCCTGCTTTTCATCTTCAGATTCTTCAATTTTCCCTTTGGAAAGCGTCCAGTGGCCGAAAATATCGTGAACAAAAGCGAGATATATGTCGGAGCCGTTTTTGGCATAAACCACTGCTCCGCCGAGTTTTTGTATCGGCATTTTTTCGTAAGGAGTTTCCGCTTTGCGCTTTCCTTTTTTAGAAACAGCGTCCTTGCCCGGTTCGCCCATCTCTTTGTAAACGGAACCCAAAACACCGTTGATGAACTTGCCGCTATTTTCGCCGCCGTAGGTTTTGGCGAGTTCTATGGCTTCGTTGATAGCCACTTTCTCCGGCACTTCGTCCTTGTCGGCAAAGAGAAGCTCGTAGAGCCCTATGCGCAAGATATTTCGGTCAATGATGGAAATTTTATCAAGCGGCCAATCGGGCGCCGCTTTTTCAATGATATTGTCTATATCTTTCCGTTTTTCAACGATAGAACGCAAAAGGGCGCGCATAAAAGATGTGTCGCCTAGACCGGGAGCAAACTCAAGCACATCGCGCTCCAAAATCGCTTCAACATCATCGGTCGGTCGCCCACCGTTGAAATCCCACTCAAAGAGCGTTTGTAAAACTGTTGACCTTGCAAGGTGCCGATTAGCCATGAATGATTTTGTTAACGAACATAGTGAGTTTTACAAAATCTTCACCGAGCACCAATTTTAATTAATAGAAACTTCAATAAAACAAAATTGGTGCTCGGTCAGGAAAAACACAGTCGCTTACGCTCCTTGTTTTTCTCTGACTTTCTCCTTCGTCTTCTTTGCCTTCTTCTCAATCTTAGCGTGCGTATTTAACACTTGCGCGCCTCTGTACTTGCCGCAGGTGATACAAACCCGATGGCGCAAATGAAAAGCTCCGCAGTCTTTGCAAAGAGAAAATCGCGGTTCCTTCAAAGCGAAGTGGCTCCGTCGATTGTCCCTATGGCTTCTATTGGCGCGCATTCTTACTACCATGGTTTGAAAGCTTACCACCTTTCAAAAAATTTGCAAACAAAAAAGGCAGGGGTTGAACCTGCCTTAACTTCCGAGAACCATCAATCCTGATGGCTTTCTAGAAGCTTACCGTAACGGACCGCAACAGCCTTGTCTTTCGCCAAAAACCCGAGCGCCTTCACGAGCGCCTCTCGATGAAAGTGAATCCCCCGCTCGTGCATCATTACGAGAAGGGTTTCCGCTTCAAACCAGGTCGGCGGGCCCAGGGTTTCGCCTGGATGTTCGGCACCGGTTTTGGGATCCGTCTTGGCTGGCTCCTCAAAAGGCTGCGCTCTCAGCTCACCCCGCTTGATGCGGGCGAGAAAGACATGCTTCTCGTGAATGCCCCCTCCTTTATCGGCATCGCCGTCGCATGATTTGACCCAAATCGATTTCCCCGAATTGTCAAATTCAAAGTGGAAATCGTTCGGGTCGCGAGGAATCTCTTGGTGCATGCCACTGATGGCGGTGTCCATCGGAGTTTCATCGGCCCCCTCCTCACCTGTTTCTGTTGGAAACCGCCATGTTGTCCACGGCTGACCGTTTTTCTTACGGGTGTACTGAAAGGCGAGAAATCTAACCTCACCGCCTTCTCCTGATTCCCAGAAGACCACCATTGAAGAGTGAGTGATTTTCACCGACCCTTTTGCTGCCACAGTCATGTGCCCTCCATTGTTGGGGGTTTGTCATTGATTTGGAGAACAAAACATCGGACGACAAAGCCCGACAATCTCCTGCGCAAGATAATATCATTTTATAAAATAAAGTCAATGATTTGAAAATAAGTTCCCAAAAACCCCTTATTTCACAATGTTTTTTAGAAAAGACCTTCGGTGAATTGCGGATAAACCATATTTTTTCAGAGCTTTATAATGAGCTCTTGTGCCGTAGCCTTTATGAGCTTCAAAGCCGTACCGCGGATATTTCAGGGCAAAACGGCGCATTTTTCGGTCACGCGAAACCTTTGCCATGATTGAAGCTAGCGCTATCACTGGCTCTTTTTCGTCGCCCTTAATTATTGTTCGTTGAAAAATAAATTCTTCAGGCGCTTTCAAGCCGCCGTCAAGAAGCACCGTCGCCTGGCGCGGATTAACGCCAAGTTTTTTAAGCGATGTCGCTAGCGCCCGCCTGATAGCAAAAGTAATCCCTCGCCTGTCAATAATTCTGGTGCTTGAAAAAGAAACAGCGTAAGAAATCTCGCCTCTGGTTTTCGCCTTCTGTAACAATTTAAAAATTTGCTCGCGGACAACGGGCGCAAGTTTCTTTGAATCACGGACCTTTCTCTTCGGAAAGAAGTCCAATACCCGGTATTGAACTTCTTTGGATACGGCAAAAACCGCCACCGCGACAGGTCCCGCGATTGGTCCCCTACCCGCTTCGTCAATGCCAATTAGACGCTTCATACTGTATGGGAGGAATCTTTTTATTTTGACGA
>Ga0209211_10007925_pt1 | contig 14724 bp, 16 predicted proteins | sample RifGroA2_FD_183992 | JGI IMG/M metagenome (GOLD analysis project Ga0209211, IMG submission 183992) | Groundwater microbial communities from Rifle, Colorado, USA - Groundwater A2 (SPAdes) (version 2) | ecosystem: Environmental > Aquatic > Deep subsurface > Groundwater | place: Rifle, Colorado... | reverse complement strand
ATGCCCTTCTTTGTCTTTCAACTTCTGCAGTTTGCGAACCTATTCTTGCTCCAAGATTCCTTAAATTTTCTTCGACTGACATATTTTTAAACATGAACTGAACTATTTAATCTTTTCCAGAAATATTCACCACTTATAATGCGAAAATTATCCAACCCCCCGCATGCATTTTCTAATTTGGTTTATGTGCAAACATACTTTTTGTCACAACTAGTCGAGTTTCAAAGGGTGGAGGCGAATAAACATACTTTTGCATTAAGTTTTTCAAAAGAACTGTGCATTTAACTCATTTAAATAATCTGGATTTTCAATCCTCTTTCTTCTTTCTATTTCTTGCATGCAAGCTTGCTTCTTGCTGTTGAATATGTTGTCTATCTCACCAACGGGGTATTTTTCTATATTCGTACCAAAGGATAATATCTGATCTGCTACATTATCAAGTTCCAGTTTAAACTCTTCTATGTCATCCAAATCAAATACATAATTTCTAGATGCCCCTAATTTCAGATAATGAAAACTTGTTTTTGATGGAATAATATTTTTCTTTTTATGAAGCAATAGATTATAAAATAGGGCTTGGCGTTCAAAATTCTCTCCCTCACTTATGCTATTGCTAGTTTTATAATCTATTATGACAAATTCAGAATCGTCTTTTTTTGTTGCTTGCAAATCTATAATTCCTTTTATCCCTATTTTCATTATTTCATTTTCTTTAAATGGAAACGAAATCATTTCTTCACAAATATGGTTTTCATGCGAGTCCACTATTCGAATTCCATTCAACATTGCAGTCAGATAGTCTATTTGATTCAATGTATTTCCCCTCAAATCTCTGTGTATATCAAGATTTTGGCTTTCCCATTTTTCTGCTAAATGCAGGCAAGCGCCGTCTTTGTCAATATCTTTTTTTGCATATTTTTCAAGGCAATCATGTACAATTTTTCCAGAAAGGCTATAGCATGCAGGCACTTTAGTGTCATCTGGAACTTTAGCTATGTATGTAAGATAAAATAAAAGAGGGCTTTGATAAAATATATTAAGGCTTGATGGAGATAGATTAAATGAAATTTTATCTTCCTCTTTTATTTCTGATTCCATAGTTTTTTATACAAGAATTTGATGTTTATATATTCTAGTATAAAACAAAAGTCAATTAATGGCTGGATTTATAAGACAAATCCTGTCTATTTGTGAATGTTTATAAATCTCTATGTATAGACTAATATATGAAAAAAGAATCTAATGTGACTCCATGGGAAGTTTCAGGAGAAGTAGATTATGATAAGTTAGTTAAAGAATTTGGGGTTGAGAAGATTAATGATAAAATCAAAGACGGGTTGAAGAGTTCACATCCTCTTGTAAGGAGGGGTCTTTATTTTTCGCATAGGGATTTTGATAAATGGATTGAAAATCATAGCAAGGGAAAAATGGTGTCCGTTCTTACTGGACGAGGACCATCTGAAAAAATGCATCTCGGTCATTTAGTTCCTTTTTTAGTTGCTAAGTCATTGCAAGAAACATTTAATTGTGAAGTTTTTATTCCAATATCTGATGATGAAAAATTTTTTGTAAAGGACAACCTTAGTTATGAAAAAGTTTTAGGGTATGCAAAAGATAACATAATTGATTTGATTGCCCTTGGATTTAAACCTGGAAAGACATTTATTTTCCAGGATTTTGTATACACCGACATTTACAAATATGCTGCTCGAATAGCTAAGAGAATAAACTATTCTACAGCAAAAGCAGTTTTCGGTCTCAAGCCAGAAAATAACGTCGGATGGAGCTTTTATCCTGCAATGCAGGCAGCACATATATTATTTCCACAATTTAAAAGAGGGAAGCATTTGTCTGTTGTTCCGGTTGCGATAGATCAAGACCCATTTATTAGGTTAACAAGAGATATTGCAGAACATAAAGATTTTAATTTAGAAAAACCCGCCGCCTTGCATGCAAAATTTATTCCTTCTTTGTTTGGGGGGGCAAAAATGTCTGCTTCTGAATCTTCACAAAGCGTAATTTATTTATCAGACTCTTCGGATGACGTAAAAAGAAAAATAAACAAATATGCTTTCTCTGGAGGAAAAGATACCTTAAAAGAGCATCGCAAATCAGGAGGAAATCCCGACATTGATGTTTCATTTCAATATTTGAAGTACTTTTTTGAGGAGGATGACAAAAAGTTAGCTAAAATTGAAAGTGATTATCGTTCAGGTAAACTTTTATCAGGAGAGCTTAAAGGAATTTTAATTGAAAAAATAAATTTTTTTTTGAAAGAACATCAGAAAAAAAGAAAAGATGCTGAGAAAATGCTTGATAAATTTATTTTAAGGAATGAATGAAAAATCATATCTTCTTGCAACTATCAGGTAGTAACAAAAACAAAAGATTTAAATAGCCAAAATTATAGGAAAATTCATGAAAGACGGCACAAAAAGGAATTTGCTTACACTTGGAACAATATCTGCTTTAGCAGCAGCACTCTTAATATCAAACGGCGTTGCAAATTATCAGAGCAGGAAAACATTAGAGAATTGGGCAGCCCAAACAAAAGAAATCGCGCAAGAAGCAAAAACTACTCCATATACCTCACTAAACAGCGCCGAAGCTCTCAGAGAGCAAATGGAATATGCTTTAAATGATTCTGATTTTCCAAGACATGCATTAACTCCTGCTAATATAAACGCCGCAATATCAAACTTGGACTACGTAACAAGAGAGATAAGAGCTGAACGGTTAAAACCAAAAGAAAGAAATTACTAGTCACATTCAAACGCCCCAAAATTTCTATATTTGAACATATCTTTTTATTGCCTATAATGTTTAAGAACGCTCAGTTTATCTCATTCTTATGAAAACTGCGGGTGATAAAGGTGTGTCTGAAGGACGAGATTTTCAAAGACCTTTATTTTTTGAACCACAAGGAGATTTGATGTTGCCTGTTGAAAAAGAGCCGTGTATTTCTGAAGGAGCATTTGAATTAAAATTTAGATCTCAACCACATGGAAGAAGCATAAAAAGTTCTCTTAGAGCAAATCTTGCAGCGCAACATTCAGCAAAAAATATAGGAAATTTCTTTGTTAGAGCGTATACGGGTTTGTTTCGGCATGAAAGGGAGGCTGATTTTGCTCATGAAGAGTTTGTTGAAGCAGGAGACGAAAGAATTCAGTTTAGACCTGATTTGAGAATAGAAGGATTAATGGGGATTGAATATACAGAAGTTAAGGGAAAAACGTTAAACGGTGCTCAGGTTGATTTTGGAAAGGTACAAATAGAAACATATGCCTGGGCGATGCTGCGGGATTATTACTTAGGCAAGCGTTCATATACTGATTTTGCAATCTTTAGGTACGGCCACTCACACAAAAACCTTAAGTTACATTCTAAAACCGTCGCCCCTGCTTTAGAAACTCTTGCAAAAGAAACAAAAGAGGGATTAGTTGTGCCATTTAACTTATTTCTTATGCTTGTTGCATTATCAAGAAAGGAAACAAGAGAAAGAATAGAAGAAAAAGACCAGGATTACTTTAGAGTTAGCGGCAGAGTGATAAGATTGTTGCACGAGATGGATAAATTTGATTCAAGATATTTGCTTGGGGAGTTAGAAGCGCATTCTTCTAAAGACGAATTAGATTTTTATGGAACTATAAAAACTAAATTCGAAAATGCGAGAAGATTTGCAAGAAGAGAAAGCATGTGTTTAGACGATTTGGTTGTAAGGAAAAGGATGTCAGACGAATTAAGGCAAATGCACTATAACGGCACAATTGTAAGACCTTTTCCCGTTACAATTTATTCATTAAAAGATCCTGAAAGATGGGCAAGAAGTTTTGCGAGAAATCATAGAAGTCTGCTAGGCACTCTTAAATTAAGAGATTTGTATTATGAACAGCAAAATCCGTTTTAGCAAAAAACAATGGCATCATTAAGATTAACTCCCGGAAAGGCAGATTTCGTCAAACGTAAAAGAGCAGATGGAACAATTCAAGATGTATGTTTGCTTAAATGGAATGTTGATTTTTCGCAAGGCTGCATTGCTCAAGTTCATCCCTGCCATTTGGACGAAGTTTTAGCTAATAATGGAAAGTACGCTCCCGGAAATTATGACAGATACAGAGCAGATAAAACGGGTGATAAAAGATGCAAATATTGTTATGCTTGGAAGAAAAATTCTGGCCCCGTTCTTTCAAGAACTGTTGATAAATGGACGAGAAAAGATTTTGAAGAACATCGACCTAAATTTGTAAGATTTGGAAAGAATTCTGAACCTGGACACCCTTTTTATTTTTCTGAGTTTATGAAGGCAGTTGATTTATGCACTGAATTTGGTGCAAGACCCATAATAACTACTAAGATGCTTCCTTTTGGTATTGAGGGAGCAAGAGAGACGGCTAATTATGCTAATAATGGAAATGATTACATTTCAAGATTTACCGAAAGGCAAAATATGCCTTCTGGGAAAGAAATTGCTGCAAAATTAATTGATGCAAGGACATCGTTATTATTCAGCTTGGGATATGACCAAATTGAATTGGGTCCTAGATTGCAGGGATTTTCAAATCAGTGGAGGATAGAACAGGCAAGAAAATATCATTCTACCGGAGTTAACACTTCTTTGACTGTAGTATGTGATGTAACTGACTCAATTGAAAATAATGTTTCAAGAGGTTCTTTTATTAAACATGCATTGGAAGAAAAATCTACAAGTGGAATAAATGCAAGAGTGATTCCCGCAAGATTAGTTACTGAAGGAACTGCAAGGGTAATTGCTGGGGCAAAGAGAAGCGTTTTAACTGATCCCGGATATTATAAAACGCATCCTCTTTTAGGCGGAGAAGCAATTCCGAGGGCAAGGTATAGATGGGATGGAAAATTGAAAGCAGTTGCAGATTATATTCATCCTGATTTTGTAAAGTTGATTGCTGAAGAATTAGGAGTATGCGGAGCAGTTGCTGGAACAGAAAGATGTGATCAATGCAACTGTCATGGAAATGCAAGAATATCTTTTCCTGAATCTGAAATAGTTGATGTCGTGTTTGACGGTCCTTCAATAGGAAGGATCTTGTTAACAAGAAAAAAGCAAAGAGCTTTGAGAGAAGAGTTGAGAACTCAAATTGCTTTAGACATCTAATACTCCTTGTCCCAATTCGTTTCTGTCATCAGGTCTCTGCCCTTGGGGATTTTTTAAAATATAATACCCTTTCGCTTCAACGCTTAGTGGAGTCATAGCCGTACAAACTCGATCTACTAATGGGCAGTTTTGTCTGCATGAAACATAATTTCTTTTTGTACAGACTCTTGAGCCGATTATCCATAGGGCTTGCTCTGTTTCAACTATTGGTATTCCTTCCGCTTTTGCAACTTCAACATATGCATTTTCAAGCAATTTTGCAATCGTCCCCATATGTATTAATCCTTTTCCTGCGTGTTTCAGACCTTTTCCGCGGGGTAGTGCAACTACCTCTGAATTTATCGGAACTCTTGCTTTATGAACGTCTATTTTGGGCCGCAAATTATACGAATCAGTTGGTTGAGCGATTGCTCTTGTGAAAAGTTCTATCATGAAGAGGTTTGCTAATCCAGTTCCGAATCCATGCAAGTTCATTATGTGTTTTCTGGCTTCGTAAACTGTTTTGTATCTTACAAGATTTCTTGGGTCGGAGTCATAGATTTCATTTAATGATCTGCAATTTATAAAATATCCCTGTGCGATGCTCATTTTAGGATGTACGGGAAGATTCGAGCCTAATTTTTCTCTAAAAACATACTCGATATCCGATAATTCTCTCTGAGAAACCTGCTTTGAATCAAATATCCAATTAATTTGAGAATCATACCATCCAGCCATAACTTTTTTGTGCAAACTTGAGGAGGATTGTCGTCTATCAAGCTGGTTTCTTAAAAAAAGAAATATTGCCGCTTTTTCCGGATCGACTGTTTCAGTTTTCATTGGAGAGAATTCCAATTCCGCGGGCAAGTTCCACTGAGGCAAAAACATTTTTGGATCTTTTTCAAATATCCCTTGCCTTTTTTTAAGGGCATCATACACGGTTCTCATTACTAATGCAAGTCTTTTATGATTTATTTCAAATCCATTGCTTTTGACCATTGTATATTGTCCTTGGGTTTATTTAAAAGGATTGTCGTGTTCGGATAATTTTATAAACATCTCTTTTCTGATAAAGATATGAAAATATTAACATTGCATTGCGATTACATTCGCTTCAAGCCTGTTAAAAAAGCTATAAAAGCCCCAGAAGAGCTTTCTGATGAAAGAAAAAAGGAGATTCTTGTCAAAGACCCTTTAGTTGTATTGACTGCAGTCGAAAAAGGTGACAGCGATGCTTTACTTAAACAGATGATTGAATCAGTGAAAAAGACGGCTGGAGAGGTTAAAGCCAAGCGCATAGTGCTTTACCCTTACGCACATTTATCAAATATGCTTTCTTCTCCAGATACTGCTCTTGAATATCTTTCTGAAGCTGAACATGTTTTGAAAAAAGAAGGATTTGACGTTGTTAGAGCTCCTTTCGGATATTATAAAGAATTTGAATTGAAATGCAAGGGGCATCCTTTATCCGAATTAAGTAAAGAATTTAGGGATGAATCTTCAGTTATAGGTATCAAAGGAAATAAAATAGAAAAAGAAGAAAAGATAGATTCTTTAAGATTAATGAACAAGATATCTCAGACAAAACTAGATACTTCAAAATTAAAAGATAATGACCACAGAATTATTGGACAAAAACTAGGGCTGTTCATGTTTAATGAGTCTTCTCCTGGAGCACCATATTGGCTGCCGAATGGATTAATAATGTATAATGAATTATTAAGATTTTGGAGGGAAGAACACGAAAAAGCAGGGTATCAGGAGACCATGACTCCATTGATGAATAAAGCAGAGTTGTATAAAATATCAGGACATTGGGAGCATTACAAAGAGAATATGTTTATTGCAGATATGGGAGAAGATGGATGCTATTGCCTTAAACCGATGAATTGCCCTAATGCGATGTTAATTTTTAAATCTCAAACAAGGAGCTATAAAGACTTACCCTTAAGGCTGTCTGATGCCGACAGACTGCATAGGTTTGAACTTTCTGGAGTGTTAAATGGGTTACTTAGAGTAAGATCTTTTCAGCAGGATGATTCTCATAATTTCATTAGTGAAGATATGATTGCAAATGAATATGAAGAAATATTCAGGATTTGTGAAAAATTTTACAGTATCTTCGGGATGGAATATACATTTAGGCTTGGAACCAGACCAGATGGATTTTTGGGTGACATAAAAACCTGGGATAATGCAGAAGAGATCTTAAAAAAGATTTTAAAGAAGTCTGGGAAAAAATTTACAATTCAAGAAGGCGACGGCGCATTCTATGGTCCGAAGATAGACATCTTAATGAAAGATTCTCTTGGGAGAGAATGGCAGATGGGAACAATTCAGTTAGATTTTCAGTTACCTAAGAGATTTGACTTAAAATATGTTGATAAAGATGGAAAAGAAAAAACGCCAGTTGTGATTCACAGAGTCATCTATGGTTCATTGGAAAGATTCATTGGCATTTTACTAGAACATACAAATGGTGCTTTGCCTTTGTGGCTTTCACCGATACAAGTAAGAGTTATCAATTTCACAGATAGAAACAATAAAGCAGCTGAAAAAGTTATTTCCCAGATTAAAAAAGAAATACCAAATGCTAGGATTGACTCGGATTTCAGAAACACGACGGTTAATGACAAGGTAAGAGACGCGGAGATACAACGCGTTCCCTTGATAATTGTTATAGGTGACAAAGAGGAGGCTGCAAACACTATTGCAGTAAGAAAACGCGGCGAAAAAAAGCCAGAATTCGGAGTAAAAATTCAAGATTTTATAAAAGAACTCAAAGAAAAGATTGAGAAAAGAGAATGAGCCAAAAACGCATTTCAATATATGAAGAGATAAAAATGGGAGATTATGAGTTAGTAAGTGAAAATGTCACTCAAGAGCATCTAAGAAAATACAATATATCTTTTCAGGCAGGATTAAGACTTGAAAACTATATCTTAGTAACCGAAAATTTGTTCGGAAGAAAAAGCTGCCCCGTACTGATGGAAAGAACATAAAACCTTATAAACCATTGATTTTATATTCTGTTGAGGTAAAAAAGAAAAATGAAAATAGCTCCGTATGTCAATAAGTTAAGTGATTCCTCCGAATTTAAGGGATTTCAGAAAGAGTTTAAGGATGCTTTTATGGTTGCAGGTTTTTTTATTATCGATATTGAAGCGGGAAAGAATGTTCATCAGATAGACTATTATGTTCCATCGAAAAAGAAAGTTGCTGCTTTTACACTAGACCGACACGTTACAATGCAAATGCTTGATTTGTTGAATTCTAAGACTCCTGAAAAACTTGATCTGAAAACAAATATAGATCTTGACCAGCTATATGGGATTCTCGAAGATGAGATGAAAAATAGGAATATTACTGAAAATATAAAGAAAATAATTGCAATAATCCAGAACATAGGAAGTAAAAAGATTTGGAATTTGAGCTGTGTTCTTTCAGGGATGGGAATATTGAATGCGCATGTTGAAGATTCTTCTAAAACCGTGCTCAAAATGGAAAAGAAGAATCTTCTTGATTTTGTGCAGAAAATGAGCCCCGAGCAGTTTAAAGAGAAAATACAGCCAACGGGAGCCGAAACTCCTGCAGAAGATGTCGACGCCCAGATAAAAAAGCTTGATGATCTTGAAAAAGCCATTGAGAAAGAGAAAGAAGAGTTGGAAAAGAAAAGTTCTGAGATAAAGCCGGATGTTAAGCAAAAAGTTGAAAAAGTTAAGAAGAAGGGATAATTTTTGATAATCTGAATTGTAATATCCTTTAGTTCTTAATCATACCAATCAGGATGATATTGAGCCACTATCTTTTCCGCCCAATCTTTGAGGGAGTCTCCTTCTCTTAAGGTAAAATAATTGTGTTTATATTTTACAGAAGCACCACCAAAAAAAGACTCAGGAGATAAGCTTTTAAGATAGTCTTCAACGTCACTTAATGAATTCACTCTTGTAAATTCTCCCTCAGAACCTCTTCTTTGATATCCTGTTAAGGGGGCGGCGGTTTCTATATAGGATGTGTGCAATATTCCGTCATCTTTATCGCAAGAAACCATAATAGAATGGATTTGCGGTGAACTTGAAACATTCATTCTATTTAATGCTGATCTTATTAGCCCTTTTCCAGTGTAAATAACCATGTCGTATGGTAAAACACCTAACAGAAAGAATGCCGTTCCATAGCAATTTGGTTCAAATCTAGAATTATTTCTTGCCAATTCGATACGTTTATTAAAAGGCTGAGGAATTTCTGCAAATTGTAAGTGAATCATTAATTTATGCCAATAACATAATTTATAAAGTTTTATTTAAAATTATAGTTAAGGAAATTAATAATCGGAAAGGTATTTAAACTATCTATTGCTCATTTATTACAAGGAGGTAATAAAATGATACATAAAAAAAGAATCGATTTTCTACCAAATATTTCTCTAAAAACAATTGAAAACATATATCGTATTGAAAAAAATGCAAAATCAAAAATAAGATTGCAATGCGCAATCTTAAGAAAAGAAGGAAAAACATTAGAAGAGATATCTGATGTTACAAAAAAATCAAAATCAACAATTGGAGACATTTTAATGAGATTTAATAAAAAAGGAATTGTTGCTAAAGATGCGATTAAGCAGAATGGACAACCAAAAAAACTATCAGATTCTCAACGTAAAAAAGTAAAGAAAATGCTTGAAAAGAAACCTGTTGACAAAGGATTTCCTTTTGTTGTTTGGACAACAAAACTCGTAGGATATGCCATAAAAAAGATGTTTGGAGTAATCTATAGTCTGAGGCAAATAAGAAATCTATTGAAGAAGTTAATGTTTTCTTTGCAGAAGCAAAGACCTGAGCACATCAGGGCAAATAAAGAAATCCAACGACAATTTAAAAAAAAATTCGACGAAGAATTAGAAAACTTAATTCTAACGGATATGAGGTCTTCTTTCTGGATGAAAGCACGTTTAAACTTGAACCATACTTCATAAGGGGATGGTTTAAGGTTGGTTCAAGACCAACAAAAAAATATATGCTGAATAAGTCTCAGAAGATACATGTTTTTGGAGCAATAAGCTCCAAAAGAAGATTTGTGAAGTTAAGCGATAAGATAAATTCAAAGAAGTTTTTAGCATTTGTTAAGCGACTAAAGAAGAATGTCAAGAAGTTGTGCATTGTAACAGATAATGGAAGATGGCATCTTACCAAAGAAATTTTTTCCTTTGTTAAAGAAAAAAGTATTGTTATGATAAGGATTCCACCATGTAGTCCAGAAGTGAATCCAATTGAACAATATTGGAAAAACAACAAAGGATATCTTGCAACTAAAGCATATTTTGATAAAAAGGGTTTGATAAGAGAAGTTAAACGTTCATTGAGAAAGGATATTTTGGTGCCTAATTTGTCCGATTATTAATTTCTCATACTATAACAACCATCTGCTTTTGATTTATTTGATATTTCCAACCAGCACTATTTCTCTATTTTCTATGGGGTCTTCAATATGCATGAACGCGTTTGTATGACTTTGATGCCTTTTTGTGTTTTTTAATAGGCTTCGTGCATCGTGCTTTAATTTTGAATAATTTATGGACAATCTTTCCCATGCATCAGTCATTGAATCTGAAAATAAAGTGATTAGCCCTCCTATTATATGCACTTCGTGAGGTTCAATGTCGGAACATAACTCTCTTTCCCCTTGTACAAAAAAAGATAATCTTAGTTCTTCGGAATGCCCTGGTAAGATTCTTAGTATTCCAAAATTGGTGCATCTGCCTGACTCTGCGCGAGGCACATAAACTCCTTGGTAAAGAAAGCAATTTCCAAGACCAACTACTGGAATTCTTAAAAACCCATTTAATTCTCTTACGGAATAAATTCTCCTATGTGTTTTTGCAGAAAGTACTCGGGTGTTTACTCCTTCTGACTCAGCGTATCTTAATTCATGAGCGAAAAAAATATTTGTCGGTCTGTTATAAGTGAAAAATGTGGATCCTATATGCGGCTGCACTTTTATTTTTGGTTCTGCTGAATCATTGACCCAAGAGAATATGCTTTACAAAAACATTCATATCTGAAATATTCTGATGGGGCAGGCATATTATTTATAAATCTTTCAAATATATTAAGTTTGTTATACTCAAGTTATAGGAAGCTGACAATCCCCTTTGCAAGAAGCAAGAATGCTGGAACCCAAAGAATAATTGCCGGCAGAGTGAATAATAATGATAATAATAAAACAATTGATGAAAATAAATCGATCATGCTTAGAATATCTCCTGTAAAAATAAACATCCCTTTTAACAAAAGCAATCCTGCACAGAACAAAATCAGCTGAAAATAAGGCTGCATGCTAAAAGTCAGCATTAAAAACGTAATTGCCGAAATAATGTCAATTACACCAAGGATTTTTACTAAAACCATAAAAATATTTAAGTTATAGGTTAAAAAAGATTGTTGTGCTGCGTTTAAAGTGAATTTTATATATCCACAAATAAAAATACAAGGGTTCTGAATAACATAAAAATAGAGTTATTTAAAAAGGTAGAATAAGTTATATTATAATGCTAAATAAAAACTTAAAAGATAATTTGGTTAAGAATTCTCTTTGGGCAATTTTAGTTTCTATAATTAATAAAATGGGTGCCCTTATTCTTACTATTCTCTTGGCGCGTTTTTTATTGCCTGAGAAATATGGTATTTATTCAATAGTTTTGTCAATAGCTATGATTTTTTACACTTTTTCTGATTTAGGTGTAAACTCCACTCTATTAAGATACATATCCAACTCAGAAGCCAGAGAAAAAAGTAAATTACGGGCATATTATAATTATATCTTTAAGATTAAAATAACATTGACCGCACTTACTGCAGCAATTTTATTTATTGCGGCGTATCCTCTTTCCTTTTATGTTTACAAAAATGGTGATTTATTTGTTCCTTTATTAATCTCTGCAGTGTACATCACATTTTTCACTCTCGAATCTTTTTACGCAACAATATTTTATGCGTATAATAAAGTTAAGTATGTGATTATAAAAGAAACAGCTAATCAAATTATAAAAATTGCACTTGCTTTACTTGTTTTTTATCTAATCTCGACAACATATTATCTCGTTGGTATATTTTCTTCTTTTGCATTGGCATCAGTAATAACCCTCTCGTTCCTAATATATTACTCCCATAAGATTGGCTCTAAAGTATACAAAAAAAATAAAGAGAATGTAAAGATTGATAAAAAAAGAATAAGAAGATATATAAAATATTTAACCATAGCCAGCATATCTACTGTTTTCTTTGCTTTTGCAGACTCAATTATTATGGGCTTTTTCTTAAATCCAGAGTTTGTAGGATATTATCGGGCAGCATTTGCTTTTGTTATTGGCGTCAGTACTTTAATCTTGTCTCCAAGTGCTTTATTATTGGCTTATTTCACAAAGATTAAGAAAAAAGAAGAATTAAATGCATTTTTGAACAAACTATTAAAATATTTCTCTATAATTTCTATACCGTTAACATTTGGATTGTTATTGGTAGGAAAATATTTCATAAGACTTTTCTATGGTTATTCTTTTCTTCCTTCCGCCTCAATTCTTTATATACTCTCAATTATAATTCTGCCTTCTATATTCGTAAATATATTTATCCTATTATTCTCAGCAAAGGAGAAAACTAATATTCCGGCCAAGTTAATGATAAAGACAACGATAGTAAATATTGTATTGATGATAATTCTTATAAATTCCTTATTAATCATCTCCCCACTTTGGGCAGCCAGAGGCGCCGCGATAGCTATAATGTTCAGCTTCATTTATTATTTTATAATTGGTTTGGCAGAAATAAAGAAGAATTTTAGAATGAAATTAGACTTTTTCCTGCCTAAACCGCTCTTGTCTGCAGTATTTATGTATTTTTCAACATTATTAATATTTTCTAATGTCGGGGATATGAGTCTATTTTATGGCATATTGGAAGTATTAACTGGAGTAATTATTTATTTTTTAATTCTCTTTTTATTAAATGGGATAACCAAGCAAGATTTATTCTTTTTAAATATTTTATTCAAGAAAAAAAACGTGCCTCAAAATAATTTTGTGTCGAGTGTGAATTAAAGAGAATTATTCAGCATTCATTAAACGATATCTCTCTGATACTTTCTTATAAAATTTTTCAATTTCTATCAAATGTTTGCTAAGGAGCAATCTTTGCTGGGCCTTTCTTACATTTTCTTTAATCTTGGATTTATTCTGCTTGTTTAACATATTTCCTAGATTATCAAGATCGGCATATCTTATTGAAAAACCGGCCTTATTTTCTTCTACGAATTTACAGGTAAACTCGCAATCTTTGCTGACTATAACTGGAAGGCCTGCTTCAATATAGCTGAGAATTTTATTGCCAAATGTTATCTTGGTAAAATTTGGATTTATAATCGACGGATCAATAAAATCTAAATGAACCCCATAATCATATTTTGAAATCTCTTTTCCAAGTTTTTCAGCGGGAACTTTTTCATGGAAATGAAAATACCTGTTGCGTTTCGCAACCTCCTGAAAATGAATCTTTAGGTATTCATCATTTGAACTGCTGTATATGTGAAAATGAATTTTTTGGTGGCTTAGCTTACTGATAATTTCATCAAATGATGCGTGGCCATTCCATTTTACCCAAGGGCCGCCGACAAAAACCAAATGCCTCTCCTTGTTCTTATTAGGCGCCTGTTTTATAATCCATTCGTCCAAACAGTACGGCAGGAAAGACATCGTAGGATTGAGGATTTTGTAACTTAAAAGATTCAAGCAGCCCTCGGGTCCTTTATATATTGTACCTGCCGCTTTCCTGAACATAAATTTTTCAATAATTGTATTAAGATATATCATTCTTCCAGAACCCTTCCCAATTGAAAATTTTTTTCCATATGGCTGCCAAATATCATGTGCAAAATATATTATTGGCTTATTCTTGAACAAATAGAAAGCAAGTAATGGGAGGAGATTTGGGCCAGTAATTTGAACTATATATGGCTTAAGATCTCTTAATTCTGCAAAAATAGATTTGTATCTTTTTTGATTTAATCTTTTTAGAGTTCGAAAAATTGATCTGGGAGATAACGGAGCATCCAAATCTAATATTATTATTTTATCAAATGCCTTTTTTTGGTAATCAGTATTTACTTTTGTAAACGAAACAAGAACAGTCTCATATTTTTTACTCAATTTTAAAAGTCTAGCCATTTTATAAACTGGCACAACAGGATTTGTTTCGACAAAAATAATTTGTTTTCTAGTCATGAATTAATTGTCATATCAAGATTTAAAAATATTATGTTGATGTTTTCGATTCCGGCATATTCGGGTATTTTAGATTTATTATCAACATACGGAACATTAAAAAGCAAAAATTGGCGGCGCAATGATAAATAATTATAAATATTATAAACTGGGCGCAATAATAACATTCACCTGAGAATAAATTAATGAATTCAACTTCAAGGTGTAATTGTTTAGGATATCCCTCTCATATCCTCTGGACTGCACCCTTATTTCGGGACACTAAGTTAGGTTAATACTTTTTTCAAGCAGCCCTTATTTTTAAAACCTCCCTTTCAAATTCCTCTGGTGGAACATATCC
>Ga0209211_10007922_pt1 | contig 14731 bp, 17 predicted proteins | sample RifGroA2_FD_183992 | JGI IMG/M metagenome (GOLD analysis project Ga0209211, IMG submission 183992) | Groundwater microbial communities from Rifle, Colorado, USA - Groundwater A2 (SPAdes) (version 2) | ecosystem: Environmental > Aquatic > Deep subsurface > Groundwater | place: Rifle, Colorado... | reverse complement strand
ATGACATTAAGGCTTATATCCTTTAAGGCATAAAACTCTTGGTACTTGTTTTTTCCCAAGAGCATATTCAAAAAAGTGCCTTTTAAGCCAGTCTGCCTATCATGGGGCATTCTGAATTTTTTTGAAATCCTGTTGACTGAAACTGCAATGCTGTTACCCATTTTATATGTACTCCGCAAACTTATCCGACATATGTTCAAATAGCAAATACCCTAAAAAGAATATTAGCAGTGAAAATGCCAGAGAGAATAATGTAGAGTAGATTTCCGGCGTATTCCCATAGATTACTATTTCCCTGAAGTTGTGTATAATGCCATACATAGGGTTAAGATTAAACAACAGCCTAAACTTTTCTGGAATCACACTTACGGGGTATATCACCGGAGTAAGCCAAAAACCAAGCTGCAAAAAAACCCCCCATAAATGCTTAATATCCCTAAACCTGATATAAAGAGCGGACAAAAAAAATGACAACCCTATTGCAAGCAAAAGCAATGATAACCCATAAACTGGCAAAAAAAGCAAAGTTGCACTTAATTTGACTTTAGAAACAATAAAGAATGCAGAGATTACTATAAAGTTGATTGCAAACCCCACTATTGAGTTTATATTCGAGGCAATTACTATTATCTGCTTGGGGAAGTTTATCTTCCTAATCAGAGATGATTTTCCCAGCAAAGAGTCCATAGCATTATTGGTGGACTCCACCAGAAAACTCCATAACACTACGCCCGACAGCAAATAAAGGCTATAATAAGGCACATCAAACCTGAGAAAAACAGAAAAAATCAAAAACAGCACTCCAAAGTGAAGCAGAGGGTTAAGCAAAGACCAGAAGTATCCTAAAATAGAGTTATTGTACCTTAGCTTAAAATCATTTAAAGCGAATTGCCTTACTAAAAACCAATAGTTATTCTGGCTCTTCATTTAAAAACGTATAACTCCCCTGCTATAAATAATTAACCTATTAATTGTCCATCTACCATCTTCCTTTTGAAAAAATAATTGCAGGAATCGTTTTTAACACTATCTTTAAATCTAAAAACCAAGATATATTATTAGAATAATACACGTCCAACATAGCTGACTTATTTAAATTAAGCTCATGCCTTCCGCTTACCTGCCATAATCCTGTAAGCCCTGGTAGTGTATTAAATCTTTTTCCCTTCCACCCCTTGAATAAGCGCAATTCTTCCTTCAGGCATGGCCTTGGGCCGACAAAAGACATTTCCCCCATTAAGATATTAAATAACTGAGGCAGCTCGTCTAAACAAGTTCTTCTCAGTATTCTTCCAAATCCAGTGACTCTGGGGTCTTTTTTTGCCTTGAATAAATAGCTTACCTCATTATCCGGCGTTTTTCCATGCTTCATTGTCCTAAATTTGTACATCCTGAATTCCTTTAGCCCTTTTCCAATCCTTTTTTGCATGAAAAAAATCCTGCCATAGGTAACAAAATTGATAATGCCTACAGTTATAAACAAAGGCAAAGCTAAGACTAAAAATAACAGGGAGAAAAGTATATCAAAGAATCTTTTCATTATTGAATACGCTCCATTAGATAAGCTTTTTTTCACTGTTATCAGCGGGATATCTATAAATTCATCAAACTTGGCTGGCCCTAAAATTGCCTGAATTGTGTCCGGAATGACCTTAAATTCTACTCTTGTGTAAGAAGCCAGCATAGCTAAGAGCTTATTTTTATTTCCGGAGCTTACAAAAGCAATTTCAGCATCATTAATATCGGCAATTATTTTGTATCCAAGCTCAGGGCTGTTTTCTATCTTTTTAGAAATAAGCTTTCTTGCGCCAAAATCAGCAATAATGCACACTTTTTTTGCGTCATATCCTTTGCGCCTTAGAATGCCGAGAAGCCCCCTAAGAGCATATCTAGACAGAACATCAAAAAAAAATCCTATTAAAAAGGACAAGATTACAATTAATCTTGAATATTGCGAACTGATTTTAAATAGGTACATAAAGAAAGATACTATTAAAGCTGCTAAAACAAAGGACTTCCCTATTGCTATAAACTCATCAACATCAAAAAGGCTTCTTTTATACCTGTATTGGTTGAAGGAAAATAACAGCATTATCAAAATCCCTGTAGAAACAATGCTAATATTAACTAAAGGGCTGCTGTCTATATGTCCGAGAGACTTAATTCGAATCCAAGTAGATAGAGCTAATGCAGCATTAATGGAAGCTATATCTATTAATATTAATAAGGTGGTAAAGAAGAAACTATGCCTTGCGATAATATCTCACATATCTTTGATATTAATCGAAATATTTAAATATATGTGCTTTGTAGGTAATGTTATGCTCAAAAAGCGAAATGCACAAGGACTTTCTATTACTACTATAATAATAGCAGTTATAGGTCTCATAGTTATTGTTGTTTTGATTGCTGTCTTTACCGGTAAACTCGCATGGTTTGGCCAAGGGGTGGAAAAATCTCAAACATGCGAGAGTGTTTGCAGTTCACTGGCAAAAAAAACTGCTACAAATTTGGAAGCGGATGGTACCACACCCGCTACAATGTGTGGAGATGTCCTTACTGAGAGGAAGATATATGGGACATTCGCTGATGTAAATACTGGGAAGGTATGTTGTTGCTATGACTAAATATTAAAATTGTTAGAAAGTGTGATTAGGCAACCTTAACCTCCTCAACCTCAAAATACCTCTTAACCACATCGTTTATCCACTTGATATTATGCCTGTCCCTTCCGATTATTTTTCCCTTTGATTTCATATCAAAGCAATAAATGCTTACAATGCCATTCTCATTTTTAATCTCTTTCGCTTCAACAGGATAGATTAAATTCTGCAAAAATCTGGCAATATCATTGCTGAATTCCACCAGCCTTATATTTTTTTTCAGCATGGCCTCAACTCTTTTTATATTTGAGCCTCCTTTGCCTATTGCCCTGCCCATGTCATTTTCTTCTATGACAAAAAGTATGCTATCATCATTAACTATGCAGTCCTTTACCTTGGAATTCGTCAAAGACTCAAAAATAGAAATATACTGGATTATGTCTGCATTGAATTTTATCCTTTTCACTTTTTACTATCCGCCTTTTAGCACAGAAATGACTGAAATAGAAAAAGGCTTCTTGCATATAACGCCAAGCTCCTCATTATTATAGTTAACTTTTATAGTTTCAGTGCTGCTTAAGCCTGCATAATAGCTAATGTCGTCTGTGGTAGTTTGAGCGCAGTTTGAGCTCATAATTACTTTTTCTATCCTGCCAAGCCTGAGGCTTTTGATAGTCCTTTCAGCCCCTAAGATGACTTTCTTTTCCTTCACAATCTTTTTAATGTCTGTTGAGGTAAGGGTTTTAGTTTTTGCCATTTTATGCTGTTATTTTGTTTTTTTAGTTTATTTTTTATTAGTTTTAATTTAAATTAGTTTTATTATTTTTTGTAATGTTTTGTTTTTTTAAATTGGATGAGTTTTAGGCAATGTTTTTATTGGATGCTTTGTGTTGTTATTAACGACGGCAACCTTCAATTCCCACGTAGTGGGTGCTGAAACCACCGCAGGTGGTGCCGGACTTTGTCCGAGCATTTGTTCAAGCATCGCAACAGCTAACTATTATCCTTTCTTTTTATCCCTGGAGTCTACAACCAAATTAGGAATTCCTGTCCCCACAGGAACAACCTGGTTAAGCATGACATTTTCAACAACGGAGTTAAGCTCATCAATTTCACCAATCAATGCAGCGTTAATTATATGCTTTATTGGGGTTTCAAAAGATGCCCTTGCCAATGCAGATGCCTTTTCGCTTACAACACCGTACCTTGTTATGCCTTTAATCTCGCCAGAGACGCACATTGTGTCTGCGACAAGCATAATATGCCTTATATCCACATTAAATCCCTGGTTTTCTATTACCTTGTAAACTTCATTTATTATTGCCTGGCGCGCGGCTTCTATGCCCAAAACTTCCTGTATTTCAAATATGTTGTTGGTTGTTGTCCTGTGCGGATCAACGCCTTCTATCTGCAATACCTCCGCAAGGTTTGAGCCGGCTGTCATGATTATGTATTCTTCCTCCCTCTTTACAGGCAATACCTGGGAAATCCCGGGAACGCCCTTGAGGTGGACTTCCTTTATTTTTTCCTTTGCCTTGTAAATCTCGTTCAAGCCCTCTTCCTTGCTCCTGCTTTTCAGCAAGATTGAGTCTTTATCATCCTTAACGTTAAATCCCTTCAATTCTTTCCCAATGCTGGTTGCTATCTGGGAGCTTGTAAGGCCCAATGCCTTCACTTTTTCCTTGTCAAGCACAACTTCTATCTGAGAGTCAACAAGGCTTATAGAAAACTCCAAAGCCACATCATTCAGCTTTGTCTCTTTGAGGGAAATTGCAAACTCTCTTATGTCCTTGCCTTTGGAGTATGGCGGCTTTAAGTAGATGTCCATTGAGGGCGTATCCAGCTCCTTTCTGCCGTCAAGTATTTCAATAATCCTTGGAAGGCCCAGGGTAACGTTCATTTCCATGACTCCTGCAAAGTGGAATGTGTTTAGCGTCATCTGGGTTCCCGGCTCGCCTATTGATTCTGCTGAGATTAACCCAACTGCTTCGCCGGACTGCACCTTGGCGCTGTTGTACTCTTCAACAGTTGCATCGAGTATTTTCCTCAATTTAGCTGTGTTAATGCTGCCCTTCTTCTCAACATATTCCTTTATGTCTTCAAGCACTCTTTTAGGGAGCTTGTCGGCATATTCTTCCATTATCTTTTCCATTTTTACCAGCCTTGCTTAAAAGCGCAATTTCTTTTTGGGATTTTCTTTTTAATTTTTAAGTATTATCTTTTTAATTGTATAAAAAGTATGAGATACTTTTTATGCTTGAAAAAATTTTTTATTTTTTCATTGCTTAGTTTAGTTATTATTCTGCTTGTTTTATGCTTTTTGCGCTTTTATTACGCCATTGATTTTATTACCCTCTTTACATTTATGAACCCTTTCTCAGATTTTGAAACGTCAATGCCGTCCTCGCCATAATCAAACTGTATAATCTTATTTGAGGAATCCCTTACAGTGCCGTCATACTCTACCTTTAAGTCCTGCATAGCGTTTGCAAGCCTTCGGTATAGGTAGCCAGATTTTGGCGTCCTCAGTGCAGTATCCATTAAGCTGTCCCTTCCAGTCATTGAGCCAAAGAAAAACTCTGTAGGAGTCATGCCTGCCTTAAACCCATTGCTTATGAAGCCGCGGGCATCGGAGCTTAAATCATGCTTCCTGAATGAGGAAAGCGTCCTGCCTTCAAATCCTTTTTCAATTCTCTTGCCCCTCATAGACTGCTGGCCTACGCAAGCTGCCATCTGGGCAAGGTTCAGCAAATTGCCTCTTGCGCCGGATTTTGCCATGATCATTGTGTTTGAACTTTGATCCGCAAAATCTTCAACAAGCTTTCCTGTCTCGTTTCTTGCCTTGTTAAGCACTTCCAGAATTCTTAATTCGAGAGTCTCTTCCAAAGTCTTTCCCGGGAATCCTTCAAGCTTATTATCATGAAACGTCTGAATAAGATTATTAACATCTTTCTTTGCATTCTCCAAAGTTTCCTGCAGCTTTATTCTTGCATTTTCCGGAAGGTCTGTATCTGCTAAAGCAGAAGTGAATCCTGTCTTCAGCAAAACTTCTATGCCAAGCCTGAAAATTTTTCCAAGCGAGTCTATTGTATAATCTTTGCCGTATTTCTGGTGTATGTTTCTCAAAAGCAAGCCTGAGCCTTCTCCCAAATTGGCCCTGTCCATATATCCTTCGATAAGCTTGCCATCCTTGATGACAACTTCCTCGTTCTCCCTCGTCTTTCCTGTAAAATTAAAGTCATCTGGAAGCAGCACTGAGAATACATCTTTGCCATCAATCTTTTCTTTTCTAGGCAGCTTTGAAAAGCTGTCAATGCCTACTGCAGCCAACAAGTCAATAGCCTCGTTCCTGCTTAACACCAGATTTTTAGTGAGTATGTAGTTGCCTGAAATTGAGTCCTGCACACAGCCGATAATGCTCAGCCCATACCTTACAGATATAAGCTGCGTTTGGACTTCCATCAGGATTTCAGCTTCTGCCCTTGCTTCTTCAGTTTGAGGAATGTGCAAATTCATTTCATCCCCGTCAAAATCTGCATTATAGGGATGGCAGACAGCAGGGTTAAGCCTCAAAGTTCTTCCTGGAAGCACCTTAACGCGGTGGCACATCATCGACATCCTGTGCAAGCTCGGCTGCCTGTTAAAAACAGCTATATCGCCGTCCATAAGATGCCTTTCAACTGTGTAGCCTGGCTGTATCTCTTCCAAAGAAGCCTCTTTTGTTTCGTCTGTTATTTTCTTTTTCTTGCCGTCAGGCCTTATTATATAATTTGCTCCCGGATATTTTTTCGGCCCTTTTTCAACGAATTTCTTCAGGTATTCCATGTTCCATGTTGTGACTCTTTCAGGAACTGTAAGCTTCATTGCTATTACTTCTGGAACTCCAACTTCGTTAAGCTCAAGCATAGGATCCGGGCTTATGACAGTCCTGGCGCAGAAGTTTGTCCTTTTTCCAGCAAGATTATGCCTTATCCTTCCTTCCTTGCTCTTTATCCTTTCTGTCAAGGTCTTTAATGGCTGGCCTGACCTGTGCCTTGCTGGAGGGAGCTGCGCAATCGCATTATCAAAATAAGTTGTGATATGGTACTGCAATAAGTCCCACAAATCCTCGACTATTATTTCAGGCGCGCCTGCGTTTATGTTTTCAAACAATCTTTGGTTGATTCTGACAATATCGCCAAGCTTATGCGTTAAATCATCCTCGCTTCTTTCGCCGCTTTCAAGCGTAATGCTCGGCCTCATTGTGACTGGAGGTATTGGCAGCAAAGTCAAAACCATCCATTCAGGCCTTACATTCGGAGTGTGAAGCCCAAAAAGCAGAGTATCGTCATCAGGTATTTTTTCAAGCCTTGCCCTTACTTCTATTGGGCTTATCCTCTTATCCTCTTCAATAAAGGTAGTAGGCTTTTCCAGGGAGATTTTCTTTTGCTTTGCGTTGCAATGAGGGCATTTATTGATGGTCTTCATATTCGCTATTATTTCCTTAATCTTATCCCTTCTTTCCTCGATGCCTTTTTCCTTTTCAACCTGGTCAAGAACTTCCTTGAACTTGCTTATCTTGTTCTTAGGGACCAAAACGCGGCCGCAATCCCTGCATGTGCATTTCAGCAGAGTAAGGACTATGCTTACAAACTTAACATGGATTATCGGCCTTGCCAGCTCTATATAGCCAAAATGGCCTATGCATTCCTTGAGCTTTGAGCCGCATGTCTTGCACCTCAGCCCGGGATCGATGACGCCAAGCCTTATGTCCATTAAGCCGCCATCAACAGGATAGCCTTCCTTGTCGTAAAGCTCCGGCGTAACTATTTTTGCGGATGCCATATCCTTGACAAGCTGAGGGCTTAAGATAGAAAATGTAATGCTCTTTACCTGCTTGTAAATGTGGCTTTCAGGGGCCTCAAGCATTTCTTCCTTGTTTTTTTTCGGGATTAATTCCACTGCCTGCTGCTGAGTGGCAGCTATTTCCCCAGGAAGCAAAGCTTCCTCTCCAAGATTCATCTTTTCCGCTAAATTCTCAATTTGAGGCGCATCCTGAATTTTTTCTTCGGCTTCTGCTTCTTTTGTTTCTTTTGGCATTTTTGTTGGGTTATTTTTGATTTTTATTTTATTTATTTTTAAAATTGATTTTTAATTATTAGTTGTTATTGTTGAAAAATCTTATTGATGTGTTTTTATTTTTTCATTGTTTAGTTTATATTGGATATTTTTATTGAAATTTTTTATTGGACAAAACAATTATGCTCCGCAAATCTAGTGCTCGGCGAAAATTGACTGCCACTAATTTCCGCCTCACCTATTTATGATCAAATTGAAAATTATTTTTTATTTCCTAATACTTGCTCTTAAGCTGCAATTTCTGGTATATGCCTAATGACTTAAACTCGTCAAGTATTAATTTGAACGCATAGCTTATTTCAACATCGCTTATCTCAACATTCTCGCCGCAAACAGTGCAGTAGCTCTTTCCCTTGAACTCGTCTTTTATAGCTATCATGCCGCAGCCTTCGCATACTGGAACTGTGGTCCTGTCAGAGTCAAATCTCTCTTTCAGCAGCAGCGAAGCTCCATGGGCTACGAAAGTGTCTTTTTCCATCTCCCCAAGCCTTAAGCCGCCCTCTTTTGCGCGCCCTTCAGTAGGCTGGCGCGTAAGCAATTGAATTGGGCCGCGGGCTCTTGAATGTATTTTGTTAGCTACCAGGTGCTTCAGCTTGAGATAATACATGTTGCCCACGTATATTTTCGCCTGCATTACTTCTCCGGTTACGCCATTATAAAATGTTTCAACGCCATTTTCCCTAAAGCCCAAAGATTTTAATTCCTGCCTAAGCTTTTCCTCAGGCTCTGCATCAAATGTTGTTCCGTTTACATATCTCCCTGCTAATGCCCCTACTTTTCCACCGATCATTTCAATCAAGTGGCTTATAGTCATTCTTGAAGGTATTCCATGCGGAGAAAATATAAGATCGGGCCTAATTCCAGACACTGAAAAAGGCATATCCGCCTCAGGAACTATTAATCCAACTACACCTTTTTGGCCGTGCCTGCTTGTAAATTTATCCCCTACCTCAGGCACTCTTTCGTCCCTCAGCCTTACCTGCACCAACCTGTTTCCTTCCTCATTCTCAGTCAATAGTATAAAGTCAACAATTCCTTCTTCACCATGCTTCATGGTCACGGAGCTTTCCCTCCTTGTACCTGCTGCAAGATTATATTCTTCCAAAGAGCTTAAGAATCTTGGAGGAGATGTTTTTCCTATAACAACATCCCCTTCTGCAACTCTTGCTTCAGGGTATATTATGCCGTCTTCTTCCAGATAGCGGTAATCGCGCTCGCTTTTATAGCCCTTGACATCCTTGTCCGGAATGCTTATCTGGTCTATTAAGCCGCCAGAATAGCGAAGCTCCTCAGAAATAGATGGCCTGTAGTAAGTGCTTCTTCCAACGCCCCGGTCTATAGAGCCTTTGTTTAAGATGATAGCATCTTCCATGTTATATCCTTTATAGCTCATGACCGCAACAATAATGTTCTGGCCTGCAGGGTGCTTTTCGTATTCGCTTATGTCATGCATTATTGAGTTGACAATAGGCTTCTGTGGGTAATGCAAAATGTTTACGTCCATATCCATCCTTACAGAATAATTTGATGCGTACAATCCAAGTGCCTGCTTCTGATTTTTGCTGCCTGCATTCACTCTTGTTGACTGGTTATAATTGGAATACGGAACCAAGGAAGTCGTAAGGCCGAACATTGCCAATGGCGTTATTTCCAAATGTGTATGCTCAGGAGTTATATCTTTCTCAAAGAAAGCCACTAAAGCGTTCTCTTCCTCAGCAGCATCCAGATATTCTATGATGCCCTGCTTTACTAGGTCGTTCCATGATATTTCATTTTTTTCCAGCTGCTTAATATGCTTTTCAGTCAATTGAGGCTGGCCGTCCTTTACGACAATCAATGGCCTTCTTGCCCTGCCTTTAGAAGATTCTATATAAATTTCATCTGCTGTTTCATTGTGGTAAACATTAAGATTGGAAGTTACGCTGCCCATCCTTCTTTCTTCCCTTAGCCGATTAACAAAACCGCGAGCATCTTCCACAGTTCCGGAAAATTTGCTGTTCAAGTATACTTCTGTCATTTTTATTACCTTTATTACTTTACTAATTTAAGCCCTATATCTTTTAGCTTTAAGGCTATTTCACTTTCCTCTGACTCATTTGAAATAGAGCACAAAAGAGAGAGATTTTTCCTTAATCCTATATTTGTCCCTTCGGGAGTTTCAATCGGGCATAGCCTTCCCAAGTGAGTTGAATGCAGCTGCCTTGCCTCGAAATTTTCCTGGCTGGCGCTTAATGGGCTTACAACACGCTGCAAGTGCGAAAGCATTTCAAGATAGTTGAGCCTCTGAATCCTCTGGCTTATTCCTTTCCTGCCGCTGACCCATGTTCCCGTTGCCATGGAAGAATAAATTCTTTGTGTAAGAAGCTTGTCTCTTATGAGATTTTTTATGGTTGGAAATTTTCCCCTTTTAACCATTCTTTGGAAGTTGTATAACAAGTCGCCAATAAGCACTTTTATGTTAAGCCTAAGCAAATCAGCAAGCAGGTCGCCAGAAAGCTTGAGCTTTTTGTTCATATAATGATCCTTGTCGTCAACTGGAAGCTCGCCCCTTGAAACCCTTATGAATCTCTTAATCATTTTGCAAAGGTTATAAGCCTTGAAAATCCTGTCTTCTTTCTTTATCCCCAAATGAGGAAGCAGGTACTTGTCAAGTATTTCCTTTACCCTTTCTACCCTTACTTCCTTAGACTGCGTAATGCCTATTTTTTTTGCTACGTAATCCAATGCCTCTTCCTCGGATTTTATGCCTGCAAACTCTATAAGGTTGATGATTACCTCATCGTATTGGTGCTCCGAAGATACAAATTTTGTTATTTCCTCATCCTTAAGCATGCCAAGGGCTTTTATTACAACCAAGATAGGTATTCTTCTTACCCTCGTAAATGTCAGATAGAAAATTCCATCCTTCATCCTCTCCATTGTGTGGGGTATTTTAAATGAGCCATACTCTGAGAAAAGCTTCCCAACATAATCTGACGAGCCTGTTGAAGGCTTTTCTATCAAAAACTTGTTTGATGCAAGATCTTCTATTGTGATAAGGACTTTTTCCGTCCCGTTTATTATAAAATATCCGCCTGGCTCGTCAGGATCCTCTCCTTTTTCAATCAGCTCCTGCCTGTTCAAGCCGTGCAAATGGCACCATTTGCTCTTAAGCATTATTGGTATGTTTCCTATCTGGGTGGTAAAGCTTTCTCTTTGCACGCCATTGATATGCGCGCTGACTTCAATAAAAGTAGGCGCAGAATAAGTAAGCTTCCTCAGCCTTGCTTCAATAGGGAAAATATTTCGCTTGCTGCCGTCAGCTTCTGTTATTTCAGGCTTAACAGCCCATATCTTATCAAGCTTTATCTTGAAATCATCTATATTATGCGGGATGATTGTAGGGACTATCTCCTTATTTTCCTCAATAATAAGGTTTAGCTCATTTTCCATGAAATCATTATATGATGCTATATCAGAATCTACAAAGCTCTGCTCATCAAAATATTTTTTGATCAATGTTTTGCCGTATTTATACATCAACTACCACCCTGTAGAATATTGCTTCCCCTGCTGTCGGGCTGTTTCTTGTTATTTTTATTGCATCGCCAGGCTTTGCATCCAAAGAAATTATTGCCGGGTCTGTCTTCAAGACTCTTGGAAGATCTTTTAGAGAAACACTGTATTTTTCCAGCAGCTTTTCCTTCTGAGCATCGCTTAATTTTACATGCTTCGGTATAAGCATGTGCTTGTCGGCTTTGAATTTTTTCTTCATTATTCCAGTAAATTCCCCCACGTTTATTGTTTGATTATAAATGGGCCGGACGAGACTTTCTGCCAAAAATTTTGGCTTTCGAACTCGCGACCACCTGATTGCCTACCGAAAGGAGGTCCGAAAACCTCTGGTTTTCGATAAAAGTCAGATGCTCTACCAGGCTGAGCTACCGGCCCAGGAAACGCCCTGGCCGGGACTTTCAATCTTTTTACGATTTTTGAACCCGGGTCGGAGCCGTGACAGGGCTCCATGATAGTTACCGCAACATTTTAGCCTTAAAATGCTGTGCCAGGCTACACTACCAGGGCAGTTACAGGGCAATTTTTTAAATAAAGCGTAGATAACCCTCTGCTAGCTAAAACAACCTCAAAATTATAGTGTCTTATCTAAAGAAAGATTATCGCGCATTTTAATGGGAGGTTATTTGTTATTTATAAACCTTGCGTATTTTGATAGTTTTTGGGTAGTTTTACAACTCTTTAAAGCTATGTACAAGAAATCTTTTGCTCTTGGGCTAATGGTATATTTAAAATTTTCGATGGTGGAGGCTCCAAAAAATCCTATCGGGGTTGCCATCGCTCACGTTTAAATGTATTAATACATAGCAAAAATTCCCATTGCAATTTCCTTTTTGCTAAATGTATGCCTAGAGAACGTTCGCATGCTCGAACGAAGTTCGGCATCCACTTCGTGGATTTTGATGGCAACCTACATTTTTTGGATGAAGCCGATGGTGGAGTGGAAGGATGATATGTGTGGGTTAAAGGTAGAGGGAACTTTGAATAATTCCCTTTTTGGTTAGTTTTTGATGGAAATCATATATAAAAATAAATGAAAAATACCGCCAAATGCTATTTTTGCAAAGTTCTCTAGAGGTTTCGTAAAGATATGGAATTAAAATATTGGTTCAGGCGAAAAAAATGTTCGTATGAGGCATTAAGTAAAACTTTTCCACACCATTCATCTATAAACAGCATAATCCAACATATACTCACGGACAAAATCTATAGGCATAATTTTAGACGAGTCCAAATAGCAGCTGCATTATTTGCCGCTCCTCCTTTAGTGTACAATTTGTACAAAGCATTTCAGTAATATTTCTAGAATTTCCCTAGCAAAAAGCATGAACATCTATCATGACTCGAAAACCTTTAGAAAGATATAAATAGTTACATAATGCCTCCAATAGCCATGGAACGAAGATTTGGCAGGGATAAAAAGAAAGACACCCTCTCGGTAGAGGAGAGGCAGCAGCAGGAAATCAGCAGGATAAAAATCCCTAGAGGGAACCAGACTCTTGGAGTTTTGGAGCAGCGCCTTGGAGCTTCAAGGATGAGAGTAAGGTGCCTGGATGGAAAGACGAGAGTGTGCAGAATTCCTGGAAGGTTAAAAAGAAAGCTTTGGGTAAGGGAAAATGACATTCTTATTATCGAGCCTTGGGAATTTTTAGGGGATGAAAAAGGGGATGTAATGTATAAATACACTCCAACACAGGTTTTATGGCTGAAAAATAAAGGCTACCTGAAGAAGATGGAAGAAAGCGATGAGTTCTGATTGGGCATTCCTTAATTTGGGTTTTGCAAGATACTATTTTAAACATTAGCTGCAATTTGGCTTATCTATGTACGAAATTTTTACAGCAAACAATAAGACAGAGAAACTCCTTAAGAGCTATATAACCTTATATTGCCGCAACATTTTATATAAAGAGTTTAACCATTCTCCGAAATAACCTGCAAGTGCCCCATGGCTCAAAACCTTATTCCGCATAAAAGTAGTATATTGCGCTAAAGCATCGTTCCAATTGTATAGGTCAAACAATTCTTTTGGCAGGTAGATGCAGAAACTATGGTTTTTATATGTTAGTGTTATCTCGCCGCCTTTTTCAACATTCTCTAAGACTTTATAGCCTGTTAATGTAATCAAACCGGCGTCTTTTTGAATTTTGAGCATTACTTCGACTATGCGCCACTCATCTTTTTTTTTATTTTTTAGATCGGCTATACACACTTCAGCCAGTTCCCGAATGCGTTCAAGCTGCTCTAAATCTTGAGCATCAAATATAACTTCCCTACCCAAACGGGCGCCTGGAGCCATGCAACGCCTTGCAATTTCCCTTAATCGGTTAACATTTAATTGAGCCATAGTTAAGTGAGGGTATTAGTAGTATAAATCGTTTTCTATTTTTTAATTCACTACTTTAGAATAGAAATGTTTAAATAGAAGGTGCATTTCATCAGCAAGCAAGATGTGCGGGGTTAAGCTAAAGATTTTTTCAGCGTATATTGTGCTTCTTGTTACTTTTCTGAGCTTGATAAACGCAGTTTTTAATCTACACAGGCTTGCTTTTTATGCAGAGTTCCTGATTTTGCTTTTGTTTATGCTTTTAGGGCTGATAGGCGCTTTAGGAATTTCGGGCAACATGAGATGGGCATGGATACTGCAAACATGGCTGCTTGGAGCTATACTGGCGGATATGGCGATTATCAACAGCATATCATCTGAAAAAATGCCTTACTTTTTTTACATAGCCGGAGTTGTTATAGCAGGATTCTTCATTTCATTGTTCAGCATAGAAAAGGAAATGGGCATTGAGGAAGAAAAGCCCAGGGAAAAGGCTGAAAAAAAAGAATTGGCGGGGAAAGTTGAGAAATTATTCAAGCCCGGAAAATACATTGCAAGCATAACCGGAGCGAAATTCCATTCTCCAAAGTGCGACTGGGCGAAAAAAGTCAAGAAAAGCAATGCTGTATGGTTCGATAATAAAGAGGATGCTGTTAAGGCGGGATATAAGGCGGATGACTGCGTTAAATGATTTTTTGGCAACATTGTTTTTTATTAGCATAACAGATTAAAAAAGGTGATAACAATTCAGCAAATATATTCCCAAACTTCTGAAATTCAAATTTCTCCAGCTCTTGCAACCGCAATGAAAAATATAAGGCGATATTCTAAAGAACATGCGGGCGCAGTATATTCTGTTTTTAGCCCGCCGCTGAATGTTGTTATTGGAAACAGCGGGCAATCCTTAGTTGAGTACGAGTTGGCGCTGCAATTTTCTCAATTAGGCGGGGATATGCTGAGCTTATTGGGATTAAGAGAACTTTGAATAATTCACTTTTTTGCTAGTTTTTGATGGAATTGAACCTCTAACGGACTGCGTCCCTTGTCCGTAGATTCCAAATATTTTAAATTGCTTATTTGCTCTGATGCCTTCGGCATAAAAGGGGTTTCACCCCTTGGATTCTAAGAAGAT
>Ga0209211_10007921_pt1 | contig 14731 bp, 13 predicted proteins | sample RifGroA2_FD_183992 | JGI IMG/M metagenome (GOLD analysis project Ga0209211, IMG submission 183992) | Groundwater microbial communities from Rifle, Colorado, USA - Groundwater A2 (SPAdes) (version 2) | ecosystem: Environmental > Aquatic > Deep subsurface > Groundwater | place: Rifle, Colorado... | reverse complement strand
ACCGGTCTGGGTCAAAATTCTGGCGGCGGCAAGGCTGCCAAGCTGCACCGCGGCTTCGGGTGTGCTGCCGCGCATCAGCCCGGCAATGAGTCCGGCGCAGAAGGCGTCACCCGCGCCGGTGCTGTCAAGCACCCGGGTGGGCGCGGCGGGCACGCGCACCGGGCTTGAGCCGAGCTGGCCGACCACGCCCCGCTCGCCAAGCGTGACCAGCACCGAGTGCGCGGCACCGGCCAGGACTGCCGGCGCATCCGCAGCCGCGCCGCATGCCGCCTGTGCTTCTTTCTTGTTGAGCACCAGCAGGTCCCAGGCTCGGTCCCGGTGCCGGGCCAGTTGACCGAGCTGCTGCGGGCTCCAGCTGGCGCTGACCGAAATGCGCGCGCCGCGCTGGCGCGCCTGGGCCAGTGGGGCGGCCAGGCGGGCGGCTTCCTCCAGGCCCGGCACATGCACCCAGGCGCTGGCGGGCAACTCCCTGACGTCGGCCAGCACAGCCAGCTCAGCCGTGCTGACAAAGGCGCGGTCCTGCGCATCGGAAAACACCAGCGAGATCGCCGGGTTATCGCGCGCGGGCAGCGGCGCCAGCGTGATGCCCAGGCGCTGCGCCAGCAGGCTGACCGCCTGATCGACGATGCCGTGGCCCATGGGCAGGCACAGCGTGACCCGCAGACCCAGCGCCGCCGCCACGCTGGCGGTGTTGAGCGCGCCGCCCAGGGTCAGCGTCATGCCATCGACAAACACCTCTTCGCCCGGTGCCGGGCGGGTGTGCGGCGGCACAAAGACTTCAAAGTAGGCCAGGCCTACGACGACCAGGTCGGTCATGCGTTTACCAGCCCCACAGCAGTCGGCGCGTGATCCAGCCCTTGAGGCCGCTCTCGCGCTGCACCCTGACCCAGTCGTTGCGGTGTTCCAGCGTGCGCAGCACTTCGCCGTGATCGGCCTTGCCGAGAATGCGACCGCGGGTGCTTGGGGCACTGCGCAGATTGGCCACGCGCGACTTGACCACCATATGGGGTGTTTTGCCCACCAGCGGGCGGTACACCCAGCCGGTGTCGTTTTCGAAGTCGCGCACCTTGAGCCATTGGCCCTGGCGGCCGGTCACTTCCAGCGGGTAGCCCTGGGCGAGCGTCCACAATGCGGCGGTGTGTGTGCCGGTGCCCGCGCGCATGTTGATCTCGGCCCTGGCCACGCTCACCATCTCGCGGGCCTGCAGGGCAGCTGTCGATGCCACCAGCGTGAGCGCCAGCAGGGCGCGCGACCACTTTTTCAAATTCAACATAAGAGTCCTTTGTCTAAAAAGAATGAAAACACGGGCAGACTCAGGCCGCCTGCACCGCGCGCATGAATTCATCGCCCCAATGCGCCACATCGTTGTCGGCCACGATGGCGGCCATGCGCTGGCAGCGGTAGGCGCGCTCGTCAGCGCCCATGGTGAGCGCCTGGTGCAACACTTTCGACATTGAATTGGCATCGTAGGGGTTGGTCAGCAGCGCGCCGTGCAGCTCGACCGCCGCACCGGCGAACTCCGACAAAATCAGCACACCCGAGGTGCCGGTGGCCTTTTTGGTCGCGACAAATTCCTTGGCCACCAGGTTCAGGCCGTCGCGCAGTGGCGTGATCCAGGCCACGTCGCAGGCGGCGTAGTGCGCCACCACGTCCTCAAACGGCAGCGAGCGGTAGAAATAGCGCACGGGGGTCCATTCGAGCGTTGAAAAACGGCCGTTGATGCGACCCACAATGCGGTCCACCTCGGTGCGCAGGGTCTCGTAGATTTCCATGCCCGGCGCGGCCGGGGTGATGATGTTGAGCAAGGTCACGCCGCCGATCAGTTCCGGATGTTGCTCCAGCAGGCGCTCGAAGGCGCGCAGTTTTTCCAGCGAACCCTTGACGTAGTCGAGCCGCTCGATCGAGACAATGCCCGTAACGCCGTCGAGCAGGGCATTGATGCGGGCCATCTTTTTTTGCACCGCAGGCTTGGTGACGATGTCTTCGATCAGGCCCACGTCAATGCCCACCGGGTGCGCGCCCAACCTGACGCGGCGCCCGCCGACATCAATGGCCGAGGTCATGCTGTCCACGCCCAGGGCGCAGCCGTAGGTGATGAAGCGCGGCGCGCAGGGCACGGATTCAAGCACCTCCACCGGCGTGTACGAGCGCACCGCGTCGACAAAATTCTCGACGTAGCGCGGGATGTGAAAGCCGATGTAATCGCACTGCAGCAGGCTGCCGATGATTTCGCGGTACCAGGGCAGGATGTTGAAGATGTCGCTCGATGGAAAAGCCGTGTGATGAAAAAATGCTATGCGCAAATCGGGCCGCAGCGGGCGCAGAAAGGCCGGCACCATCCACAGGTTGTAGTCATGAATCCAGACCACCGCGCCCTCGGCTGCCTCGCGTGCGGTTTGCTCGGCAAAGATGCGGTTGACATCCAGAAAACATTCCCAGTGCGCCTGGTTGAACTCGGCCTTGTCGGGGAACGAAAAAATGATCGGCCAGAAGGCCTCCTTGGAAAACTTCTTGTAAAAGGTATCCACGTCGTCGGCGGTCAAGGCGATGCGCGCCACCTTGAGGTTGGGATAATGCTTTTTGTCCACCGGCACATGCCGCACGAAGCCTTCGGGCGCGCGGCTGTCCTGCATCGACCAGGCCACCCATGAGCCTTTGCGCGCACCGGAAAAAAAGCCGAGCAGCGTCGGGATGATCCCGTTCGGGCTCTTGGGCCGCTTGTGTTTGAGCACGCCGTCTTCGAGCACCTCGTCGAACGGCGGGCGGTGGTAGACCATGACCAGATCAGCCTTGCCGCGCGCGTCCATGTGGCGTTGCGCCCTGGGGGTGTTTTCAATCTCCACGCCGTGGTGCGCCAGTCCTTTCAGGATGCCGCCGCAGCCCTCGTCCTTGGCAATGAACACGCGCGGCATTTTGCGCACGCGCTCGATCAGCGCGGGTTCGGCGCCGCCGACCACAATGCCTTTGAAGCCGGTGGCATACATTGACAGGTCGTTGAGCGTGTCGCCTGCCACCACGATGGTCTCCAGGTCAAAGCCCTGCGTGTTGGCCAGTTCACGCAGACTGCTGCCCTTGTTGACGCCGCGCGGCAGCACGTCCAGATAACGACCGGCCGACCACAGCAGGTCGCAGTCCAGCGCCTCCACGGCCGCGCGCAGCTCGGCGCTGATGCCGCCCTCGCTGATGAAGAAAGAGCAGCGCCGCTCCTGTGGCACGGTTTGGCGCTGCAGCGCCGGAAACCGGGCCAACTGCTGCAATACCGCCTGCGAGCCGGGCCAGCGCGCGGCAATGTTGTGGTGCATCGGGTCGACCGGGCGCAGGTCGCCATGCAGCACGGTGGCGCCGACGTCGGCAATGATGTAGTCGGGCTGGGGCAGCGTGGAGTCGCTCAGCAGCGGAATGATCGACTCCAGCCCGCGCCCGGTGACGTAAATCAGCCGGGCGCCGACCAGTGCGCCGTTGAACAGGTCGCGCAGGCGCCGGCGCATGTCCTGGGTGCCGGCCAGCATGGTGCCGTCAAGGTCGGTCGCCAGCACCAGGGGGCTGCAGCTTGCATTCGTCAGTTGTGCGGTGGATGGCATGGCATTCATGGGTTTCTCCTGTTGTGAAGGCCCCAGCCAAGGGCTGGGCCCGGACCGGCCTGGCTCGTGTGAGTGATCCGGCAGAATGGCCCGCAAAGCTGCTCAGCTTGCGGGCGTGTGGCGGCGGTTTACGTCGCCTCTTCAGCCTTGGGCGGCACCATGGCGGCGATGAGGTCGCTCATCGTGATGCTGCCCAGCAGCTTGCCGCGGCTGTTGGTCACGTTGGCGGCATCCTTGCCCTCGGCGCTGAGCACGCGCGCCACTTCTTCGAGCACCAGGCTGGCATCGACGCTGGGGCCGTCCACCGTGATGCCGGGTGTCATCAGCGTGCGGCAGCGGATGACACGACCGCGGTTCACGTCCTTGATGAAGCTGCTGATGTAGTCGTCTGCTGGCTTGAGCACAATTTGCTGCCCGGTGCCTTGTTGAATGACTTCGCCGTCGCGCAGGATGGCAATGCGGTCGCCCAGGCGCAACGCTTCTTCGAGGTCGTGCGTGATGAAGACAATTGTTTTGCCCAGCTCCTGCTGCAAATCGAGCAGCACCGACTGCATGTCGCTGCGGATCATCGGGTCAAGCGCTGAAAAGGCTTCGTCCATCAGCAAAATGGGCGCGTCGTTGGTCAGCGCCCGGGCCAGGCCCACACGCTGCTGCATGCCGCCCGAGAGCTGGTTGGGGTAACTGTCTTCGTAGCCCTTGAGGCCCACGCGCTCGATCCAGCGCGCGGCTGCTTCCTGGCGTTTTTTGTGTTTCACGTGCTGCACCTGCAGGCCGTATTCGGTGTTTTCCTGCACCGTCAGGTGCGGAAACAGGGCAAAGTTCTGGAACACCATGGCGGTGCGTTCGCGCCGGAAATGGCGCAACTCGTGCGGGCTCATGGCCATCACGTTCTGCTCACCGGCCCAGAGCTCGCCGGCGGTGGGCTCGATCAGGCGGTTGATGTGCCGGATCAGGGTGCTTTTACCCGAGCCCGACAGTCCCATCACCACCTGAATGCCGCCACCGGGCATGTCGATGTTGATGTCGCGCAGGCCCAGCACGTGGCCGTGCACGTCGCGCAGTTCCTGTTTGCTCATGCCTTGTTGCACCGCGGCCAGGTGCTGCGCCGGATTCGGGCCAAAGATCTTGTAGAGGTGCTTGATCGAGATGTTGACCGCATTGTTGGGCACGTTGTCCGGCCCGGCCTTGGCGGCGGATGTTGGGGCCATTGGCTCAACCATGGACCACCTCCAGGTGTTTCTGCAGGCGCTTGCCGTAGGTTTGCGACACGCGGTCAAAAATGATCGCAATGCCGACAATGGCCAGGCCGTTGAACATGCCCATGGTGAAGTACTGGTTGGCAATGGCCTTGAGCACCGGTTGGCCCAGGCCCTGCACACCAATCATCGAGGCAATCACCACCATCGCCAACGACAGCATGATGGTCTGGTTGATGCCGGCCATGATGGTCGGCAGCGCCAGCGGCAGTTGCACCTTGAACATTTTTTGCCACATCGAGGCACCAAAGGCATCCGCCGCCTCCAGCAAGTCGGTGCTGACCAGCCGGATCCCCAGGTTGGTGAAGCGGATCACCGGCGGAATGGCATACACCACCACTGCAATCATGCCCGCCACCCGGCCAATGCCAAGCAGCATCACCACCGGGATCAGGTAGACAAAGCTCGGCATGGTCTGCATCACATCAAGCGCCGGATTGATGGCGCGTTGCAGCCGGTCCCAGCGGCTCATGGCAATACCAATGGGCAGCCCCACGGCCAGTGCCACTACGGTGCAGACAAAGATCATCGAGATCGTCTTCATGGTGTCGATCCACATGCCAAAGTAACCAATGGCCAGCAGGGTCAGCACCGTGCCGAGCGTGATCTTCAAGGAGCGCGAGGCCAGCCAGGCGATCAGGGCAATCGCGCCAATCACCAGTGGCCAGGGCGACTGGGTCAGCAGTCGCTCCGAGAAGATCAGGAACTCGCGCAGCGGGTCAAACAGGCGCTCCAGCGTTTCGCCGTATTCGCGTGAGAACGTCCGGAAACCCCCGTCAATGAAGCGCCGCAGGCTGCTGAGCTGCTCGGCGCCCATGGTGGGGAATTCGATCAGGTTACTCATGGTGCTCAAAGGCTGGCTTTGACTTTTTCGGCCACGTCAGGGCTGACCCAGGTGGTCCAGATCTCGGGTTGCGATTTCAGGAAGTACTTGGCACCGTCTTCACCGGTGGCCTGGTTGTCGCTCATCCAGGCCAGCAACTGATTTACCGTGTCGTTGCGCCAGCTGCGCGCTTCCAGGTAGCCGATGGCTGGGCCACCCGCCTTCTTGAAGCGGTCCGTGACCACGGTAAATACCTCGGCTTTGGCCCAGTCCGTCTTGACCGGTTTGTCGCAATCAGCCTTGGTATTGCAGCCCTCAAAACCTTCCTTGTCAAAGGGCACGCCGGCGTCCAGTTTGACCATCTCGTACTTGCCGAGGATGGACGTTGGCGCCCAGTAGTAACCCAGCCAGCCCTGCTTGCGCTCATAGGCCTTGGCAATCGAGCCGTCCAGCCCGGCGGCCGAACCGGTGTTGACCAGCACAAAGCCATTGTCTGCAGCACCCCAGGCCTTGAAGGCGGCGCCCGTGGTGAGCTGGCAGTTCCAGCCCGCCGGGCAGTTGTAAATGCCGCCCCGGTCCTTGACTTCGGGGGCCGGGAACAGCTTGGGCTGCTTCAGGGCGTCGTCGATGGTCTTGATCTCGGGGTGGGCGTCGGCGAGGTATTTGGGAATCCACCAGCCCTCCACGCCGCCGTCTTTCAGCGACTCGGCGGCGTAATGCAGGCGGCCTTCCTTGACGGCGGCATCCAGCGGTTGGCGCACCGCGTTGATCCAGGCCTCGGGGGCCACGTCGGGTTTGCCTTTTTCCATCATGGCGGTGAGCGTGGGCATGGTGTCGCCGGGCACCAGTTCCACGTCGCAACCGTAGCCGCTGCTCAGAATCAGCTTGTCAATGTGGGCCAGCACCTCGGCCGACTGCCAGTTCATGTTGGCCACCGTGACCTTGCCGCAGGCCTGCACGGCCGCGGGCTGCGCTGTTGGCGCGGGCGCTGCGGATTCTTCCTTTTTGCCACAGGCTGCCAGGGCGACGACCGCCGCCAAAATGCTGAGCGAGAGTTTGGGAAAGTTGTTCATGGGGGCTCCTTGTGAATTCAAAATTCAATACAGACACCACCGCAACGGGCATCACACCGGGGTGTTTAAAAGCGCGATCGCGGGGGATGTTGTGCGTGAGAAAAGCAAGTAAATTACTTTTGCACAAATGTATTTTGTTACATTGAACCCCATAAGTCAAGCATATCAACCTGGTTTGATATGCTGAATGGGTTTTTAAGAAGCCCGGCCTTGCGGATTGAAGGCGCGGTTAACTGCGCGGCTTATCGCAGGGCAACAGGCGCGTCTTTGTCGGGTGTCAGGCGGTCTTCGAGCTCACCGATGTAGGCGCTCAGGGAGTTGCCTGACTGCTCCACACTGCTGCGCAAGGCCGTTTCCAGCGCGTCCATTCGGGCAATCAGCGCCTGCTGTGTGGCCTTGTTCTGCTCGGTGCTTTGCTTCATGTCGGCCTCCAGAAAGCCGCGCAGTTCGGTAAATCGGGAGGCCTCGGCCTTGTCGGCCAGCTCGCGGTTGGTCTGCAGCTCTTTGGCGTTGCGCCGGGCATCCATCAGCACGTTGGACTGCAGGTAAAGCACGTAGACCAGGCAGTACGCCACCATAAAAATCAGCAGGCCCAGCATGATCAGGCCCAGCGGTGCCTGCACTGTGCTGACGCCCAGCGACAGCGGCGTGTCGGCCAGAAAAACGCTCCAGTTGAGCACCGTGAATGCAGCAATGAGCGCGAGGACCAAAGCCAACAAGAGACTGCGAATGCGCATGACGGACTCCTCAACAAGGGGTGGATGAATGACTTCAAGGGTACACCAGTTGGTGTTGAGTCCGGCTGTTGATTGCCATGGGGGCACGGAACACCCCTTCTTATGGTAAACCCAATGTCGCGGCCGGAAAGTGCTGGGCTATACTGAATTTCAGAACTTTTAACGTGTCGCCAGATTGCGCCCGATGCACCCCAAACCTTTCCACCACGGCCACCAGCACAAGCCGCCGCACGCGCCGTTTGCCGCCTCCAAAGTACTCAATTTTGTTGACGAATCCCGCCTCGACATCTTGCTGGCGCCACTGGTGCCGGATGCCGCTGACCGGGCCTTTGTGTTGCGTTGCGTGGTGGGCGAAGGCCCGCTGCACCACCGGGGTGCCAATTACATTTTGCTCACCCTGCTGGCCCAGGCCGCAGTTCCGGGACGGTCGGCCCCGGCCCGGCCGCCGACCGCAGGTGTGGCCGTGCCAATGCGCCTGCCGCCTTATCTGACCGAGTCGGTCGATGAGGGAACCTACCCGCTGTTGCTGCCAACAGGCGTCTTGCTTGACCTGGCCGGGGGCGATCAGAATCGGCTGGCGGCCATGATCGACTGCCTCACGGACGGACCGTCACAACACGCGCTGGCCAACGTCATCATGGTGGCGCTGATCGAGCGCTTGCTGCCCAGCACGCAGCCGTGACCACCCGCCGCAACACGCCATGAGTGCCTTGCTGCAACAGGCGTTTCGCACCGCCGCCAGTGAACTTGGCATGGCCTCTGCCTCCTGGCTGTTCGTCAGGGAAGCCGCCGCCGTGAACGGTGACGACGGTGTGACCGCGCTGCGCGATGACATGGGTCGCCTGTGGCCGGTGCTCGATGCGGTAGGGGCAGCCTGGCTCAGTGGCGCGCGCATGCCGCTGGCGCAGGCCGACGACGTGCTGCCGGCGCTGGCGGGTGTGTCCCGGCTGGTGGTGATCGGCATGGAGTCCTTGTGGCTTGATGCCTTGTTGGCGGCTTTGCCGGCTGCGACGCCGGTTGGGTTGGTGCAGCATGGCGACCCGATGACACACTGGACCCGGGTGGCCGACAACTACCACGGCCGGATGACGCTGCTGCAACTGGCCGACTTTCAGACCTGGGCCGGTCCACGCTCGGTGCTGATGACATTTGTCTACGGGCAGTCGCACCAGCAGGTGTATGTGCTGCCAAGCTGGTTGCGTGTGTGTGGGCCAGACGTGCGCCTGCAGTTTCGTGCCTTGCTGGGCTGGCGCATCCTGGACGCGCCGCTTGATATTTATCCGCGCTGGCTGGTTGCTGCCCAGGCCGACACCCTGACTGACGTCAGGCCCGCGCCATGCTGACTCCTCAGTGGTTGTTTGCCAGCTTGCTGGTGCTGGTTTTGGTGCTGCAGGCGCTGCTGCCCGGCTACCGCCTGATGATTGTCATGGCCGGTGCCGCGCTGGCCTGTGCTGGTGCTGCCACCCTGGGCATTGCCAGTGTCAGCGCCGTCTTTGCCGGCGTGCCCTGGAACGTGTTGTTGATTCTGGTGGCTCTGGGCTTGTTTACCCATCGCCTGGCGGCGACCCAAATTTTCGGCCTGGCCTCGGTTGGCCTGGTGCGTCTGGCGCGGGCGCAACCGGTGGCACTGCTGGTACTTAGTGCGATCGGCACCTACCTGGTGTCTTCGGTGGTCAACAACCTGACTGCGTTGATGGTGCTGTTGCCCGTGTTGCTCACGGTGTTTGCCTTGTCAGGGGTGTCACAGCGTTATGCCGCCTGGACCCTGGGCGTGCTGCTGGTGGCGTGCAATCTGGGCGGTGCTGCCACGCCCATTGGCGACTTTCCTGCGGTGCTGTTGCTGGGGCGCGGCACGCTGAGTTTTGACCGTTACCTGGCCGACGCCATGCCCGTCACCTTGCTGTGTATGGCGCTGCTGCTGCTCATTGTGGTGCTGGCAGTGCGCCCGGCGCGCGATGTGCCGGTCAGCGTGTTGGGCAAGCGCCTGACGCTGGTGACCTTGGCGCAGTTGTACCGCGGGGTGCGGCTCGACTGGGGACTGCTGGCGCCGTGTCTGGCGGCCCTGCTGGGCATGGTGATCGGCTGGCTGGTGTTACCCGCCAGTTGGGGCGTCAGCCCCGAGATGGTGGCCTGGTTTGGGGCTGGTCTGGCGCTGCTGGCCAAACCGCGTGAGGGCGAAGCCGTGCTCAAGCGGGCGGTTGATGTGGAGTCGGCGCTGTTTTTGCTGGCCTTGTTTTTGATGGTGGCGGTGGTGCGGGAAACCGGATTTTTTGCCAGCGTGGCGCACAGGCTGGTGGCTGCGCCGCTGGCTTATGAGGGCCAGGTGGTGATTTTCCTGATTGCTGCTGCGGTGCTGACCGGCCTGTTTTCTGCCGGTCCGAGCATGGCCGCGCTGCTGGAGGTGGCCGACGTTCTGGCCGTCAACCGCGAGGCGGCGCCGGTCTACATTGGCCTGGCGCTGGCCGTGTGTGCCGGCAGCAGCCTGTTCTTGACTGCTGCCACGGCCGGGCCGCTGATGCAGACGCTGGTGGAGCGCGCTGGCCTGAAAGACCTGAACGGCACGCGGCTTGGCTTTGGCTTCAGGGAGTTTGTGCCCGTGGGCCTGTTGGGTTTTACCCTGATCTTGAGCTTGGCCATTGCCCGCGCACTGTGGGTGATTCGCTGACATGGACGCACCTGCCCTGCGTACTGCTGCCTCACCCGCTGACGCAAGCTTTGACTTTGCCCTGCTGCAGCAGTCTGCTGCGCGCACCGGCAGCCGCAATCGGCGCGCGCTGTGGTGGCTGCTGGGCTTGCTGGCCTTGCTGTCGGGTTCGGTGGTCACCCTGCTGCTTTACCTGAACAATTTTGAAGCCGAAGAAGCGGCGCGACGTCGGGCCGCTGATGCCCAGTGGCTGGAGCAAAGTGTGCAGTTTCACTTTCGGCGGCTCGAAGACGATTTGCTGGTGCTGTCGCGCCAGGCTGTGCAGCAGGGCGCGGGGGGCGACGTCCTGCCGACTGGTCACGCGCAAGACCTGAAGGCCGGGATGCTGTGGCGCGAGCCCGGCGTGGTGCTGTCCAGCGGCTGGATTGGTGCCGGGCAGCTGAATGACCCGCGTGTGGGCCCCGAGCGCTGGTCCGTCGACTGGGACGCGCACCCCGAGAACGCCGAGGCGCTGGCCCTGATGCAAAGTACCAGCCAGGGTTTGCGTCGTGCTGCCTATGCCGGCTTGATGTTTGATAGCGCCGGCCGGTCGACCGATGTGGTGTGGCTGGCCGTGCCCTTTTTTGACCGCGGTCAGTTTGCCGGCAATTATCTGGTGGCGGTGTCACTGAACCAGGCGCTGCATGCCTTGTTGCCGGCCTGGTTCATGCAGGACCACAGCGTGCAATTGCTTGCCACGGAGGCGACAAAAGACGCTGAAACCGCTTACCGCGCGGGCTTGAACCTGCCCGGCACCGACCTGTTTGTGCAGGTGGTGCAAACCCAGGCCCAGCCCGCCACCGTGCCGCGCATTTTCTTTTTGGTGGCCTTGTTGTTTTTGTCCGGCATGTTGGTAAGCCTGTATGCCCTGCGCCGCGACTTCATCAAGCGCCAGCAGGTGCAGGCCTTGCTGCAGGCCCAGGTGGCGCTGCGCACCGCCATGGAAAATTCGGTCACCATTGGCCTGCGCGCCTGGGACCTGGATGGCAAAATTTTGTATGTGAATGATGCCTTTTGCCGCATGGTGGGCTACCAAGCGGCCGAGCTGATTGGCCGTTCGATCCCGTTCCCCTACTGGCCTGTTGACCAAATCGATGTGTTGCAGCGGGTGCATGACGGCATCATGGTGCAGGGCACCAGCGGAGAAGGTGTTGAGGTCCAGTTTCAGCACGCCGACGGGCGCCTGATTGATGTGCTGATCCACGAAGCACCGCTGAACACCGCCGCCGGTGAGCAGATGGGCTGGATGAGTTCGGTGCTCGACATCAGCGAGCGCAAACGCGGCCAGCGCATGGCCGCGCAGCAGCAGGAAAAGCTGGAGGCGTCGGGCCGCCTGGTGGCGGTGGGTGAGGTCGCCTCGACCCTGGCGCACGAACTGAACCAGCCCTTGGGCGCCTTGAGCAGCTTTGCCAACGGCTTGCTGAATCGGCTCAATGACGGCAGCATCGATTTGGCCGAACTGTTGCCGGTGGTGGCGCGTATGGCCCGGCTGGCCGAACGGGCTGGCGGCATCATCCAGCGGGTCAATGCCTTTGCACGCAAGCGCGAGCTGTCGCCGCAGCGCCTGGATCTGGTGGCATTTTTGCAGCGCGTGCTGGAACTGTTTGATGACGACAACACCATTGTCCCCGCCTGGGCGCTGCCCGATCAGCCGGTTTGGGTGGAGGCCGACGAGCTGTTGTGTGAGCACCTGGTCAACAACCTGGTGGGCAATGCGCAAGACTGGGCGCCTCATGGCGGTCAGCGTGCGCAAGTCTGGGTGGGCTTGCGCGTGGACCCGGACCAGGGCATGGCCGTGTTGACGGTGGCCGACACCGGTCCGGGTGTCAGCGACGATGCCCAGGCCACCATCTTCAACGCCTTCGTCAGTCGCAAAGAGGGTGGCATGGGCATGGGGCTGGCCATTTGCCGCTCGATTGTCGAAGCCCATCACGGGCGTATTGAGGTCAGCCGCGACCCGCTGCTGGGGGGTGCCTGCTTTGCCGTGATGTTGCCCTTGGCCACACCCCGTTCAACTTTACAGAAAGAGCCGCCATGACCCGTCCCCGCGTGCACATTGTTGATGACGACCCCGACATCCGTGACGGACTGGCCTGGTTGTTTGACTCGCGTGGTTTTCAAAGCGCCAGCTGGGACGGTGGCCTTTCGTTTTTGGCGGCCGCGCGCGCCTTGCAGGGGCATTGGGGCCAGGCCGTGGTGTTGCTTGACATGCGTATGGCGCCGCTGTCGGGCAGTGTCACCTTTGCGCAGCTGAAAGCCCTGGGCTGTCCCTGGCCGGTGCTGTTTTTAACCGGCCATGGTGACGTTGGGACGGCGGTGGCGGCAGTCAAACAGGGCGCCTGGGACTTTCTGGAAAAGCCATTTCAAGACAACGAACTGGTGGACCGTGTGCAGCAGGCACTGGCGGCGGCCAATGCTTCGCAACAGGATGACGCAGAGACGCAGCGCCTGCGTCAGGCGCTGGTATCTTTGAGCCCGCGCGAGCGCGAAGTGCTGGACCAGCTGATTCGCGGCCATTACAACAAAAACATCGCCGATCATCTGGGTATCACGCCGCGTACGGTCGAGTTTCATCGGGCCAACATCTTTGAAAAGATGGGTGTCGACTCGGCTGTTGAACTGGCACACAAATTGGGTCGTCTGGAACCACTGGGCTGAGTTCTGTTCACGGCACAATGGAGCCTGTGCCCGAAATCAGCGGCAATTTATTGAGCCATTGCAAGGACTTTAACCATGAGTAAACCCATCAAACGTATCGCAGTCAACACCGGTGGCGGCGACGCGCCCGGGCTCAACGCAGTGATCCAGTCGGTGGTGATTGCTGCGGCCAACCGGGGCTGGGACTGTTTTGGGATTCGCGACGGCTTTAACGGTATCTTGTTTCCCGAGCGCTACTCCGAAGGCGGCGTGGCGCGGCTCACGCGCGACCGGGTGCGTGGCATTGGCCATTTGGGTGGCACCATTTTGGGCACCACCAACAAAGGCAACCCGCTGCATTTCCCGGTCAACATGCCCGACGGCACGGTGCGTGAAATCGACCGCTCGGACGAAATCCTGACCTACTTTGCCACCCATGAGATCGATGCCCTGGTGTCGATTGGTGGTGATGGCTCGCTGACCATTGCCAACGCCTTGCACCAAAAAGGCCTGCGTGTGGTGGGTGTGCCAAAAACCATTGACAACGACCTCGACAAAACCTTCACCACCTTTGGTTTTGATACCGCCGTGGGTTTTGCCACCGAGTGCCTGGACCGCTTGCACAGCACCGCCGAGAGCCACCAGCGTGTAATGGTGGTCGAGGTGATGGGCCGTTATGCGGGCTGGATCGCCCTGCACACCGGCATTGCCGGCAACGCACATGCCGTTCTGATCCCCGAAATTCCTTTTGACCTGGACAAAATCGCGGCCAAGCTGCGTGCCCGCGACAGTGAAGGGCGCTTGTATTCCATTGTGGTGGTGGCTGAGGGCGCACAGGCCAGAGATGGCCACCGCGAGCTGCTGGCTGCGGCAGAAGTCGGCCATGCCGAACGCCTGGGGGGTGTGGGTGAGCGTGTTGCCCATGCCCTCACCGAGCGCACTGGCAAGGAGACCCGCGTGGTGGTGTTGGGCCACCTGTTGCGCGGCGGCAGCCCCACGTCGTTTGACCGCTTGTCGGCCTTGCGCTTTGGTGCGGCGGCGGTGCGGGCGCTGGACGAAGGCCAAAGCGGCATTATGGTGTCGCTGGGGCTCGATGGTGTTGACTATGTAGCGCTGGAAGAGGTGGCCGGCCGCATGAAGGCCGTGCCGCTGGACTGCGACACCCTGCAAACCGGGCGCGACCTGGGTATTTGTTTTGGTGACTGAGCTTGTGTTGCCGCCGGACATGAACGCCGACACGGGCTTGCTGGTGGTGTGCCTGTGTGCCGAATGGTGCCACGTGTGCTGCGACTACCAGAGCAGCTTTGCGCAGGTCAAAGCTGCCATCCAGGCGGATCACCCGCAGGCGCAGTTTGTCTGGATTGATATCGAGGACGAGGCCGACCTGCTGTACCCGCTGGATGTGGATGACTTCCCCACGCTGCTGATTGCCGTGGCTGACGCACCGCGCTTTTTTGGCCCCATCACGCCCCAGCCGCAAACCCTGGAGCGCCTGGTGCGCAGCGCCGCTGGCGACGCATCTGCCAAAGTGCTGGCCGACCCCGTTTTGCACGCTGCGGTGGCGCGCCTGCGCGGTAGGGTGTAGGGTTTTGTAGGGCCGTTGTAGGGCGGGTTTCAACCGGCCCTACAGGGGCGCAGGCTTTTGTTGGGCCGACTTCAGTCGGCCAATCAGGCTCTGGGCTTCTCAAGCAAAAAGCGCGCGAGCGCATCACCGGACAACAAGCTCACGCCCTGTGCTCTGGCAAAACGCTGGGCGGTGTCACTGACCGGGGCCAGGCTGAGGTAAGTGCACTGCTGTGCTGTCTGCGCCTCTTTGGCGGCCACCAGCTCGCGCAGCGCTTCCACCCCATGGTTGGCGGCTTTCCAGCGTTTGCAGCTCACCAGCGTGCGCTGCGGACCTTTGACCACCAGAAAGTCAGCCGCCGTGCTGTTGAGTGGCGT
>Ga0209211_10007919_pt1 | contig 14736 bp, 13 predicted proteins | sample RifGroA2_FD_183992 | JGI IMG/M metagenome (GOLD analysis project Ga0209211, IMG submission 183992) | Groundwater microbial communities from Rifle, Colorado, USA - Groundwater A2 (SPAdes) (version 2) | ecosystem: Environmental > Aquatic > Deep subsurface > Groundwater | place: Rifle, Colorado... | reverse complement strand
GGCCACTCGCGCCGATTGCGCCGACCGTCATCCCGCCTCGCTACTACTACGTGCAGGGCACCAGCCCCGACTCCTTCGACTCGCGCTACCAGGAAAGCGGCCTGGTCCGGGAGGAACAAGTGATCGGCGTCGTGGTACCGCTGCTCTGAGACGACAGCCATGCTCCGCCCTCTTCTTACCATCGCCCTTTTCGGTCTTCTGGCATCTTCCAGCGCATGGGCCCAGAGGCCTTTGGCCGGCGCACCATTGCCAGGCTATCAAGTCAGTACCCCTGCAACGCAAGGCACTCAGCCCACTGACAATGTGCCACTGGCTGACTATCTGGCCTTGCTACGGAAAATTGCCCCTGCCGCCGAGGCCGGCGCCCGAGATTACCTCACCGCTTTCGAGCGGCGCTGCGGCCGCCCAATAACAGCGGCCGAATTGCGCCGGGCAATGGCCGACGGTGACGGCGATCCGGCACTGATGGGACTAATCCGGGCGAACCACCTGGGCGACACCGCCGGGCGCGAACAACTCGCCGGACAAATCCGCTGCCAAGGCAAGGCGACGCGATGAAACGCCTGATCGCCATCCCGCCCCTGCTCTTCGCCCTGTTTGTGGCACCGGGCGCGCGAGCCATTGACCTGGGCGTCATCGGGCCGACCTATGAGATCAGCGAACCGCATCTGCTGCAAATGATCGGGCAACGATTGCGCGACAAGGAACGCAGCGGCGAACTCAAGCGTTTGGAAGAGCAGGCCCGGGAACGCGGCATCGCCACCGTCAAGAACCCGCCGCCGGTCGCCGGCCTGCAGGCGACCGAAACGGCCCGGACCTTCTACTTCGACCCGAGTTTCACGCTCGACCGCAACATCCTCGGTCCCCGGGGCGAGTTGCTGTTTGCCGCCGGCACCCGCAAGAACCCGCTGGAAGTGGTGTCGCTGTCCCGGCACCTGCTCTTTTTTGATGGGCGCGACGCGCGCCAGGTTGGCCGCGCCCGGCAGTTACTCACCCTCTACCAGGGGCGGGTCAAGCCGATTCTGGTCGGCGGCTCCTACCTTGACCTGATGAAGTCATGGCGCATACCGGTTTACTTCGATCAACAAGGTCTGCTCATCCGCCGCCTGGGCATCACTCAGGTACCGGCCCTCGTATCGCAGGAAGGGCTGCACCTGCGCATCGACGAGTTGGAGGTCACGCCATGAGCCAAAGCTGTTTCTTGAACAGACTCCATTTCCTTCTGGCGCTGCTCTTCGGTTTCTCCACCCTGCCGGCCCTGGCTGCCGGTACAGCCACCTGCACCGGCAAATTTCCGAATCCGATCACCGATATCTGCTGGTCCTGCATCCTGCCGATCAGCATTGGCAGTGCGCGCATCGCCAATTTCGGCGACCAAGAGGATACCGACAATCCACCCAGTCCGGTCTGTAGCTGCCTGGTCAATCCGATCGTCGGTCTATCCATCGGCTTCTGGGAGCCGGCACGACATGTCGAAGTGGTGCGCAAACCCTTTTGCCTCGTCTCGCTCGGCGGCGTCGACCTCGATCCGGGCATCCCGGCTCCCGAGGCGGCCCGCTTTACCCGCCCGGAAGGCGATGGCGATGGTGGCGGTTTCTATCAGGCGCATTACTACTTGAACCCGGTGATGTACTGGCTAGAAGTCGTCACCGACTTTCCCTGCCTGGAGAAGAGTTCCTTCGATCTGGCCTACATGACCGAAGTTGATCCCTTGTGGGCCGACGACGAACTCACCCTGATTCTCAATCCCGATGCCGTGCTGTTTGCCAATCCGGTCGCCATTGCCGCGTGCGCCGCCGATTGCGTGGCGGCCTCGGTCGGCTTCGGCATCCGTGAAATGTTCTGGTGCGCCGGTTGTCAGGGCGGCGTCTATCCGCTCAACGGGCACGTCCCCTACCACCTCGGTGGCGTCCGCACGGCCGCGCTGATGGCCCAGCGCTTGAGCGCCAAGATGCACCGCGAGTTGGTGGCCTGGGGCTGGCATGGCACAAACGGGCTGTGCGGGCCGTACTTCGAGCCGGTGATGGACAAGACCGCCTACAAGACCCAACTCACCTATCCCATTCCCAACACCGACAAGGAAGGCGGCCGCTGCTGCCAGCCCTTCGGGCGGACCACCGTGCTCTGGGGAGCCGGCAAGGAATACCCGGTACGCGGCGAGGACTTCGCCTTCATGTTGTTTCGCAAAAGGAATTGCTGTGTCGGCTACTAACCCCCATCCAATCCTTGCCTCCCTGGTCCTCGGTCTCAGCGCCGCGCTCGTTGCCAGTAGCCCGGCCCAGGCCCAGATTTCGCCGGTCGTCACGGAGGCGGACATCGAACGAGCCCGGCGTGAGACCCCCACCGTCACCGAGCAAGACGTCGAGTTGGCGCGGCAGAAGTACGCCCTGCCGGGCGACGCCGGGCACCGATCCGCGCCGCTGAACAGCCCCAACCTCGAGGCACTACCCAAGCCGGCGACGGCCGTACCAGTCGACCTGGAAGCGCTGGCTCGCGGCTATGCTGCTCAGAGCGATGCACTGACTCAGGCGCAGGGGCTCGCTACGGGTCCAGGGCTTTTCATCTTCGTCAGCCTGACCATGCCCCGCGCCACGTTGCAACGCCTGGTTGACCAGGCGGCACGGGCCAAGGCCGCTATCGTCATCCGCGGTTTTGCCAACGGTTCGCTACGCACCACCGTTACCCAGGTCCAGGGCTTGATCGGCAAACAGCAGGTGGCAATCCAGATCGATCCGCTGGCCTTCGACCGCTTCGCCATCACCCAGGTACCCAGCTTTGTCTTGGTGCGCGATGGCACACGTCCAATAGCCTGTGCCAGCGGCAGTTGCGCACCCGCCGACAGTTTCCTGCGCTCAACCGGTGACGTCAGCCTGGATTACGCGCTGGCGCACATGCAGCGCTCAGCCCCCAGCTTCAGCCCAGCCGCCGAACTCTTCCTGAAACGCATCAGAGGATAGGGGATCGCCATGCGCCGCCTGATCATCTGGATCACGCTGTTCTGCTTCATCACGACGCAGAGCGCCGCCATCGCCGGGCCACATGAAGAGGGCACAGCCGCCGGCCAGGCGGCCAATCCGGTCATTCGCGGCACAGTTAACATGCCCAGTGCCTCGAGCGCCGTGCCGGAGTACACCAGCACGCCCCCCGAAACGGCGTATTACGGCCAACCCAACCTGTCGGGTGCAGCCAATATCCGCCTGAGCACCTGCGCAGCCAGCGCCAACGATCCGGTCTGCCAGGCCCAGGACGGGGCGCTGACCTCGGCCAACACACCCCGCCCGGCGATCTCTGCCTACGATCCTGCGGTCTCCGCCGCCCGCGACATCGCCCGCAATCCGTCGAGTGCCTTGGGCAGCTTGGCAGACTATTACTCGGGCTGCACCACCGCTGAGGTCAGCACCGCAGCGGGCACCACGACCAAGGTCTGCAACCGCTACAGCGGTGTCGGCAACTACACGACGCGGCGCGATCTGACGGTTGAGATTGATCTCCAGCCCAGTTGCGTTGAAGGTACCTGGGTCGCCCACGGCCAGGTCAACCGCAACGGTGCCGACTACATGGTGGCGGAAGCACAATGCCAACTGCGCAGCGATAGGCTGCAACGTTTTCGTTTCTATGCGGCGGGTGGACAAGGGGCCTGCATCGGCTGGCAGACCGTCGACCTCCCGACCGTTCCGGCCACCCAGACTACCTATGTAACCAACCTATCCCCGCATTGGGAGGGCAGTTGCTGGAGCCCGTTCACGGTCAACATGATGCCGGGTTCAGGCTGTACGACCGGGATGTGCAATTACACATTTCAGTTCAGCGGCTTTGGCGGGTTCGTGAAGTGGAACTTGCCCTTGTCGTTCGTCCAACCGGCCATGGTGCAACACGAGACCGATCTCTGGGTCGACAAGAATGCCGTGCTGAATGCGGGCGGGCGCTGCGCCATCACCACTGCCGATACCTGCGTCGACGGCCCGGCGACCAAGGCCATCGAAGGCCGCCCCGTGAGCCGTGCCTGCTGGTCCTATGAGCGCACCCTGACCTGCACCTCGGGCGCCCCGGTCGACGAGTGCGCAGCGCTGGCCAGCAGCGGCTGCACGCCAGCCAGTAGCACCTGCAAACAGATGAATGTCGGCAGCGGGCTCTGCGAGATCACGCAGGACACTTATACCTGCCCGGTCACCGCGCAGACCACAACCACCGCCTCGAACTGCCCGGCCAACGTCTATTGCCTGGGTGCGAACTGCTTCAATACCAGTTACACCAACGATGCCGACTTTGCCCGTTCGATGTCACTGATGGAAGCCGGACGTGAAGCCGGCGTTTATCTCGACACCACAAAAATGCAGGTCTTCAAAGGGGAAGGCAACCGCTGTCGCGATCGCCTGCTGAAGAACTGTTGCAGTTCCGATTCGGCAGGCGCCGGCATGACCAATCAGAGCATGTTCGGAACCGGTTCGAGTTTGGTCTACGACGTGTTGATGAATTCCCAGAACCGCGAGTTTCTCTATCAAGGGATGCAGGCCTTGCTACTGGGTGGCGGTTTCAGCGGCAGCTTCACCACCTATGGCATCACCGTCGCGGTCAACGGTACGGCTCTGCCGGCCAGTTCGGCCGTGCTCTATTCCGGTGAAAGCCTGGTCGTCGCCTTCGACCCCTGGTCGCTGGTCATCGCGATCGTCATCTACATCATCATGTCGATGTCGTCCTGCAACGAGGAAGAAGGAAAGCTCGCCATGAAGGAAGGAGCCGGCCTGTGCCATACCGTCGGCACCTGGTGCTCCTCCTGCTTCCGTCTCTTCGGCAAATGCGTCTCCTGCCTCGAACACAGCACCGGCAAGTGCTGCTTCAACAGCAAACTCGCCCGCATCGTCAATGAGCAAGGCCGCGTGCAGGTCGGCAAGGGCTGGGGCTCGGGCGAAAGTCCCGACTGCTCGGGGTTCACCATCGCCCAACTCCAGAGCCTCAACTTTGCGGCCATGGACCTCACGGAGTTCTACGCCGCCATCGTCCCGACGCTACCCAATACCGGCGCTCTGCAGGGCAGCAACGCCGCGCATCTGACGACTTGTTACTACGGACAGGGGAAGTGCCAATGAAGATCGCCTATACCGCCGCCTTGATCGCTGGATTCGCGGCGCCCGTCATCGCCGACGAAATGCCCAGAGCCCCGGTCTCGGATCCGCGGCCGGTGATGTTGGCCGCCCTCCAATCAGTCAATGGCGAGGCCCACGGCATCCTCAACGGCGAAATTGCCGACGCGCTCACCCAACGCTTTGCTGCCACCTCACCGATCTACATCGATGTCACGACCGAGAAGCGCTACGCCCAGGCCGGTTGTGCCCGCTTGAATGTCAGGTTCTGGCAGGACGGGGTTTTACTACCCGGCGCCTCGAGCCCGCGCCGCCAGACGATGGATTTCGGCATCAACTACTGCCTCGATGGCCTGCCACCGCAATCCCTGAAGTAGGGCCACACATGACGATCCGCAACCGCTCCGCCATCCCGCTGCTGCTGACCTTCGTCGTGATGCTCAGCAGCCATAGCGCAACAGCCCAGGATGCTGCCTCTCGCTACTGGGCCGACAGTTGGCGCGGCTGGCATTTCTATGAAGCGCCAGCGCCAGCGGAACACGAACATCCATTCCCGCCGGGTAAGACCACACCAACAGCACCACCGACTCAACCCTCACGTGCACCGGAACTGGTCGAATTCGAACGTCTTCAGAAAACCCTGGAGGAGACGCGCAACATCGCCATCATGCGTCCGAGCGAAGCCAACGTCCGGCGTTACATGGAACTGGAGTCCCAGGTAGTCGCCCGCGCTTCCTACTTTGCGGATGTTGCGCAACGCGTAGCCTGGGCCACGCCGCAACTCGACCCGACCCTGCAGGGCCGCCCGGTCAATGCCAAGGCCCTGGAAGTCTTCGACCAAGCTGAACTGGTGGATCGTTCGCACACCATCGCCGACCTCGGCAAGGATCACGTGCTGTTTTTCTTCTATCGCTCGGACTGCCCGTATTGCCATGCTTTCGCGCCTACATTGGCAGCCTTCCAGGCCCGTCACGGCATCCAGGTCGTCGCCATCAGCATGGACGGTGGTCCACTGCCGAGTTTCCCCACTGCCCGACCGGACAACGGCATTGCCACCACCCTGAAAGTCAGTCAGGTGCCCGCTGTTTTTCTGGCTCAGCCCTTCACCGGAAAGATCACCCCGATCGGCTTCGGGGTGCTCTCGGAGTCCCAGTTGCTCGAGCGCATCGCCACGGTGTCCGCTCCGCAAGCCGAAATCATGCTGCCCACAACCACGCAAGGTCTCTCCCTACCCCCGGAGGTTCCATGACACATTACGACCATCCTCATTTGCAGCGTAGTGCTGCCGCCTTCCTGGCGCTGCTGCTGGCGATCCCGTCCTTTGAACTGCAGGCCGGCGACCTCAACAGCGAGGTGAACAACATGTTCAACAACCTGGGCGCCATAGGTAACTACACGGCACCCGGTGCCTTTCGTGGCCAGACCTTCAATACCTACACCGGCGGCAGCCTGATGATGCGTTCGCCGAACAAGGTTTATCAGTTGGCCGCCATCCAGTTCCCCAGCGCCAAGGCCGGCTGCGGCGGCATCGACGTCTTTGGCGGTTCCTTTTCGCACATTTCGGCAACCGAGTTCAAGAACATGCTGAGGAACATCACGGCGGCGCTGCCGGGGATCGCTTTCCAACTCGCCCTGGAGGCGGTCTCGCCCCTGCTCGGCGGACTGACCAAGTGGGCCAAGGGACTGGAGACCTGGATCAACAATGCCCGGATCAATTCCTGCGAAACCGCCAAGGCCATTGTCAGTACGGCGGCCGAATCGATTGGCTACAGTTCTCAGGAGACCTGTGCCGATCTGGCCATCGAGATGGGCATGGAAAGCGACCGCGATGCAGCGCGTCGGCGCTGTGCGACGGATCGACCCAGCATTCTGTCATCGGCGCGTTCCTCGGGCGACCCGAAGGTGAAAAACAAGGCGCCTTTCGTCGGTAATCTGACCTGGAAAGCCTTGCAGTACACCGGCGCCTATCTGGATGACCCGGAGCGGGAATTGATCATGAGCCTGGTTGGCACCATCATCTATTACCCAGAAGAGTCGGCCCGCGACCCCGAACCGATTGCTCCGACGCTGACCTCGATCAGTCAGTTGCTCTACGGCCAGGGTGCAGCCGCCGGCACGGATGTCGTGCAGCATGTCTTGAAATGCAACGACTACACCAATTGCGACGTCGTCACACTGAACACCACGTACACCCACACGCCCTTTACCGCCAAGGTCGAAGCGATCATGCGCTCCATTGCCGAAAAGATCACCACGCGCACCGCTATCCCCAATAACTCGACTGAAGTCGGCTTCGTCAATCAGACCACCGAGCCGGTCTACAAGATGTTGTCCATCGGCACCAGCATCCCGGGATCGGGCTTGGCCGATAGCCTGATTGCCCAGTACCGCGATGTGATTGCCGCCGACTACGCCTATGTTTTCCTTGAACGCAATCTGCGGCTGGGCATGGCCGCGCTGGACAAGAACTACACCCTGCAGCAGTCGCAACGGGAGCAGGCCAACCAGGTCCGTCAGCGGGCGCAGGCCATGCTCATGCAAATCTCCCAGGAAAAAAACCTGCTCTACCAGAAGGTCGGATCGTTCCGGGCGGTATCGAACCACCTGGAGCAACTCGAACGCCAATTGCGCTCCAGCATGCCGCAACACGTGATGGACATGCTCGGTCAGCAGGCCGCTTACCTGTCGCAATAGAGACGAAGCGATAGCACGACAGGAGAAAGCAGCATGTGGGAAATCTACGCTTACCAGAACGCCGACAGCCTATTCGGTGTCTTCAATGCCACGGCGGCGATCCACGCTTCAGGCGACTACGCCGCTGCCTTGGCGGCGGTGGCCTTCTGCGGTTTTGTGGCGGCCCTGATTGCCTACGCTTTCGCCCCCGAGAAGTTGCAGGGCTGGAAATGGCTGGGCACAGTCGTGCTGGTCTTCTCGGTACTGATCGTGCCCAAGGTCACCGTGGGCATCGTGGATAAGACCGGCGGTTCTGCCGTCAAGGTCGTCGGCAACGTACCGTTCGGGGTGGCCGCACTGGGCGGCATCACCAGTACGATCGGCAACACGCTGACCAGTCTGTTCGAAACGGCCTTCCAGGTTATCCCAGGCGCGGGAGCCCTCCCAGTCGAACTAAGCTACCAGCAAAACGGACTGATGTTCGGCAACCGCCTGATCCGCGAGACTGGGAACGTGGTTTTCCAGGACCCGGCCTTCCGCACCGACCTGATCAACTTCATCCACAACTGCACGACTTACGACCTGATCGACGGCACGCTCGATCCAGCGGTTTTTTCTGCATCGGACGATGTCTGGCCGCTGATGGCCTCACCCAATCCGGCGCGCTTCAGTACACTAACCGGTGCCGGCGGCAGTGTCGGCGTCGATACCTGTCCCAATGTCTATCTGAGCCTCAACGGGCGACTGCCGGCCCAGATCAGCCGCATCCAGGGGCGTCTGGCTTTCCAACTCAACCCAACCCTGCCGGCAGCCGCGGCTGCTGCGGCCATCGCCGGACAAATCCAGCAGGCCTATCTCAAGAACAGCATCGCCACCGCAGCAGCGACGGCTGCCGACATCATTCGGCAGAATGCCATGCTCAACGCGCTTGAGGACACCAGCAAGTTCGTCGGTCAGAAAGTGAACGACCCGGCGGCGATGGTGTTGGCGGTCGGCCGTGCCCAGGCGGTGGCCCAGCAGAACGCTTCATGGCTCAATTACGGCAAGGTGGCTGAACAGGCGCTGCCTGTGTTCCGCAACGTGGTCGAGGCGGTGACCTACGCCATGTTCCCCCTCATGGTCCTGCTGCTCCTGCTCACCAGCGGTCGCGAGACAATGCTCGCCTTCAAAGGTTATGCGGCGGTGCTCATCTGGATTCAGTTGTGGCCCCCGCTCTACGCCATCCTGAATTACATGGCCTCGATCTATGCAGCCTACGACCTTGCGGCTGCGGCTGACCTCGGAACGGGGAGCAAATCGCTGGCCTTGCAGACCGCGTCGACGATCTATTCGCGGGCAATCTCGGGGGAGGCCGTCGTCGGCTACCTCGCCATCAGCATTCCTTTCATTGCCTGGGCTGCCCTGAAGCGCATGGAAAACTTCGGAACAGCGCTGATCGGAGGCTTGTCGGGGTTGCAAGGGATGATCTCGGGCGGCACCTCGGCCGCCACCGTTGGTAACGTCTCAATGGGGAATGTCGGTATGGACCAGATGCAACTGGCACCCAACCGTACGTCGGCTTTCATGAGCAGTTGGCAGAACGATCTAACCGGAGACAGTTTCTCTTCGAACGCGCTCACCGGGCGTACGGCCGTCAGCCTGCTGCGGAATCAGGGGTTTGCTTCGCGCGTGGTATCGATGCGTGTATCCGAACAGGATGTGCAGCAAGCAAGCCGGCAGGTCGACGCGGCGCGCGGTGAATCCGCGACAGCGACGATGGAGCAATCGGCAGCACTGTCTGAAGTCTTCTCTCGCGGGCTGAACAAGCTTCGCTCCACGCGCAACAGCAGCGGTTCCAGCACCAGCAGCTTCGAGCAAATGGGCGACACGCTGAACCAGTTGGATCAGATTACGCAAAGCGTTGCCCAGAGCACCGGTCTCAGCCAGGCGCAGGTCGCGCGTATTGCTTTCGGTGCGGCCGCCCATGTCGGCGTGAATACCAAAGTTGCTGGTGCTGAACTTCACACCAGCGCCGACAAGTCCTATCAGTCGAGCCTTTCCGCCCAGGAGCAGAAAGCGTTGGCCAGCCTGAGCGGAGAGCAGTTGGTAGCCTTCAAACAATTCGGTGACCGGGTATCGAGGGATGCCAGCTATTTGCAGGCGTTCTCCAATGACGCGAGCGAGGCTCGCGAGATGTCGTCCCGCCTCGGTTCGACACGGGCCCGTTCCGAGCGGGCGGATGCCGCCCTTGCCGACCGCACCAGTTTTGCGGAACGGGTATCGTCTGCCTACGACAAGGGCGAATCCATCTCCATCGACATCGCCCAAGACCCACACAACATGGAGATGTTCCTCCGGTATGCCCAGACCTATGGCGGCAACAGTGCCGCCGCGCACACCCTGATGGCAGCAGAACTGGCCCGCCAGTCGTTACGCCCGAATCGGGTTATTTCGGATAGGAGCAGTCTACCGACCTCTTTTGGTGACGTCCGCGACCTCCATAAACAGCAACTGCATGATGTCTCCATCACACCTGACATCAACGCAACCCACCAGGCTCAAGTGAGCAAGGCCTCTCGCTTTGGCGGTAACCCAAGTCGTCCGCTGGAACAGAAAACCGAACCACCGTCGCCCGTACGCGAGGAAGTGCAGCAACGCGCCGCCCAGATTCACCGAGAAGCCGCTGCAAAGCGCGGCGAATTTGACGACAAGACTGAAATCATCAAGACAGACGACGGGACCTTGGCATCGAAGAAGTCGCTGATGTGGCAATCAGCCAGGCAGGTATACAAAGATGGAGAGGCAACGTTAGGTAACGCAAAGGATGCCGTGCAGGATCTGATCAAGTCGAAAAAGTAACTCCTACCGATCCCAGCGCCGAATGGGAGCATCGCCTTTGAACAAAGACCCGGACACGTCCCCTGCTCCGCCACCATTCCATCGCCGCCGCAACCTCCTGCGGCCTCGTCCAATGCCCGTCAACGCACTAGCGAGCGGAACGGCAAAGAGTAGCCCAACACCCACCATGACAGCCCCCGCGCCCCACTCGCCTTCTGCTGCGATAGCAACCAGCAATCCGATCCCTGCCCCAATCGCCAGGATCGCGAAGAAGAAAAATTTCCGCATATCGACCTCCTGACATCAGGCTAATCGCGGAAATTCCGACAGCAAGCCCCTGATTCCAGTCAATCGCTATTGCCACTACCAAGCGCCGCCGAAATCGCTAGACGGGTCGTTTCTTTCGGAGCAACAACTGGATCATCGCAAACAAGCGATGAAACAGATAATCGACGTGATCCACGTCGATGACCGCGATTTGCTTGAGTTCGGTATGCCGAATGAGGTGGCTGTTACCGATATCAGTCAGTTCTTTCGCTTCGTCTTCCAGACGCTGCCGAAGAACTACCTCTTCGGCGGTAGCATCGAGAATGATCTTGATCGATTTCTTCTTATCTTCGGGATCTGCGAGCGACTTGAGTCGCTCCCATGCGTCCCACAAACGCTCGAGCCCTTCCCGCCGCAGGAGTGGATTACGGTCGGTAAATTTAGCGCGGCTTTCTTCCAACATGTTGTCGAGGATTCGGTCTCCGGTCCGAAATACCATCCGTTTGAGGTCATCCCCCAGCACCGGCGGAAGAACACGCACGATACGGCCGTTTGACAGCATCTCGAAGGCCACGCCATTACGCGCAAAAATACGATTGACCGTCGCCCGAAACTCTTCCTGTCCAGACCGCTGGTCGAAGGTCAAATGGTGGTGATTGAAGTAATCGTGGAGCTTTCCTGAAATCGGCCTCGCCACCGAAGCGTAGACGAACTCGACGAAATCCAGGATCAATAACGTGTCCGGTGCAAATGGCTCATGCTGACGCAGGAATCCGCCATCCACCAGCCGGGACGTTTCGAGCGGCCACGTCAATCCCGGCATTTCCGCAATGACGCAAGCGGCGATAACATTCTCGTCGCAGCCGCAGATGGCTTGCCCATCCGGGCAGCGCTCCGGAAAACGCAGTCCGAAGGCACCACTGTTGACCAGCGCCTGCACAGTTGCAACCAGACCAGCCCAGACCTCAGGCGAAATGACCTGCTCGGTTCGCGCCCGAGGCCCGTTTTCCCGGTCGCTGAAGTAATCGTTCATGTAGGCTGTTCCGCTTGCGCCAACTTGCCCGCATTCATGGCGCTGTTGATGGTCTGTTCGAATTGCTCGACGCTGGCCAGCACCGCTTCAAGCTTCGGAACCCCGCCAAAGACCATGCCGGCCATGGCTTCGTAGTCCTTGGATAAGGCTTCGTGCATCGCAGTGCTCGGGACCAGCGTAAATGCCCCTGGATGGGCGATATCCAAGCCCAGATCAGCACTACCAAAGAATAGTCGGGCGTGGCGCGCACAATCCATGGCGAGTGCCTGGTCGGCCTGCCACTCCGGCGATGCGGACACCTGCATCAACTGGTGTACATCGTAGTAGTGACGCGAGACACGCTGACCGCCGTGCCGCAATTCTCCACGGCGGTCATGCCATTGCCGCAAACCGTGCAGGATGATTACCTTGTCCCAGAAGGTACGCTCCGGTTTTACGGTGGTGACATTGTGGACGGTGAGATCCAGCGGCAAATCCTGCGCCACGTAAGGCTTCACCGATGCCGCGATATGTGGGTCGAGTGCCGACTTCGCGCCGGATTCGATTTTCACGGCAGATCGGATGTAATCGTTGGTTGTCGGGGTAACTGCGGGGTACCAGAACAGCAGCGTCTGACCATCTTTGTCGTCCGGGTCGAGTTCCAACCTGAAGCGACCATCTGGAATGACTGCACCGGCAATCTGAGTAAATTGATCCGCCAATGGGCCGGCAATATAGGCTTGGCAAGCGACCCGGATAGCTTCAAGGCGTGCTCGACGCTTCTTTCCGCTCAAGGCATCCAATTCCGCCACCTCGGCAGCCTGCCCCAAGTCGTCACGGAACACCGTGATGTCGATGTCTTCGGAAAAGCGCGAGATCAGGCCAAAAGCCTTGGACAGTGAGGTCCCCCCCTTGAACAAGAGACGAGGTCCGCCGGCCGCCAAGCCATTGAACAAGGCATCCAAAGTCCAGCACACCCAGAAATCCTTCTCGACGTTCTGAACCGCCGTACCCATACGGGTTGCGGCACCGAGAAACAAATCGAGTCGCTCGCCGTCGGCGGCGGTGATGACTTCGCGGAAGGACGGATTCAATTGGCTCTCCTTACGCCTTCAGGCTGCGATGAATCGGCTGTGGATTTCATGCCACTGTGTATTGGCGAGGTTCCAGATACGGTGTCCCGAGGATCGCAACCGGGCAGATCACGGATCAGGGCCTGCATCCACGCCGGCAGCACGCTGAACCCGTTGCGCAGATCCTGGCAGATTGCAGTTCCCTGATCGGAATCGACGAGTAGTCGATTCAGTCGGCTGACAATGCGATCATGGTCGACAACCAGCGTGTCCTTCAGCCAATGCAGGGCCTGTACGATTCGCATGGCAGGGCGGCCTGCCCAATAAAGGCGACGGGGAGCAGTTTGCTTAAAGTCGATTACGAGTTTATCGAGCTTGATAGCCCGGCGACGTGCGTCGGTATGAATGGTAACGCGAGCTGGGACGGCATCCGTTAATCCAAGGTCATTGGCGGCGGTCATTCCATCCACAAGCAAACGCAGTTGGTCACGCCGTGCGATAGCATCGATGATCGCCCGATAGTCTGGGGTCGTGGGGCGCTGGGTGAGACGGTTGATGATGGGCTTGTCGTACAAGCCTCGGTCGACACGCCGCAAATCACCCGCCAACACCATACGCTGGAGGGTCTTGTCAACCGCATCCCGGTTGCCGAGGTGTGCAAAGTCAGTCGGTACCCAGACGTGGCCTGGACCTACAGCGTTGATTTGCGACGAAATGGCGGATTTGATATCTGACACATGGCCTCCTGTCCGATATTTGTATAACTTTTTCGGACACTTAGCAAGAAGAAATGTCCGAAAATTGTAGATATATTTCGGACACTAATAGGCGACATGCGAAAGACTCAACCGGAGCCGTGGAATTTCCACTCTTGCCATACGCTCCGGCTAGACGCAACGTGATTAACACTTCACACCGAACGAGGTAGAGGTAAGGCCCGGCTAATTTCGCCCCTAAATCGCCGGAGCCAGCCTCACGACGAGACTTAAAGCGATACAGGCTGATTCTTGGTGTTCCGACCCACGGCTCTAGCTTTCTGAGTTCTTTTACGCTTTGGCTTGCCGGTAGTGGCAGATGGCTTTGCACTCTTACTGATTGCACTTGGCACGCAACGCCGCCCCGGCACCTTAACGATCACGACGTACCGTGGGTCGGACTCTCCTATTCTATGTATCGAACGGCATTGAATCAGCGATCGAATGTGCGGCGTGCCCTCAGTGTTCGTCCCTGTCAGGTCAAGTACCAGCAGGAAACCCAATCGAATGCTAACGTTCTGGTAGTCTGTGGTCTGGCCGGCATAGTCCTTGGCTAAAGCGTCAAATGATGCATCCTGCAACTCGCGTTTAACTTCGATTACGATGCGCTCGCCGGTATTCTTCAGCGCCACGTCGGCCCGTCCGCCACCAAGGTTGGTCGGTTCCATCTCTCCTGATGCAGACTGGGTGCACAGCCAGCGAAAGTAATCATCCTGAAGAGCGCTCTCCGGTACCAAGCTACCGTCAGCCGTCTCGAAAAGATAGGTGACAGAAGGATCGTCCTTCTTGGTCATTTCAAGTCGGTTTTTCAGGAAACGAACAGTCCACAACAACACCGTATCGAACAGCTTGGCGCCCCGAGCGTTGTTACGATGGTCCGGATGGTTTTCAACTGAAGAACGACAATGATCGAAGATGTCGATCTCTGCACCACTGAGGTTTTCAAGGCTGAATGCAAACGCATTTGCGACGAGTTCGCCAATCCGCCGTTTCGTCTCCTCGCTGCAGCGGGCTTGTGAAAGTATGGCAGCGACCGGTGCCCAAATGGCGGCTGCCTC
>Ga0209211_10007916_pt1 | contig 14742 bp, 14 predicted proteins | sample RifGroA2_FD_183992 | JGI IMG/M metagenome (GOLD analysis project Ga0209211, IMG submission 183992) | Groundwater microbial communities from Rifle, Colorado, USA - Groundwater A2 (SPAdes) (version 2) | ecosystem: Environmental > Aquatic > Deep subsurface > Groundwater | place: Rifle, Colorado... | reverse complement strand
AGCATTATCTTCAAGTAACGTAGTCCCGACGGAAGTAGTTGATCCCGAATCCCTTGAACCCAAAACGGAAGAGTGCCCGCTGAATGGCAAAATGCAGACAAAAAAACAAAAAGAAAAATGGGTTACAAGGCGGCCAATGGGGGTTGCTATTGAGAACAGTAAAGATGCCCGGCCCCAATCCAGTCTTACCAGTGCGGATGTGATATACGAGGCGGTAGCTGAGGGGGGAATCACCCGTTTCTTAGGTATATATTACTGTCAAGATGCACCTTTCATCGGTCCTATTCGATCAGCGCGCGTACATTTTATGAAAGTACTTCGTGAGTATGGAGACTATCCACTTTATGCTCATGTGGGAGGGGCAAATTGTGACGCTGAATCAGGTTCAGGATGTGCAAACGGAGCAAAAGCAGACTCCTTAGGTCTTATTCGCAAGCTTGGATGGGATGGCTATAATGATCTCAATCAATTTGGAGTTCCTTTTCCCTACTACTGGCGTGATTATGAGAGATTACCCAATGTTGCAACCGAACATACCGTTTATTCATCAACATCAAAGTTATGGGACTATGCAAAAATCAAGAGAAAACTTACCAATGTCGATGAAGAGGGAATAAGCTGGGATAAAACGTTCACCTCATGGAAATTTCAGGATGATGCAAAAGATGTTGATAAAGGAACAACGTCAAAGATTGAACTTGGATTTTGGAACTCGTTTGCAAGCGAAATGGGTGTTATCTGGAGCTATGATGCAAAGGCAAACGCATATAAACGGGTCAATGGAGGAGCCCCGCATAATGACAAAAACACCGGAAAACAAATCACTTCAAAGAATGTGATAGTGGTATTTGCCAAGGAGTCACCCGCCAATGATGGATATGATGGAGGGCACATCCTCTATCAATTAAGCGGTACCGGGGACGCTCTTATCTTTCAAAATGGGAAAGCGTTCAAGGCCACCTGGGATAAAGAAGATGAGGAAACTCGGATGAAGTTCTTTGACGAAAAAGACAAGGAATTATCTATGGTCCGCGGACAGGTATTTATTGAAATATTACCGATCGGAAATAAGGTAACATATTAATATGTTGCAATTTATCATAACTTCAAAGACAAGAAGAGAGATTCTTGCTCTTTTTTTCCATCATTATGGAGAGACGTATTATCTGAGAAAAATAGTTCGTGAGATCGATGAGGAAGTTAATGCCGTGAAGCGAGAACTCGATATCCTGGAAAAAGCAAAAGTCTTACATAAGGAAAAAAGACTGAACAAGGTTTTTTATTCCCTCAACAAAGGGGTATTGCTTTATGATGAGTTCCTGCGCATTTTTACCAAAACAAATTCTTTATCCACTCTCATCTATAAGAATCTTTCAAAACTGGGGAAGATTAAGTTTATCGCCCTTTCCACAAAATACTCAAAGAGAATTCCCATCAAAGAAGGGGAAATATATCTATTATTTGTAGGAGTCGTGGTAGTACCCGAGTTAACCTCAATAGTGAATGAAGTTGAAAAGGAGTTCGAACGCGAGATAAATTACACCGCGATGACCGAGGAGGAGTTTGCATTCCGCAAAAAAAATAATGATCCATTCATCTGGAATTTTTTGAAACAACCAAAAGTTATGTTAGTTGGTCTGGAGGAGGATCTTCTTAAATGAAAATAAAGCATATGGTGTATGGCGTACTTTTTGTGGTCCTTGTGTGGATATGCTTGCCTGAAAATATACCCGTACATTTTAAAGTGCAAAAATCGAAAATAGATTTCACGATAAATCCTCTCGGTATTAATACAAGCTTATTTGGAGTTCCAATTAAGAAGGAATTCAAAACAAAACTAGGGCTCGATTTGAAAGGGGGAAGTCACCTGGTATTTGAAACAGATACATCAAAAGTGAAACCAGCCGATCTTCAAGATTCATTATTATCCGCGCGCGATATCATTGAAAAGCGAGTCAATTTCTTTGGAGTTTCGGAACCTGTTGTTCAAACGATAAAATCAGGGAATACATATCGGATAACAGTGGATCTTCCCGGTATTGAAGACGTGTCACAGGCGATTGAACTCATCGGAACTACGGCGCAACTGCGATTTATGGAAGAGGGACAGGTTGATCCGAAAATTGCAACAACTACCCCAATCATAAATCGATTAACCAAATACACAGGATTAGGCGGGAAAGATATCAAAAAAGCAAGTGTGACTTTTGATTCACAGAACGGGCAGCCCCAAGTTGCGCTCCAGTTCACTCCAGAGGGAGCAAAACTTTTTGGTGACGTTACGGGGAGAAATGTTGGTAAACCGGTTGGAATATTTCTTGATTATTTTCCCCTATCCGCCCCCACCGTACAGCAAAAAATTACGGAGGGGAACGCCGTAATAACAGGCAACTTTACCGTCGAACAGGCAAAAAGTCTTTCAATCTCCATCAACTCAGGAGCATTGCCTCTTCCTATAAGACTTGTTGAGCAAAGAAACATCGGTCCTTCACTGGGTGCGCTTGAGGTAAAGAAAAGCCTCATTGCGGGAGTATTGGGCCTTTCCATGGTACTTCTTTTTATGATGATATACTACGGTAAATTGGGAGTAATAGCATCGATGGCACTCATCATTTATGGACTTATCACTTTTGCGATTTTCCGGGCAATTCCGGTAGTTCTCACCCTTCCTGGTGTTGCCGGTTTCATTCTTTCAATCGGTATGGCGGTGGACTCAAACATTCTCATATTTGAGCGGATAAAAGAAGAGATGAGAAAAGGAAAAAATTTCTCAGTGGCGGTACGTCTTGGATTTGGACGGGCAATAGACGCCATAAAAGACGCAAACATCACCACCTTAACCGTTGCATTTATATTATTCAACCCCATGAACTGGGAATTTTTGCCCCAGTTTGGTATGGTGCGAGGCTTTGCTTTGACGCTTGCAATCGGGGTGGGGACAAGTTTATTTACCGGAGTAGTGATAACCCGGAGATTAATCGGCGCATTTTATAAAGAAAAAATAAGGAACAAATAATATGATCAAATTTTTAAAATTTACTTGGCTTTATGTTCTCATTTCCACCGTTGTTATCGGTAGTGGTTTGTATTCAATCGTCCGATATGGATTTACCTACTCCATTGATTTTGTAGGAGGAAGTGATGTCGAATATCAGTTGGATAAAAAAACTGACTTAAAAAAAATTGTTGAAATCATAAAGAATAATAAAATTGAAACCTCTCAAATAAAACTCGAGAAGAACAATCTTTTTTTCAAGACGAAACCACTCGATGAGAAACAAGAAGCGAAACTCAGATCGGCTTTGGAAACAAATCTAAAAATAAAAATAAAATCCCTGCGGTTTGAGACAGTCGGACCGGTTATAGGACGTGAAACAATGCAAAAAACACTCATTGCTTCATTTCTTGCAACGTTGGGTATCCTCATCTATATGAGTTTTGCGTTTAAGGGGCTTAATTTTGCCCTGGCGGCCATCCTCGCCATGATTCATGACTTCTTGGTGGTCATTGGTACGTATTCAATATTTTCTCACTTTTTTGGTGCCGAGATTGACACCATGTTTGTGACCGCAGTCCTCACCACTATGTCCTTTTCGGTGCATGATACTATCATCATCTTTGACAAAATCAGAGAGTATCTCAAGAATGAAGGAAGAGGAGATATCACCCATTACGCCAATCGTGCATTGACAGAAACCATGGTACGTTCTCTTAACAATTCTATGACCATCATGTTTATGTTATTGTCCCTTACTCTTCTGGGGGGTATCAGTATCCGTTTTTTTGTTGCAACCCTTCTTGTAGGTACGATCACCGGAACATACTCATCCCCCTTTATCGCAACCCCAATCCTGGTTTGGCTTGAAGGAAGTAAAAAAAATTCTTAAACATGAATATAAAGAGATATCCATTAGGTGAACTTCAGGCAAATTGTTATCTCCTTATTCAAGATAAAGATTGCATTCTCATAGATCCGGCAGATGATGCTAATTTTCTTCTCGAGGAAATTTCGCGTCAGAATTTAAATTTAGTGGCAATGTTTGCAACTCATGGTCATTTTGATCACGTGATGGCGGTGGGGGAGATACAGTTAAGTTTAAAAGTGCCCCTTTATATTCATGAGAAAGATTTATTTCTTATCAAAAGATTAAAGGAAACTGCAAAACATTTTTTAGGCTACGAACCACACATCATATCCCCCTCAATTATCAAATATTTATCAAAGGGGAAATTTAAAATTTCTCGCCCAGAGGACGACCGACCCTTGGTCGAAAATTTTCAAATTCTTTCTTCACCAGGTCACACTCCCGGTGGTTGTAGTTTTTATTTCCCCGAAGAACAAGCCTTGTTCACCGGTGATACGATATTTAAAGAAACAGTCGGAAGAACTGATTTATCATATAGTAGTAAAGAAGACTTACAACAATCGTTACAGAAACTTCTTGCGTTGCCGGAAGAAACAATTATTTACCCAGGGCATGGGGAAGAGACGACAATCGGGCAAGAAGCGCCTCTCTATCATTTTTAAGTTTTCCCTCAACCACATCTTCAAACAGTTTATCCAAAATATCCCCAATTTGCTTGCTTGGTTTGATATTGAAGATTTTCATTACATCATGACCATCAACCTTAAGATCGCTAACCTTAAACGGCTCTTTTTGGACTTCTATTACTCTTTTTTTAAACAGTTCATATCTCCATGATGTGGGAGTTGCTCCTGATCCGATGCGGTCGGCTGTCCGCAGATCGAGCATATCTTGGAGATATTCTTTTCCCACCTCTCGAATAAAGCGACGAACCGCCTTGTCAGTAATTTCTTCGGATACAGTGAACTGGTGATATTTTACAAGACGAATTAATTTTTCACTTTGCAATTTGGAAAGTTTCAGGCGCTTAGCAATCTCGGTAACCTGAATAGTGCCCACCACTTCATGATTATGGAAAGTAATGAGTTCCGTTTCTTTATCCTTCCAAAACGTCTTAGTTTTTCCAATATCATGAAGAAGTGTTGCAAGCCGCGTTATGGGATCGGGAGAGGAACAATGTTTGAGCGCCATGACAGAGTGAGTTCCTACGTCATAAATATGATGACGGTTGGGACTTTTTTGTGGTATGGAGAAGCAAATTTCCAGTTCGGGAAGTATGAAATTCAAAAGTCCAGTGCTATGAAGAAATAATATGCCTTCATCCGGATGTTCACTTTCTATTATTTTTAAAAGTTCGTCACGTATCCGTTCCCATGAGATATTCTTAATAAGATGGGCATTTCTTTGAATAGAACTCCGCGTTTTTTCTTCGATAAGAAATCCCAGTTGAGCCGCCAGACGAACTCCGCGCATGAGACGCAAAGCATCTTCCTTAAAACGCTTATCAGGGTCACCCACCGCAACAATCATTTTTTCCTTTAAATGCTTTTGACCGGAAAAAGGATCAATTATTTTTTTGCCGTCAAAAGCTATTGCATTTATAGAGAAATCACGTCGGGCAAGGTCTTCCTCAACTGTTTTTGCCCATTCGATTGTCATAGGGTGACGGTTATCACCATAATCTGACTCTTTACGGAAGGGAGTGATTTCAAAAATGTATTTATGTAGAGACGGGGCATGCCCCGCCTCTACGGAAATGCATACCGTTCCATATATATTATTATAAAAAGCATGAGGAAACATGTTAAGCATTTTCTCTGGAGTCGCATCAGTCGTAAAGTCCCAGTTGGTTATTTCTTTATTAAGTAATAAATTGCGCACAGCTCCGCCCACTAGGTATATTTGAAACCCTTTTTTTTCAAAAACCGCCATAAATTTTTTAATATCTTCGGGAAGTGAGATCATGGAACTATTATACAGGAGAAGATAAATACAGATTTTTTATTTTCTTTAACATATTTTTCTCATTATTACGTTTAGACATTTGAATTGCTTTTTCAATAGGAAACCAGCCTGCGTCGTGAAATTCCTTCTTTTCATACACAAAGGGCGTTTGCTCTTTACATAAAACGGTATACCAAAAGTCGTAATGGACTTCACATGTTTTTGGATGTTCGATATGAACAGGGCTTATATTAAATAACGATATAACTTCATCGGTCAATTTGAAGTTTAATTCTTCTTGAAATTCCCGTGCCACAGTTAATTCAGGAGTCTCATCTGGATCTATATGACCTCCTGGTGGTATCCACCCCTCTGCTTTTATATGATGCACAAGATACGTTGATCTGGTGGGAACATGAAGGGGAACAAAAAAACAACAAAAGTGATGTGATATATTGTCTCGTTTGATTACTCCTTCGTTGCTTTGAATTAAACGAACACATTCTTTAAGAAAAGATTTATTGGTATATGATTTTAACGATAGTTGTTTTATTCTATCGAGAAGAATTGATTTTATATTCATACTATACTTTTCAATATATCTAAATTTTTTTTATCCGGACCATTTCCATCAAAACCAGGCGTCTCGATGATAAAGGGAAGATGTTTCATTTTTGGATGATTCAGGATTAACTTGAATTCATCTAATCCAATAGTACCTTCTCCAATATTCTCATGACGGTCCCGGCCGGAGTCAAAAGGATCTCGACTATCGTTTAAATGCCATACCTCAAGCTTTTCCAATCCAATCTTTTTATCGAATTCATTAAGAAAGGCGGTTAATTTATTTTCTTCCCGAAGATCAAATCCCGCACTAAAGAGATGACAGGTGTCAAGGCAAATTTTCATACGGGGACTATTTACATCGCGGATAATTGAAGCAAGTTCATCGAGGGATTGACCAATCTTTTTGTTCCCAGCATTTTCCGCAATAAAATAAGTATCTTCAGGTGTTTGGGCGAGTATTTCTTTAATATTTTTAATCAAAGTTATGTATTTTGGATTTGTAAAGACGTGATTAATCACGTCTTTACCTGTTTTAAAAGACCCTAAATGAATAATGCTTCCTTTCACTCCAAGGACTGATGCCGCTTTCAGTTCGGCTATGAGGGATAATTTTGACATATGGCCTGTTTTTTCCCCATCTGCAAGATTGATGAGATAGGAGGCATGAAAGTAAACAGGATTGATATGAAGCTTTGCTTTGGTTTCTTTAAAGCGAGATGATTTGAGAGGATTAGTCTTGGCAAAATTCCATCCTCGTGGAGATGAGGAAAAAATCTGCAATACATTTCCTCCCATACTCGAAAGATGGGATAAAGCCTTTTCAAAGCCTCCCGCGGTTGAGACATGCGCTCCTAATTTAATCATGTAAGAATTATAACAGTTAAAATCCCCTTGACAAAATTAGCAGAGATGTATTATCATTGCTAAAGGACAAATTAAGCAATAATTATGGAAGATATAACACAAAGACAGACCGAAATTTTGAAAGTAATAATCAAAGAATATACCGAAACCGGTGAACCGGTGGGTTCGGAGATCCTTGAGAAAAAATATAAACTCGGCGTATCACCGGCTACCATACGAAACGAAATGGTTTTGCTTGCAAAAAACGGATATATCAAAAAAGCCCATTTTTCCTCAGGAAGAGTTCCGTCGTCAAAGGGTTTTCGCTTTTATATAAACAAAATCATGAAAGAGAAAGAATTATCAACCGCTGATGAAGTAGCATACAAAAACAGTGTCTGGGATGACCGAGGAGAGAGACATAAATTATTGGCACAGGCAACAAAAGTGTTAGCACACCGAACGGGTTTGGTTTCAGTTGCCGCAACCAATGGCGGTGATATGTATTATTCGGGAGTTGCAAATCTATTAGGTATTCATGAGTTTATCGACCGCGATCTTGAAAAATACCTATTTGAGCGGCTCGATGAAATTACGTATTGGGAACGGATACTTGAACGGATGGAAAAATTGGAAGGGGAAATATATTATCTCCTGGGTGATGATGACTTACGAGACCCTATGTATGAATCTTGTGCGAGTGTGTTTTGCGAGTTTGAAGCAGATAAAATAAAAGGGATTATAGGAGTAGTAGGCCCAAAACGTATGAATTATGATACTGTTTCGCCTCAATTGAAATTCTTTTCCTCACTCCTGCAGGATATTATTAAAACGCAAAATCTATAAACACATGACAGACAAGGTCCAGGATAAAAAAATAAAATCAATATCAGATGATGAAGTAAAGATACTTCATCAAGAACTTAATAAGCTAAAAAGAGAACTTGAAGGAGAAAAAGTGAAAACGGAGGATTTTAAATCTAAATATTTGCGCGCGTTGGCTGATTATCAAAATTTTGAAAATAGAGTTACCGTCCAAAGAGAGGAGTTAATAAATAGTGCAAATAAATATTTAGTTATTAAATTACTCAGTTTTTTAGATAACCTAGACAAGGCTGAGGTTTTTGTTAAAGACAACCATTTAAAGTTAATTAAAGACTCATTTCATAAATTATTAAAAGACGAGGGTCTCAAAGAACTTGAAATTAAGGGTAAGGAATATGATCCTTATACCGCGGAAGTAATCGATATGGTTGAGGGTGAAAAGGAAAACCAGGTGGTTGACGTCTTACGAAAGGGGTATGAGATGAATGGAAAAGTGATACGAGTAGCTCAAGTAAAAGTGAGTAGAAAATTAAAAATTTGAAATTTTTAATTTGAATTCAAATTATAAATTATAAATTAAAAATTCAATAATATGTCAAAAATTATAGGTATTGATCTTGGAACAACTAATTCTTGTGTTGCGGTTATGGAAGGTGGAGCACCAAAAGTTATTCATTCTGCGGAAGGGCGCAATGTTATTCCTTCAATCGTAGATCCCATTAAGAATATTATTGGAGATGTTGCGAAGCGTCAGATGGTTCTTAATTCGAAGTCAACGATTTATTCTATTAAACGACTTGTTGGGCGAAAGCTATCTGATCCATCAGTCCAAACTGATATGAAATGGCTTCCCTATACGGTAAAGGCTGGTAAGAATGATATGGCAGTTGTAGAAGTTGAAGGAAGGCAATTTAGCCCACAAGAAATTTCTGCAAAAATACTTTCTAAAATAAAGGCTGATGCGGAAAAATATCTTGGAGAGAAAGTGACACAGGCTGTTATTACTGTCCCCGCATATTTTGATGATGCACAACGTCAAGCAACAAAACAAGCGGGAGAAATCGCAGGACTTGAAGTGGTTAGAATTATTAATGAACCAACGGCAGCAGCTTTAGCATATGGATTAGATAAGAAAAATACACATACCATTGCGGTTTATGATCTTGGCGGTGGTACATTTGATATTTCAATCCTTGAGCTAGATCTTGACGCGCAATCAGGTGTATATAAGGTGCGATCAACAAATGGTGATACTCATCTGGGAGGTGATGATTTCGATAAAGTTATTATTGATTATCTCGCTAATGAATTTAAAAAAGAACATAATGTAGATCTTCGTAAAGACCCACAAGCTCTACAGAGATTAAGAGATGCGGCAGAAAAAGCAAAGATTGAATTATCTTCATCCATGGAGTCTGAAATAAACCTACCATTCATTACACAAGGGAAAGATGGGCCATTACATCTTGTAATGAAAATAACACGGGCAAAACTTGAGTCATTAGTGGGTGATTTAGTCGAGAAATCTCTTGTGCCGGTCAAAAAATGTTTAAGTGACGCGAAACTTAAGGTCTCTGATATAAACGAAGTAGTAATGGTTGGAGGAATGACTAGAATGCCAAAAGTCATTGAAGTTGTAAAGAATTTCTTTGGCAAAGACCCTAATCGTTCAGTGAATCCTGATGAAGTGGTAGCGGTCGGTGCCGCTATTCAAGCGGGAGTTATAGCGGGCGACGTGGGTGGTAAAGATATATTACTTGTTGATGTCACTCCTCTTACATTAGGAGTTGAGACCTTAGGAGGCGTGTCGACTCCTCTTATTCAGAGGAATACCAGCATTCCAACGTCACGTTCTGAAATATTTTCAACAGCAGGGGACAATCAGACTCAGGTTGAAATACACATCGTACAAGGAGAGAGATCTCTTGCGAAAGATAACAAATCGCTTGGCCGATTTATTCTTGACGGCATCCCACCGGCTCCTCGAGGAGTACCGCAAGTTGAAGTATCTTTTGATATTGACGCAAGTGGTATATTAACCGTCACCGCAAAAGATAAAGCAACAGGCAAAACTCAAGCAATTAAGATAACCGGATCAACCGGATTGTCAAAAGAGCAGATTGAAAACATGAAACAAGAAGCCGAGCAACACGCGACTGAGGACGTAGCTGAGAAAGAAAAGATTGAGATAAAGAATAAAGCCGAAAATATGATCTATGTCAGTGAAAAATCTTTGAAAGATGTAGGAGACAAAGCCCCCAAAGAATTGAAGGAAGAAATTGAAAAATTGATCAAGGAGTTAAAAGATGTTAAAGATAAAGAATCAAAAGAAGTAATTGAAGAAAAAACAAAGAATTTGTCCGACGCATTGCAAAAAATTGGCCAATATATGTATCAGCAGCAACCTGGTTCAACTCCCCCCACGGGGCAAGCTAATCCGGAGGACAAGTCTTCCTCCGCTAAGGCCCCGGAGGAAAAGAAAGACGTTGAAGAGGGTGAGGTTGTGAAATAAATATGGACTATTATGATTTATTAGGAATTTCCAAAAGTGCATCTGATGCGGAGTTAAAAGCCGCATATCGAAAGCAAGCTTTAAAATGGCATCCGGACCGAAACAAAGAAACAGGCGCCACTGAAAAATTCAAAGAAATCAATCACGCATATGAAGTCTTAAGCGATCCAAAAAAGAAAAGCATGTATGATCAGTATGGCAAAGATGCATTTGAAAAGGGAGGGTATGGAAGGACCAATGCGAATCAAGGAAATCCCTATGCAGGAGGAGGTCCATTTACTTATACTTATTCCTCAGGAGGAGGGAATCCCTTCGAGGGATTTGATACGAGTGGATTTTCTGATCCCTTTGATATCTTTGAACAATTTTTCAGTGGATTTGGAGGATCGGGAAGAACCCGAGCCCGCCGTCATGAAATATATGAATTAGTATTAACTTTTGATGAGGCGGTGCACGGCGTTGAGAAACAAACCGTAATAAAAGGAAAAAATAAAACGATAAAAATTCCGGCAGGAGTAGATGATGGAATGAGAATTCGATTTACTGATTTTGATGTGCAGGTTCGCGTACAAGTGCACCCTTATTTTCGACGCGAGGGACAGGATGTTTCATTAAATAAAGAAATATCCTATTCAGTCGCCGCCTTAGGAGGGGTAGTGGAAGTTCCTACTCTTGATGGAGTGGTACAACTTCGTATCCGCCCGGGCACCGAGTCAGGTACCACGGTACGTTTGAGAGGACAGGGAATTGTGTATCCACAGACAGCACGCAAGGGTGATCAATATGTAATTTATAAAATAAAAGTACCCAATCACCTTACTTCAAAGGCTCGGAGACTTCTTGAAGAATTAGAAAAGGAATTGAAAACGAGTACCTAACGTATTACAATGGGATTTGTAATAAATATGAAAACAAACGCAGGTGGTCTCAAAAAAGGCGAGTTTATTCGCTACCAAGGCGATATTTGGATGATTCAGAAGGCTGATTTTTATTCTCCCGGAAAAGGATCTGCCCTTATGAAAGCGCGTATAAAAAATATTATTACCGGAAAAAATATTGATTACGCATTTAAATCGAATGAGGATGTGGAAACACTGGAAGTTGATTGTCTGGAAATGCAGTATCTCTATAGAGATGCCGAAAATGCTTACTTTATGGACCAAAGAACATATAATCAATATACCCTCCCCATCGGAGTAGTGGGAGAGCCGGTAAAGTTTCTTAAGGAGGGAAAATCATATTTTGTATACGTATATGATGATAAAGCTCTTACCATGAGGCCTGCATTAAGCGTCAAACTGAAGATTATTGAAACAGATGCTGCAATCAAGGGTGATACCGTATCTGGCGGTAAAAAGCCTGCCAAAGTTGAGACGGGGGTAACCGTAATGGTTCCCCTCTTTGTGAAAGTCGGAGATTTGATTACCGTTAATCCCGAAACAGGGGAATACGGGGAACGGGTAAAAGAATAACTTCAATTTATAATTAATTTCATGCTCTCAGTTGGTCAGATTTTACAACAAGCGCGCCTAAAAAAAGGATATCCCCTTTCTCTCATCGAAAAACAGATAAAGGTACGTGAGAAATTTCTTAAAGCGGTTGAGGAAAATAACTGGAAATTCTTTTCTTCAAAAATCTACATAACAGGAATCATAAAAAATTATTCATCATTTCTTGGATTAGATCATAAAAAAATTCTTTCATTTTTTCGACGTGAATATGAAAGTAAAGACGATGTTAAATTCCAAAGAAAAATTTCAAGTCTGTATCTTATCTCCGACACCCGGTGGGTCGTCATAGGAATATTTATCATTATTACTTTGCTTTTCGTGTCCTACTTCGGATATCAAGTCTCCCTCTATATGTCTCCTCCCCGGGTAACCATGATTGAACCACAACAAACAATATTTAAGCATACTGAAATAATTAAGATCATTGGGAAAACAGAAAAAGAAGCGGCAGTTACCATTTTCGGGGAGCGTGTGTATCAGAACAAAGAAGGAATTTTTGAATATGACTATCCTCTCAAAGAGGGCAAAAACATTCTTGTCATTGAAATAATTGGCGCAAACGGAAAAAAAACAATTCTCAGGAAAGAATTTACTCGCGAACAATAATATTTACCATTTTTTTGACTGAATCGATATTTTTTGAAGAATAGATATTCTTGAATCCTAAACGTCTTGACTCTTGGATTATTTTTTCTTCTTGAAATCCTTTTCTCACTTCTCCAAGCAGTCCCACTTCCCCCACGAACACCGTTTTTTTTGAGATGGGAATATTTTTCAACGAAGAATAAAGGGATGCGATTATTCCTAAATCTGCAAGGGGAGAAGTGATCTTAACCCCCCCAATGACGTTCACGTAAATATCATAGCTATCCAGTTGAAGGGAAAGATGTTTCTTTATCACCGCAAGAAGGAGCTGAACTTTATTATAATCAACCCCCTTTACGACACGACGGGGAATAGATAATGCAGTGGTGACCGCTAAAGTCTGTATCTCATAGAAAAGTTGACGCTTGCCTTCATTCACTCCTACTATGGATTTACCCGGGACTAATTCATTCATATTATCCAAAAATACAAGCGGATTAGTTACTTCATGGAGGCCTCCTTCCTTCATTTCAAAAATACCTATTTCATCAGTTGAACCAAATCGATTTTTTGATGCCCGTAGAATTCTGAAATTTGAAACCTGCTCACCCTCAAAATTGAGTACACAATCTACCAAGTGTTCCAATGTCTTAGGGCCTGCAATATCACCATCTTTTGTGATGTGACCGATGAGGAGGATCGTCACATGAAATCTCTTTGCAACATCTATAAGTTTAATCGCACATTCTTTTAACTGATTGATACTTCCCGGAGGAGAGTCGATATCTTTACTATATACCGTTTGGATGGAATCAATGACGAGTATTTCCGGCTTATCTTCTGCCGTTTCAATATAGTCGGTGATGCCATCAACTTGTAAGTCGTTACTGAATGAAAAATGGTCAAGACTTATCTTCAGCCTCTCAGCGCGATCTTTGACCTGTTCAGGAGATTCTTCTCCTGATATATAAATTGTTTTTAATTTCTGCAATGCTTGTAGTAAAAGCGTTGATTTACCCACACCCGGTTCACCTGTCAAAAGAAGAACTTCTCCGGGGACAAATCCCTGTCCCAACACCCGGTCAAATTCGAAGATACCCGTCTTCATCCGTTCTTTTTTGTTTATTTTTACCTTATTTAAAGGAGTAAGGGTTATTTTTTTTATCCCCTCTTTATTTTTCGTGGCAACTTCCTGACGTTGGGCCATCGTATTCCAAGCCGCACAATTAGGGCACTTGCCGATCCATGAAGCGCTTCCGTATTCGCAGTTTGAACAAATATAAAATGCCATTGTTGTTTGTCACATCTTCTCAACCGTTTTTATTCCTAAAAGATTCAAACCATGCCGGATAATATTCCCCACACTCTTTGTTAATACCAGGCGAGTCGATCTCTTTTCACCTTCCGCTTTGAGAATAGGGTTCTTTTGATAAAAAAGATTAAAATCCTGTGCTAATTCAAAGAGGTATGTTGCTAAAATATTTGGTGAAAGTCTGGCCGTTGTCTCATATACGGTTGGAGCATACTGTGAAATCTTGCGGAGTAACATTTTTTCATCTTCGTTGGGATCTTTTATCTCTTCTATTGCTTTATTCTCAGTATTTTTTTGAAGAACACTTTGTGTGCGAACATAGGTATAGATAAGATAGGGAGCCGAGTTTCCCTCAAGCGATATTGATTCATCAAAATCAAAGAAGATCTCAATTTGAGGAGATACTTTCAAGAATGAATATTTTATGGATGCAACAGCCAACGTTTCTGCCGTTTCTTCATCGAGTTTAAACTTTTCTTTTAATGAATTTTTCGCTTCATCAATAAGCCATGATCCTTCAATTACATTACCAAGGCGAGAAGACATCTTTCCTTTTTTGAGCTTGACCCAATTGTATGCAAGATGATATTGTTTGTCTTTATATTTTGCAGGATCGATGATTTCCTCAACTTTAAATGTGACTTGAAAAAAACTTGCCTGCTCGGGAGTAACTACATGAATATTCTTGTCAAGACTACCAAATTCGCTAAATTCCTTCTCGGCGAGTGCCAGTTCTTTGCCTTCATAGGTAGGCAATCCCAAGGAATTAATAAATAC
>Ga0209211_10007914_pt1 | contig 14744 bp, 9 predicted proteins | sample RifGroA2_FD_183992 | JGI IMG/M metagenome (GOLD analysis project Ga0209211, IMG submission 183992) | Groundwater microbial communities from Rifle, Colorado, USA - Groundwater A2 (SPAdes) (version 2) | ecosystem: Environmental > Aquatic > Deep subsurface > Groundwater | place: Rifle, Colorado... | reverse complement strand
ACATCTGAAAAAACATCATTTACTTTTCCGGGTGTTCCAAGGCTTGAAGAAGCTTTCCAATTCTCTGCAAGCGAGTTATCGAGCGTAGGATTTATCAACGCCAGCGTTGCACCCGTTCCATTGGGCTCTACAGGCCATGGACTTAAAGAAGTATATTTAACTGAATCAATTAATGAACCATTTTCATTGAAAAGGCGAACAGTTTCACCGGCAGCGGAAAGTCCGAAAGAAAATTCTCCGACTATGTTTGTAACATTGGGAAAAACCGACCGGAATTTTGTGGAATCATTTGCCAGCACTATAAATGATTCAGGTTCTAATGTGTATTCCGGCAGAACATATTCGTGGAGGTCAACGCTATCCTTAAATCTCCAATTTTTTAGTTGAACGCTTTCCGTTCCGCGGTTATATAACTCGATCCAATCACCACAATCTAATGCTGATGCGGATTTGTAATTGATTTCGTTTACAACAATTTTTTGATTTTGCGTATCATCTTTAACAAACACAGCTTGCACAACTGAATCACCACTTAAAACAATATTTATTTCCGAATTAGCGGAGATACCTTTCCAGCCGGCAAAAACATAACCGGGATTTGGTTTAGCTGAAAGTTTTATCGGAGCAGTCTTAAAATATTTCCCGGTAAAGGAAGATTTGTGAATATCATACGATTGAATCGTCACCTTTCCGCCCAATGTATCGCTATTCGTCAGCGTCAAGTTCGAAAAACCACCCAGCTGAAATTTCGTGTTGATATGAAATCTCATATAGGCATCGCGATATGAAACAAATGTACGAATTCTAGCGATGTTCGACACCCAATCATACTGCATCGTCCCTTTCCACTTCGCCGTATGCCGGCTTATCTCGGGCGCAATTTCATCTTGAATTTTTCTCAATAACTGCAAAGTTGAATCAGGCGAAAAGGTTGTATTCAACAAATGAGCGAACGATTGAATGAAATCATTTTTAAATCCGCTATTTGTTAAAAATTTACGCAACATTAACGTTGACCAAGGCGGATTAGGCCAATTAGGACCGTTTGTAGAGGTGGCAAAATCAAGCGTATTATACTTGTAATCTTGTTCAGCTTTGAAATATTCAACTAATCCAACACCATAATCGAGATCGTAGGTAAGCCATCTCCATTTTGCGGTTTCAGTTCTCTCTCGCCAGACTTTCATATTATTGCCGGGCCAATCGGTGTTGTTAATATAAATTTCGGCTATCTGATAATTTTTAAAATTCTCTACATCCAATTGCGATTGAACAACATCATAATTCGCTTTTAGGCTGATGTCTTTTTGCGAAATGAAACTATATAATGTTGAAAAATGTTCGTTCTCATAAAATCCAGCTTCCGTACTCAAGTCTGCAATGTCAACATTATTTGGATCGACACCGTAAGTGTTTCCAAGAAATTCTTCGTTTAGCTTTTCTCTCAGCGTATAAATTCCCCAGTATTCATTATTAAGATAAGCCACACAAAAACGAGTGCTTTGAACCCCGATATCTAAATTTTTAAGCATCTCACTCATATATCGGTCACGCACTAGGGAATAAGTAAAGTCATTTCCTCCGTTACGTAAAACGATATTTGCAAAATTATCCGTCTTGTTCCCGGGGAAGAATTGATACTTCATTTTGTTAAATCCATAACTTCCGCGTAAATAAATTGCTAAAGACTTCTGATCAAATGCTCTGCTCCAATTACCAAAAACTTTTACACCGGCTTCTACGCTTACCTTTTGCGAGTCTAACGGCTCAAAAAATTCAAAATGAATAGGCTTCTCCCAATCCTGCCAAAAATTTGCGCCGAAATAAGGATACCCGCCGGGATTTGAACCCATCACATAAATACCCGAATCATTGTCCCAAAAATGCTTTGGATCTGTAGAAAGTGAAATAACCGGAAGTGTTGATACATGATTTACAAAATAGGTTGCTGTTGTAGTAGGACTCGGAACTACCGCGTCAGCAAAAACTTTTGCGCGAAGTGTTGTTGTTTTTGAAATACTAACTGCACCAATATATTTCGAACTAGTCGTCACAGGATCTGAACCATCCGTAGTGAAATAAATTGTTCCGCCGGGAAAAGTTGATGTAATTGTTACTGACAATGGATTGTAATAAAAACCCGCCGCCCGTGAAAACTGAGGAGGTTCTGCAACTTGAGAAACTCCAACTGTTGTATTTGAAGTTTTAGGCGTTGGAGTTTGAAAATAATACCAGGTTGTTCCTCCATCGGGTTTACGACCATAAGAAAGTCCCGTGGGAAGAAAACCAAAAGTAATTTCATCAACTTTGTTCCCTGATGAATCAGTTAAAAAAATTGATTCTCCGCCTGAATCAAGTTTAAAATTTGTATGAAGATAAGAAGTTGGTAATTTGATATAGGGAGAAAGTCCGCGGGGATTTGCCGGAGCTGATCTCAATCCAAGCGTTAAAAATGGTATTAAAGTTAAATCGCTTGATGTTGAATTAACATTATGCACTTGCAAAGTTAAAAGATTATTTCCCGCTTTTAACAATGAGCGAATATTAGTTATAGGAAAAGCATTAGGTGATCCGCCGGAATAGATCGCTGCTTCATGATCAACCGTTGCCATTTGCGAAAAAGTTGGCGGGACACCTTTTGTCCCGATATTTGCGCGTGCAATTTCAACACCATTTAGGTAAGCTACAAATGCATCGTCATAATCCACATGAAGAAAAGCCGTATCAACATTTCCAGGATCGTCGACAGAAAATATTTTTCTTATATACACCGACTTTGTAGCCGTGGGAACAATCGTTGCATCATCACCATCGCCATATCCTAATCCGCTTGAACCACTTTTCCATGAAGCATCGTCAAATCCAAGTGAGCGCCACGTGTTTAACGGCTCGGAAGTCGGGACAAGATATTTCCACGTCTCTCCCTTGGTGATAACTGTTTCCCAGAACATTGCACCGTTTTTTTTATCTTTTCCTGAAGCATAAACAAGTAAATAATTTTTCGGTTGTAGGAGTAGTTCTGCAAATTTCCATTTTGCCGGATTTAGTGAGTCATCAGACAAACTGTAGTTTGTTAAAGAAACCGGTTGAGTTGTAGGATTATATAATTCAATCCAATCGGGAAAATCACCATCCTCATCAGCGATAGTAATCGTATTGGAAGACATCACTTCGTTTATAACAACCGATTGAGTGAATAGGAGAGAAAAAGGAAAGACAATTAATAGGAAAAGATATTTTTTCATTTTAGTTACTGGGGACTTACTCTTTTTCAATTTGACCATTTATTTAATAACATGACCTGGTAAACCGGAACAAAATAGTTTGGAATGACTACCTTTGGTAGTTAAAATTGAATGGCTGTATGACTGAATGAAAACCATTCATCCATTCACTTACATTCATCCATGCTGATATATTTTTTAGCAGTTAATATTCTTGCCATTTTGCGCAGTTCGCCGCTCCGCCGCAGCGGAGGATTTTAGCTAACCATATAATTCACATTCAAACCGCTTATTTCTTAACATAAATTATACCACAAAGATAACCTAAATAAAACGTTAGAGAAAGGCTGTTTTTCACCTAAAAGATAGAAGGTGACAACGAACAAGATAACAAATCATTACCAAAATGATAATAACCCCATTGTTTATTTCTATAATTAAGATTCGAGAAAGGTGAAAAAAATGAAGTTGTAGGGAAATCCCTACAACTTTTTAGGGATTTCCCTACAACAATTTAGGGATTTCCCTACAGATTTTGATGGTTCCGGTACCTTAACTTAATAGTGGAAAATCCGATTAATATTCCGTTGCTACTAATCACTCGTCTACCGGAGAAAAATCGTTTTTCGGTCAAGGTGATTTAATATTGACTTATTTAGAAAGCATTTATCATCAATAAAAACAACCAAAGTATAAATCATGAAAAAGAAAGACTCATCTAGAATAGCAAATGGAGAAGAAACCTGGCAATGCAACAACACGAAGGAGGTGGCTGGGGGGAAAATAATCCAGTGTCTGGAAGAAAATCCTCATTGTAATAATTTTTTTTATTATGGTTCGACTATCTTTTGCAAAAAAACGCTTCAGAACAAACTTAATCAAACTAATAGCGTCATGCGTGATCCATCAATAATTACTCAGCTTAAAAAAAACGTAGAAAGTTTTTAACTTTCTTCCGCTTTTCAAACTTACATCTCGCAAAAAAATATAAAGTCCTCTTTATCTTTTCACAAGAAAATTATTTATTTTTCACTACTTCTGGAATTATTTTTTAACTAAGAACAGGACGGGAACAATGGCAAAATTCAAAACTTTTTTATTCCTCTTCACTTTTCTGCTTTCACAAATTATAATTGCTCAAACCGAAAAGTTACCGGTAGCCCCGAATGTAACTATCGGAACGTTGAAGAATGGGATCCGCTTTTACATCATGCAAAACAAAAAACCTGAAAAGCGTGCGGAACTCCGGTTAGTGGTAAACGCCGGCAGCGTTTTGGAAAATGATGATCAAAAAGGTCTTGCTCATTTTGTTGAACACATGGCTTTTAACGGAACCAAACATTTTAAGAAAAATGAACTCATTAATTATTTAGAATCGATCGGAGTAAAATTTGGTCCTGAGCTAAATGCATTTACAAGTTTTGACGAAACGGTCTATATGCTTCAAGTGCCGACCGACAGCCAGGCTATAATGCATAAAGCCTTCCTCGTTTTAGAAGATTGGGCAAGCGGACTGGCGTTCGATTCGACCGAAATTGAAAAAGAACGGGGAGTAATTACCGAAGAATGGCGGCTTGGACGCGGCGCCCAAATGCGTATGCTCGATAAACAACTTCCGGTAATATTTAAAGATTCAAAATACGCCGACCGTTTAACCATCGGTGATATTAACATCATTAAGTCTTTCACGCATCCAACACTTACAAATTATTACAAAGATTGGTACCGCCCGGATTTAATGGCGGTTGTCGCCGTGGGTGATTTTGATAAGACCGAAATCGAAGCGCTGATCAAAAAACATTTTGAAAATATCACCGCGCCTAAAAATGAAAGAAAAAGAGAACTCTTCCCGATTCCAAGCCAAAAAGGAACTCAGTTTGCAATCGCTTCCGACAAGGAGGCGATGTATTCGTCCGTGGCTCTTTATTACAAGCAGGAACCGGAAGCGGTTAAAAACATTGATGATTATCGAAAAACAATTATCCACCAACTGTTTAGCAGCATGTTCAACGAGCGGTTAAGGGAATTAACGCAACTTGCCGACCCTCCTTTTGCCTATGCTTTTGCCGGCAAAGGAAGAATGGTTCGTACCGCTGATGTGAATTATTTACAGGCGATGGTGAAGGATAACGGCATTGAACGCGGACTTGAAGTTTTACTTCGCGAAGCTGATCGCGTTCGTAATTTTGGATTTACCCAAACAGAATTGGATAGACATAAGAAAAATCTGCTTCGCCAGATCGAAAAACAAAAAGATGAAAAAGACAAAACCGAATCATCAACATTAATCTGGCAATTTGTAAGTAATTATTTAAGCGATGAACCAATCCCCGGTATTGAAAATGAATTTGTGTTAATTAATAAACTTCTCCCCGGTATTACCGTAGAAGAAGTAAACAAACTATCAAACGAATTGATCAAAACGGATAACCGTGTGGTTTTGGTAAATTGCCCTGAGAAGGAAGGTTTGAAAATTCCCACCGAAGCCGAATTGACCGCTGTATTGGAAAAAGTAGGAAAAGAAATTGTTGAAGCCTATAAAGATAAAACACTTGAGCAGCCGCTGGTAAAAAATTTAGCCGCTGCTTCTTCGGTGGTCAGCGAAACAAAATCCGAAAAACTTGGAACTATTGAATGGAAACTTGCAAATGGTGTGAAAGTAATTGTAAAACCAACAGATTTTAAGAATGATGAGATCACCTTTTCAGCTTCCAGTCCCGGTGGTTCTTCATTAATTGACGACCAAACTTTTGATGCGGCAAAGGGCGCGGTAAGTATTTTAAGCGAAGCCGGTTTAGGCGATTTCTCGTTAAACGAATTACAAAAAGCTTTAGCCGGTAAAGTTGCATCGGCTAATCCCTATATCGCCTATTATTGGGAAGGAATGAACGGAGGCTGCAGCCCGAAAGACGCCGAGACAATGTTCCAGTTGATCTATCTTACTTTTACTTCTCCAAGATACGACACTACCGCGTTCCAATCTTATAAAGCAAAAATGAAAGCTTACCTGGAAAATTACAGTAACGAACCGCGTGTTGCGTTCAGCGATACCATGATGGTGACAATGGCGAATTATCATCCGCGCATACAACCGTGGAGTTTAAAAAGCTTAGATAACATGGATTTATCCAAATCCTATAATTTCTATAAAAACCGTTTTGCCGATGCGAGTGATTTCACTTTCATCTTCGCAGGAAATATTGATCTCACATCATTTAAGATTTTTGTGGAAAAATATTTGGGTTCACTTCCTTCTCTTAAACGAAATGAAACCTGGCGTGATCTTAAAATAACCAGTCCGGAAACGAAAGTTGAAAAGATCATTAAAAAAGGGATTGAACAAAAGAGTACCGTCGGTATTGTTTTCCCGACAACGTTCGAGTGGAGCAGATCCAACGAGTATTTGATGGAATCTCTAATTGATGTTTTGAATATTCGTCTTCGTGAAGTAGTTCGTGAGGATAAAGGAGGAACATACGGAGTAAGTGTATCTCATCAATTCTCCAGAATACCAACTGCAAAAGTTACTACCAATATTAATTTTGGCTGCGATCCCCAAAGGATTGATGAATTAACAACCGCGGTCTTTAGCGTTATTGATAGTCTCAAGAATTTCGGAACTACACCTGAAACACTCGCGAAAGTAAAAGAAACTCAAAGACGCCAACGCGAAATAAAATTAAAACAAAATAAGTTCTGGGTTGGAGTAATTTCAAACTATATCATAAACAATGCTAAACTATAATACGTGGGTTGAAAAATTAACGAACGAAGACATTAAGACTTATGCGAGCAAATATTTAGATGCGAATAAATTTGTAAAAATTGTGCTGTTACCCGAAAAGTAAAAAACTGTTTTCTTTGCGTCTTAGCGAGAATTTTTCCTAAGCTAAGACGCAGAGTTTTAATATCTAAAGTGTTTTATTTTTTCGCCTTTCTTTCCAATTTCCGTCATTGCTTCAATTCCAATTTCCAAATGAAGTGTAGAAAACTTATCCGTTACCAATTTATCGGATGCTTCTGTTTTTACTCCTTCGGGAATCATCGGAACATCTGAAACAAGCAGCAACGCGCCGCGAGGAATTTCATTAGCAAAACCAACCACGAAGATAGTAGCGGTTTCCATATCAATTCCAATTGTTGAAAGTTTCTTCAAGTATCTTTTAAACTTTTCATCCCATTCCCACAAACGGCGGTTGGTTGTATAAATTACTCCCGTACGGTATTCTAATTTTCTTTGAACAATTTTATCCGAAACAAACTTATGCAGTTTAAAAGATGGAAGCGCAGGAACTTCAGGGGGAAGATAATCGTTACTTTGTAACGTAGTTATGAAAGTTGGTGAGAAGAAGGTAATCTCCAAACTCGTCAATTTCAGTTCCGGTGTAACGGGGCAGCCAGTTCTTTGCTATTTCTAATTTTGTTTTCATGTAGTTTCCGATTTTGGTTTCAAAAATAATCAATCTTTTTATATATGTGTCAATTCAGTCGTTCAAAGATTTCTGAACCACCATTTAATTCGGTAATTTTCAAAGGAATATTTTTATTATTTGAGAAACGAATGACTAAAAAACTTAGCAAGCATCCTATCCTCGATTATATTTTTATGGCGATCGGCGCGGCAATAATGGCAATCGGCATAGGAGTCTTTTTGGTTGATGCGCAAGTTGTCCCCGGCGGCGTTAGCGGACTTTCTATGGCTATTCATTATATGTCGAACTATACTATTCCCGTAGGACTGCTGATCTGGGTTTTGAACGTGCCGCTATATTTGTGGGGCGTAAAGGAATTGGGAAAAACTTTCGGTGTGCGAACGTTTTACGCATTTACACTCAATTCAATTTTCATCGATTTGTTCCGGGGAGACATTCCCGGATTTACTTTTTTGAAATTGCAAAAATCGCAAACGGTTCTTGATCTCTATAAAAATGATTTTTTCTTTTTAATTTTGATTGGCGCGGTACTGCTCGGGTTAGGTTTGGGAATAGTTTTTAAATTCCGAGGAACAACCGGAGGCTCCGATATTGTTGCATCGATTATGCAGAAACGTTATGGTATTCGCCCGGGGCAGGCGATTTTTATGATTGATATTTTCGTTATTCTGTTAGCTGGATTTATAATTGAAGTAAAACATCTGTCTCCTGTTCGTCCTGCGCTTTCGCTTACTTTTTATGCGGTTTTTCTTCTCTTCGTCTCAAGTAAAATTGTTGATGTGATCATCGAAGGATTCGACTACGCAAGAGCAGCATACATCATTTCTGACAAGCAAGATGAAATTGCTGAAGTGGTTCTTACCCAATTTGGAAGAGGCGCAACTTCACTGCACGCAACCGGACTTTATACAAAGCAAAATAAAAATGTTCTTTTCACAATTCTTCCCTTAAAAAAAATAACCGAACTAGTTGAACAGATAAAAGAGATCGATCCCGATGCTTTTGTTATCCTAACAAATGTTCACGAAGTTTTGGGCGAAGGTTTTAGAAGAAGAATCTGATTTAATTACGAATTAGGAATGAGGAATTAGGAATGGATAAAAAGAAATATGAAAAAAAAGCGATAAGTTTCAACCAAAATTATTTCCTAATTCGTAATTCCTAATTCCTAATTTTATGAACTGGATAGTACTTTTCATCGCCGGACTTTTTGAAGTTGCTTGGGCAATAGGATTGAAATATTCGGAAGGATTTTCAAAACCGGTTGCTTCCGTTTTTACAATCGTCACCATGATCATAAGCATGGCGTTACTTTCATATTCCGTAAAAACTTTACCGGTTGGAACTGCTTACGCCGTTTGGACGGGAATTGGCGCGGTTGGAACGGCAATCCTCGGCATTTTTCTTTTTAACGAGTCCCGCGAATTCATGAGAATCTTTTTCATCTTTCTCATTATTGCGGGAATTGTCGGCTTAAGGTTTTATTCAAAATAAAAAAATAGGACGCGGATTTTTTATGATCGTTTATGATCTGCGATGATCATAACAAATCTTAATAAATCTGCGTCCCATTGCACTTTTATTCTCTCATACTCAGCGAAATTCTTCCCCGCTCTTTATCAATGCTGAGAATGCTCACATCAATAATATCGCCAACATGCACGTGCTCAACCGGATTTTGGATAAACTTATTTGCGATCTGCGAAACGTGAAGCAATCCATCTTGCTTTACTCCAATATCTACGAACGCGCCAAAATCAACAACGTTGCGAACGGTTCCTTTTAATTTCATTCCAGGCTGCAAATCTTCAATTTTAAGAACATCACTGCGCAACAAAGGTTTTGGTAATTCTTCGCGCGGATCGCGTCCCGGTTTTTTCAAGTTGTCGATAATATCTATTAGCGTTGGTTCACCGATGTTCAATTCTGCGGCAGTTTTTTTCATTCCTTTTTTCTCAATAAAAAAATCTAACAGCGAACCCGACTCTTTTATTTTATCCTTTGAAATGCTGAACATACCGAGCAGATTTTCCGCCGCTTGATACGATTCGGGATGAATAAACGTATTATCAAATTGATTTTCTCCATCCGCAATTTTTAAGAATCCCGCAGCCTGCTCAAAAACTTTTTCACCCATCCCGATAACTTCAAGTAGTTCTTCGCGCTTATTAAATCTTCCTTTTTTCTCACGGAATTTTACGATGTTTTCCGCAAGCCGTTTATTCAAACCGGAAACATAATTCAACAAAGAAGTTGAAGCTGTATTTACATCAACCCCGACGTAGTTAACGCTGCTTTCGACAACGTCGTCAAGTTTCTTTGCAAGGGATTTCTGATCGACATCATGCTGGTACAGACCAACGCCGATTGATTTCGGATCAATTTTTACAAGCTCGGCGAGAGGATCGAGCAAACGACGTGCGATGGAAATATTTCCGCGCTGACTCGCTTCTAATTCGGGAAATTCTTTTTTTGCAATTGCCGAGGCGGAATAAACCGAAGCTCCAGCTTCATTTACAATTATATAATGGCAGTTCAGTTTATTTGTTTTTATCAACTCTGCAATTACAAATTCTGTCTCGCGGCTTGCTGTTCCGTTTCCGATAGCAATAACTTCGACGGAATATTTTTTAATGAAATTGAGAAGAATTTTTCTTGCTTCTTCAATTTTATTTTGCGGAGGATGAGGATACATCGTCGCTCCTTCGAGATATTTTCCCGTCGCATCAATAACCGCAATTTTACTGCCGGAATAAAAACCGGGATCAATTCCCAAAATTATTTTGCCCGCAATCGGCGGCTGCAGCAATAGCTGGCGCAGGTTGGAAGCGAAAATTTCTATCGCATGGAGATCGGCAGCTTCAGTTAAATGGTTTCGCACTTCACGCTCAAGCGAAGGAAAGATCAATCGCTTGAAAGAATCGGCAATTGTTTCTTCCAAAATTGCCATGAAGAAAGATTCGTGGTAAGCTAAAAATGTTCGTTTGATCTGGTTGTGAATTTCAATTTCATCGTGAACAAGAGCAATCTTTAAAAGCTTTTCACGTTCGCCGCGATTTAGCGCAAGAATTTGGTACGGTTTAATTTTTTTAATATCAATTTGAAAATCAAAATAAACTAGATAAACTTCTTTCCGTTCCTTTTCTTTCAATTTTTCGTTTGTGATATCGGCGGTTGCGTTCTCTTTTGTTTTTTCCGATTTGATAACCACATTTTCCAAAAGAATTTCACGGACAACTTTTCTAACGTCCGCGTGTTCGGAGATCATTTCAGCAATTATGTCTTTTGCTCCTTGCAACGCCTCGTAAATGGTTTTAACACCGAGCTCTTCATTTATAAACTCAGCAAGCTTCGCATCAAAGTCACCGTTAAAGAGAGGATTATCGAGAATGAAAAGCGCGAGCGGTTCAAGTCCCTTTGCTTTTGCAATTGTTCCGCGTGTTTTCCGTTTTGGCTTATAAGGTAAATATAAATCTTCCAACTCCTGAAGTTTTGTACATGCAATAATTTTAGCTTTTAGTTCATCGGTTAGTTTACCTTGTTCCTCAATGCTTTTTAGAATTGCTTCTTTCCGTTCTTCCAGAAGTGTTAAATAATTTAATCTGTCTTCAATTTGGCGGAGAAAATCTTCGTCAAGTCCGCCGGTTTTTTCTTTCCGGTATCGTGCGATGAAAGGAATTGTAGCCCCTTCTTTTAAAAGTTCGATAACGGTTTCTACCTGGCGGGAGGAAATAGTTAATTCTTTAGCGATAACTTCAGGAATGTGCATAAATGATCCTTGTACAATAAATGAAAGAGAAATTTTTCCGGAGATGAAAGAAAGGTGAAAAATAGTTATTTATCAACTTGAAAAAGAAAAAAGATTTTCTATGCCGTTGGGAAATAATTGCCAAATTTCTCAATGTTGCGGCAAGTTTCTCTAAATAGATAACGGAAGGTTCTCTTTTTCCAATTTTATAAAAAAAATGACCACCACTTTAAAAAACTTTGCGGCATTATTTTTGTTAAAGATAGCAGATTCTAAAAAAAATGGAGAAAAAACAGAATGGTAATTACCGACGATTGTATTAGCTGTAACGCATGTATTGACGAATGCCCGAACAATGCGATTTACTACCCCGGAACCGAATATGAATTAGACGGAAAGTCAAATCCGGCTTTATCCGAAGATCATCCTTATATCGTGCAAGAATTGTGTGATAATTGCAAAAACTGCAATGACGTTTGCCCGGTTGAGTCGATCACAGAATAAATTATTTAAAATGAAAAGAGGCTGGAAACAGCCTCATTTCTTAAAAAGTCTGGGCGGTAAAATTACTTAATCGTATTTATCTTGCTAATGTCGTCAAGTCTTACAAATTTTTCATTGAATTTGAACGTACCCTTATCAGTCTTAACAGATTTAATAACTTTAACATTCACCGTTGGGTCTTTTTTCTTGCCTTTAGCTTTATCGCCAAAGCTTTGTACTTTTGCCATTTTTACTTCTCCTAATGTTTAGTGCAAAAATATCAATTTTCCCACCAAAATAAAAGCAAATTTCTAAATAAATTGTGGAGCCAAAGCCTGGATTTCGGGTCACTGGTCAATTGTCATCGGTCAATTTATTCAGATTTTTAATCAAATTAGGTCGGAAAACGCCGATTCTGTTATTTTTTGCAGATCGAATGGAGAAAGGCGGATTTGCATTCCGCGAATTCCGGCGCTTACGAAAATTGTTTCGAAGAGTTGGGCAGTTTCGTCTACAAAAGTCGGAAATTTCTTCTTCATCCCAACCGGAGAACAACCTCCGCGAATATATCCCGTTAGCGCGAGCAATTCTTTTACATGAATAAGCGCAATTGATTTGCTGCCGGAAGCTTTCGCAGCTTTTTTCAAATTAAGTTCCGTTGTAACGGGAATGCAAAAAACGAAAAATTCATTCACTTCGTTTCTCGCTACCAATGTTTTGAAAACCGCATCGGCTTCGGCGCTGATTTTCTTCGCGACGGTTTCTCCGGTAAGATCATTTTCATCAACTTCATATTCGTGAGTTGAGAAATTGATTTTCGTGGCTTCCAATATTCTAACAGCGTTCGTTTTAGTCATAAATAATAAGTTCCAAAACTCAAAAACCAAATTACAAAGAAAGACAGATTTTGACATCTTCTTATTAACCATTTTGAGATGCCTACATAATTCTAATTTGTCGTTTGAAATTTGTTTTTTGGATTTTGTTTTTTGTTTCTTCCTAATTGAGTTTATTCATCACAATATATTTGTTAATTTAGCTAATAAAATTCCAGGAGATAAAATAATGAAAATATCTTTTGTGCAATACAATCCGATCTGGGAAAATAAAGAAGAGAATCAGAAAAAATTGTTCAGAATTTTAAAAGAACAATACACCGATTCCGATCTTTTGATTTTTCCCGAAATGACCTTGACCGGCTTTTCAATGGATGCCGCGCAATTGTGCGAATCTATTGACGGTGATACGGTATCCTTCTTTAAAAAATTCGCTCTTGTTTATCAAACAGATATTATCGGCGGATTTATTCAAGAAGAGAACAAGAAATTTTACAATTCGCTGGTGCATATCGATTACTTTGGGGAGACGGTAAAAGAGTACAATAAAATTCATCCCTTTACTTTAGGAGGAGAAAATAAATTCTACTCTGCAGGAGATTCTCCGGAAACCACAAAAATACACGATTGGAAAATCGGATTATCTATTTGTTACGATTTACGTTTCCCGGAATTATTCAGAATGTACGCTAAAGAAAAAGTGAATCTCATCGTTAACATTGCCAACTGGCCTGATACCCGCATTGAACATTGGCGAACGTTATTGAAAGCGCGGGCAATTGAAAATCAATGTTACGTGATTGGCGTTAACCGCGTCGGCTCTGATCCGAAAGCAAATTACAACGGTTTCAGTAGTCTGTTCGATCCAATGGGAGAAGAGTTGCTATCGGTTGAAAATGCCGAAGGATTTTATTCGACTGAAATTGAACTCGGCGATGTTGAAAAAGTGAGGAGTCACTTTCCGTTTCTCTATGATATTAAATTAATTTAGAAAGTTTTGTTAATGCGGAAAAAAGTTGTGGTTACCGGCGGCGCCGGCTTTATTGGAAGTCATATTGTTGAATATTGGTCGAAACAAAACGCGGATGTTTTTGTACTTGATAATTTGAGAAGCGGGTTTGAAAAAAATTTGATTGGCTTTGAAAATGTTACTTTTGTTAAAGGAAGTATTACCGATAGAGATACTGTTTTTTCAGTTTTAGAAAATACAGATTACGTTCACCATCTTGCGGCGATGATCTCGGTGCCTGAATCAGTTGAGAATCCATTTGAATGCGTTTCCATCAATGTTAATGGACTGTTAAACATTCTTGAAGCTTCAGCAAAACACAAAATTAAAAAAATTGTGCACAGCAGCTCAGCCGCTGTTTACGGGGATAATCCCGTTTTTCCAAAAACAATTTCAATGAAGCCCGAACCAAAATCTCCATACGGAATTACAAAACTTGACGGTGAATACTATCTTCAATCCTATTTAGAGAATTTTGGATTGCAAACTATTTCGCTTCGCTACTTTAATGTATTTGGTCCACGGCAAGATCCCAAAAGTCAATACGCCGCGGCAATTCCAATTTTTGTAAACAATGCTTTGCAGAACAAAGGAATAATTATTTACGGCGATGGCGAACAAACCCGCGATTTTATTTTCGTAAAAGATGTTGTAGCAGCGAACGTTCTTGCCGCCACCGCCGAAAACGTGAATGGAACTTTTAACGTAGCGTGCGGTTCAGCAATTTCAATCAATCAGCTTGTGCAACTTGTTTTGGAGCTTACGAAAAGTGAAAGCAAAATCCTTTATGAAAAAGAACGCGCCGGAGATATTAAACACAGTTTGGCTTCTATAGAAGGAACAAAACTAAAACTTAACTTTCAACCCAAACATGATTTACATGAAGGTCTGGAAGAAACAATAAATTATTTTATCCAACTTTTTCAAAATAAAAAGTGATTTGAGGATTCCATGAAAACGAAATTGCTCTTTCTGTTCTTCATATTCCTTTTTTGTTTGCCGACCAATGCA
>Ga0209211_10007912_pt1 | contig 14746 bp, 19 predicted proteins | sample RifGroA2_FD_183992 | JGI IMG/M metagenome (GOLD analysis project Ga0209211, IMG submission 183992) | Groundwater microbial communities from Rifle, Colorado, USA - Groundwater A2 (SPAdes) (version 2) | ecosystem: Environmental > Aquatic > Deep subsurface > Groundwater | place: Rifle, Colorado... | reverse complement strand
CTCTGCAACCAGTGCCGCTGGTCAGCGGCAGCAAACAAGATTTAGAATCATTGCCCACAATGCTTATGTAAAGGCTAAACGCTTTCTCATAGGATTTCTACGCCACCTATTAAAAAAGTTTTATTTTGCATTAAGAAGTGAATGAACAGAATAAAAATGGAGAAAGGTTTAAAGAATGCAGAAGATATTTTCAAAAAAGCAATAAAAATATTAAAAGGCAAAATGCCTAAAGCAAGTGAAGAATGCGGGTTCTGTAAATGGAAAGAATCTAAGTAAAGATTTATAAATAGATGTAAAATATTTGTTTTACTGATACTTATGGGAAAGAAAAAAAACAAAAACAAAAAAAAGAAAGTAAATCCAAAGAAGGAAAGGTATGCAAAGTTTAAAAAAGATTCAACTGGACCTATGTCTTTTATTCCTCCAGACATTACACCTGAACAGCAGAAGCAGAGGCAGGAAGATGAGAAAAATATAGGATTATTCTGGAGATATAATAAAATTAAGCGTGTCCCTAAGGGGATAGGCGCGAAGAGCAAAAGATAGGGATTTGTTAATTTCTTCTTTTGACAAAATTATAAAAAAAGAAATAAAATAGTATAACTACTCAGAATCATTCGGTTCTTCTACAGAACTTTCTGCTGCAGGCTCAGAGCCCTCTTTTGCGACATTGGAAGCTTTTGGGCCTCTGTCTCCTTCTTCTACATCGAATGTGACTGCATCATTCTCCTGCAGGATTGTGCCTTCCTTTAATCCTGATTTATGCACAAAATACTCTTTTCCGTCTTCACCAGCTATGAATCCAAACCTTTTCATCACGTTAAAAAATTTTACTGTTCCTTTCATTTTTACCTCCCTAAAATAAATTTGCTAAAAGATGAAAGCTTGAAAATTTAGTATCTTTGATATTCATTGCTTTCATTTTTTCCCCCTTTAGAACTTTTTTGCTCTTTGTTGATTTTCAACTGGCAGCTATTGCAGTAATTCTTATATTCCCCTTTGCGAATAACAAATCTTGTTCTGCACGCTCTGCAGTGCTTCACTATGTTATAATCAACCATTTCATAAGAATAACCTGTGCCATTTTTAAATACTCGTATTTGGCTGGGGTTTTTCCCCATAAACTGGCTATAAAGTAGGAAACCTATTTAAACACCTGCTATTCATAATCAAATATATGGGGCAGCAGGAGGTTTATAGCTTTTTAAAGAGGAATAAGAGCAAGTGGTTTGTTTCTAAAGAGATATCCAAAAGATTAGGGTCTTCTATAGGCTCAGTTACAAACTGCCTCAAAAAATTAAGGGAATACAAGGCAATAAGCTTTAAGGGAACAGAGCGGAAGAATCAGTTCAAGTATAAGTTTAAGAAGTAAGCTTCGTCCATAGTAACTTTCCAACCAAAAGTTTTTATATAACTATCACCAAAGCAGTTAAAATGGCTGAAAGATTTAAATCACCACCAGAAATTTATGAAAGCCTGGTTGAAGTTGGAGTCCAGAAAGTAAATCTGCCTGCTGTCAAGTTGTTGCTATTGGGAATTATGGCAGGCGTGTTTATTGGGATAGGATCTGCTTTGTTTACAGCAGTAACACAAGACGCAATAAATGGCGGAAATGCCGGTTATGCAAGCCTAATTGGAGGAATTGTTTTTTCTGTGGGCCTAATGCTGGTTATATTTGCAGGCTCTGAATTGTTTACAGGAAATAACTTGATTTTTATCAGCACTTTATCCAAGAAAACAACTATTAAAGGCTTATTAAGAAACTGGACTATTGTTTATATTGGGAATTTTATTGGCGCTTTGATTCTTGTTTTTTTGATGTACCACGGCGGACTACTAACTGGAGCAGTTGGCGAGAGAGCTTTGGCAATTGCAAATGCCAAAGTCAGCTTAACCTTTATGGAAGTTTTGATAAGGGGAATGTTAGCAAACTTTTTGGTTTGTTTGGCAATTGCCTTGGCATCAGCAGATGTGCATGAAATTGGCAAGATTTTTGGCATCCTGTTTCCAATAATGGCATTTGTCGCTTTGGGCTACGAGCACAGCATTGCTAATATGTATTTCCTGCCAATGGGCATACTATTGGGAAAATCCGCTTTATTAAACTGGAGCACTATGTTTGCTAAAAATCTGATACCAGCAACTATAGGCAACATTATAGGCGGATCTATTTTTGTGGGCCTTACATACTGGTATATTTATGTTAAAAAGACAAGTAATGTTAAAAATACAAATAAAACAAAATAATTTTGAAATGAAATAGAAAAAGAAAAAATTAAGATAAATTTAAATAATCTTTTTAAATTATATTCATTTTTGGGGGTGAAGTTGAATGAGGTTTCTCAAGGCAGACTTTAATCTGCATTTATTAGCAGTAGTGCTGGCAGTGCTTGTAGTATTTGCTGGCTTTAGCATTTATTACCAGAATAAGATAAAAGAAATGCAGAGAGAATATGATAAAAAAGCTGAGAATCTTAAATCAATAGAGGAAAAATTGCTTTCCAAAGAGGAAAAATTGAATGAAATCTCTGAGTTAAAGGAAGTAATTAAGAAAGACAAGGAAACACTTGAAATAGGATACCTAAGCCTGCACAGTGAAAATCAGAATCTAAAAACAGAAAAGATAAATCTAATGGAGGATTTAGAGACAAGGCCTTTTGGAAAAACCTTGTGCAAGGCAACAGGGAATGTGCAGTGCCTTAATTAAAACCAACATATGGAAATTTAACATAACCTTATTAAACTGATATTTCTTCTTTGATTTTATGGCCGAATATTTACTGCCCTTTGAGAAAATAAAAAGAAAGGTTCTTGTAAAGAAGGAAGCAAAAACCAATGATAAATTAGGCTGCAGGCCAGAAGAAAGAGCAACAGAAGAAATAATAAACTACGGCATTGTTAATATAAACAAATGCCAGGGCCCAACTTCTCATCAGGTAAGCGATTATGTGCAGAAAATTTTGGGTATTAAAAAATCAGGCCATTCAGGGACTCTTGATCCAAATGTTCATGGGCTATTGCCAGTTGCATTGGGCAGGGCAACAAGAATTGTGCAGGGATTGCTTAAATCTGGAAAAGAATATGTGGGCATAATGCATTTGCATAAAGATGTTGGAGAAACAAAATTAAAAGAGGCAATAAAAAATAATTTTACCGGAAAAATAAAGCAAATTCCCCCTTTGAAAAGCGCTGTCAAAAGGGTAAAGCGGGAAAGGGAAATTTATTATTTTGAAATTCTTGAAAAAGATGGCCAAGATGTTTTGTTTATTGTCGGATGCGAGGCAGGGACTTACATAAGAAAATTGATTCATGATCTGGGGCAGAAATTAAAAATTGGAGCGCATATGCTGGAGCTTAGAAGGACAAAAGCAGGCCCGTTTGATGAAAAAACATTATTCACATTGCAGGATTTAACTGATGCATTTTATTTTTATAAAAATGAGAAAAATGACAAATTCCTGAGGAAAATCATACAGCCAGTGGAAAATGCTATTACACATCAGCCTAAAATATGGGTTTTTGACACAACTGTTGACACTTTATGCCATGGCGCAGACTTAAACATTCCAGGGATAAGCAAATTAAACGACCAAATAAATAAAAATGACATAGTTGCAATCATGACGCTGAAAGAAGAATTAGTTGCATTGGGAACTGCGCAACTGGCTTCTGAAGAAATAATGGAAAAAGAAAAAGGTATGGCAGTCAAGACAGAGAGGGTTTTTATGGTGCCTGGAACTTATAAAGTTGTTTGACTTGGCAATTGTTGCCAACTGTCAACTATTAATATAAACTTATTAGTGGTAACAAATGGAAATATTTATATACTGGTTCTAATAAATATTTGATTATGCCGGATATCAAATTAGAGTATAGAATTGCAAAGACGCATGTTGGAAAAGGATTGATTGAAACCCCAGACGTAGTTGTACAAATGGCTAATCACTATTGGAGTTATGCAAGACATTTGCCTGCAAACTGGGATTTATCCAAAATTGATAAAAGAACTCAAGTAACAACCCAGCTTCTAGGGAATCTTGAGAGAACTGCAAATGGGAATGAGATGGACTTAGGACCCTTAAGAAATGACCAAAGAGCATCTGGAATTGTTTATGGCGAGAATCCATCGCAAAACATGTATAATTTGATAAGCGCTTATTCGGATAAATTTCCAGACCATGAATTCTTTGGAAAATGGGGAGGTTATCAACCACATAAAGTGGGGAAAAGATTTGTTTTTTATGTTGAAGATGAAAATGATGCAAATTTAATGGTACAAAGACTTAATGAAGTTGCTAAAACAATGAGAATTCCAATTTCAGCAAATCACCAGTATGGTTTAACACAATATCAAGATTTTGTTGATATTAATGAACGATTAAGAAGTACTATTAGAAACAAAGAAAGATTCAAACAACTTCTTAAAGAATTAGAAGGATTCCCGCATTTCTTTCACGAATTCTTTTTAACAAATAATTTTGTTGAGCCCCAAGCCCCTTCTAAAAAATAGCCATAACTCCAGTCAAAACAAAAGAATTAAAAACAAGTTTATTAATAATAATCAAAATGCCGTTTGAATTTGCAGTTGCGGATTTTATAAAAGCCTTTTTTGCAATATTTGTTGCAATGGACGCTTTTGGGAATCTTCCTATACTCTCGACACTTACGCAAAAATTATCGGCGAAGGAAAGAAATAAGAATGTTGATGGAGCAGTTTTAATAGCAGCTATACTTTTGTTTATTTTCTTATTTTTTGGAACCAGAATACTGCAATATTTTGGCGTTAGCATAGACAGTTTTAAGATTGCAGGCGGCATAATTCTGCTGATAATTGGAATAAAGATTGTTCTTGGAGTAAGTTTAAGGGAAGAAAGAGCAAAAAAGTATGAAATAGCAGCGGTTCCGTTAGCAACGCCATTAATAACAGGCCCTGCAGTAATTACTGTGATTCTTTTACTTGTAAATCAGTTTGGCTATTTGTTAACTTTGATAGCATCTTTGCTTAATTTGCTCATAACCTGGGTTGTTTTACGCCAAACTGCTTTGTTGTTTAGGCTGTTTGGGAGGCAAGGAAGCGATGTTATAGCTAGAATTATGGGCTTGATATTAACAGCATTAGCAATAGAGTTTATAAAACAGGGCTGGATTTCTTTATAAACTTTAATATGTCAGCAACATACCATCAATCTGTAATGGGTGGTTTTTGACATATATGTTTTACTATATCACTATATTAGTATACAAAAACGTAACATTTATATACTGGCTCTTTTCTTTATATTTTAAAACCCTATTATAATTAGATTGGGGTGTAAAAACTGATAAAAAACGAGGTGAATTGATATGGATTTTATTGTGAAAGAAGCTGTGAAAAATTCTCAAAATGTAAATTATGACAGTTTAATAGGCCAGGCGAATATAAAGGTTTTTGGCGTCGGAGGAGCAGGAAGCAATATGGTGTCTTGGCTCTACAAGAAGGGCATTAAAGGCGCTGAAATCGTTGCCTGCAATACTGATAAACAGCATCTGGACATAACAAGTGCTGACAGGAAATTCCTAATTGGAAAAGATGTTACCAGAGGCTTGGGATGCGGAGGATATCCGAATAAAGGAGCTGAGGCAGCCCAGGAGAGCATTCAAGAAATAAAAGATTCAATAAAAGGAACAGACATGGCGTTTATATGTGCTGGCATGGGCGGAGGCACAGGAACTGGTGCAGCGCCTGTAATAGCGCAAGTTGTAAAAGACTCAGGAGCAATTGTTATTGGAACTGTTACCATGCCTTTTAGTATTGAAAGAGCAAGAATTGATAAAGCAGAATTTGGATTGCAGCAATTGAGGCAGGTTTCTGATACTGTGATTGTGATAGACAATAACAGATTAGTTAGCATTGCCGGCAATTTGCCAGTGCAGCAGGCTTTTGCAGTTGCAAATGAGCTAATCGCAACTATGATTAGAGGCATTGTAGAAACTATTGCTATTCCAAGCTTAGTTAACTTGGATTATGCAGATGTCAAAGCAATTATGACAAATGGCGGTGTAGCTGCTATTGGTGTTGGCGCATCTGATACAACAAATAAAGTAGAAGAAGCTGTTAAAGGCGCTTTAAGCAATCCATTATTGGACATAAGCTACAAGGGAGCAACTGGCGCATTAATCCATATTGAAGGCGGCCCAGACATGACTCTGGATGAAGTGAGCAGAGCTGGAGAATTGGTTACAGAAAGCCTTGACCCTGATGCAAATGTCATCTGGGGAGCCAGAGTTTCAGAAGACATGAAAGGAAGGATTACAATAATGACAATAATAACTGGTGTGCACAGCCCATGGATACTAGGCAAAGTAAATGCAAAAACAGAAAGGGCAGAACATGCTAGGTTTAATAGCGAGCTTGGAATTGATTTCGCTTAATTTAGAATTAATTAAAAGCTTATTGGGCTTCCACTAGTAAATATTTTTATTTTTTTTATATTTTTATAACTTTATTAGAAAATGAGAAATGTTAGGTTATGTTTTATTTTCTTCTTTATTTTATTAGTTAGCTCTTCAATTGTTAGTGCTGGTTTTTGGGATTTTTTAACAGGCAAGGTTACTGGTGAAACATGCACAGAGTCTGACGCTGGGCAAGATTATTATATAAAAGGAACTGTGACGTATACTGGACAAACCAATTATATTCCAGACACTCCAGGAGGAAATACATATACTGATGCATGTGGAGGTTCAGCAGTAAATGAATTTTATTGTGAAAATGGCGAACTAAAGTCAGCAAGTTTTAGTGGTTGTGTATACGGTTGCATGAATGGGGCTTGCCTTGCAACCAAACCAGAATGTGTATCTAATAATGATTGTCCCAAGGAAATTCTGAAATATTGTGATGGCGCAAATGCATGCACTTCTACAACTAACTCTAATTGTGATAATGGCAAATGTGTTGAAGCTCCAGGAATTCCTGGTGAATGCACCACTTGCCCAAACGGATGTAAAGATGGTACCTGTTTGAAAGAACCAGAAATTAAATGCACAGATTCCGATGGCGGGAAGAATTATTATGTGAAAGGAACAACTACTTATGGTTCGGTTAACAAAACTGATTCTTGTGTTAGTGGAGCTTGTGAAGTAGGTAAGCCCTGTTATCCAAAAGGTTACTTACAAGAATATTTTTGCAGTGAAATAGGCATCAAATCAGAATCCTTTGAATGCCCCAACGACTGCAGCAATGATGGTGCTTGCGTTAAAGAAAAAGTTCTACCCCCTTTCACAATGGCAGTAGACGATAAGGCGCCTGCATCCGATGTTATTTTAATTTCAGATGTAGCTGTTGCTTTGAAACAAAGAGGATACACTATGCCAATAGATACTACTAAATTGTTTAGTGAAGTAAATGCGCTTTGGTTAGACAAAAAGGTTACATTGGCAGTCTACAAAGGAGAAGCAATAATTATTCTAGGAGCAACTTCACCAGCAAGCCATGTAATCTTCGCAACTGAACTTGCAAACATATTATCAGAAAAAAGCATAAAACGTAAAACTATATTGAGCAATGAATTGCCAAGTGCTAATTTATTAGATTTATTTAAAGGATGTGTATCTAATAATGATTGTCCCAAAGAAATTCTGAAATTTTGTAATGGCGCAAATGCATGCACTTCTACAACTAACTCTAATTGTGATAATGGCAAATGTGTTGAAGCTCCAGGAATTCCTGGCGAATGTATCACTTGCTCCAATGGCTGCAAAGATGGTGCTTGTGTCAAAGAGGTTCAGCCAACTTGCACAGATTCTGATGGCGGTTTTAATCTATACAAAAAAGGAACTGCAACAGCTACAAAAGACAGCTATTCACAATCAAAAACAGACTATTGTGATGGCGGGAATGTTTTTGAGTATTATTGTAGAGGAAGTAATAACGAAGTTATAGATAACGGGGAATCCGGAACACATATAGATGGAGAATATGAAACTTGTCCAAACGGCTGCACAGACGGCGCTTGCATAAAAGAACCCACTACTTGCGAGCCAACTAAATGCGATGACGGGACAATTTATGAATGCGAGTTTGAAAATGGACAATGCCTTTGCCCAGCTTGCCCTCCGATTATTGTAAAGCCTGTATGTGGAAATGGAATTTGTGAGTCTGGAGAGGGAGAAGTTTGTATTGCTATAGCAGCTATGTGCGAAGAAGGAAAAGAATGTAAAGTTCCGCCATCCAAGTGTTATGTTGTTTGCCCTCAAGACTGCAAGCCAACAGAAGGGATATATGCCAATTTAAATGATAAATTTAACCTTCAAGTTTATCAACCTGTTAAGATAAGGGAAAATGAAAAAGATATAATGAAAATCACTTTTAAGGATTTAATAGCTTACAAATGCAAAGAACAAACTGTAACAGCAAAAACTGTCGAAGAAAAAGTTGCTGTTGCAGAAGCTGCTATGACTGGAAGGGTAGTTACACTTCCTCAACAAACTGCAGCATCCGCAACCTCTGTATCTGGGGGCGGGAAAGGAGCAGCAGTAATCCCAGCGCAGTCTACAGTGGCAACAGAAATTTTGAAATGTATTGGTTCCGGGCCTAAAGCACTTTTAGACATAGGCATTCTAGTTAACAGCGATTTGGGTAAGCATAAGACCCTTAATTTAGATATAGGAGAGAAAAAACAGATTGATGAATTCACAATATCCTTTTTAAGTTATGATTATGCTTCAAGAAGCGGCACATTTTTAGTAAGCAGGGAAACATTTTCTTGCCCTCCCCAATGCAAGTGTGATGAGAAAGGGAAAGTGATTGAATGTTTAACCGGGGAAAAATGTGAATCTGGAAACATTTTATGCCCTGATGGAAAATGCAGGGAAAAATGTGAAATTGTAACTGAAGACTGCAAATATGGATGCGCTTATGAAGGAAAGTGCTTTCCAGTCAGTTTAAGAAACAATGGGATGTATTGCAGTGCTGATTTAGTTATGAGCTCGCAAAAAGGAAGCGATGAAAAATGCGATAATAACTTTGAATGCTCAACTAATGTTTGCATAGATGGAAAATGTGTAAGTTCTGGCTTCATTCAAAAAATTATGAATTGGTTTAAAGGCCTGTTTGGCGGGTAAAAACTCTAATTTAAGCTTTTTCTTCAAACAAACCTATATTCTTGCCAGCATCTAGCCAGCCGAATGCGTAATTTAAAGCGCCAAATGCACTTGCCTTGTCGCCTTTTTGCCTGAAATATTCTGCATCTTTATAGTATCTTGTCGCAGTGTCAAGGAAATGCAAGGCATTAACATACAACTTATCATTTTTATTGATTTTTATTATAATGTCGTCTAATGCCTTTTTAGTCACTTTGAATTCTCTTTCCAATCGCTCATCTGTTAGAGTGGACATTTTATTTGTAGAAGAATGCATATTTATTTATCCTCTTGATAGGATTTCCTTGCTTGCTTTCTTAAAGATAATCTTATTCTGAATTTTTTTGAATGTAATTTCAAATACATCAAAGATGCCATTAATTCCTAATATGATATCTTCCTCTTCATTGATTCCTTCTTTTGCTAGCGCTATTAAGACAGGAATATTAGGTAATTTAACAGATTGTCGATATTCCTTTCCTAAAAAAGTGATGTTTGCTGTGCTTTGCATTACTTCGTTGACCTCTCGATAAGCATAGAGTTTATCTTTAATTCCCGACATATTTAAACCTACAGCTTTAGCTATGCCTTCTGGAATGACGCTTGTATCGCATCCTGAATCTATAAGGGCAGGCACTATTATAGAACCATCGTCTCCACTTAATTCAACAAGAATTCTAGGCCTACTGGCATAACCACCATTTTCTAGCCTTTCTTTTTTGAATTTATAAATTAAAGTCATTATTATAACTTAAAGAATTGATAATCCGTCTTTTACTTTAGTAATTAATGGCTTTTTAGTGGGGTAATCTTTTTTTGCACGTTGGATAACTTGCTTTACATCATTTCCACTAGCCACTATCTTTTTGTCTATAATAGCCAACCATTTGCCAGAGTAATCTTTAAAATCCTTTTTCAAGAACCATTCATAATTTGCATAACTTTCTATCATAGTATATAAACAAAGCAGCTTTTATATTTAAATATTTCGACACAGAACCTTATTTCACCAGCTTCCTTAACTCTTTTGCCTTTTCCAAAGCAATGTCAACCATTTTGTCTATGTCTTCTGATGTTAATGGATAATCTCCGCCTTTCTGCATTGCGCATAAAGTTTCATCGCTTAAGCTTGCAACTGTCAGTCTTGCATCAATTACACTTTCTTCTTCTGAATCAGGGTCAACAATGAATTTATCTCCAATCTTGTTTACAGTTACAGAGACTGGAATGCATTCCAGCTCAAGCTTTTTATTTGTTTTCTCCTTATAATCAATCTTGTCATTTTCATATTTTGGAAATCTCATAGTTTTCAATGCAGCCATTGCAGCCAAAGCAGCAGCATCAAACAAATTTCCAGCATCATTGATTGTGCATATGTCTATAACTAATACCCATGCTTTTTCCCCTTCCTTTACGCATAATTTCTTGAAATCAATGCATTTGCTTTCCCTAATGCCCCTGTCTACAACTCTTGCAAGCTCTATTGCTTCCTGGCCAGGAGGCCCTAATTCAAAATCAGGATTTGACAAGGGCAATAATTCTGCGCCAACCTGTATGCTTCCTTGATCTGGCATATCAGGATAAGGCTGCATGATTTCTGCCTTAACGCCTACAATAATGTCTGTCTTTCCTATTTTTACGCGAGCAGAGCCTTCTGCAGTATTTATTACATCAACATCAAGGCTAAGAGGCTTTCTATACTCGGTAAACTTTCTTCCGTCAAGCCTTGTATTTGAGTCAAAAAGCTTTATTATGTGTTCCCTTAGGTCTTTGTACATTTTAACACCTTATTTGTTTGCATTTGTTTTGTATTTATCCTTTAATGCTTTTTTCTGGATTTCATAAATATCTTTGCAAACTTTCTTTCCCATCTCAATCGCTTTTTTAAGCTGCTCTTTTGAGATTAATCCGTCCATCTGCAGCAAAGTAATCTTATCATGATTCGGCATCATTGCCACAGGTATATCTGCTACCGGGCCATCTTCATAAGATTCTTCCTTATAGTCCAGATCAACAACAAGCTTGTCATCAACTCTTCCTACAGAGACAGCAGCAACTAAATCTCTCATTGCCAAGCCAGCATCTGCCAGAGCCATTGATGCAGCGCAAATTCCAGCGCATCTTGAGCCTGCTTCTGTCTGCGGCAATTCAATAAAAACATCAACTACTGAATTAGGATATTCTTCCAAATCAAGCACCGGCAATAATGCTTTTTGTGTAACTAATGAAATTTCTTTTGATCTTCTTGAGCCGCCTGGCCTTACTCTTTCCCCAGAGCTTGAGAAAGGCATCATGTTGTAATTGCACCTTAATATCCCTTTTGAAGGGTCCTGCAAGAATTTTGGGTGCAGGTTTCTTGGGCCATAAACTGCTGCATATGCCCAGGTATTTCCAATTTTAAAATAAGCAGAGCCGTCTGCATTTGGTATGACTCCTACCTTAGCCTCTATTTCTCTTGTTTCATCAAATTTTCTTTTGCCCAGCCTTTCTTTGTAAACCATTTTAATCCATTATTTTTTTACATTGAATTTTAATTTTGTGTTTCACACTTATTTGTTAACTTATTATTTTATTTTCCATTTAATATCATCATTGCACTGAAAAATATTTATTAATTAATCATTGGTTTTGCGTCGTTAATGATGATTTTTTATTTTTAATGTGTTTATATTTATTGAGTTTTTATTATTGTGCTTTTGGCTTATTGTTCTCCAAAAACTCCTTGATTTTATCAGTCAAGCCAGATAAATGGCTTTCTTCCTCAATTTTCCTTATGCTAGCAACTGTGAGCAATTCACCTTCAGGGGTTCCATTAATCCATATAAGGCCGTTCTGCCCAACCAGAATGCTGCAATTTGTCTCCTGCTTTATCATAGATACCATGCTTCCTTCCTTGCCCACTATCCTTGGAACTTTGTTGCTTGCAACACTGATTATTCTTCCGCCTTTTAATTTTTGCAAACCCATGCCTTTCATTGTAACATCAACAAGCTTCTGGCTTGTGACATTAACTATTTTGCATGATAAATAATCACCTATGCCATAGAATTTTGTAAGGTCTGCTCCTCTAGCTATAAACTGGGAAGTAGCTTCTTTCATGGAAAGCATAGCTGAATAAGGGCTGTGGGTATCCAGGCGCCAGCCGCTGAAATTTACGTCAATAACCTCGCATATAATCGTGTCATATTTTTTTGGAATATACCTTCCAGACAAAGGTATGAGTTTTATAGTTCTTCCTTCCATCTGCACCAGCCCTAATTGCGCAGCAATTATATTCTCTCCTTCCCTGTAAGTTCCTATTCCTGGGAAGCTGTCCATTCCCACGGCTAATATTTCTCCTGGAACTACAATGTCTTTGTCTTTTACATTAATTTCGCTCATTTTGCTTCAGATTTATTTTGTTTTCAATACCTTTGCCTCAACTTCTCCGTGGCAGATATTGTTTACCTTTTCATAAAATTCTTCTTCTAAGCCACCGGGCATCTCAACAACTGCAACCCAGTAGCCGTTGTTCTGCCATTCTTCCCTTAAGATAGTTGCATATCTTTTTACAGTCGAGTATGCTTTCGCAGCGTATTCAGGCCCTATCTTAACAGCAATTTCCTTGACTTCAAACTTTATTGGGATAATGGGCCTTAATTTTTTTAATGCTTCATGCAGCTGCTCTTCCACAGAAGCAAACTCATCAACGTGAAATTTTACTTCTTCCAATGCGTTCTCAATCCTGTTTACCGGATGAGGCGCGTGAGTTGTAGGGTCAACACCGTTTGTGTGGATTAAGTTTATTATTTGCCTTCTTTTTTTCTCCCTTAAGCTGTTTCTGTATTCTGAAGTTAACTGCATCTCTCCTTTTAGTATTATTTGTTTTGCAACTTCTTCTGTGTCATCTGTCTGGAATATCTGCTTCATGGCATTCTCAGACGCCACTAAGCCTTTTTTTGAATCTACAAAAACTTTCATTGCAGCAAGGGTATCTTTCATGTCCACTTGCTTGCCTTCTCTTAATGCTATTGCATTGTTGCAGTCAACTAAAACTTCAAAATTCTGGCCCTGCACCTTTAACCTTGCTATTACTGCCTCATCAACAGTTACCATGCTTAAAAATTTCCTCCATAAATTTTTGGCACCACTCTGTGGTTTTTATTTTTTCTTCTGTTTTATATCCTTAATATCTGCAGCAGTCTTTTCTATTTTTTCTTTAGAAAACTTTTTGAATTTCTTTTCATCAATTTTAATATAAGCTGCATCTATCCTTCCGATCTTAAAATTTTCCCCTAATACTTTGTTTAAGGCTTTTAATGAAACTGTAAATCCTTCTTCTATGGTCAGCTCTGGCTTGTATTCCTCATGCAAAATTTCCTCTACTTCAACTTCTCCTTCGCCAATAGCTGTTGCCCGGTACTGAAAGAATATTCCTGTTGGATCAGTCTCATAAAGCCTTGGCGTATGGTCATCAATGCCTCCAACTAAAATAGAAACACCAAAAGGCCTTAATCCTCCTGATTGAGTGCATATTTGCTTTAAGTCGCATATGTCTTTTACAATTGTTAATGTGTCAATAGCAGAGTCGTAGGTAATTCTATGCTGCTGCGCTCTTAACTGCGCGCGCTCTATAAGAACTCTTGCGTCTGATAAAATTCCAGATGCGGTTGCGCCAATATGCTCGTCTATCTGCCATATCTTCTCAACAGCTTCCGGTACCACTAAACTGTCAATTATCCTTTTGTCTGTCACAAATAAAAGCCCGTCAGCGCACACCATGGCAATTGCTGTTGAGCCCTGCCGTACTGTTTTTTTTGCATATTCTACCTGCAGTAATCTGCCGTCAGGGCTGAACATAGTTATAGCCCTGTCATACCCCATCATCTGGTGCATTGGCTGCATATTTTCTCCTTTTACCATTTTTATCAGTTTTTTTGTTTTTTAATTTTCAGTTAGATTTTACATTGAATTTTTATTTTCAATTTTTATTGCATTAGTTTTAAATATTGAGTTTTTATTATTTTTTATTGTAACTATTTTATTGAATTTTATTGTTTTATGCCGCTTTATTTAAATACTTTTGCTGCGCTTTTCTCAAAATGCCAGAAGCGCCTACGCTTTTTACAATAACATCCTTTTCTTCTACTTTTTTTATAAAAACCAGGGATGCTTTTAGATTATCAACATGCTTATTATTTACTCTTATAATCCCTCTTTGCATATCAGCATTCCATTTGTCGTTTAGCATCAAGAGACCGGCTTTTGCCATTCCCAAGTTGCCTAAAAAACCATTTGCTGCATCAAAAATTGCCTTGCTGACATGAATTGCATCATTGAAATTATGTTTAGAGATTACTTCGTAAGCTAAATACCTTTTCTTTTCCCTTAAGCTTGGCAATAATGGTTTTATTTTTGCTTTAACCATTCTAATTTAAACGAGAAGATAGTTTATATGCTTCTCTTTTTCTCTCACAGAAAAAGGATAGGTTAGAAGTATTTAAAGGTTACTGTTTGAACCAGTATCTCCGAATCATCCTCAATAAACATTATCAAAACTCATTAACTTTTTAACATTAACTGAAAAATTACATTATTCACCCCAAAATCAACATCCACCACCATTAAAACCCACTTTTTTGCTCTC
>Ga0209211_10007910_pt1 | contig 14747 bp, 14 predicted proteins | sample RifGroA2_FD_183992 | JGI IMG/M metagenome (GOLD analysis project Ga0209211, IMG submission 183992) | Groundwater microbial communities from Rifle, Colorado, USA - Groundwater A2 (SPAdes) (version 2) | ecosystem: Environmental > Aquatic > Deep subsurface > Groundwater | place: Rifle, Colorado... | reverse complement strand
ATTATTAATTGCACGTCCGGCTTTTGTTGGTTCGTAAGTTTCGTAATATTCGCCAACTTCTTTTATCAATGTATTTAATAAAGAAATAATCCATTTATCTATTTCTGTACGGTCTTGAACAGGAATTTCTTTTTCGGCAAAATGAAATCCGTCAACATTTGAATAAAGGGCAAAAAATGAATATGTATTATAAAGTGTACCAAAAAATTTACGGCGGGCTTCTTCTATTCCCTCAACATCGAATTTCAGATTATCCCAAGGCGATGCATTTGTAATCATATACCAACGCAATGGGTCGGAGCCGTATTTTTCGATTGTTGCGAATGGGTCAACGGCATTGCCAAGTCGTTTCGACATTTTATTGCCATTTTTATCGAGTACCAAACCGTTTGAAATAATATTTTTGAAAGCTACCGAATCAAACATCATTGCTGCAATTGCATGAAGTGTAAAAAACCAACCACGAGTTTGGTCAACTCCTTCGGCAATAAAGTCTGCAGGATAAAAATCTTTAAAATCTTTACTATGTTCAAATGGATAGTGCATTTGTGCATAAGGCATTGCACCTGAATCGAACCAAACATCAATAAGGTCAAGCTCCCGAACCATTTTCTTGCCAGATGGTGAAACAAGTATTATTTCGTCAACATGCGGACGATGTGGGTCGAAACTATTATAGTTGGCTTTTGAAAAGTCGTTCTCAGCAAAGTTTTTCAAAGGATTTTCTTTCATAAAACCAGCTTTTACAGATTTTTCTGCTTCTGATTTTAATTCAGCGAAAGAGCCTATACAGATTTCTTCGCTACCATCTTCGCTACGCCAAATTGGAAGTGGTGTACCCCAATATCGTGAACGAGAAAGATTCCAATCGACAAGATTTTCGAGCCATTGACCAAATCGACCTGTTCCAGTTGATTGCGGTTGCCAGTTGATAGTTTTGTTTAAAGCTATCATCTTGTCTTTCATGGCTGTGGTTTTAATAAACCATGAATCGAGTGGATAATATAAAATTGGCTTATCGGTTCTCCAACAATGTGGATAAGAATGTTCGTGTTTTTCTGCTTTAAAAAGCTTATTTTCTTTCTTTAATTTAACAACGATTTCAACATCAACTTCTTCGTCGCCTTCAGAACTTTTAACATCAAAGGCTTTTTTTACGTATTTTCCGCTAAATTCGCCTGTTCCGTCAACAAATTTTCCTTGTCTATCAACCAAAGTTAATGAACCAACTCCATTTTGTTTTGCTACTCTAAAGTCATCGGCACCAAAGCTTGGAGCAATGTGAACAATTCCTGTTCCGTCTTCGGTTGTAACAAAATCGCCCATCAACACTCTGAAAGCATCGCCATCAGTTGGCTGCTGATATGGAAGCAATTGTTCGTATCGAATTCCCTCAAAATCAGAACCTTTATATTCATCTAAAACCTTGAAAGGTATTTTTTTGCTACCAACGGTATATTCTTCGAATGAAATTTCGTTGTTTTTTTCATTAAATAAATTCGGCATTAAGTCTTTAGCCATTATAACAGTAGTTGGCTCTCCCGAATATGGATTGAATGTGCGAATTTTAACATAGGAAATTTTTGCACCCATTGCAAGTGCTGTGTTTGATAGAAGTGTCCATGGCGTTGTTGTCCATGCTATGAAAGAAACATCAGTTGACCTACCCCCAGCCCCTTCCAAAGGAAGGGGAGGAAGAGTTTGAGGTTTGTTGTTAACCTCACCCCAACCCTCTCCTTTTGGAGAGGGAGAAGGAGTTTGAGGTTCGAATAGAAATTCTGATTTTTCGTTTCGTATTATTTTGAATTGAACAATTGCGGTTGTGTCTTTAACATCTTTATAGCAACCAGGAAGATTTAATTCGTGAGAGCTTAAACCTGTTCCTGCTGCTGGAGAATATGGTTGAATTGTATAACCTTTGTAAAGAAGACCTTTTTTGTACATTTCTTTCAAAAGCCACCAAAGAGTTTCGATAAATGAACTTTCGTAAGTTATATATGGGTCGTTCATATCGAGCCAGAAACCCATTTGCTTGGTAATGTCTTCCCAATAGTTTGTAAATTTCATTACATCTTTACGGCAGGCATCGTTATATTCGGCAACTGTAATGGTTTTTCCAATATCTTCTTTTGTAATTCCAAGTGCTTTTTCAACGCCAAGCTCTACTGGTAATCCGTGTGTATCCCAGCCTGCTTTACGTTTTACATGAAAACCTTTCATGGTTTTATATCGGCAGAAAATATCTTTAATGCTACGAGCCATAACATGATGAATACCAGGCATTCCATTGGCAGAAGGCGGTCCTTCGTAAAACACATAAGATGTTTTTCCTTCACGAGTTGTAAGGCTTTGTTCAAAGGTTTTATTTTTTTCCCAACGGGCTAAAATGTCTTTATTTATTTGAGAAAGGTCAAAGTTTTTATGTTCTGGGAATTTCATTTTTAATAGGTTATGGGTTGAAAAGTTGATTAGTTTATAAGTTTATAAGTTGAATAGTTTAATAGTTTGAGGTTTGACCTACCCCTAACCCAACCTATCCCCAACCCTTTCCATTGGAAAGGGAGTTTAAGGAAGGGGAGTAGGAGTTTGAGGTTGCTACGCAATTCTCTCGCTTTCTATCTTTCAATTTTTGTTCATTTTTAAAACTTGCAAAGATAAATTTATTGAGGGAACTTACAAAACTGTAAATTTTCTCCAACGATTCAGTAATTAAATATTTTCACAATTATTAATTATCTAACGTCTATCTTCTAATTTTTTTTTACCACATAACCTGTTCCGATTTATCGGAAGACACATAGAAACATAGTTTTCACATAGTTTGAAATTTGGCACAATGCCAACAATTTAACAATTTACCCCATTGGATACCCACAATTAGAAACGAATACTCAATTAAATAAAATTATCCAACGGGGTGAACAATTTAACCATTTAACTTCTCTTTTCTTCTTTTGCCACTAAGACACTAAGACACAAAGTCTTTCTAACTTCTATCTTCTAACATCTAGTTTAAAAAGCAGGGAAAAGCAAAGCCACCACATATATTATGCGTAATAAAAATTAACCTACATTTTTTCTTATTAAAACCTCCTATTTTTTACTGTAATTGAGGCATATCGCTCAGAATCTTCAGAAATAAAATCAAAGATGTCTTTTAAATCATCAATTGTAATTTGTGTCCAAACTATTTTTACCATTTGTCAATAATATATTTTACATCCTCATTTGAAATAACTTTACCTTCTTTTGATTGAAGAAGTCCTTCTTCAACTTTTTCAATGAATATTAATTGGTCAATTAGTTCATCAATGGAAAATGATTCAGGAAGATTATCAAACGATTTTTTTACTTTATCTTTTGTTAGCATAAATTACCTTTTTTTAAAAGTACTAAAATTTGAAATAATTTTAGAAAATATTTATGTTGTATTTGTTATATTATGGAATCCTCATTGCAATTTAAAGTTTGTAACCTCAAGTAATTCTTTAGGTTACATTTTGTTAAATATGTTTTAACAGTTACAAGCTGTTTGGAGTTTTACATTGAAGTTGAGAACTTCAATGTAAGAGGGAAAATTAAATCATGAACCTTTTACAACAAAGCTGCAATAATCATAGATAAAGCAATAGGTAAAATTATAGTCCACATATTCATTGGGTCAGGATTTGTATCAACCCACATTTCAAAACCTCTAGTATTTTTGGTATATATTTCACTATCACAATCACGAACAGCACCATTTTTTTTATATACACACCGTTCTCTTTTTTTTCTATCTGATGAATACTTCGTTTCAACAAATAATTGCCCAGTAATATAAAAATGTTTCGAGAATATTTCTTCTCCATTTTCATATAGTACTGAGTCTGAAATGGCATTATTTCGATAGAAATGAACAAACCATCCAGTTGGTATCATTCTATGATTAATATTAGTATATTTTCCAAAATATGATTTCCTGTTTTTTAAAAAATATTTAATTTGAACGGATTCATCATTGTAATTAGCAATTTGGACAATCTCTCCATTTGGATAAAATGAAATACTCTTGCCAATTATTTTATCGTTATGATATTCAATAGAATCTGATACAATGCCATTTTTATGATAATAAATCCAAATACCTTGTTTAATCTCTGTATCATTTTTTTTTACAATACATCCTTTTGCATATAGTTCTCCCGTTTCATAATAAAATTTATCACAAATGGTATCTATATTCTGTAACCTTAGAGTATCAGGCGTTGCATGTAAAGTTATAGTAATTAATACTAATCCTAAAAATTTTATTACATTTCTTATCGTCAAAATGTTTTTATAAATATTGATAACAATTTCTTAGAAAAATCAGTTATATTAGCATTTCTCAATACCCAAAAACCTCTTCCAGTGTCAACTCCTGAACTGTTCCAAGTGCAGAAAGTGCTTTCATGTCGATTTTGGATTTATCGGCAATTACCAGATATGTAAACTCACGACCTTTAATGGTTGATTCATAAAACTTCTTGAAATCGTCGAATGTTACGGTTTTCATTTTTTCGTAAATATTTTTTCTATTGTCGTAGTCAATTCCTTTATCTTTAAGTTCCAGATATTTACCAAACATATTTTTACTAACTATTCTTTCAGTTTCAAGTTGAGTTATAATATTGTTTCGTGCTTCGTCGAAACTCTTTTGGATTGTAGGCATATTATTAATAAGGTCATTCATTGCATCTGTAGCATTTTTGAGTTTATCGACCTGTGTCGCAATAAATGTCGTTAAATAATGCGACTCACCTTGCTTTTCGGGAGTTGTAAAGTATGCGTAAGCAGAATAAGCAAGTGCTTTTGCTTCACGAATTTCTTGAAAAACTACTGATGCCATTCCTCCACCAAAATATTCATTAAATAGAGCAATGTCAGGGGTTAGACTATTATTTAAAAAGCCATCTTTTGAAAGCATTATGATGTTAGTCTGAACCATTTCATAATTTACAAAATATACTTTTTTCTCAGTTTTAAGCTCAGGAAATTTTGTTTCGGCAGGATAATCAACATAACTGTCGGGTATTTTATGGAATGTAGAAATTGATTTCTCGATTTCTTTTTGATTTCTAACTCCATAATAATAAATCATTGGCTTGTACTTAGCTAAACCTTTTATCATTTCAGTTAATTCAGAAGGTTCAATATTTCGAAGTTCTTTTTCTGATAAAATATTTGTAAAAGGCGATTTCGAACCATATTTTCCATAATTATACAATCCGTTCCAAATAATTTCATCTTTATCTAATTTGCTGTTTCTACGTTCTTTTAGCAATCCATCAACATAATTTTTGTAAGCAAAACTGTCAGGTTTAACATTGCTCAAAAGTTCTTCAAACAGAGTTACTCCTTGTTCAAACGATTTATCCAAACCAGAAATATAAATAAAAGTTCTTGAGTCGGAATTCCAAACTCCAAAGCTTAATCCGAGTTTATACAATTCTTGTTGAAATTGCTCTGGACTATATTTTTCGGTTCCTAGAAATGGCAAATAATTAGCTGCAATATCAAGTTTTGGGTCGTTATTTGAACCCATTTCTAAAATGTATTGAAGTGTAAATATCTCATTAATAGGATTTTTTACATAGTAAAATGGTGTGTTTGATTTTAAGCTCGATTCGCTAATTTCCTTTTTGAAATCGACATAAACAGGGCTTAGTTTTTCAGGTGATGTTGCTGAAAATTGAGTAAAAAATTCAGATTTTGTTTCACGATTAATATTTAGTGGTGTTAATTCTGGTTTATCAACTTTCATAACAGTTGAGTCAATTCCTGTACGTTTATAAACAACAACATAATTATTATTGTAATGTTTATTAGCAAATTTAACAATATCTGTTTTTGTAATTTTTTCGAATTCGTCAATTTTTTTCACTATATCTTCCCAAGAAGTTGAATTTATAAAAGCATTTATCATTGAAAAAGCTCTGTAATTTGATTCCAATGAACGAATTTGTGAAAGTTTATAATTATTGATAGCTGCTTCGAGCATCCATTCTTCAAATTCGCCCTTTTTAACTTTTTCGATTTGTTCAAGTAAAATATCTTTAACGTATTCTAAATCTTGATTCTGACGAGGAGTTGCATTAATAACATGAGCACTATAATCAATCATATTATCAGTATAAGCATAAGCCGAAAGTATTTTTTGTTTTTGAACAAGATTTATATCAATTAATCCAGCTTTTCGGTTGTAAAGCAATGAATTTATAAGTGTTACATATTTTGTGTCGTCAGAATTTACGCCATCGAAACGATAAGCTAATTCTACAGCTTCGGCTTCTGGTCCATAAACCTCTTTAATTACCGGAGCAGAAATAGAATCTAATTTTGCAAAGCTATTTTTAGGAACTTCTCTGGATGGTAATTGTCCCCAATATTTGTCAATAAGTGTAATAGTACTTTCATAATCAAGATCTCCCGACATACAAATTGCCATATTATTTGGTACATAATAAGTATCAAAATAATTATGAATATTAACCATAGAAGGATTTTTTAAATGTTCTCCAACGCCAATTGTAGTTTGAGTTCCGTAAGGATGTGTAGGAAATAATCCTTCGTATAAAGCTTTATTTACTTTTCGGCTGTCGTTATCTTGCGACATATTAAATTCTTCGTAAACTGCTTCAAGTTCTGTATGAAAAAGTCTTAAAACAAGCGTACTAAATCGTTCGCTTTCTATTTTTAACCATCTCTCAATTTCGTTAGCAGGAATATCATTCATGTAAACTGTTTCTTCGTTTGAAGTATATGCGTTAGTATTTTTAGCACCAATTAGAGCAACAAGTTTATCATATTCGTTAGGAACAGCATATTGCGAAGCTACTGTTGAAAGGCTATCAATTTGATGATAAATAGCTTTTTTTTCTGATATATCAGAAGTGTTTTTATGTTTTTCAAATAAATCTGAAATTTGATTTAATAAAGCACTTTCTGCTTCCCAGTTTAACGAACCAATTTTACTAGTTCCTTTAAACATCATGTGTTCAAGATAATGAGCCAATCCTGTAGTCTCTGCCGGGTCGTAAGTTGAACCAGCTTTTACGCCAATTAATGTCTGAATTCTTGGTGTTTCTGGATTTTGAGTCAGATATACTTTCAATCCGTTTTTTAAAGTATAAATACGTGTATTCATAGGGTCGTTAGTAACATATTCGTATGATACACCGTTTTTGTCGGAAGCAGTTTCAGTTTTATACTTTGCCTTATCGCCTGAGCAAGAGAAAAATACAAAAACTACAATAACAGTAATGATTTTTAAAATGTTAGTCATAAATTATTTGTTTAATAGTTCGTTAATATCAAAATCCAGTTCTATATCGAAGTTAGGTTTAAGTGCAATTTCTTTATCGTAAAAAATAACAGTTTCGGGTTGTCGCTTCAATTTATAATTTCCGGTATCCCATTTTTTATTGGCATTATCGTCAACTATGATTTTTATTTTATACGTACTTGGTTTAAGGTACGAAAAAACCAATCTTGAATCTGCGTCGGCATATTTTTCTTCAATAACACTTCCCGAAGTATTCGTAAGTTGTAAAATTATAGGTTTTTCAATATTTTTTAAATTCAAATACATTGTAACATAATCTTCAAGTTTTTTTGTTCTGAATTTGATATTTATACTATCTGAATTTTGATCTATAAAATTGGTAAATGTCATTGAATCAAGAATCAACTCGTATGATGATTCTGTTTCCCAGTTGTATTTTATTTCTATTTTTCGAGGCGATAAAGTGTCGTAAATCAATGTATATTTTATAGGCTTTTGAATAGAATCTATAAGTTTATATATTTTTATTAAATCTGTTCTAAATGTTTTATATGGGCTTTCGGTTGTAATAAATATTGATTTATTCAAATCCATAATTCCTCCATTTGTAATATTTGAGGATATTGTGTAAACTGAGTCAATAACAGTATTTTCGTTCCTCTTCGATTTTGATTTATATAAAATATTTTTTCCAAAAACTGTATCAGTTTCAAAAACAATAGAATTATCTTCCTGAATAACAGGATAAACAACTTTAAAGCTTAATGAATCTGTTGAAATCAACGATGAATCATTTAGCCAGCATGTTACAGTATCAAATTTTGATGCAAATTCCCTAGAAATATCGATTTCTTTACAATCAAACAAAGCTGTTATAATAGGTTTATTTATACAGTCTTTACTAAATATTACTTTAATTTTGTGTTTATCGTTTCGCTCTGTTTTCAGCACTTTTACTTTTTTAGTATCCTCTTCAAAAATATTTAAAATTAAATCTTGATGCGAATATTCTGTTCTTGATTTTCGCACACTATCCTTTACTAAACTTTGAGCAATCTGTAATACAGAGTCCTTTAGTGTTTCAATGTCGCTACTATCAATAATATTTATTATCGAGTCGTAATAAAACTTTATAAGAGTGTCAGTAGCAAATGTATCCACATAACTTACTTTTGAGGCTACTGGCGAAATTGAAGAATCATTAAATGCAAACAATTCGTTAGGGAGGTCAAACTTTTTATTATTATTAGCATCTTTTAATGCAAAAATATTGTAAGTTCCTGGTGCTAAGTTTGATATTTCAAAATTTCCATTTTTATCTGTTTTTGAATAATAATCAGGAACAGCTTTATTTGGAGCTGTATCATTTAAGTTTTTATAAAGCAAAACCAATACATTTTCTTCGGGTTTTACATTATTAGCAACTTTTATTTTCCCTTTAATTGTTAGTGAATCAATATAACTTCCGGTAGAAAAAACATATTTGAAATTAAGAACAGGATTATTTTCAGTTAAGTCGGTAATTGATTTTCCAAAGTTTATACAGTAGGTTGTACTATCTTTTAATTCAGTATTTAGCTTTATTACAATCTCTTTACCTTTCGATTTTACATCGGGTTTTTCGTCAAATAAAGGCGATTCATAAACTTCTTGACTTGCATTATTTACCTGAACAAACTCATCAAACACTATTTTTATTTGTTTCTTATCAAAGTTTGTAGAATAATTTGATGGTGAAATATCTAACATAACAGGAGGTGATACATCTTTTGGACCACCAGTTGGTGCAACAATATTTGCACAACCATATAGAAGTAAGATTATTAGTAAAGATATAAAGTTGTAAAATTTCACAGTCAAACTTACATGAATTTTGCTAAATACACAAAAAGCAGTTAATTAATTTTAAAATGCGTTTGCTTAATTTTTTTCGATTTTTTGTTAAAAAAATAAAAGTGATTGATTTTTTTTAATTTAATTTTTATATTTAGAAAAAATATAATTCATGAATTTACTCGAAATATCTTCAACACATAAAACCCCAACTATTAGCTTTAATCCTAATTCTGGAATTTTTTTAATTGAGGGATGGTCAACTCCTGAAGATTCATTTGTTTTTTATGAACCTGTAATTTCATGGTTAACAGAATATGAAAAAAACCCTTCTGAAGTAACTGAATTTAGTGTAAAACTTAGTTATTATAATACTAGTTCGTCGAAATGGATTTTAGAGATATTTTACATTCTTGAAAAAATTCATCGTATGCATTCTGTGAAAGTAAATTGGTATTACGATGACGAAGATATGGAAGAAACCGGTCAGGATTATTCTTCTATGGTTCATATTCCGTTTAATTTTATTGAGATTTAAATTTTATAGTTTAATTATTTTTCTGGTCATTGACTCATTTTCGATTTGAATTTTTAAAAAATAAATCCCATTTTCAAAGTCTATAAATTCTTTTACAGTATTATTTCCTGCTTGCAAATTTTTAAAGCTAAGTGTTTTAATTATTTTTCCTGAAATATCTGAAATTTCAATATTAACATCGTAAGGTTTTATTAAATCTAATTGCATATATAGTTCTTTATCAGTAGGAACTGGATATATATTCAAGCTATTCACAGTGTTAAATAATTTTTCAGAAAAAACGACATTATCTACAAAAATAATAATAGAGTCAGTATAAGTACATCCATCGTTGGTAATAGTGTTATAATAATATGTAAACAAACCGGTATCTAATGGTAAACCAGTAGCATTTAACGAGTCGCTTCCAATAATAGACCCATTACCTTCTGACCAAAAACTATTAAATACTGTTGAAAAAACTGTATCCATATCAAACAAAGAGAAGTCAAAAGTTAAACCCCAATTAAAGATATATCCATTATCCGATGAGATATTATCAGTTACTTTTAAAGTCCAGTTACCATTTACAGGACAACCTATTAAGCCAATAAAATTATTAATTGGTAAGTATGTACTTGAAGGAAAATAATCTTGATCTGTATATATATTTCCAGCTAAATCAGTAAAAGTATATTTATATAAATTAGCCTCATTTGTCATATTTCCATAAATAGGACTAATTTGTGTAAAACAATAATCGTAACCAACTCCAGCAATATTATTTACATCATCGTCAATAGGTTCTCCTAGAAAAGTAGCTGACCCTGAATTTTCTTTTAAAAGTACTGATTGTCCGTTTGGACATTTTAATTCAATATCGGTATCACCACTATAAGAGTGTTCCATATTAATGCATACCGACTTAATCATGTTTGTATCAAGGATATTATTGTTATAATTGCTATTAACATTAATAATAGACTCATAACTTACACCTGAACCATCGGGAATAAAAAATACATTATTATTTATAAAGATGTTATTTATTTGTGAGATAATTGTATCTGAAAAAAAATTAGCATTTAAAACAATACTATCACCTAATAAAATGGTATCATTTGAGGAACTTATGTTAATATTAATCATTGGTAAAAAATTTATTGTATAGTACTCTGAAATATAGCATCCATTTGTGTCGGTAATTGTTAACACTGCATGATTTGAATTAGAATCAATGTTGTCAATATAAATATTATTTCCAAAGTAAATATTTGAGTTATATGCAAATTCGAAAATTGAAGTTGAATCAGATTGATGATATGTAATATCGTTATTATTATATATTCCATATAAATTAATATAAAAAGGCATATTATTACATAAAGATATTTCAGAATTATTAACTGAGCCACTTGAAACAGTTATGCTATTTGAAAAATCCTGACACGTTAAAACACATTCAATATCTGCATCCCAGCCTGAATTCTGAATAGATCCATCAGATGTAAAAACAAAAGTAAGACAACCAGTTCCAATAGATTGAATTGTTACACCATTTAAAGATGTACCAGTTACACTATCAAACATATACATTGCTAAAGCAGAATCTCCATTATAAACTGTTAAAAATTCATAACTATTTTCAATATCAAAACTATTGAAATGAACCGAGATTTCTCTATTTGGCAAATCTGAACATATTGTCATTTTAATATTTGCATTTGCACTATAACTTGATGCCAAACCGCCATCATCATAAAATTTGCCTGTACATGTATTAACATATGTGTTAGACATATTAAATGTTTGTCCAAATAAATTGTTAACAATAAAAAAGGCAATTGCCAAAATGAAGATATTCTTTTGCATAATGATTTTTTTCAAAATTAAATAGTTTTATTTGATATTCAAAACATTTAGGAGGTTAAAATAGACCTTTAGGAAAATAACATGTAGCTAATAAAGCATTATAAATTAAGAAATATATAATATCTGTTAAATACAGATAAATTATTAAGCATTTTTTTAATTACATAAATTATATAAATTTACATTTTAATATTGTGTGTATTAAAAATTTCTCATTTTAGTAATACAAATAAATTAACTATTAATATTGGAGGAAATATGAACGATAACGAAATGAAAGCATTAGGAATGATTGAAACTCGTGGCTTTGCAGCTATGGTTGAAGCATCAGATGCAATGGTAAAAGCAGCTAAAGTAGAATTAGTTGGCTTTGAAAAAATTGGAGGTGGTTTTGTAACCGCAATCGTAAGAGGCGATGTTGCTGCTGTAAGAGCTGCAGTAGATGCTGGAGTTGCAGCAGCCGAAAAAGTTGGCGAAGTTGTATCAACTCACGTAATTCCTCGCCCACATTCAAATGTTGACTCAGCATTACCACTTAGTAATAAATCAATTAAGAAAGGAAAATAATTATGGTAGAATTAAGAACTTACGTTTTTTTAGATTCCTTACAACTTCAAATGGCATCGTATCTTTCAACAGTTTCGAGAGGTTTCTTACCTGTTGGCGGACAAGCTTGCTGCATAGTTGAAATTGCTCCCGGAATTGAAATTAACAAATTAACCGATGTCGCATTAAAGGCAACTCATGTTACACCTGGAATGCAAATCGTAGAAAGAGCTTATGGAATGCTTGAAGTTCATTCCGATAGTCAAGGCGATGTTCGTATGGCCGGACAATCTGTTTTAAATGCTATTGACCAAACAGAAGAAAACAGGCTTAAACCAAGAGTTTTAACTAGTCAGCTAATTAAAAACGTTGAAGACCATCATGCTCAACTAATTAATCGAACAAGATTTGGTAATATGGTTTTACGTGGCGACACATTGTATATTCTTGAAGTAGAACCTGCTGGATACGCATATTTTGCTGCCAATGAAGCCGAAAAAGCTGCACGAATCAATATAGTAGAAGTAATTGGTTTTGGAAAATTTGGTCGTGTTTATATTGCTGGCGAAGAAGCAGAAATTCTTGAAGCAAAAAATATAGTTGAAAAACGATTATCTGAAATAACAGGTAGAGAAGATAAATATTAATAAAATTAAAAAATAGGAGAAAAATATATGAACGATAATACTGAAGCATTAGGAATGATCGAAACAAGAGGTTTCGTAGCAATGGTTGAAGCTGCAGACGCAATGGTTAAAGCTGCAAAAGTTGAACTTATTGGTTTTGAAAAAATTGGTGGTGGTTTTGTAACTGCAATCGTAAGAGGCGATGTTGCTGCTGTAAGAGCTGCTGTTGATGCAGGAGTTAGAGCCGGCGAAAAAGTTGGAGAAATTGTTTCAACTCATGTTATTCCTCGCCCTCATGGAAATGTTGACCTTGCATTACCACTAGGAAGAGTTAGTACAAAGAAATAAAAATTGATTTAGATTTAAGATTGGAAAATCCTAAATCCTAAATCCTAAATCCTAAATCAAAATGATTTTAGCAAAAGTAGTAGGAACCGTTGTTGCCAGTCAAAAATCTCAAAAAATGGAGGGGCAAACTCTTCTTCTTCTAGAAAAAGTTGACCCCATAACAATGAAAGGGAAAAACGACTTTGTAGTTTCAGTCGATAGCGTTGGTGCAGGAGTTGGCGAAATTGTATTTTATGTTTCTGGAAGCAGTGCAAGATATACGAGTTCAACCGAAGGCAAACCAACTGACTCTACAATAGTTGCAATAGTCGATTTTATTGAAAAAGATGGCGAATATACATACAGAAAAGATTGAAAAAAGAAATTTTCTAAGTATTGAATCACTAATAAATGATTGAAAAAAGTATTATATTAGGTTTAATTTTAAAAATTGCAAATTCAATAAATCCGGATAAAATATTTTTAATCGGGTCTTATGCTTCTGGCAATGCTAATAATGATAGCGATATTGACCTTTTAGTGATAAAAGAAACTAAAGAACCAAAATATAAAAGAAGTATTGAAATACAACGACTTTTAATAGGGACTAAATTACCAGTTGATGTTGTGGTTTATACAAACGAGGAATTTGAAAAAGAAAAAAACAAAAATTATTCATTTGTTAATGTTGCAATACAAGATGCTCAATTAATGTATGAACGTAAGTGAAGAAAGACTAAGGGATTGGATTGAAAAGGCTGACCACGATTTGGGTACAGCAATTATAATTAATAAATATATTAAGGAATATTCCGATACACTTGCTTTTCATTGTCAACAAGCCGTAGAAAAATATATTAAGTGTTTATTAGAAAAACATTTAATAACCTTTAAAAAAAGTCACGATTTAAGATATTTACTTGATATTTTAAACGATGCAATTAAAATTGACGTTTCTCTTTACGAAAAAATAATAAAACTTAATGCATTTGGAGTAGAAATTCGATACCCGGATATTAAAATAGAATTAACTGAAATACAGAGAAATGAGGCAATTATAATCGCTAAAGAAATTAGAGAATTTTTAAAGAAAAATATTGAATTTGATATTGACAAAATGACTTCAAATCCTTTAGATTAACTAATGTTGATTATTGCACAATTTAAATTTATTATATGATTTTGGCAAAAGTAGTTGGAACAGTTGTTAGTACTGTAAAAAATGATGGAATTAGCGGTGCTAAATATCTTTTAATCGAAAAATGCTCACAATCGGGCGAAAAAAAAAGCGATTATATAGTTGCACTCGACTTAGTTGGAGCTGGAAATAACGAAATGGTTTTAGTTGCCGAAGGTTCATCTGCACGAGAAACTTCACAAACAGTGAATAAGCCTCTCGATGCATTAATTGTAGGAATAATTGATTTAATTGACGAAAACGATAAAATAGTTTATAGAAAGTAAGATTGATGGAGATAACGGTTTTAGCTGTTTTAGAGTTCAGTAGCATTGCAATTGGTATAAAAGTTCTTGACGATATGGTGAAAATTGCACCTGTCAAAATCGTTGAGGCTCGAACAATTTGCCCCGGAAAGTATATCATTGTTTTTACTGGCGATGTTGCATCTGTTGAATATTCCTACAACAAAGGATTAGAATCGGGAAAAGATTTTTTAGTCGATAAACTTTATTTGCCAATGATACACACAGATGTTGTTGC
>Ga0209211_10007903_pt1 | contig 14763 bp, 12 predicted proteins | sample RifGroA2_FD_183992 | JGI IMG/M metagenome (GOLD analysis project Ga0209211, IMG submission 183992) | Groundwater microbial communities from Rifle, Colorado, USA - Groundwater A2 (SPAdes) (version 2) | ecosystem: Environmental > Aquatic > Deep subsurface > Groundwater | place: Rifle, Colorado... | reverse complement strand
TCGGGATTTCCTGGAAATCCCGAGGTTTCTGGAGTGCCTGCGCGGCGGGTATGAGTTTGTAATCGGCAACAGGTTTAAAGGGAAGATAGCCAAGGGGGCGATGCCCTGGTTACACCAATACATAGGCAACCCCGTGCTTTCTTCGACAGTGAAGATGTTTTTTGGGGCCAGGATTTCAGATACTCAATGCGGCATGAGGGCGCTGACGAAAGGAGCATTGGATAAACTTCGTTTGAAGACGTTAGGGATGGAATTTGCGTCCGAAATGGTTATCAAGGCGGTACAAAAGCGGCTAAAAATGAAAGAACTGCCGATCAATTATTATCAAAGGTTTGGGAAATCAAAGCTCAAATCATTTGCGGACGGCTGGCGTCATCTGCGTTTTATGCTGCTTTACAGCCCCCTTTTTTTATTCTTTATTCCCGGACTGATTTTATTTTTGGCTGGAGTGGCCGTCATGGGGTGGTTTTACGCGGGCTCCCCGGTCATCCTGGGGGTCAGGCTGTTTTACCACCCGATGTTTCTTGCCGCGGTTCTGGCGATTACCGGATATCAAGTGATGATTTTCGCCCTGTTCGCCAAGACGTATGCCCTGACGCATTTGGACGAAGACAGCCCGCGGCTTCAGTCTCTTTACCATTATGTCACTATTGAAAAGGCGGGGCTGGCTGGAGTGCTGGTGTTGTCATTAGGTATTATCATATACGCGATGATATTTTTAAAGTGGATAACAAGCGGTTTTGGCGCTTTGCAGGAGATTAAAATGTCTGTTTTGGCATTAACATTCATTGCCGTGGGCGTCCAAACCATTTTTTCTTCGTTTATGTTAAGTATCCTCGGGATTAGAGAAAAATGAGGGCCGACCCTGCTAGACCATGAAAATCAGGGTATGCTGACAGATGGAAAAACGCTGTAATCTGATTGCCTTTTTGTTTGCCGGCGTGTTTTTTTTGACCGGCCTTTGGGCAGTCTTCCCTTTTATTGAAAAATTAGCTCTTATCAGCTCGCCCGGCTTTCTTGGCGCGGCTTTGATCAATTTGCTTTTCAGTCTTGTGATGTTTGCGGTATCTGTTTTTGTATTTCTCAAGTCACAATGGATTGTCAGGAATTCCAGAGAGGTATTGTTGGTTGTGGCTTCTGTCGTGATATGTTTGGTGGCTCTGGAGATCGGATTAAGGTTATTTTATATTTTTACTTATAAAGGGACAATGGAGGATGTCCACGGACACTTCCCCAATCCCCCCAAAGGCGTTCATGTTTTGTTGGGGGCCATGATAAGACCCCATATCAATCAGCGCATTATTTATATTTTAAGACCCGATTTGGATATTTTTTATCAAGGTGTTCGCGCCACGACGAATTCTTCCGGATGGAGAGAAGGGGAACATCCGAAAAAGAAATTGGAACATACGATCCGCGTCGTTGGTATTGGCGATTCGGTCATGTTCGGTTGGGGTGTTGAAGAAAACAGGCGGTATATGGATGTCCTGGAGCGCAAGTTAAATGAAAATTTTCCGGAACATAACTGGGAAGTCCTGGTTTTTGCCGTCCCGGGTTATAATTTAGTGATGGAAGTAGAAATTTTGAAGCAGGAGGCCTTAGGATATAATCCGGATTTGATTGTTTATGGTTTTATAAAGAATGATTTCTGTCTGCCGGGTTTCCTTTTGCGAAAAAGAAGCTTTTGTTCGAGCAGACCCATGGTCCTCGACTATCTAGACCCATATATACAGAATAATATTTTCTTCCAGGGGAAAACTTTGCTGGGAAAACCTTTTGGGGAAATCTGCGAGGAAGGAGATATCCCGGAGCCATATAAGGGTTTGGCCGGCGAAGAAGCCTTCGTTAATGCCTTTAAGGAGCTTGCCGATATAGGTGTTCAAAAGAATATCCCTGTTGTTGTCTTTTCTGAGGAAAAACTCGAGCCGTTTTATCAGGCGATACATGAAAATATTTATTATTTTGACGCGGGTAAGGAAATGGAATATTATTCCCGATTTTATAAGCAATCCGACTTTATTATCAATAAAAATGACCGGCATCCTTCCGAAACAGGACATAGAATAATGGCCGAGGCCATTTACCGCCAGCTTCTGGAAGCGGATATTATTCAAGATATTGTAATAAAAAAACGCCTGGAATCTGCTACCTCAAGATAAAAATAGCTGTCTTCCATAACTTCATGGACAATATCGGCAGGGCGGAGGTGGTGGGGCCGCCCCTTGTCGTCGTCGCCTAGGCGCTGTTTTCTTCATTTATGTTAAGAATTTCAGGAATCAAGGGAAAATGAAACTTTTTAGCAGAGTAGTTTTTGTGTTATTAGCCGTTTTAGTAGTGGCTTGGCTGCTTTACGGTTTATTCGGCGGCCAGCTTATCAAGGCGATGTACGAAGAAAGAAGTGTGGGATTTCTGAATCATCTCATCCACGGCAGGGATATTCACCCATTTTTATTCTATTCCGAGATGGCCCATGAGATCGCCGTACAATTTTCTTTTTATGTGATATTTGTTTGTTGGGCTATTATGCTTTTAGGTTTTCTCGGAAGATCTTCTAACGGAAAGGCGGTTTTGTTTGGGATTCTCTGGTGTTTGGTTATTATTCTTTCTATTGAAACTGTTCTGTATGTTTGTAAGGCCGGGTGGGAAGCTGCTATTTTAAAATACCCACCGCGATATATAGCGATGACAAATTACGGAGTTGCAAAGCCGACGCCCGGTCGGCACAGGGTTTCCGAGGCCGCGATAAAAACGGGCCGGCTCATCTATGATGTCGAATGTTCAATTGATCAATACGGTCGGAGAATAACACCGCTTGCGGCAGAGGGGAAAAGAGATAAATTTATTTTATTTTTTGGCTGTTCTTTTACATATGGGGACGGCGTAAAAGATGACCAAACATTGCCTTTTTATGTCGCCGAGAGAACAGCGCGGTACATGCCGTACAATTACGGCTTTCACGGCCGTGGGCCGTTTGACATTCTTGCGGAGTTGGAAAATATCAATTTCCAGAGTGAAGTCAGGGAGAAGAACGGTATCTTGATTTATGTTTTTATTGATGACCACGTGCATCGTGCGATTGGTTCTTCATCAGTGTGGGGCTGGAAATTTCATGGGGTCTATTATCGTCAGGCTGAAGACGGTAAGCTTGTCAGGGCGGGAAGCTTTTTAACAGGAAAACCATTTTTAACGCGAATTTATCAGATTTTGGGCAAAAGCCGGATATTAAGAGTGCTCAAAATAAGTTTTCCTATCAGGATCAGGGATCCGCATATCAAATTGGCTGCCTCGGCAATCTGGCAAATAAAAGAAAATTTTAATGCCCAATATCCCCGGGGTGAATTTTATGTCCTTATTTATCCCTCGTCCCAATTTGGTGGACGCCTTATTGATTATTTGAAGGGGATGGGTATTCGGTATTTGGATTATCGCCATTTATTTTTCAATAATGATCCCAGGTTTCGTTTGCCCGAAGGAGACGACCACCCATCAGCTTTGGCTCATAAAACGATTGCGGAAAAGCTGGTCGAGGACCTCGAGTTGGATGATGCAATCAAAATGTACCCATAGTCGGGAAAAAGACATTGGAAGATTGTAAGAAAAAGCAAAAAATAAGAGGTTAAACAATTGGGATATTTGAATAAGCTCAAAGAACATTTAGGGGTAATCCTTTTTTACCTGTTTTTTACATTAATACTGACTTACCCGCTTGTCTTCTTCTTAAAGACGCATTTAGCAGGAGATGGGGGGACAGTTGGGTATTTATTTGGAACTTTTGGTGGATGAAGAAGGCCATTGTTGAGTTAAGGCAAAACCCTTATTATACAGACTTCCTGTTCTATCCATATGGACACACATTGATATTTCACTGCCTTAGTCCATTTAATGAACTTTTAGCTCGCTCAGATAATAAGGAATATGGTGATTTTCTAAAAAGTACTCCAGGGATTGCCAGTATTTTGTTGAATAGGGAGGTATTCTTTAATCGAAGATGGCCTTATGAACTGGTAAGCAATACTGTGAAAAATACTTTTAAACACCACAAAATTAAATATGTTATTGTCCCGGCACCCAGCGATGATTATCCCGAAAATTACATCGTCGAGGTCTACGGATTTAAGAAGGTGTATGAAGATAATGAAATAAGGGCTTATTTGGTCTATGATGAAAAATAGGTTTAAGGGAAAGTGAAAAAAGCGCACCAGATCCTTATTGTCGTAGGCATTTTCTATGCGATTTATATATTGTTATTTTTATCCAAATTTGATTTTAATCCCAGCGCGACAATCGGCTTATCGGAGAATAATATTGGTGAGTATAATGGGATCTTGCCCTCCAATTTGATTGTCCAAATTAACAGAGACGGATACGATGGTCAATTTTATTATATGATCGCAACGGATATTTTTTTAAATAGAATATCAGGCGCATCTTATTGGTACCAACGCATTCTGTATCCCGCGCTTGCCTCTGTATTTGCATTTGGCAATATATTTTTAATCCCCTGGACACTCTTATTGATTAATTTTACAGCCATTCTTTTAGGCACATATGTTTTTCTTCGCATTCTGGAAGGGCATAAATCCAATCTTAACCTGGCCTATTTGTTCGCGCTGAACCCGGGGTTTCTTGCCTGCGTTACAAGGGATTTATGCGAGCCGTTGATGGCATTGTTTATTTTGTTAGCTATTCTTTCTTGGAAGAAAAAGAGACACTGGCTATCTAGCGCGCTTCTAGCGTTTGCCATTTTAACTAAAGAAATGGCGTTATTAATCGCTTGCGCGCTGTTGCTATATTTCTTAATCAAAAGAAGATTTAGGGAAATGGCCGTCTATTCTCTCCCGTTAATTATTTTTCTTGTCTGGCAGCTAATTGTATTTATCAAATTAGGGGATGCTCCTCTCCCGCCGGTGGCGCGGAGCATCTCCCAGGGGGGTCTTCCTTTCCTCGGGTGCATCGAATATTTTTCATTGCTACGATATCCCCAAAACATAATGGACGTCCATGTCTATTATTTAGCTTTGCCTTTGTTGGGTTTCTTAGTTGTGCAACTCTACGTGATATTGCGGGGAAAACAAAAAACAATATCCGCTTATCTAATAATTTTATTATTTCAGATACTTCTCATCTCTTGCATGGATGCACATGAACATTTTATTAATCGATTTACTGCCTTGGTAAGATACGCTACCCCTTTATTTCTATTTTCGATTCTTTATTCCGCGGAGAGAAAGGAAAAATATAATATTCTGCTTGGGGTGTTCATAATCCTTATGTCGGTCTGTTATTTTATCGAGAGCATAATGCTATTTGGGTCTTCACTATTTAAAGTTGATTATTTTGTAACCTAACATACGTTTTCATGAAAATTGCTATATTCCACAATTTCATGGACAATATCGGCGGGGCGGAGATGGTGGGGTTGACTCTGGCCAGGGAACTCAAGGCGGATTTTTATTCGACGAATATTGATGAAGACAAGATTAAAAAAATGGGGTTTGGTCAGATCCGGCTAAAATCCATCGGCAGGGTCCCCTTTAACGCTCCCTATCGCCAGCAGGCGGCTTTGGGACGGTTCCGCCGGCTGAATCTTGAGAAACAGTATGATTTTTATATCATTGACGGCGACTGGGCCATGTCGGCGGCGGTCAACCATAAGCCCAATCTCTGGTACGTGCATTCGCCGATACGGGAGATATGGGATTTGTATCGGTACACACGGCAAAACACCGTTCCCTTTTATCTGCGGTGGGGGTTTGATGCGTGGGCGGGATACAACAGACACCTTAATAAGAGGTATGTCCGGCATGTTGATAAGTTGGCGTGCAATTCACGCAATACCCAACAAAGAATCAAGAAATATTTTGGAAGAAACGCGGCCGTTATCCATCCCCCCATTGAGACCTCCAGGTTTCAATATAAGAAAAACGGTGATTACTGGCTCTCGGTCAACCGGCTGATCACTCACAAAAGGGTGGATACCCAGATGGAAGCTTTTTCAAGATTGCCGGATGAAAAACTCATTGTTGTTGGAAGTTATGAGCAGGCCGGGCATTTCAGGCGGCATGCTGATTATATCCGGAAAATAAAACCCGCCAATGTTGGAATATTAAGCTGGGTTGGCCGCAGTCAATTGCTGGAGCTTTACGCGAATTGCAGAGGTTTTATTACAACGAGCCGTGATGAGGATTTCGGCATGGCCCCGGTTGAGGCCATGGCCTCGGGTAAGCCCGTCATCGCGCCCAATGAGGGCGGGTATAAAGAAACTGTCATAGATGGCGTGACCGGGGAGTTGATTGATGATATAAACCCTGATAAGCTAGTTCAGGCTATAAAAGAAATAGGCAAAGACCCGGCAAAATATAAAGAGGCCTGCCTAAAGCAGGCCGCGAAATTCGACACAAAAGTCTTTATCGCGAAGATAAAAGATCAAATCAAAAGGGGAAGATGAGGGAACCGGGGACAATTTGGCTTACGGGCCTGCCATGTTCGGGAAAAACGACGCTGGCTATGGCACTCAAGGAAGAACTGGACAAGAAGGGTTATCAAACCGTTCATTTCGACGGTGATGTTGTGAGGGCGGGGATCAATAAGGGTTTGGGGTTTTCTTCAGATGATCGAAGAGAGAATTTGAAGAGAGTGGCGCATATGGCGCGTGATTTGAGCCGTGAGGGGAACGTAGTTATAGCATCTTTTGTGTCCCCTACCAATGAGTTGAGGGGTATGGTTAGGAAAATCATCGGACCCATGTGGTTGGTTTATGTCAAATGCAGTCTGGAAGAATGTAAAAAGAGAGACGTTAAAGGAATGTACAAAAAGGCAGAAAAAGGGGAAATCAAGGAGTTCACCGGCATATCCGCCTCTTTCGAAGAACCGGATGAGGTGGATGTTGTCGTGAATACGGAAAATAATGATGTTGAAGGCTGTATCTGTGAGATTGCGAAGGCGTTAGAAATGTCTCCCGGATCTCCGACAGTGTTTGGTTCCCAATGTCAATGTCCGGGGGATTAATGGAGGGTGTGCCGGGGTGGACAAAAGTGAAAGAGGCGGAAAATAGACATGTCAGAAAAAGTTGGCGGGAATAATATTAATTATGTTATTTGTTGCAATGGGCGGTCCGGGAGCCATCTCTTATTTTCATTGCTTAAGAATACGGGAATTGCCGGGAATGGTCTTTGCGAGAAGATGCATGAAAGGCACATCGAAGAAGCACAAATAGATTGGGAGAAAAAAGATGTTAAAAAATTTATAGAAGAGATTTTTGAAAGCGGGCGAACCCCCAATGGAGTGTCCGGATTTTCCTTGAAGGGGCGGCAGCTGAGACATTTTGCTCATGTGCTTCAAAGGTCAAAAAGACATAGAGGGATGTCGGAAGAGGACATATTATCATGTTTCCCCTTATTAAACATAAGATATATTTGGCTTACAAGGAAAAATAAGGTTGAGCATGCCGTGTCTTGGCTGAAGGCGGAACAAACGGCGGTATGGTGGGTTAAAAGGGGTGAGGGAGAAAAAGGAATGCGCAAAAATCCCATTTTTGATTTTGGGGGGATTGTCGGTCGGATGGTTGAGTTTGAGAGACGAGAGAAAAAGTGGAAGAAATTCTTCGAAAAGAATGGGATTTTTCCTCTAAGGATTGAGTATGAGGAATATGTCAAAGATTTCAAGGGGACCGTGGTCAAGATTCTTGAATATTTGGGGGTGCCTCTGCCGGCATCATTGGAAATCAGCCCCGATTTCTTGAAGCAGGCCGATGCCGTATCCCAGGACTGGGTCAGGAAATACCATGAGATCAGCACCGGGAAGAAACGTTATTACTGCTATGTGCGATGCGTAAAAAGGGTGCAAAGTTTTTTTTGCCTGGTTTCTGACGAATGGGAAAGGCGCTCTCGTCTCTACGGACGGTTCCTGCGACGATTGCAGCAAGTAAAAGGGACATTGCGATTGAGCACCGTCATAGCAAAGGCGGAGATCAAATCAAGAAACGAGGGGAGTTATCTGGGTGTACTGTGGTATCTTTTGAATCCGCTCCTTATGTTTTCTCTTTTGCTGGCTGTTTTTTCTCCCCGGCTTGGACGGGATATTCTTCAATATCCTTTGTATCTGCTCTTGGGAATCATTATGTTTAATTTCTTTCAGCAGGCCACGACCGAGTCCACGAGGATTATACGCCACAATGACAAACTTATAAAATCGGTCAATTTCTCCAAAGCGGCGCTGGTGGCCGCCATGATCTTAAAGACGCTTTTCTCCCATGCCTGTGAAATGGCTTTATTTGTCCTGATTGCCCTATTCTTTAAAGTTTCTGTCGTGGGGGCGATTTTCCCCTATTTTCTCATTTTAATCTTGTTCTGCCTTTTTTGTTTCGGGGTATCCCTGATTTTATCCGCCTTGACGGTTTATTTCATTGACATGGAAAATGTATGGGGGTTTGCAGTCAAGCTGTTATGGTTCGCCACTCCTGTCTTCTATGGCACCGGAGGTCAAAGCAGGCTTTTTCTCATGAATCTGTCGAATCCGATGTATTATTTTATTACGGCCGCCAGGGATGTGGTTGTTTATCGCCACAATCCGGAACCATGGGTGCTCGCGGGAGCAGTCTTTTATAGCTTGTTGTCCTTGGGGGTGGGGGTGTTTACCTATAACAAATTGAAGGCCCAATTTGCGGAGATGATTTAGGATCGCGATGGGAAGAATAGTCGTTGATAAAATATCGAAGCAATTCAAGATAGGCTGCACAAAAAAACAGAGTGCTCTGGGCGGTTTTCTTTCTCTTTTTTCCGGGACAGGGCCCACGAGAGTTATCTGGGCGCTGCGAGAGGTTTCCTTTACGATTGGTCATGGAGAGATCGTCGGTATTATCGGGAAGAACGGTTCTGGCAAGAGTACGCTATTAAGGCTTATTGCGGGGATATATGACAAGACTTGCGGCGGGGTTAAAACGTGGGGGAAGGTTGTTTCCCTGATTAACTTCAGGCTCGGCGTGCACCAGTATTTAACGATGCGGGATAATATTTATTTTATATCTTCCTTTTTGGGGTTAAGCCGTAAGGAGACGGCGGGGAGGCTTGATTCGATTGTTCGATTCTCGGAATTGGAAGACTTTCTTGATGCAAAGATGTACCAGTTTTCGGAAGGGATGAGGCAGAGGCTTGTTTTTTCCATAGCCGTTCATTCTTGTCCCGAGATATTACTATTGGATGAGGTTTTTGAAGTGGGAGACAGGGAGTTTCAGGCCAAAAGTGCGTATATAATAAAAGAACTCGTTGCCGGGGGGGCCGCAGTTGTTCTGGTAAGTCATAATCTGGATTTGATTGAAAAATATTGCGGCAGGGCTATTTGGCTGGAGGATGGAAGAATGAAGGGTGTGGGACCCGTGGTTGAGGTTGTTGAAAAGTATAAAGAATCGGTTTAGAGAATGTGTGAAAATAAAGAATTCGAGCGACCTTTGGACTTGCCCCGAAGGCAAAATACAGAGTAAACGGAAATTTCGATAGGATTATTTCCAATGTTAAAGGCATAAATAAATTTAAAAAAAATTGGAGGACGCGGAACTGGCCATCCGGTTAAGGGAGGTCGCGAAGATATTCCGCAAACACAAGGAATCTCCGCGTGTTATAGATATGGTTATGGCGAGGAATTTCTCTTCCAGAAATTTTATTTTATTCCCCCTGTGGATGCTTTGCCAATTCGTGAAAAGGCCGGTTGGGGAGGCTTTCTTTGTTTTGGTCTCGGAGGTTTCCTGGAGGATGGGGATCGTCCGGGCGTTTGTGAGATGTAATTCTGTTATTTATGTGGGGGACCGCAATGAGTGAGCCTTTGGTCGGCAAATATCTTGTTCGTAATCGATTCGCGAACTCTTTCCTTAGAGGGGTTGACGCGATTCTCTCATTACGCTTGCGTTCTTACCGTCAGAATTTCTCATTAAACCAATTCCCGCGTCGGATTCTTTTGGCAAACAGTGCGCACTTGGGAGATGTGCTAATCCTTTCCTCTGTGTTCCCCGTGCTAAAGAAAGCCTTCCCAGAAACCAAGATAGGCTTGCTGATTGGCAGTTGGTCGCTCCCTGTGGTTCAGGGCAATCCTATGATTGATTGGGTACATACGGTGGACCACTGGAAACTAAATCGCTCTGACGCCTCGATGTGGCAGAAACTTAAGCGTTATTGGCGCACACGCAGAGCCGCCCTGAATGAAATAAAAAATGTAGAGTATGATGCAGCTGTTGATCTCTACAGCTATTTCCCGAATTTTATTCCTTTGCTATGGACGGCAGGTATTCCTGTGCGCATAGGCTATATAAGCGGCGGCTTTGGGCCTTTATTGACGCATCCGCTGAGATGGCGGAATTTGAATCAACATGTTTCAGGCTACCACGCGGACTTATTGCAAATTTTACCCATCGATAAGAAATATTTCGAAAAAATGCGTTATTCTTTGCCGCCAATTGATCATGATTCTGAGGAAGAAGCGAATAATTTTTTGAAAAGAACTTCAGTTGATCCGGGCTACATTGTCATTCATATGGGCACAGGAGAAAAGTTAAAGGAATGGCCTGTTGCGAAGTGGCACAGATTGAGTGAGAAACTGACTGCACATGGATACAGTCTTGTTTTCACGGGGTATGGCCTCAGAGAATCGGATAATGCGTGGTTAGCGATGGCCGGGTTATCGAATTGTGTCAATTTGTGCAATAAGCTCAGTTGGAGTGCCTTTGTCGCTGTCGTTAAAAAATCCAGACTTGTCATTTGTGTTGAGTCACTTGCAGGGCATATCGCAGCGGCAGTGGCCACGCCTTGTGTGGCGATTTGGTCAGGAATGGCCAATTATTATCACTGGCGCCCCATGTCGGAATTATGCCAGATATTGATGCACTCTGTATTATGTGCGCCATGTTATCGAGGCCGTGGTTGTACAACAATGGATTGTGTGCGCAATGTGCAGCCGGACGATGTTTATTTGGTTGTACTTAAGATGTTAGGACTCTGCGGAAATTCAACTAAGAAAATATCGTATCGTTTATCAGAGACAGATGAAAATAGCAATACTTCACGACTATTTTGATGAGATTGGCGGCGCGGAAATTACGCTTTGTTATATGGCGCGGGGGCTCAATGCCGCCATCTTTACCACTAATGTAGACCGCGATACGATTAACAAGCTTGGCTTTGATGATATCAAAATCATGTCCATAGGGGAGGTCCCCAGAATTAGCCATATAAAACAGCTATTTACTCAAATTAGATTTTCATTTCTAAAACTGGAAGGATTCGATCTGTATATATTCGGAGGGTGCTATTCGATCTATGGTTCGAAACATCATATGCCCAATTTATGGTATTGTTTTGGCCCCCAGAGGGGGTTATATGATTTGAGATATTTCAAAAAAGGTCCGCTGTATTTGATAAAACAAGCGATAAAAGAAATTCAGATATATTTTGACCAAAAAACAGTCAAGAGGATACAAAAGATTATCGTCCCTGGTTGCGCAGTTAAAGAGTGGGTTAAGAACTACTATGGCCGGGATAGTGAGGGGGCAATATGTTCTCCTGTTAAGATTGATGAATTCAAGTGGTTGCCTTCTCATGGCTACTGGCTATCGGTCCAACGGATAGATCCTTGTAAGAACATAGAGTTGCAATTAGAGGCTTTTTCTAAAATGAGTAATGAGAAATTGACCATAGTGGGAGGGGCATCCTGCGAATTTCGACGATATTTTCATCATCTCAAGGCAAATGCTCCGAGCAATGTGACCTTCGTTGGGCCTGTTTTTAACCGAGCGGAATTGGCGGATATTTATTCAACCAGTAAAGGCCTTGTTGCAACAAGCAAGATTGAAGGGTTTGGAATGACCGCGATAGAAGCCATGGCCTCCGGTAAACCTGTTATTGCGCCGGATGAAGACGGTTATAAAGAAACGGTTATTGATGGAGTGACAGGGAAACTTATTGATGGCATCAATCCGGAGAAATTAATCGCGGCTGTTAGAGAAGTCGGGAAAGAACTTGGAAAATATCGCGATAACTGTTTGAAACAGGCGAAAGAGTTTGACGTCGAGGTTTTTATTGGGAAGATGAAACAAGCAATAAATTTATGAAACTGAAGAATATAACGCTAAGAAATATACAAAAGGTTGTAGATATTTTTGGGGCAAGGGGGGGGCCTGTAGACCTGCCTGTGCTAGTAAAAGTTCCGGCTGGTCAAAATGTTCTTATTTTGGCGCCTCATTTTGATGATGAAACTATAGGATGCGGGGGCACTATTAGAAAACATATTCTGCGGGGTAATCGGGTCTGCGTCGTTTATGTTACAGATGGACGGAAAGGAATCCCCGAGTTAAGAGATAAGAAAAAGGTTACCGAAATTAGAAGAGAGGAATCCAAAAGGGCAATGGAGATTCTTGGTGTGAAAGATATTTATTATCTGGATGAGATAGACATGGCTAAAGGCATAAAAGTAAATTCTATTACCGCGCTATCTAAAATTATTGATCAAATAAAACCCGACTTAATTTATCTTCCTTGGTTCCTGGACAATCATGTTGATCACGTGAAAACAAATGAATTGTTGCGTCGAGTTTATGAAACGTCTGATCGGAAATTCAATGTTTGTGCTTATGAGGTATGGACACCGATAATCCCCAATATGGTGGTGGATATCGGCGAAATAATAGAATTGAAGAAAAAGGCATTATCATGTTTTGAAAGTCAACTAAAGCAGGTCGATTATCTTTCAACCGCCATAGCGTTGAATAGATACAGATCGTGTTATATCCACGGGGGGAGATCTTTCGTAGAGGCCTTCTTGTACCTAAAAGCGCAAGAATATTTCTCCTTATTTTAAGCAATGTCAATAAGGTTCCTTTTTGACATTTTTTAAAAGTGCGACTAAAGTGTTTCCGTTAATGGCGAGCAGTATAATGTTGTATGGGAGTTTCAAACCGAAATATACTTAACCCATCATAGCCCCGCCATTCATGGTGGGGATAATTTACTTTTTTTATTTGGACAGGACTAATGGCAGGGGGCACAATGAACAAGAAGATGTATGCTTCTGTGGAGGCAATCTCGAAGGCGATCATCCCCTTGAAGTTCCATTTTTTATTTAGACGCCTTAAACGAAGATTGATGCCGGATGACTATAAAAAATTGACCTGTGTCTGGTTTACCACTTGGGTCTGTAATTTTCGCTGCCCTTATTGTTGGCAACTTGAAGAACCTGGAACTTATAGAAAGAGATATGATTTCAGTCCGGAAGACTGGTTAAATGTATGGAAAAGAATATCCAGCGATTTCGATGAAATAGTGATTGGAATTTCAGGAGGTGAACCTTTTTTGACGAAAGGTTTTATGCCCATGTTAAACAGCTTGCCGGGGAATATCAAATATGAGATTACAAGTAATTTAAGCTTCGATATTGACATGTTCCTGTCTTTTGAAAATATCAAAAAACACTGTCTCGGGGTGGTGTGCTCTTTCCATCCTTCCGCTTCGTCCGGGCAGGGCAATTATATGGCGGGCTTTTTTGCCAAGGTCAGGAAATTAAAGGCGTTGCGTTATACAAGGGTTAATTTTGTCGCCGCACCAACAAATCTAAAATTTTATGATGCGGTTAAAAGTTTTTGTGATGAGAATAATATCGGATTACATGTGGATAGATATGTCTTTCTTGGGAAAGGCATGCAGTTTACTGCCGCAGAATCAGAATTTGCAGAAACGATAATTGCAAACGACAGGAAGCAGTCTTTAGGGGGAAAGCGGACGGTTTTATGCAACGGGGGGAATGAGCACATCGCGTTATTGCCCGATGGAAGCATGTATCCATGTTTAAGAAAAGCCGAATTGCGGGAAGATCTCGTCGGCAATGTCTTCTCCGCGGGGGTCCATTTAAATAATAAGTGGTTACAATGCTCTTATTATCCATCGTGCAGAGGATGTGATTGGGATAATATCAATGTAAGAGTGTCGCAGTTATCATGAACATGCCGAAAGTTTCAATAATAATTCCTGTGTATAATGGGGAGAAGACATTAGGGCGATGCCTGGATTCTGTCTTAGATCAAACATATGGAAATTATGAGGTTGTTGTTGTTGACAACGGCTCCACAGACAGCACAAGGGAGATAATAAGGATATTTGAGAAAAAGAGGGGAACAGTTAAATATGTTTTTGAGCCGGAAAGAGGCAGGGGGGCCGCCAGAAATGCGGGAATAAAGACCGCCGCGGGGGATATCATTGCCATGACGGATAGTGATTGTGTTGTTCCTCAAAACTGGCTTGAGGAACTTGCCTGGCCGATCTTTCATGAAAATGAAGATGCCGTGATGGGGTTTGAAAAAGACCTGATCGATAATTATTGGACAAGGAATATTCAAAAGGCAAACCGGGACTTTTTTCAGAGAAGCTGCAGGGGTAAGTATGTTATGGATCTTGATACTAAGAATCTTGCGATTAAGACTTCAATTATAAGGAAAATAATGTTTGATCCGGCGATGGGGAATTTGGAAGACGTCGAATTGGCCGTTCGCTTAAAAGATGTTGTAAAAATACGTTTTTTGCCTTCTTTGGTTGTCGGACATAATCATAAAAATACGTTTTTTGATGTTGTAAGATTGAACATTGACAGGGCTTATTGGGCCGCTAGAATTTTTAAAAAACATAAAGGGCGTTTATCGTCGCCTCAAACAGTTATGCTTGATGGCATCGGCAAGAGTATTTCCGTAAAAGGTTTCATTTTGTTCCCTTTATGGATGATTTTGCAATTTAT